>Ga0070683_100000681_pt1 | contig 24634 bp, 24 predicted proteins | sample KBSC713LmetaG_FD_64662 | JGI IMG/M metagenome (GOLD analysis project Ga0070683, IMG submission 64662) | Corn rhizosphere microbial communities from Kellogg Biological Station, Michigan, USA - KBS C7.1-3L metaG | ecosystem: Host-associated > Plants > Roots > Rhizosphere ... | reverse complement strand
GCCGTGCTCGGCGATCTGCTCGCGCTCGTGGGTGCGCTCACCGCCGCGATTTACTTTGTCTCGGGACGCCGGCTGCGAGGCACACTGGAGCTCTGGGCGTACGTCGGGCTCGTGTACGGCAGCTGCTTCGTCGCGCTCCTTCTCCTCGCGGCGATCGGCCGCGTCGCGCTCGCGCCGCAGCCGCCGCGCGAGCTCGCGTTGTTCGCCGGCCTGGCGCTCGGCCCCATGCTGCTCGGCCACACGGGGCTGAACTGGGCCCTCAAGCGATCGCCGGCGTACGTCGTGAACCTCACGCTCCTCGGTGAGCCGGTCGGGGCAACGATCATCGCCGCCCTGCTGCCCGGCATCCGCGAGCTGCCGGGCATCTTCACCCTCGTCGGCGGCGCGATTGTCTTCGCCGGGATCCTCCTCGCGGCGCGCCGCTAGCCCTATTCCGTCCCACGCCCCGTTATCTTTCGTGCTACCTCACCAGGCACGACGGAGCATGGATCAGCTCTCTCTCGACGTCATCGTCACTCGCGGCGCGCTCGTGGAGTCGCGCCATCGGGTGCACGCGGCGGTCGTCAACGCGGCCGGCACCCTGGTGGCCGGTGCGCGCGATGCGGCCATCGTCACGCACTGGCGGTCGTGCGCCAAGCCGTTCCAGATCATGCCGCTCCTCGAGAGCGGTGGCTTCGACAGCCTCGCCTGGGGGGACGACGAGCTCGCGCTGGCGTGCGCGTCGCACGGCGGAGAGCCCGAGCACGTGAAGATCGCCGGCGCGATGCTCGCCTCCATCGGCATGGAAGAGGGCGACCTGGCGTGCGGACCGCACGAGCCGCTCTCGCAGCGCGGCCAGAAGGCGCTGCGCGATGCCGGGGCGCGTCCGACGCGCCTTCACAACAATTGCTCGGGCAAGCACGCCGCGATGCTCGCCCGCGCCACCACGGCGGGCTGGTCGTCGTTCGGCTACGAGCGACACGAGCATCCGGTCCAGCAGGCGTGCCTGGAAGAGGTCTCGCGCTGGTCGGGCGTCCCCACCGGGAAGATCGGGCTCGCCGTCGATGGATGCGGCGTCCCCGTGTTCGTGCTCGGGCTCACGCCGATGGCGCACGCCTACGCGCGTCTCGCGGATGCGTCGCGCCGCTCGGCCGAGATCCCCTCGCGCATCGCGCACGCCATGCAGACGCGCCCCTTCCTCGTCGGGGGCAGCGACCGGTTCGACTCGGCACTCATCGAGGCCACCGAGGGCCGCTGCATCTCCAAGGTGGGCGCCGAGGGCGTCCATTGCGTCGCCATCATGGACGAAGGGATGGGCATCGCCGTCAAGGTGGAGGACGGGGCGCAGCGTGCGCAGTTCCCCGCCGTCATCTCGGTGCTGCAGCGCTTCGGTGCGCTGCCGCGCGACCTGCCGCCACGGCTCGCCGAATTCTTCCATCGTCCGCTGCGCAACACGCGCGGCGAGGTCGTCGGGGAGGTCCGCCCGCTCGGTGACGCCTAGTTTGCCCGAGCTGGACGACGCGACGCGCGTCCTCGTCCAGCTCAGCGCCGCCATCGCCGCCGGCAGCGAGGCGACGGTGCGACGCTGGATCGCGGAGGCGGCGCGAAGCGCGCCCGCCACCGAAGTGGAGGAGGTCGTGCTGCAGAGCTATTTGTTCTGCGGCTTTCCGCGCGCCCTCAACGCCGCGCGTGAGTGGCGGCGCGTCGCCGGCGTCCGCGCGCCCGACAGCGACGAGGCGGACGACATCACGCTCGTCGCGGAATGGCGGACGCGCGGCGAGCAGACGTGCGCCGCGGTCTACGGCGACATGTACGACAAGCTCCGCCTCAACGTGCGCGACCTGCACCCCGCGCTCGACGCGTGGATGGTGACCGACGGCTACGGGAAGGTGCTGTCGCGCCCCGGCCTCGACCTCGAGCGCCGCGAGCTGTGCATCGTCGCCGCCTGCGCCGCGATGGGGCAGGACCGCCAGCTCCACTCGCACCTCCATGGCGCACTGAACGTCGGCGCCACCCCCGAGGCGATCATCGCAAGTATCGAGGCGATCGCCGAGCTGATCGGCGCCGAGCGCGCCCGATCGGCACGCCTGCTGCTCGCGCGGGTGCTGGGCAAGTAGCTTTCTCCCGCGCGCGGCTTCGCTGATGGCCGCGTGCGATCGCTGATGGCGCCACGCCGACTTTGCCTACCTTCGCCGGATCATCGGGATGTTCATCGACCGCGTCATCGTACGCGTCACCGCGGGAAATGGCGGCTCGGGGATCGTCTCCTTCCGCCGCGAGAAGTTCACGCCCCTGGGCGGCCCCGATGGCGGTGACGGCGGCAAGGGAGGAGACGTGATCATTCGCGCCGACAGCAACCTGTCCACGCTGCTCGACTACACCTACCGCGACGCCTGGCAGGCGGAGAGCGGCGCCCACGGCAGCGGCTCCAACAAGACCGGCCGCTCGGGGAGCGACATCGTCCTCCCCGTGCCGCCGGGGACGGTGATCCGCAATCACGACACGGGTGACGTGCTCACCGAGGTGCTCGAGGACGGCGACTCCGTCGTCGTCGCCCACGGCGGTCGCGGCGGAAAGGGGAATACCTGGTTCGCCACGTCGGTGCATCGCAGCCCACGCGAGTGGCAGCCCGGCGAGGACGGCGAGGCCGTCACGCTCGAGCTCGAGCTCAAGCTCATCGCGGACGTCGGGCTCGTCGGCCAGCCCAACGCCGGCAAATCCACGCTGCTCTCCGTCATCAGCGCCGCGACGCCGAAGATCGGCGACTATCCATTCACCACACTCGCGCCGAACCTCGGCGTGGTCCAGTTGAGCGACAGCCGCACCTTCGTCGTCGCGGACATCCCCGGCATCATCGAGGGCGCGCACGAGGGCAGGGGGCTCGGCTTGCAGTTCCTGCGGCACATCGAGCGCACGCGCCTGCTCGCCTTCCTCATCCCGATCGACGCCCTCGACTGGCAGCTCGAGTACGATCAGCTCCGCAACGAGGTCGCGCAGTACTCGCCGGAGCTGAGCGAGAAGCCGCACTGCGTCGTATTCACCAAGATGGATCTCCTCGGCGAGGACGAGCCGCCGCCCATCGAAGCGCCCGAGGCGTTCGGTGTGTTCGCCATCAGCGCGGCGGCGCGCAACGGGCTGGACGCCCTGAAGCTCGCCTGGTGGCGGCGGCTGCTCGACATGCGGAAGGCCACCGTGCAGCCCGTCAGGGACGTCGAGCTGCCCTGACGTGGAGCTGCACCGCGACGATCCACGCTATCCCGCCGCGCTGCGCGATCTGCCCGATCCTCCTCGCACCTTATGGGCGCGTGGCGAGCTCGCGCTCCTCGATCGCCCCTGCGTGGCCATCGTCGGCACCCGCCGCGCGACGTCCTATGCGGAGCGGGTGACGCGCGAGCTCGCGCGTGCCCTCGCCCGCGGCGGCGCGTGCGTCATCAGCGGGCTCGCGCGCGGCGTGGACGTCGCCGCGCACCGCGCCGCGCTCGACGTCGAGGGCGCCACATGCGCCGTACTCGGCACGGGGCTCGACGTCACGTATCCGAAGGGACACGCGGCCATCCAGCAGGACATCGGCGCGCGCGGGCTACTGCTCAGCGAGCTCCCGCCGTCGCTCGCGGCGCACGGCGGCTCCTTCCCGCGCCGCAACCGCATCATCGCCGCCCTCGCACGCGTCACGATCGTCGTCGAGGCCGGCGTGAAGAGCGGTGCACTCATCACCGCCTCGCACGCGCTCGAGCTGAATCGCACCGTCGCCGCCGTTCCCGGACCGATCGACATCCCACAGGCGCAGGGGAGCAACGAGCTGCTGCGCGACGGCGCCTGCCTCATCGCGTCCGTCGCGGACGCACTCGCGCTGCTCGGCCTCACCGCTCCGGTACGTCTGCGCGATCTCCCCGCCGAGGGCAGCGAGCGCGCACTCTGGGACGCCCTCGCCGCCGGTCACGCCGACCTCGATACCCTCTCGTCGCGCGCCGGCCTCCCCGCGCACGAGGCCCTCGCCGCCGTGAGTGCGCTGGAGCTGCGCGGGCTCGTGGAGTGCGCGCTGAGCGGGGAGATCCGGCGGCTCTGATTCGTGCGATATTTCGACGTGCCCCGCCACGTCTACCTGCACGTCCCCTTCTGCGCCCGCCGCTGCTCGTACTGCGACTTCTCCATCGCCGTGCGCCGCACCGTGCCCGTCGAGGAGTACTGCGCCGCCCTCGCCTCCGAGCTCGCCATCCGATTCCCCGATCGGGGTCAGAGTCGATGGGGTCAGAGTAGATGGGGTCAGAGTAGATGGGGTCAGAGTCAGGACTCCGACCCCAATCCGGCGGAGGAGAATTCCACCGAGGTCGACACGATCTACCTCGGCGGCGGCACCCCATCTCGCCTCGGCGGAGCCGGCGTCGCGCGCGCACTGGGCCTCGTCCGCGAGCGCTTTCCGCTCGCGCCGGCCGCCGAAGTGACGATCGAGGCGAACCCCGACGACATCACCGAGGCCGCCGTCGAGGCGTGGCTCGAGGCCGGCGTCAATCGGCTGTCCATCGGCTCACAGTCGTTCGACGACGCCGTACTCGCCTGGATGCATCGCACCCACGAGGGCTCGGGCATCGAGCGCGCCGTAGCAGCGGCCCGGTCTGCCGGCATCACCAACCTCTCGCTCGACCTCATCTTCGCGCTGCCCGAGGAGCTCCGGCGTGACTTCGCCGCCGACCTGGATCGCCTCCTCGCCCTCGATCCCGACCATGTGTCGCTCTACGGGCTCACCGTGGAGCAGGGCACTCCGCTCGGCCGGTGGGTCTCACGCGGAAAGACCGCCGAGCGCGGCGAGGAAGGCTACGAGGCGGAATACCTCGCCGCGCACGAGGCGCTCACCACGGCCGGCCTCGAGCACTACGAGGTGTCGAACTACGCACGCCCCGGCAAGCGGTCGCGGCACAATGCCTCCTACTGGCGCGGCGTGCCGTACGTCGGCCTCGGACCGGCCGCGCACGGCTTCGAGGGACGGATCCGGCGGTGGAATGCGCGCGCCTACACCGATTGGCGCGACCTCGTAGCGCAGGGCCTCGACCCGGTTGCTGGCGAGGAGGAGCTGACTGAGCAGAACCGATTGGCCGAGTCCGTGTATCTCGGATTGCGGACGGATGCGGGGCTGCCGTTGGAAGAAGGCGAACGTGACCTCGTGGACCCATGGGAAGTCGCCCAGTGGGTGACCATCGGCGCCGACGATCGCCTGCGCTGCACCGCCCTCGGCTGGTTGCGGCTGGACTCCCTTGCCGCCGCCTTGACGCATAGCCGAAGTCGTTAGGATATTTGCTCTTATCTATGGCCACTTCAGACGAGCTCACGCCGCGGGAGCGCCGCGTTCTCGAGGCGGTCATCCAGACCTACGTCCAGACCGCCGAGCCCGCCGGCTCGCGCGTGCTCGCGCGTCGGCATGGGCTCGGGGTCTCGCCGGCGACGATCCGGAACACGATGAGCGACCTCGAGGAGAAGGGGTTCCTCTCGCATCCGCATACGTCCGCGGGGCGCGTTCCGACCGACAAGGCGTACCGCATGTACGTCGACTCGCTCCTGAACTCCCCGGCGGGCGCCATCGTCGCCGCCGAGCGCGAGCGGCTCCGGGAGCAGATCGCGACGAGCCACTCCACGATCGAGAACATCCTCCGGCGTGCCGCGCAGAGCCTCGGCGTGCTCACGCAGGAGCTCGGCATCGCGCTCGGCCCGCGGCTCGACGCGAGCGTGCTCCGCCGCGTCGAGCTCGTGCGCGTCGGCGGTGATCGCCTGCTGCTCGTCCTCACCCTCGACGCCGGGGTCGTCCGCACGGTGTTCGTCGAGGTGGCGGGGACGCTCGCCGACATCGCGGTGCTCGAGGTCTCCCAGGTGCTGAACGAGCGCCTCGCCGGCCACACCCTGCGCGAGCTGCGCGCGTCCGTCGCTGACCGCCTGCGCGACACGCAGACGCAGCCGGGCTCCGCCGAGCTGCTCAACATCTTCGTGCAGGAAGGCGATCAGCTCTTCGACGCCGCGCTGCCGGCCGAGGAGGGGAACGTCATCGTCGGCCAGGCGAGCCTGCTCGCCGAGCAGCCGGAGTTCAGTGGTGCGGAGAATCTGCGTCGGCTGCTCTCGCTCACCGAGGAGCCGGCCCGCCTTGCGGATGCGCTGCGCCGAAAACACAGCGGCGACGAACGGCCCGGCGTGAGCATCACGATCGGCGGCGAGCACGGCGATCCGCGGCTCGACCAGTTCACCGTCGTGACGGCCGAGTATCACGCAGGTGCCCTCGCCGGCGTGATTGGCGTCATCGGGCCGACGCGCATGCCGTACGACAAGGTCATCGCGCTCGTGCAGCACACCTCCCGCTTGCTGAGCGATTTACTTTGAGAGATGCGCGGTACGTGCTGCCACTCCGGCGACATGGAGTGGCGGCGCGCGTCGCGTCTCGACCCCTGACATCCCCGCTCCATGGCTGATTTTTATGGCGTCCTCGGCGTCGATCGAGGCGCGTCGGACGACGACATCAAGAAGGCGTATCGCAAGCTCGCGATGACCTATCACCCCGACCGCAACAACGGGGCGAAGGACGCCGAGGAGAAGTTCAAGGAGATCACCGAAGCGTACGACGTGCTGCGCGATCCGCAGAAGCGCGCCGCGTACGATCGCTACGGTGAGGCCGGGCTGCGCGGTGGCGGCGGTGCGGGCTTCCATCACGTCGATCTCTCCGAAGCGCTCGGCATCTTCATGCGCGACTTCGGCAACTTCTCCGGCTTCGAGGATCTGTTCGGGCGCGGCCAGGGCGCGGGCGGCACGCGCGCGGGCACCGACGTCAAGCTCACCGTCCCGCTCACCCTCGCCGAAGTCGCGACCGGCGTCGAGAAGCAGATCACGCTCAAGGTCCTCGATCCGTGCGATCGCTGTCACGGCAGCGGCGCCGAGCCGGGCAGCAAGGCACAGCAGTGCCCGACCTGCGGTGGTCAGGGCGAGGTGCGGCGCGCGCAGCGCTCCTTCTTCGGCCAGTTCGTCACCGTCGCGCCTTGCCCGACGTGCCATGGCGACGGCCAGATCATCGAGTCGCAGTGCAAGAAGTGTAAGGGCGACGGACGTATCCGCGGCGAGAAGACGATCAAGGTGGCCATCCCGCCCGGCGTGGCGACCGGTCAGTACATGACGATGCGCGGGGTCGGCAATGCGGCGCAGCGCGGCGGCGAGCGCGGCGACGTGCACGTCGTGTTCGACGTCGCCGACGATCCACGCTTCGAGCGTGACGGCGAGGATCTCTACACCGAGGTGCTCGTCACCTATCCGCAGCTCGTGCTCGGCGCGACGATCGAGGTGCCGACGGTCACGTCGAGCATGGCGCTCGAGATTCCCTCGGGCACGCAGAGCGGTCAGCTCTTTCACCTGCGCGGCCGCGGCCTCGCGCGCGTGAACGCGGGCGGCACGGGCGATCTGCACGTGCGCGTGCAGCTCTGGACCCCCGAGAAGCTCTCGAAGGAGGAGGAGGACCTGATCGAGCGGCTGGCCAAGGTGCAGCAGACCGTGCCCGCCGACCGCGGCAAGGGCTTCTGGGCGAAGATGAAAGAAGCGCTGGGCGCGTGAGCTGGCTCGCCGTGCGGGTCAATGCCGGCAGTGCGCGCGAGGCGGCACTCGCCGCGCTGTTCGAGCTCGGCTCGCAGGGCGTGCAGGAATCGGGGGAGGAGCTCGTCACGCACTTTCCCGACGACGTCGATGCCGCCGCCATCGTCGCGCACCTGCACGACGCCGTTCCCGACGCTACGGTGAGCACCGCGCTCGTCCCCGAAGTCGATTGGGCGGAAGAGTGGAAAAAGGGAGTCGGCGCGCACGATCTCGGCACGCTCGCCATCGTCCCGCCCTGGCTGGCCGCGGGGCGCGACCCGGCGCACACGATCCTCATCGAGCCGGAGATGGCGTTCGGCACCGGCGAGCACCAGACCACGCGCGGTGTCGTACGTCTGCTGCCGGCGCTGCTCCGCGCCGGCGATCGCGTCGCCGATCTCGGCGCCGGGAGCGCCGTCCTGTCCATCGCCGCCGCGAAGCTCGGTGCGGCGCAGGTCTTCGCGATCGAGCTGGACCACGATTCGATCGCGAATGCGAACGACAACGTCGCGCGCAATGGCGTCGCCGATCGCGTGACCGTGCTCGAGGGCGACGCCGGGGTGCTCCTCCCGCTCGTCGCGCCGGTGCGCGTCGTGCTCGCCAACATCCTGTCGTCCGTGCTGCTCGAGCTCCTGTCTCGCATCGCCGACGCGCTTGCACCCGACGGCGAGGCGATCCTCAGCGGCATCCTCGTGGAAGAGCGTCCCATGATGCTCGATGCGCTCGCCGCCGGCGGCTGGCGTGTCGTGGCCGAGGACGTCGAGGGAACGTGGTGGACCGTTCGAGTCGCGCGTCCGTAGCCACCTTCTACGCGCCGGGCGCGTGGGAGCGCCGCGTCGTGTTGGACGACGCCGCGGCGCATCACGCCACCGTGCGTCGACTCGCGGTTGGCGACAGTGTCCGCCTCACGAGCGGTGATGGGCGCCGCGCCTACGGACGCATCGAGAGTCTCTCGAAGCGCGAGCTCGCGATCGAGTGCGACGTGTCCACTACCGACCTCATTCGCGCCCGCCCGTACGTCGAGCTGTGGGCGCCCGTCGGCGATCGCGATCGGATGCTCTTCCTCGCAGAGAAGGCGGTGGAGCTCGGCGTCTCGGCGTGGCGCTCCGTCACCTATCGGCGGTCGAAGAGCGTCAATCCGCGCGGCGAGGGGGCGGCCTTTGCCCAGAAGCTGCGGGCGCGCATGATCTCGGCGCTCGAGCAGTGCGGCGACGCCTGGCTTCCGCAGATCCTTCCGGAGTGCGACGCCACTGTCGCGATTCCCCCCGTCGCCACCGGCGGGGCGATCGTGCTGGATGAGCGAGGCCTGCCGATGCCCGACATCCTCGCCACGGCCCACGCGCCGGTCGTGCTCGCGCTCGGTCCGGAGGGCGGGTTCGAGCCGGACGAGCGCGACGCCTTCGACGAAGCCGGCTGGCGCGGCGCCTCGCTCGGGACCAACGTCCTGCGCTTCGAGACCGCGGCCATCGCGGCCCTCGCCCTCACTCGAGCACTGCTGAGAACCACATGACCGACTCCTGTCTCTTCTGCCGGATCGTGCGCGGCGAGATTCCGGCCAGGATCGTGCGGGAGGACGAGCACACCGTCGCCTTCCGGGACATCGATCCGAAGGCGCCGACGCACGTGCTCGTGATTCCCCGCGTGCACGTCGCGTCGCTCGACGAGGCGCGCGATCCGGCGCTGGTAGGCCAGGTCATGCTCGCCGCCGCGGAAGTCGCCGCGTCGGAGGGGATCGCTGGCGGCTACCGCACGGTGATCAACACCGGCGCGGACGCGGGACAGACCGTGCACCACCTGCACGTCCACGTGCTCGGCGGCCGCAAGCTCACCTGGCCTCCGGGCTGATGCCGACCTAGCGGCACTCCGACCGGCGGCGCGAAGCGCCGCAAGAATGGTTGAAGTGCGGAACTCCGACTGAAGGTGCGAAGCGCCGCAGGGAGGAGCGATCTCCCGACGCGTTCCCACCGACCGCGCGCGGCGATAGCTTTCGTCATCCCTCACGTACGTGACATGGCACTGTTCGACACCCTCCAGAACGATCTGAACGCCGCGCGGAAGGCGCAGGACAAGCCGCGCACCCTGGTGCTCGGCACCATCTTCTCGGACGCCAAGAACCGGAAGATCGAGCTCCGGCGCGATCTCACCGACGAGGAAGTCGTGGAGGTGCTCCGGAAGGGGATCAAGCGCCGGCGCGAGTCGATCGAGATGTACGCCGGCAAGCGGGACGACCTCGCCGAGAAGGAGCGCGCCGAAGTCGCGATCCTCGAGACCTATCTGCCCGCCGCGGTGAGCGACGACGAGCTCCGCGCCGCGGTACGCGCCGCCATCGCCGGCGGCGCGACGCAGATCGGCGCGGTGATGGGCAAGGTGCTCCCGCAGTTCAAGGGACGCGCCGAGGGCAGCACGATCAACGCCATCGCGCGCGAGGAATTGAGCAAGCAATAATGCTTTACCTGCGGCACTCCGACGGGAGGCGCGAAGCGCCGGAGGGAGGAGCGATCAACTGCCGGGCCAGCCGCACTCCTACCGGAGGTGCGAAGTGCAGGAGGGAGGAGCGATGAACGGTCAGGTGAACCCGAACGGACGCATCGTCTCGTTCGGGTTTTTCGTCCCGCGAAGACGAGGACGATGACCTCGCCCTGCGGGACTCCGACCGAAGGTGCCGGACCTGCGGCACTCCGACCGGAGGTGCGAAGCGCCGGAAGGAGGAGCAATCTCCATTCGAAGCGCCGGAGGGAGGAGCGATGACTATGAACGCGCACGCCCTCGGGATCCTCGAGTATCCGCGGCTGCTCGATCTGGTCGCCGGCTTCGCCGCGTCGGCGCCCGGGGCGGCACGTGTGCGCGCCCTCACGCCCTCGGCGGACCTCGCCTGGCTCGAGGCGGAGCATCGTCGCGTCGGGGCGGTGCGCGGACTCCTCGGCGGCGACCTGCCATGGCACCCCGAGCCCGTCCCCGACCTGGACGACGCGCTCGCACGGCTGCGTGTCGTCGGCATCATGTGGAGTGCACCCGAGCTGCTCGGCGGCGCCGTCCTGCTGCGCTCGGCGCGTCGGACGCGCGAGGCCCTGCGCGACGACCGGCGCCCCGCCGTGCTGCGCGCCGTGCTCGCCCCCTTCGTCGAGCGCATGGTCGTCGCGCGCGCGGAAGAGGAGGCGATCGAGCACGCGATCGGCGAGGACGGTCTCGTGCGCGACGAGGCGTCGCCCGTGCTGCGGCGCATCCGGCGCGAGCTGCGCGCCTCGCACGGCGAGCTCATTCGCATCCTCGAGCGCGTCATGGGCGGGCTCGAGTCGCATCACCGCGCCCCCGACATGTCCGTCACGGTGCGCGAGGGACGCTACGTGATTCCCGTGCGGCGCGAAGGGGTGCGTCAGGTCGGCGGCATCGTCCACGGCGCGTCGGGCACCGGTGGCACCCTGTTCGTCGAGCCGCCGGCCGCGATCGAGTATGGGAATCGCATCCGCGAGCTCGAGAGCGAAGAGACGGAGGAAGTCGAGCGCATCCTGCGCGAGCTCACCGACCGGCTCCGTCCACATCGCGACGCGATGCTCGACAGCCTCGATGCGTTGGCCGAGCTGGACTCGCTGTACGCGCGGGCGCGTTACGCGGTGAAGTTCCAGTGCACGCCGGCGACGCTCGTGCCCGCGCGTGCCGGCTTCGAGATTCGCGTCGGCCGCCATCCGCTCCTCCTCGCGAAGGGGATCGACGTCGTCCCCTTCGACCTCGCGCTGCTGCCCGAAGAGCGCACACTGCTCGTGTCCGGCCCGAACACCGGCGGCAAGACCGTGCTGCTCAAGGCGGTCGGTCTGCTGTCGGCGATGAGTCAGGCCGGCATTCCCGCGCCCGTCGGCGCCGAGAGCCGCGTGCCCGTGTTCGACGACGTGCTGGCCGACATCGGCGACGAGCAGTCGATCGAGGCGAGCCTCTCCACCTTCAGCGCGCACCTCAAGAACCTCAGCGAGATCCTCCGGCTCGCCACGCGCGATTCCCTCGTCCTCATCGACGAGCTGGGCTCGGGCACCGACCCGCAGGAGGGCGCGGCACTCGGCTGGGCCATTCTCGAATCGCTCACGACGCGCGGCGCGACGACGCTCGCCTCCACGCACCTCGGCCAGCTCAAGGAGCTCGCCACCCAGGTGCCGGCCGTGGTCAACGCCTCGCTGCAGTTCGACGCGGTCGAGCTGGCGCCGACCTATCGCCTCGTGAAGGGCGTGCCCGGTCGCTCCTATGGCATCAGCATCGCACGGCGGCTGCACGTTCCCGCCGACGTCGTCGCGCGCGCCGAGGAGCGCATCCCGCAGGGTGAGCGCGACATGGCCGCACTGATCGAGCGTCTCGAGAAGAAGGAGAAGGAGCTCGAGGAGCGCGAGCGCGAAGCGGCGGCGATGCAGACCGACGCGCGCGAGCGCATCGCGAGCGTCGCACGCCGCGAGCACAACGTGCGCGAGCGCGAGCGCACCGTCGAGAAGCAGAGCCGCCAGGAAGCGCGCAAATACGTGCTCGAGGCGCGCGCCGAGATCGAGCGCACGATCAAGGAGCTCAAGAAGAAGGGCGCCGCTGCGGCCGACGACGCGATCGAGGAGCTGGGGCGCGACGCGCGCCGTCGCGCCGAGGAGCTGGCCGCCAGGCAGGCGAACGTCCTCGATCGCCTCGACGCCGAGGAGCGCGCGGTGGAGCGCAGGCGGGGGCGTGTCGCCCCGGCGGAGCGCGGCCCGATCGCCGTCAACGACGCCGTCGAGGTGGGGTCGCTCGGCGGCAAGGTGGGACGTGTGCTCGACGTCCGGGGCAAGGAGGCGGTCGTCGCGGTCGGATCGCTCAAGCTCACCGTTCCCCTCGCGACGTTGAAGGTGACGGACGCGCCGCAGGAGCGCGCGGTCAGCTACGTCGGTGACGCCCCCGAGGTGCACGTCAGCACGGAGATCAACCTGCTCGGCCTGCGCGCCGAAGAGGCGGAGAGCGCCGTGCTCCAGGCGCTCGACAGCGCCGTGCGCGCAGACCTCAAGAGCCTGCGCATCATCCACGGCAAGGGGACGGGCGCACTCCGCGAGGTGGTCAACGAGATGCTGCGCAAGGACACGCGCGTCCGCGAGTTCCACATGGGGGCGTGGAACGAGGGCGGCGCCGGCGTCACCGTCGCGGTGTTCGCGTGATTCCCGACGAGACGGTCGAGCGTGTGCGCGAGAGCGCCGACATCGTCGCCGTCATCGGTGAGTACGTCGAGCTGAAGCGCCAGGGCACCGACTACCGCGGCCCCTGTCCCTTCCACCAGGGGACGCACCGCAACTTCTCCGTGTCGCCGAAGAAGGCGATGTACTACTGCTTCGTGTGCCACGAGGGCGGCGACGTCTTCAACTTCCTCACCAAGCGGCTCGGCGTCGACTGGCCGACCGCGGTGAAGATGGTGGCCGAGAAGTCGGGGATCGAAGTCGTCGAGACGCAGAGCCGGCGCGCCGAGCAGAAGGACGAGCGCGAGCCGCTCTGGGAGATCAATGGCGTGGCGGCGGATTACTTCCGCCGCATGCTCTGGGACGACGACCTCGGGCGCGACGCGCGCGCCTACCTCGAGGAGCGCGGCGTGAGCCGTCAGCTCGCCGATCGCGTCGGACTCGGATTCGCGCCACGCGAGATCGGGCTGCTGCGCGGATATCTCACGACCCTCGGCTTCGAGGAGGAGCGGATGATCGCGGCCGGCCTCGTCGTCGTGCCGGACGAAGGGGTCGAGCCGCGCCCGCGCTTTCGCGGGCGGCTCATGTTCCCGATCTACGACGTCTCCAGCCGTGTCGTCGGCTTCGGCGGACGGCTGCTCGGGCCCGGAGAGCCGAAGTATCTGAACTCGGCCGAGTCGACGATCTTCAGCAAGGGCCGGCTGCTCTACGGATTGAACTGGGCGCGACAGGCGGCGCGGCGCGACGAGCGCATGCTCGTCGTCGAGGGCTACTTCGACGCGCTGCGTCTCATCGACGCCGGCGTGGAGTCGGTCGTCGCGCCGATGGGCACCGCGCTCACCGAGGAGCAGGCCAAGCTCATTCGCCGCTACACCGATCGCGTCTTCCTCCTCTATGACTCGGACAAGGCGGGACTCAAGGCGACCTTTCGCTCGGGCGACGAATTGCTGCGTCAGGGCGCCGCGGTGCAGGTCGTGACGCTCCCCGACGGCGAGGACCCGGATAGCTTCGTGCGCGCGCATGGCGCGCGTGGTCTCGAGGCGCAGCTCGCGTCCTCCATCGACGTGTTCGAGCGGAAGATCCAGATCCTCGATCGCGGCGGCTGGTTCGCCGACCTGCGGCGCAAGCGGCAGGCACTCGATCGACTCCTGCCGACGCTCCGCGCCACGACCGATCCGCTCACGCGCGATCTGTACCTCGGCCATGCGAGCGCCGCGGCCGGTGTCTCGCGCGAGATGCTCGAGCGGGAGCTGGCACTCGCGCCACGCACCCGGTCCGCTCGTCCGGACCGCGGGCCCGCGCCCAGCGGGCCCGAGCGCGACACGCGGGAGCAGCGCGGACGCCCCGTCCCCGCGCCCGACGCTCGGCGCGTCCGTCGCGGCGACCGGCGCAAGGTGTCGGGGGAACGGGCGCTCGGCGCCGAGCGCGAGCTGGTTCGCGTCCTGCTGCACAGACCAGCGTACTTCGAGCAGGTCGTGGAACGGGTTGGCGCGGACGACTTCCGTGCGCCCGAGCTGGGACGCATCTTCGCGACGATGGTCGCTCTCGGCGCGGACGCTGGCCCCGAGGCCTTCGCCGAGCGCCTCGACCAGGAGTCGGTCGAGGCGATGCAGGACCTGCTGGACGAGCCGGGCGGGCTCGACCACGCCGACGAGATCGTCGCTGGCAGCCTCGCGCTCCTCCACGAGCGCCAGCTCGCCGAGCGGATGAGCGAGATCGATCGCGAGCTGCCGCTCGCGAACTCGGAGGAGAAGGACCAGTTGACGCGCGAGAAGATGAATCTGACGGCCGAGCTGCGTCGACTGGGCGGCCGTTCGTGGAAGCAATTTCGATAGTCGGCAGAGCGGTGCGTTATCATCCACTCTGCCCCCGCAACACCTCCGTCGACCGACACCTCGGAAGCCATGCACCCCGACGTCCAATCGCTGCTCGAAGTCCAACGCGATGATCTGGAGATCTACGGACTGGAGGCGAAGCTCGCGTCGCTGGCCCCCAGGCTCGACGCGCTCGAGAAGGAGCGCGCGCGCGCCGCGCAGGAGCTCGAACGCGCCAGTGCCGCCGTGACGGTCGAGGAGGCGCGACACCGCGACGCCATGCATCGCGTCGACGCCAACCGGCAGCTCGTCGAGCGCAGCCAGCGGGCGTACGAGAGCGTGACGACGCCGCGCGAGGCCAACGCCGCGATGGTCCAGCTCGAGCAGACCAAGCGGATGGTGGACGACAGCGAGCGCGAGGCGACGCAGATCAACGGGCGCATCGTCGAGATGCGCCGGCACGTCGGCGATCTGCAGGCGGCGCTCGCCGACGTCGAGCACCGGCAGGCCGACGCGCGCCAGGCGCTCGAGGCCGAGCGGGCCGAGATCGAGAGCCGGATCGCGCAGGCACGCGAGCAGCGCGACGCCAAGGCCCAGTCGGTGCCCCGCGCACTGCTCTCCAAGTACGACAAGGTCCGCACGCGTCGTCGCGCCGAGACGGTGTTCCCGCTTCGCGGACCGTCGTGCAGTGCGTGCGACACCGCGATCCCCACGCAGCGGCGCGCGGCGATGGCCGCAACCGGATCGCTCGAGATGTGCGAGGGGTGCGGCGCGCTGCTCTATGCGGGGGAATGACGACGCGCTGACCGTTGTTCGCCCGTCCCGTGGGGCCTAGCTTCAACGCATGACCGCGTCCGCTCTCCCAGCGCGTCCTCGAGCCCGCTGGATCCTTCCGGACGCTCCGGATCCGGCCGTCGTCCGAGCCCTCTGCGACGAGCTCCTGCTGCCGGAGCCGATCTGTCGCCTGCTCGTCGCGCGCGGCCATGCCCCCGCCGAGGAGGCCAAGCGCTATCTCCGGCCCCGCCTCGAGCAGCTTCTTCCCCCCGAGCAGCTCCTCGATCTCGATCGCGCCGTCGAGCGGCTCGTCCGCGCCATCCGCGGAGGCGAGACGATCCTCGTCCACGGCGACTACGACGTCGACGGCATCTCCTCCACGACGCTCCTCACGCGCGCCTTCCGGGCGCTGGGCGGGACGGTCGTCCCTTTCATCCCGCGTCGCCTCGTCGACGGCTACGACCTCACCGACGCGGGGGTGCGCGCCGCGCGCGAGGCGGGGGCCACGGTCGTCGTCACCTGCGACTGCGGCACGAGCGCGATCGCGCCGGTGCGCGCGCTGCAGGCCGAGGGGATCGACGTCATCATCAGCGATCATCACCTCCCGGGCGGCGATCTGCCGAACGCGTACGCGATCCTCAACCCGAAGCGCCCCGGCTGCGGCTCCGAGGACAAGGATCTCGCCGCTGTCGGCGTCGCGTTCAAGCTCGCGCTGGCCGTGACGCGCGCGCTCGGCGGCAACGAGAACGTCGTCTACGGCATGCTCGATCTCGTGGCGCTCGCCACGATCGCCGACATCGCGCCCCTGCGTGGGGAGAACCGCGTCTTCGCGCGCTACGGACTCAGGATGCTCGCCGAGACGAAAAACCTCGGCTTGCGGGCGCTGATTCGCGCGACGGGGCTCGAGGGCAAGCAGCTCACGGCGGGACGCATCGGCTACATCATCGCGCCGCGACTCAACGCGGTCGGACGGCTCGGCCATGCGTTGCGCGGGGTCGAGCTTCTGCTGTCACAGAGCGAGCACGAGGCCAACGCGATCGCGCGCGAGCTCGAGGAGCTGAACGCGAAGCGGCAGGAGATCGACCGCATGACCCTCGAGCAGGCGCGCCAGCGCGTGCTCGCGCTCGACCTCGAGGACACCTACGGCATCGTCCTCGCCGAGGATGGCTGGCATCCGGGCGTGATCGGCATCGTCGCGTCGCGCATCGTCGAGGAGTTCGGCCGACCGACGGTGTTGATCGGTCTGGACGGGGACGAAGGGAAAGGGTCCGGCCGCTCCATCTCGCGCTTCGACCTGCACGCCGGCATCGGAAGCTGCCGACAGCTGCTCAAGCGCTTCGGTGGGCACCGCAGCGCCGCGGGGGTGACGATCGCGCGCGACAAGGTAGACGACTTCGCGCGCTGCTTCAACGCGGCCGCGCGCGCCGCCCTCACGCCGGAGGATCTCGTCCCCGAGCTCCGCATCGATCTCGAGGTCGCGCTGTCGGACCTCACGCCGGGGTTCGAGTCGCTCCTGCGCCATCTCGAGCCGTGCGGCGTCGGCAACCCGTCGCCCATGCTCTTCACCCGCGGTGTCCGTCTCGCGGCACCGCCGCGCGTCGTGGGGCAGGGAGGGCTCAAGCTCCGCCTGCAGACCGACACCGGGCCGCTCGATGCCATTGGCTGGTCGCTCGGCGCGCGCATCGGCGAGCTCGATGTCTCGCGGCCATTCGACATCGCCTACCGGCTCGAGCGCGACGAGTATCAGGGCGTTTCGCGCCTGCAGGCGAAGGTTGCCGACTTCCGAGCCTGATCGATGCGCATCGTGGCGGGACGATGGCGCGGGCGTACCATCGCCGCGCCGACCGGTCGGCAGGTGCGCCCCACCGCGGACCGCGTGCGCGAGGCGTGGATGAGCATCGTCGGGCCGCTCCTTCCCGACGCGCGCGTGCTCGACCTCTTCGCCGGGTCCGGGGCGCTCGGCATCGAGGCGGTGTCGCGCGGCGCCGCCGTCGCCGATCTCGTCGAGATCGCCCCCGCCAGCCTGCGCGCGATCCAGAGCAACATCGAGTCGCTCGGCGCGGGGGACGCCGTGCACGTCCATCGCAAGGACGCGCTCCGCTTCGTCGAGGGACTCGAGGCGGATGCGTACGACGTCGCCTTTGCCGACCCGCCGTACGATCTCGGCCTCGCGACGGCACTGGCGGAGCGCTGGCTCGCCGTCCCCTTCGCCGCCGTGCTCGGGATCGAGCACCGACGCCACGAGCAGCTGCCCGGTGACGGCGATCGCCGCCAATACGGGCAGACCGCCATCACCTTCTTCCGGCGCCCCTGAGGGCGACGCACCCCTCCGATTGCCTTTTCGGTGATCGCTGTCGATTCTTCCTCGCGTGCCGAACTCGAGAATCGCCATCTACGCCGGGAGCTTCGATCCCATCACGCGTGGGCACGAAGACCTCATGTACCGCAGCCTGGAGTACGTCGATCGGCTCATCGTGGCCGTGGCGACGAACTCCTCCAAGCAGCCGCTCTTCACGATCGAGGAGCGGGTCTCGCTCATCGGCGCGGTGGTCGAGGGTGAGCCGCGCATCGAGGTTCGATCCTTCGGCGGCCTCCTCGTGGATTTCGCCCGCGAGGTCGGCGCCAGTCTGCTGATCCGCGGTCTGCGGGCGGTCAGCGACTTCGAGTACGAGTACCAGATGGCGCTCATGAATCGCCATCTCAGCCCGCGCCTCGAGACGGTGTTCATGATCCCGTCCCTCGACACGACGTACATCAGCGCGAGCCTCGTGCGCGAGGTCGCGCGGTACGGCGGTGAGGTGCGTGACCTCGTGCATCCGCGCGTCGCCGAAGCGTTGCGCGCGAAGGTGGCTGCGCCGCCGTGAGCTTCATCGATTCCGTCCGCGCGCGCGCGAAGGCGAACCGCCGCCGCATCGTGCTTCCCGAGGCGGACGATCCGCGCACCATCGAAGCGGCGCGGGCGCTTGCCGAATCGGGGGTCGTCGAGCCGGTCCTCGTCGGCCCGGTGACGGGGACCGCGCCGTGCGAAGTGATCGACCCCTCGGCCGGCGACCTGTTCGACCGAGTCGCCGCGTTGCTGCTCGAGCGCCGCGCCGCCAAAGGGATGACCGAGAGCCAGGCCGCGAAGCTCGCGCGCTCCCCCCTCATCGTCGCCGACGCGCTGGTACGATGGGGTGTCGTCGACGGCTGCGTCGCCGGCGCCGTGCACACCACCGCCGACGTCATTCGCGCGGCACTGTGGCTCATCGGTCCGGCCCCCGGCGTGAAGACCGTCTCGAGCGCCTTCTACATGGACCTGCAGCCCTTCCGGTCGAATGAGAGCGAGGTCCTCACCTTCGCGGATTGCGCGGTGGTGTGCTATCCCAGCGCGGCGCAGCTGGCCGACATCGCCCTTGCCGCGGCGCAGGATCGCCGCCGCATCGTCGGCGACGAGCCGCACGTGGCATTACTTTCGTTCGGCACTCGGGGGAGTGGGGCGGGCCCGAGTGTCGATCTCGTCCGCAACGCGCTCGCGCTGATCCGGGAAAGATCACCCGAGCTCGCCGTGGACGGAGAATTGCAAGGGGACGCTGCGCTCGTGGCGGAGGTGGCGGCCCGAAAGGCCCCCGACAGCTCCGTCGCCGGGCGGGCGAACGTGCTGGTCTTCCCTTCGCTCGATGCGGGGAACATCGCCTACAAGTTGGTCCAGCGGTTGGCGTTCGCTCGGGCGGTCGGGCCGATCCTCCAGGGTATGGGGCGGCCGTGCAACGATCTCTCGCGTGGGGCCTCCTCTGACGACATCTTCAATGTGGCCGCCATCACCGCACTGCAGGCGGGCGACGTGGGCGCCACGGCACTGAACGAGTTCCGCCAGGAGACAGGCACATGAGCTTCACGATCAAGAAGGAAGGGGAGATTGTCGTGGTGGACGTTGAAGGCCAACTCATCGTCGGGAATCGACAGGAGCTCAAGCAGAAAGTGCTCGACGAGCTCGAGCGCGGAGAGAAGAAATTCCTCATCGACTTCGCCCAGACGGGCTACATCGACAGCTCCGGGCTGGGCGTGCTGGTCTCGCTCTCCAAGAAGATCCGCGAGCAGGGCGGGGAGCTCCGGCTCGCGAACCTGAACGACGACCTCAAGACCCTGTTCGAGCTCACGAAGCTCGACACGCTCTTCCAGATTTCCGATACGCGCGACCGCGCGCTCGCGAGCTTCTGATCTCACTCGGCGCGGCCCGCCAGTCGGCGGGCCGCGCATCGTCGCCCCTGGCGCGACGCCCCCTTCCCGCGCCGCCCTCGCCCCCTCCATGGCTGCGTTACTTCCGCCCGACGCCGGCCTGCGCGTGTCGCTCGAAGTCGTCATCCCGAGCGACGTCGCCTACATCGAGCGTGTCGTCGACCTCGTGCGCCATCCGTGCGCCGAGCTCGCGTACAACGCCCATCAGTTGGCGCTCAACGTGCCCGTCGCGCTGAGCGAGGCGATCTCGAACGCCATCCTTCGCGCCAACAACGAGGATCCGATCAAGCGCGTCCTCGTCCGCGCCGAGATCGACACCCGGCAGCTCGTCGTCGACGTGATGGACGAAGGGGAGCCCTTCGATCTGGACGCCGACACCCGCGACGCGACCGACCCCGAGAACCTCGAGCGCGAGGACGGCCGTGGTCTCTTCCTCATGCGCGCCCTCATGGATCGCGTCGAGCGCTTCGACGCCAACGGCGCGGCACCCGGTGGCAACGTCGTTCGACTGACACTCGCGCGCGTATGAGTGAGCTCGGCGAGGTCCTCGCCGCGTTTCACGACGCTACGGGATGCGACGCATCCGTGTGGCGTCGCGACGGTGGCATCAAGGGCCCGTTGCGCTTCATCGCCGGCACCCGCCGCGCCGATCCACCGCCTCCCGAGCTCCTCCCGCCGCTCGGCGTCGTGCGTGACGAAGCGACCGAGCGTGGACGCCTCGTCGTCGTCCCGATCGCCGGTCCGCGCCCCGCGTGGCTCGTCCTCGGCCCGTGTCCGATCGAGCGGCGCGAGATCGACAGCTACCTGAAGTTCCTGCGCCCCGTGGTGGCGCAGTACCTCCAGAACACGCTCGAGGTGGAGCACGCGGCCAACGAGCTCGCCGAACGCTACGAGGAGATCAACCTCCTCTACTCGATCAGCGAGATCCTCGGCCGCACCGTGTCGCTCGACGAGGGCGCCGCGACCATCCTGCGCGAGGTCAGCGAGACGGTCGGCGCGCGCCGCGCCTCGATCCTCGTCCACAATCCCGAGGCGCACGCGCTCGAGGTGATCGCGCGGATCGGCGGCGAGGAGATCCCGACGGCGCCGATCTCCCTCGACGACGAATGCAGCGTCAGCGCGCACGTCTTCCGGACGCTGCACTCGATCATCGCCGAAGAGGGGCAGATGCCCTGCAAGGCCGAGGAGGGGTTCCGGAAGGGCGCCATGCTCACCGTGCCCATTCTCTGGACCACGCAGGACGGCAGCGAGCCCCTCGGCGTCGTCAACCTCTCCGACCGACGCTCGGGGCAGGAGTTCAGCGCCGGCGACCAGAAGCTGATCACCGCCATCGCCTCGCAGATCGGCGCCGCCATCCAGAACGCGCGGCTCGTCCGCCAGTCCATCGAGCAGCAGCGTCTCCAACAGGAGATGCAGCTCGCGCACGACCTGCAGATGAAGCTCCTCCCTGACGCCGAGCACGTCGCGCCGGAAGCGAGAGTGTCCGCGCGCGTCGTCCCGGCCGAAGACGTCGGCGGAGACTTCTACAACCTGTATCGGCTGTCGGGCGGCCGGATCGGCGTGATGATCGGCGACGTCTCCGGCCACGGCTATCAGGCGGCGCTCATCATGGCGCTCACCATGAGCGCGTCGGCCATCCACGCGCAGGGCACCGACGATCCGGCGCAGATGCTCCGCCGCCTCTATCAGTCCGTGAAGGAGGAGCTGAACACGACCGAGATGTTCGTGTCCGCGCTCTACGCTGTCGTCGATCGCGATCAGGGGATCCTCCGCTACGGCAACACGGGCCATCCGCACGCCTTCGTCGTCACGCGCGTCGGCGATGTCGAGCGACTCACCGCCGGCGGGCCGCCGCTCGGCATGTCGGACGAGGCGCCACGGTCCGAGATTCGGCAGTGGGACGTCGGCGGCGACCTCCTGGTCCTCTTCACCGACGGGATCACCGACGCGCGCAACGCCGAGGGCGTCCGGCTCGGCGAGGAGCCGGTGCTCGACTGCATCATGCAGCATCGCCACGAGGAGCCTGCGCAGATCGCGGCGCGCGTCTTCGCGCTGCTCGACCACTACACCGCCGACACGCCGACGCGCGACGATCTCACGCTCGTCCTCCTCAAGAGCTGAGCGAATGGCGTCCGACGAGGGCGCGACGTCGCGTCGCGCCGATTTTCCGCCCGCACGCAAGAGCCTCGGCCAGCACTTCCTGACCGATAGGCGCATCCTCGCACGCATCGCGGATGCGCTCCACCTGAGGGGCGACGAGACGGTCCTCGAGATCGGACCGGGCCGCGGCGCGCTCACCGATCTCCTCGCCGACCGCGCCGGTCGGCTGATCGCGATCGAGTACGACCGCGCCCTCGCGGCGATGCTCCGCGAGCGGTACGCGCGCCGCTCCAACGTGCTCGTCGCCGAAGCCGACGTCCTCGAGGTGTCGCTCGGTGAGCTCGCTGCCGGCCCGTACGTCCTCGTCGGCAACGTGCCGTACTACATCACGACGCCCATCCTCTTTCACGCGCTCGTTCCGCCGCGCGCCGAACGCGCCGTCTACCTCGTACAGCGCGAGGTCGCGCAGCGACTGGTCGCGAGCCCGGGGAGCAAGGAGTACGGCGCACTCACGGTGAACGTCGCCGCCGTGGCGCGCGCCGAGACGCTGTTCGGCGTTCCGGCGGGCGCGTTCTCGCCGCCGCCCAAGGTGGAGAGCGCGGTCGTGCGCATCACGCCGCTCGCGCAACCACTCATCACGACAGAGGAAGAACGGCCATTCCGCACGCTGGTGCAGGGCGCGTTCGGCATGCGTCGCAAGCAGATGCGTCGTGTCGTGCGCAGCCTGTACGCGCTCGACGCCGAGCGGGCCGAGGAGCTCCTCGCCGCCGCCGGCATCGAGCCCGCGGCCCGGCCGGAGGTGTTGAGCGTCGAGCAGTTCGTCGCGCTGCTCCGCGGCGCGCGGCAGCGCTGAGTCGAGCTACTCCTTGTTGCTCAGCGCGAAGGAGAGTCCCTCGAGCTCCATCGCCATGTTCACCGCCTTCACGGTGACGTCGGCGGGTGCGTGTAGCTGGACGGGCGCGAAGTTCAGCACCGCCTTGATCCCCGTACGCACGATCCGGTCGAGCACGTGCTGCGCGCCCTCGCCCGGGATGGCGATCACGGCGATCTCCGGCCGCTCGCGCTCCACGTCGCTCTCGAACCGGCTCATGTCGCGGATCTCGATCCCCTCGAGGGTGCGACCGACCTTCTCCGGATTCGAATCGTACACGGCGAGGATGTTGAACCCGCGCTGCCGGAAGCCGCGGTACTGGGCGAGCGCCGCGCCGATCTTTCCGGCGCCGATGATCACCACCTGCCACTCACGCCCCAGCCCCAGGATGTCGCGGAGCGCCGTGGAGAGCTCGGGAACGGAGTACCCCAACCCGCGCTTCCCGAAGGAGCCGAAGAACGAGAGATCCTTCCGCACCTGCGCCGACGTCGTGCCTCCACGCCGCGCCAGCTCCTCGCTGGACACGGTCGAGGCTCCGCGGACCTCGAATTCCTCGAGGAATCGCAGGTAGATCGAGAGGCGGCGGACGGTTGATTCTGCGATGCGCTTCACGCTTGCGGCCAGCCTTGTGAATTCGTTCACAAACTAGCGGCCTCCGCAAACCCGCACCAGCCGGCCGCCCCAGGGCTGCGCTGACGTACCCCGCATCGCTCGGCGTGGGCGGAGGGAACGGGTTATCTTCGGGTCCTATGACCGTGCACGTCACCTCCGAGATCGGCCGACTCCGCTCGGTCCTCGTCCACACGCCGGGCAACGAGCTTTTCGGCGTGACGCCGACGACGCGCGAGGACTACCTCTACGACGACCTCCCCGACGCCGATCTGGCGTGCAAGGAGCACCGTCGGTTCACCGCCATGCTCGAGCGGTTCTGCCAGGTCTACGAGGTCAGGGATCTGCTCGCCGAAGTCCTCGAGAACCGCGAGGTCCGCGAGCTCCTCGTCCGCGAGACGATGCACGTCGTCCCCCGCGAGCCCCTCGCCCGTGAGATCGAGGCGCTGCCGCCGGCCGAGCTCGTGACCATGCTGATCGAGGGCCGGGTGGAGAAGCCGGGACCGCTCGCGAGCACCCTGCACGAGTCCGGCTACGAGCTGCCCCCGCTCCCGAATCTGTTCTTCACGCGGGACACCGCGATGAACGTCGGCCGGCACGCGCTCATCGGCTCGATGCGCTACGGCGTCCGGTGGCCGGAAGAGCTGATCATGAAGGCGCTCTTCATGTACCACCCGCTGCTCCGCAACGAGGGCATCCTGTACGACGGCTCGATCGAGCGCCGGTTGAACTACACCCTCGAAGGGGGCGACGTCCACGCGCTGCGCGAAGATCTCGTCGTGATCGGCTTCAGTGAGCGGTCCAGCCCGGGCGCGATCGATCATCTCGCCGACCTGCTCTTCGCGCAGACGAAGGTGACGGACATCATCGTCGTCGTCATGCCGAAGGAGGAGACGGCGATTCATCTCGACATGATCTTCACGCAGGTGGACCACGAGCTGTGCGTCTGCTATCCACCGCACTTCATCGGTCCCGAGCGTCTCAGTGTGCTGCACTGGCACAAGGGAGAGACGACGCTCACCGAGAAGCCCGACATCTTCACCGCGCTCGCGGAATGCGGCATGCCGATGACGCCCATCTTCTGTGGCGGCCAGCGTCGCGTCATCCAGGAGCGCGAGCAATGGGCGTCGGGGTGCAACTTCGTCGCGATGCGGCCCGGCCTCGTGCTCTCCTATGCGCGCAACGTCGGCACGCTCGGCGAGATGGAACGGGCGGGCTTTCGCGTGGTACCGGGAGTGAACTTTCTCACCGGCGACGTCCGCATCGCGGATGACGAGCGGGCGGTCATCACCTTCGAGGGGTCCGAGCTCGTCCGCGGCGGCGGCGGCCCCCACTGCATGACCTGTCCCGTCCAGCGCGACGATGCATGAATGCCGAGCTCCGACCGGAGGGCGCGTAGCGCCGCAGAGATGCATGAGTCGAGAACTCCGACCGAAGGCGCGCAGCGCCGCAGAGATGCTTGAGTTCAGAACTCCGACCGAAGGCGCGGAGCGCCGCAGGGAGGAGCGATC
>Ga0070683_100000680_pt1 | contig 24639 bp, 27 predicted proteins | sample KBSC713LmetaG_FD_64662 | JGI IMG/M metagenome (GOLD analysis project Ga0070683, IMG submission 64662) | Corn rhizosphere microbial communities from Kellogg Biological Station, Michigan, USA - KBS C7.1-3L metaG | ecosystem: Host-associated > Plants > Roots > Rhizosphere ... | reverse complement strand
CGGCTGGAGCGCCGAGTCGAGCTCGTCGTACAGGAGCGCGACGCTCCGCTCCTCGTCGTGGACGGGAACGACGACCGAGATCACGGCCGCGAGCCTACCCCGGCGGGGGTTGCGGACGTCGTCGTCGCCGTGGCTGCTCCCGTCGTGACCGTCGTCGTGGCCGGCTCGGTCGCGGCGGTCGTGACGGAGGTCGCCGGCTCCGTCGTCGTGGTGGTCGCCGTGGTCGTCGTCGGCGCGCTGGTCACGGGAGCGGTCGTCGCCGGCGTCGTGGTCGAGGCGGCCGTCGTGGTCGTGCTTTCGGAGGAGATGGTCGTCGGCCTGGTCGTGCTCGTCGTGATGGTGGTCGATTCGGTGGTCGCCGTGGTCTGCTGCTCCGTCGTCTCGGCGCCGGACGTCTCAGGCGCGGCCGGCTGGCTGGTCGCGAGGGAAACCGACGGCTGTGTCAGCGGCGGATGGGTGGTGGCGGGGGGCGCCGGAGCTGCGCCGTTGTCGATCGTGAGCGCCATTGCCAGCCCCACCCCGGCCGCGGCGACCGCAGCGACAGCCAGCCCGACCAGCAGGCGTCGGCGGCGTTCTTGTACCTCGGGTGCGATCACCACGGTGGCGGCGGTCGAGTCGCTCGTCGCAACCGCTGCGCCGCCGAGCTCTGCGACCAGGGCTGCGCCGTTCCGGGGTCGGTCGGCCGGGCTCTTGGCGAGGGAGGCTGCGGCGATGCTCTCGAGCTGCGGCGGCGCGTCGGACCGGAGCTCCGATACGGACGGCACCGGCAGGTCGCGGTGCATGGCGGCGAGGGCGAGCCCGTCCGGCGACTCGAACGGGAGCCTGCCGGTGAGCATCCTGAACAGGATCACCCCGAACGCGTAGACGTCGCTCGCCGCCGTCGCCGGCCTGTCCGCCGCCTGCTCGGGCGAGATGTACGCGGCCGTGCCGAGGATCGTCCCCGCCTCGGTCAGCCCCGGCGCTCCGGCCGCCCGGGCGATGCCGAAGTCGGCGATCTTCGCCCGTCCTTCGGCGTCGAAGAGGATGTTCGCGGGCTTCAGGTCGCGGTGGACGACGCCTCGCTCGTGGGCATGAGCCAGCCCGGCTGCGATCTCGCCGGCGATCCGCCGGGTGTCGTCGTCGGCCAGTGCCTTGCCCGCGGCCAGCCGGTCCTCGAGCGATCCGCCGGGCAGGTACTCGAGCACGAGGAACCGCCGGCCCTCGGACCGTCCGTAGTCGTAGACCGCGCAGACGTTGGCGTGCGCGAGCCCGGCCGCCGCCCGCGCCTCCCGGTCGAAGCGGGTGGGGTCGGCGTCGGCGGCGAGCAGCTTGACCGCCACCGTCCGGTCGAGCTCGAGGTCCGTGGCCGACCAGACCTCGGACATGCCGCCTCTGCCGATCCGCTGCTCCAGGCGATACCGGCCGGCGATGTCGGATTCGACCACGGGGGTAGCGTATGCCCGGCGTGGAGGAGCTTCTGACCCTCGAACAGGCGCAGGCCCTCGTGCTCGAGCGGGCGCAGCCGCTCGCCGCCGAGCCCGTGCCGCTGGAGCACGCGGCCGGTCGCGTGCTGGCCGAGACCGCGACCGCCCTGGTCGATCTCCCGCCGTTTCCCAGCTCGGCGATGGACGGCTACGCGCTGCGCTCCGCCGACACCCCGGGGACGCTCCCCGTCGCCGCCAGGATCGCAGCGGGCTCGCCGGCGGGGAGGCCGCTCGAGGCCGGCGAGGCGATGGGCATCTCGACAGGCGGAGTCGTTCCGGACGGCGCCGACGCGGTCATCCAGCACGAGGTCGTTGTCGAGAACGACAACGCGATCACGATATCGGAGTGCGTTGCCCCAGGAGCAAACATCAGGCCGGTGGGGCGCGACGTCGTGGCAGGAGGAGCAGTCGTCCCCGCGGGCACGCGTCTCGGCGCCGCTCAGATCGGGGCGCTGGCCGCGGCCGGGGTGGCGGAGGTGACCTGCGGGCGGCGGCCGCGGGCGGCGGTGCTGACCACCGGCTCCGAGCTCCGCGCACCCGGTACTCCGCTCGAGCCGGGGGAGGTGTACGAGGCGAACGGGGTGATGCTCGCCGCCCAGCTCGAGGCCGAGGGCGCCGTCGTCACGCGCCTGGCTGCGGTGGCGGACGACGAGGCCGAGCACCGGGGCGCGATCGAGCAGGGGTTGGAGCACGACGTGCTGGTCACCTCCGGCGGCGTCTCGGTCGGCCCGCACGACCTCGTCCGGCGGGTCGAGGCGGAGCTCGGCGTCGAGGAGCTCTTCTGGCGTGTCGCCGTCAGGCCCGGCAAGCCGGTGTCGTTCGGCGTCCGCGGGCCGACGCTCGTCTTCGGCCTGCCCGGCAACCCGGTGTCCTCGCTCGTCGGGTGCGAGCTGTTCGTGCGCCCGGCCCTCCGGGCGCTCCAGGGGGCGGCCGATCCGGGCCCTCTCTTCGCCGTCGGCCGCCTGGCCGTCCCGGTGGCGCGCAATGCGGGGCGAGACGACCTGATGCGGGCGCGGTCGACGGTGACCGACGACGGCGTCCTGCTCGAACCGGTCGGTGGCCAGGAGTCGCACATGATCGTCCGCGCCGCGGAGGCGGACGCGATCGTGCTCGTCCCGCGCGGCGAGGGCGAGCTCGCCGCCGGCGCGACCGTTCGCTACCTCGCGCTCTAGGCCGCTCGGTTACGCGGGCAGCCCGTGCGGGGCGAGGTCGTACGCCGGCCCCGATCGCGGCTCCACGCGCACGAGCTTCGCGTACGCGAGGTAACGGTGCGTCGCGAAGAAACGGGGGTGGCAGGCCTGCAGGATCAGCTGCTCCTTGTTGTGCGAGCGCAGGACCGAGAGGTCGTCGGCCGGAACGATCCGGTGGCCGGTCACCTCGTAGTGGAACGTGCCGTAGGGCACGACGAACGTGATCGGATCGCCCGGACGGAGGCTGTCGATATGCGCGAACGGCGCCAGGTAGGTGGTGCGGTGGCCGGCGACGTAGATCAGCTCGTTCTGGCCCGGCATGTACGTGGATAGCTCTCGCCCCGGTCCCCGGGTCAGGTCGTCGTGGCTCGTCCCGTTGACGACGATCGCCTTCAGGCCGAAGCGGGGCACGATCAGCCGCCCGACCGGGTCCCCCTGGTGGAGCGTCCGGCGGTAGGCGGCCGCCGCCCTGGCGATGTTCCTCCGTTCGGCGGCAACCGAGATCGTCCCGTCGGGCAGGGTCGTCACGGGCCGGACCGAGGCCGGCGGTCGGTAGTCGGCGAGACGGTGCGAGAACGTCTCCGCCAGCTTGTGCTGCTGGTACTTCGTGTACAGGGCGGTGAACGGGTCCTGCCACTGCCAGACCACGACCACCCATGCCACGGCGGCGACGCCGGCGACGATCATCAGGGTGCCGCTGATGCGGGCGGCGCGGCGCATCAGGCTTCTGCCGCCTCCTCGGGCGCGGCTTGTCCGTGCCGCCGGCCGCGGGCCGCGAGGACGGTGGCCCGGACCGCGTTCCGGATCGGGCCGCGCGGTGGCCGCTCGGCGGCCGAGGGATAGGGCGCGTACCGTCCGAGTGCGATTGCAGTCAGCTGGGCCGCCCCCGCCAGCCAGCAGAGGACGAGAACGAAGGCCACCGTCGAGATGTAGCCGACAGCGGTCAGTTCCGCAAGGTACCAGGGGGCGTCGAGGCCCAGCCCGAAGCGGAACATCATCGACCCGAGCAGGATGAAAGGCCCGACGAATCCGGCGGCGAGCAGGCCGAGCCGTGCCCCCGGCTGCCGGTTGCGCATGTGGGGGAGCCAGAGCCAGATGTGCAGGCACGGGAGCAGGAAGAGCAGCGAAAACGGGTTGGTTGCGACGACGAGCAGCGCGACGACCCCGAGGAGCAGCATCGCCGCCGTGTGGCCTGCGAGCTCCTCCTCCGCCGTGGCCGGGCGGCGCGGCGCGAGCCGAGCGCGTGAGACGAGCCAGGCCGGCAGCGCCAGCACTGCGAGGAGGACGATGCCGAGCACCGGCCAGTGGGTTGCCGCTCGCGTCTCCGGGTTGAGCGGGGCGGCGGCACCGTCCGGCCACACGCCGACCGCGCCGAGGAACAGGAACATCAGGCCGGTCCAGAGCCAGACCCCGAGCCTGCTCCGCGATGCTCTGAGCGCGGGCAGCACCGGAATCCGGCGGCGACGACAGCGCGCGAACAGGTCGACCGCGGCGACCGCGAACGGCACGAGCATCGCGACCAGAGCCAGCTCGATCGCCCAGCCGTGGACGAGCCGCTGGCCCAGGTAGACGTAGCTGCGGCCGCCGTCGACGAGCCCGAACTCGTCGATCGACCCGATCAGGTCCTGGGCGGCGCTGCCGATGTCGGTCAGCTGCTTGCGGCCGGCCTCGAGTCTTCCCGGGGTGTCGCCGAACGAGTCGGGCGGCCGGTTTCCGGCGGTCGTCAGCGTGATCGCCGGAACGCCGCGTCCGACGAGCGGGGCCTGCTCGTAGAGGCTGAACGGGAAGCCGAGGTCGGTCAGCTGTCCGAGCGCGCTCGTCCTCCCGGGCCCGGAGCCGGTCTGCTCGGCGATCCGGGCGGCGGCGGTCGCGACGAGGCTCGCCGCGGGCGAGCGGGGCTGGTCGCCTGCGATCTCCACTCGCGGCGGGCCGCGGCCGGCGATCGAGTCGAGGTTGACGACCGCGACGATCCGGCTCGGATCCGGATAGCTCTCGACGAAGTGCCTGGCGCCGAGGCCGCCGGAGTCGCCGCCGTCGGTGGAGAGGAAGATCAGCTGGTGGTTCGGCCCCGACGCCTGGGCCGGAGCGCCCGCCGGCCGCCCATAGGCGCGGGCGAGCTCGATCAGTGCCGCGGTGCCGGAGGCATTGTCGTTGGCGCCCGCGCCGAGGCCCGAATCGTCGCGGTGGGCCATCACGACGATCGCGTCGGCGTCGGCCGGGCCCGTCGCGAACGACACGTTCCGGAGCAGCGCTCGGCCTCTGCCCGGAATCGTCTCCTCGAACGTGTCCACCTGTGGCACGTACGAGTAGAGCCGCATCTTGTCGATCAGCCAGCGCGTTGCGCCGGCCGAGCCCGACGAGCCGGGAGCCCGGTCCGGATAGTCCGCCGAGAGCTCCTGTGCGAGCGCCAGCGCGGACGCGCCGTCGAACTGGGTCGCCGGCGTGGTCGGCGCCGCGAGCGCGAGGCGGTCGGTGCGCTGGACGCTGAAGGCGGCGATCAGCAGCGGCAGCCCGACGAGGAGCCACGTCCCGCGGTACAGGCGGCCGTTGACGGGACGCTCGGGCGATCCGCGCCTGCGCCGCCGGGGGCGGTTGACTGGCGCTTCGGTGGCGATAGCCGGGCTATAGTACGCGCGCCCTTCGGTCGGCTTCTGATGCCGGATTCAGCCACCATCCTGCTAGTCGACGACGAGGAGTCCGTCCAGAAGCTCCTGACCTATCCGCTCGAACGGGACGGATACCGCGTGATCCAGGCGCGAGACGGCGACGAGGCGCTGCTCCGCTTCGCGTCGGAACCGGTCGACCTCGTCGTCCTGGACGTGATGTTGCCCCGGCTGGACGGGCTCGAGGTCTGCAAGCGGCTCCGGGCGCGCAGCTCGGTGCCGATCGTGATGCTCACGGCGCGCGACGACGAGCTCGACAAGGTGGTCGGCCTCGAGCTCGGCGCCGACGACTACATCACCAAGCCGTTCTCGATCCGCGAGTTCCGGAGCCGCGTTCGTGCTCTGCTGCGGCGGGCGTCGGCTCCGCGTCACCAGCCGTCCGCCGAAGAGGTGATCGAGGCGGACGGTCTGGTCATCGATCCGGGCCGGCGCTCGGTCGAGCTCGAGGGGCGGTCGGTGCAGCTCACCTACGTGGAGTTCGAGCTGCTCCGGACGCTGGCGAGCCGGCCGGGCCGGGTGTTCTCGCGGCAGACCTTGCTCGAGGCGATCCGCGGCGGCTCGGAGTACCGCGAGCCGCGGACGATCGACGTCCACGTCCGCCACCTCCGCGAGAAGCTGGAGCAGGACCCGCGCGATCCGCAGTTCGTCCTGACCGTGCGCGGGGTCGGGTACCGGTTCCGGGAGCCGTGAACAACGCGTTCAGCGGGGTCGGCGCGCGGCTGGCGCTTGCCCTGCTGGTCGTGCTGGCGGGAGCCTGGGCCCTCGTCTACCTGATCGTCGTCCCCTCGCTGGAGAGCCGCCTCGTGGACGCCCGGGTGTCGGCGCTCGGTCGGGCGGCGCCCGGCATCGCCCGCGAGCTGCCGGCGGACCGCTTCCGCTGGCCCGACTTCGTCGAGGCCGCGTCCGCGAGCGCGAACGCCCGGGTGGTGGTGTACGACACGGTCGGGCCGCCGACGGCGCTCGTCGTCGCCGGCGACTCGCAGGGCTTCCGCTCCAGCGACGTCCAGGCCGATCCGATCGCGCTGCGCACGGCCGAGCGCCGGGTTGCGAAGACCGGCACGACTACACACGACGGCGAGCGGTTCGCCGAAGCGGCGGCGCCCGTGCCGGGATCGTCCTCGGTCGTGCTGGTCTCCTCGTCGCTGCACGAGGCCGAGGCGACGGCCCGGGTCGCCCGCGAGCGCCTGCTGCTTGCCGGTGGGCTCGCCCTGGTCGTCGCGTTGGTGGTCGGATACGCGGGTGCGTGGCTGTTCGCGCGGCGCCTGCGGCGGCTGGAGGGCGCCGCCGAGGAGATCGCCGCGGGCCGCTTCGACGAGCCGATCACGGATTCGAGCGGGGATGAGGTCGGCCAGCTCGCGAGGGCGCTCGACCGGATGCGGCTCCGGCTCGCCCAGCTCGACCACGCCCGCCGGGAGTTCATCGCCAATGCGTCGCACGAGTTGCGCACGCCGGTGTTCGCCCTGGGCGGCTTCCTCGAGCTGCTGCGCGACGAGGAGCTCGACGAGGGCACGCGTCGGGAGTTCTTCGCGACGATGAGCGAGCAGGTCGACCGGCTCGCCAAGCTGGCGACCGAGCTGCTCGACCTGTCGCGCGTCGACGCGGGCCGGCTGCAGGTCGAGCGGGAGCCCGTCGACCTCGCGGAGGTGGCCGGAGCGGTCGTGGACGAGTTCGCGGCGCTGTCGGTCGCCGGAGGCCGGCCGCTCGAGCTGGACGCCGCCGGGGACGTCTGGGTCACGGGCGACGAGCAACGCGTCCTGCAGATCGGCCGCGCGTTGGTCGAGAACGCGCTCGTGCACACGCCGGAGGACACGCGTGTGCGGGTGCGAGTCCGCGGCGGCCTGCTGGAAGTGGAGGACGACGGCCCCGGGATTCCGCCGTCGGATGCCGACCAGGTGTTCGAGCGGTTCTATCGAGGTGACGGGCCCCGGGCGTCGGGCAGCGGCCTCGGGCTGGCGATCGCACGCGAGCTGGCGCAGGCGATGGGCGGAATGCTGGAGCTGGAATCCGCGCCACGCAGAACCGTCTTCAGGCTGCATCTGCCGGCCGCAACGGACGTCCGAGCGCCCGAGCACGCATCCGCCTAAGTCGTTTTCCCGTGTTTTCTCGTGCCGGACGGCACGAACTTCGGCGGCTACAGTTGGGCAATGGCCCCTCGGAACGTCGCGGCGCTCGGCCTCGGAGGGGCGCTCGTCGGCGGAGCTCTCGTCCTGCTCGTCGTCTGGGCGGCCGGGTGGATCAACGACGAGCAGAAGACCGTCGTCCTCCAGGAGACAGTCCCTGCCCAGGCGGCGGCGGCGCCTGTGCGGCCGGCGCTCGCCGGCGTCTTCGATCCGGCCGGCGTCTACGCGCGTCGCTCTCCGGGCGTGGTCACGCTCTATTCCGTTTTCGGCACCGGCAACGGGACGAGCGCTTCGCAGGGATCCGGCTTCGTCGTCTCTTCCGGTGGGTTGATCCTGACCAACTCGCACGTGATCACCACGGCCGGTGCCGGTGGCGGGACCGTCACGCCGGCCGGTGACGTCTTCGTCGAGTTTCAGGATCGCGACCGGGTCAAGGCCACGATCGTGGGCTGGGACGTGTTCGACGACGTCGGCGTTCTCCGGGTCGACCCGAAGGCGCACGCGCTGACTCCGCTGCCGCTCGGCGACTCGAGCCGGGTCGTCGTCGGCGAGCCGGTGGCGGCGATCGGCAGCCCGTTCGGGAACGAGAACTCGCTCACGGTCGGCGTCGTCTCGGCGACCCAGCGCTCGATCGAGTCTCTGACCTCGCAGTACAACCTGGTCGACGCGATCCAGGTGGATGCGCCGATCAATCACGGCAACTCCGGTGGGCCGCTGTTCGACGCCGCCGGGCGCGTGATCGGGATCAACGCCCAGATCAGGAGCGACAACGGCAGCGCGGAGGGGGTCGGCTTCGCCGTGCCGATCAACGCCGCGCGCCGCTCGATGCAGGAGCTGGTCGCGACCGGGAAGGTCGCCTACGCATACGTCGGCATCACCTCGGAGGACCTCACACCCGGCATCGCGAGGCGGTACGGCTATCCCGTGCGCTCCGGCGCGGTGATCACGTCGGTGCGGCCCGGCAGTCCGGGGGCGCATGCGGGCCTGCGCGGGGGCTCCCAGCAGCGCGATTTCAACGGCTCGGCGTTCACCTACGGCGGCGACGTCGTCGTGTCGATCGGCGGCAGCCCGGTCAGGAGCGCCTCCGACGTCGTGCGGGCCGTGACCGAACGCCTACGCCCCGGGCAGACGGTGCCGGTGACGGTCGTCCGCGACGGCGCGCGGCAGACCGTGCAGGTGACGCTCGCAAACCGGCCGCGGAATCCGGACAGCGGCCGCTGATGGCGGCGGACCGCCGCCGGTTGATCGTCGTCTCCAACCGCGCTCCCGTCACCTACGGGCGGGATGCGGAAGGCCGGACGGCGCGCCGGGGCGGAGGCGGCCTCGTCACGGCGCTCGACCCGCTCGTGTCGCGCCACGAGATCACCTGGATCGCCAACGCGATGACGGATGAGGATCACGCCGTCGCCGCAGAGGCCGACGGCGCCTTCGACGAGGCCGGTCGCGACGGCTCGCCGTACCGGCTCAGGCTGGTCACCCACGACCCCGGCGACTTCGACCGCTTCTACAACCAGTTCGCCAACCCGGCGCTCTGGTTTCTGCAGCACGAGCTGTGGGATCTCGTCGGGGACGTTCGGCTCGAGGACGCCTGGGAGAGCTACCGTCGCGTCAACGAGGGGATTGCCCGGACGGTGGTCGAGGAGCTCGCGGAGGACGCCGACCGTGCGGTCTGGTTCCACGACTACCACCTCTACGTTGCGCCGCCGCTGGTCCGCGCGGAGTACCCGGGGGCGCGGCTCGCGCACTTCGTGCACATCCCCTGGCCCGACCAGACGGGCTGGACCGTGCTCCCGGAGGCGGCGGCTCGCGCGATCCACGAGGGGCTGCTGGCCAACGACGTCGTCGGCTTCCACACGCGCCGCTGGCGGGAGAACTTCCTCGCCTCGGCCGAGGCGATCCTCGGGGCCGCCGTCGACGCCGAGGCGGGAACCGTCGAGCAGGGAGGGCGTACCGCGATCGTCACGGCGCACCCGATCTCGGTCGACACCGCCGAGTTCCACGAACTGGCAGGGCGCGACGACGTGCTCGCCGAGGCCCGCGAGCTGGAGCGAGGCCGAAAGGAGCGGATGATCGTCAGGGTCGACCGCACCGATCCGTCCAAGAACATCGTCCGCGGCTTCCAGGCCTTCGAGGCGTACCTCGCCGACCACCCGGAGGCGCACGGACGGGTCGGGATGCTGGCGATGCTCGACCCCTCACGGCAGGACGTTCCGCAATACGCGGCGTACCTGGACGAGATCGGAGCTGCCGCCCGCGAGGTCAACGAGCGGTTTGGCCGCGACGGCTGGGAGCCGGTGGCCCTGGAGGTGCAGGACGACTTCCCGCGCTCCGTCGCGGCGTACACGCAGTACGACGTGCTGCTCGTGAACGCGGTCTTCGACGGGCTCAACCTGGTCGCGAAGGAGGCGCCGCTCGTCAACGAACGGGACGGGGTGATCGTCCTCTCCAGGAACGCGGGCGCATACGAGGAGCTGGCGCCGTGGGTGGTCCCCGTCGACCCCTTCGACGTCGCCGGCCAGGCGCAGGCGTTGCACGAGGCGCTCTCGCTCCCGGACGAAGAGCGCCGCTCGCGCGCGGAGGCGATCCGCGCGCACGTCCGCGAGCACGACCTGACGGAGTGGCTCGACCTCCAGCTCGCCGACCTCGACCGGGTCTTCGCGCTCAGGGTCTGACCTCGCTCAGGGTCTGACCCCGCCAGGTCCCGGCACGACCGTTTCTGCCGGGACAGTCCCCTCCGGGGACAGTCCCTAGCTACGATCGCCGAGGCAATGGGCGACCTTTCGCACGTCGACGAGGCCGGCGGCGTTCGCATGGTCGACGTCGGCGGCAAGCCTCTGTCCAGGCGCCGCGCGGTCGCCACGGCGAGCGTGCACATGGCGCCCGAGACCGCCCGCCGCCTGCGCGAGCTGCCCAAGGGCGACGCGCTCGTCACCGCACAGCTCGCCGGCGTGATGGCGGCGAAGCGCACCGCGGACCTGATTCCGCTCTGCCACCCTCTACCCCTGTCGCACGTCGACGTCTCGCTCGAGGTGGGCGATGCCGGAGTGGAGATCACGGCCTCGGCCGAGACCACCGCGCAGACGGGAGTCGAGATGGAGGCGCTGACCGCCGCCTCGGTCGCTGCGCTCACCGTCTACGACATGGCCAAGGCGATCGACAAGGAGATGGTCGTCGACGGTGTCCGTCTGCTGGAGAAGACGAAGGACACGGCGTGAGGGCCGGGGTCCTGACCGTCTCGGACGGCGTATCCGAGGGGACCCGGGAAGACCGCAGCGGCGACGTACTCGGCGAGCTTCTGTCCGCGGAGGGGTTCGAGGTCGAGCGGCGCGTGGTCCCGGACGAGCGAGACGCGATCGCCGCCGCGATCGTTGCCATGTCCGACAACGTTCAGCTCGTGCTCACGACGGGTGGCACGGGCCTCGGCCCGCGCGACGTCACCCCCGAGGCGACGATGCAGGTACTCGACCGGGTTGCGCCCGGGATCGCCGAGGCGATCCGCGCCGACTCGATCGCGAAGACGCCGCACGGGCTGCTCTCGCGCGGGATCGCCGGCGTGTGCGGCTCGACCCTGGTCGTGAACCTCCCCGGCTCGCCGGGCGGATGTCGCGACGGCTTCGCCGTGCTGCAGCCCGCGCTGGCCCACGCACTCCAGCTGCTCGCCGGCCAGACGCAGTCGGGACACGCACAGACGTGAGCACCGTGGCCGCATACCCGCGGCGGTTCGCCTCGCTCGTCAAGATCGAGCACACCGTCTTCGCGCTGCCGTTCGCCTACGTCGGCGCGTTCCTGGCCGTCGATGCCGTTCCCAGCGCGCACGACCTCGTCTGGATCACGATCGCGATGGTCGGGGCGCGGTCGCTGGCGATGGCGCTCAACCGGTTGATCGACGCCGAGATCGACGCGCGCAACCCGCGGACGGCTACGCGCGACCTCCCCGCCGGGCGGCTGACCAGGGCGCAAGTGCTCCTCTTCTGCCTCGCCTCGCTGGCGGTCTTCCTGGTCGCGGTCTGGCAGCTCGACCCGATCTGCCGCTGGCTCTGGCCGATCCCCGTGGCCGGCTTCGTCGTCTACCCGTACCTCAAGCGGGTCACCTGGCTCGCGCACCTGTGGCTCGGCGCGGTCGACGGCCTCGCGCCGATGGGAGCGTGGATCGCGATTCGCGGCGACCTGCCCTGGCAGGCCTGGGCGCTCGGCGGCGCCGTCGCGTGCTGGGTCGCGGGCTTCGACCTCTTCTACTCGCTCTTCGACGTCGAGATCGACCGCGCGCAGGGCCTGCACTCGTGGGCGACCCGCTGGGGCGAGCGCGGGGTGTTTCGCGGCGCGCGGGTGTTGCACCTGCTCACCGTCTGGCTGCTCGCCGCGGCCGGCGCCGGCCTCGACGTCGGGCTCCTCTACTGGATCGGGATCGCCGTCGTCGCGGGGCTCCTCTCCTACGAGCATTCGCTCGTCCGCCCGGGCGACACGCGCCGCCTCGACGCCGCCTTCTTCACCATGAACGGCGTGATCAGCGTCACCTTCTTCGGCTTCGTCCTCGCGGACGTCCTCGTCCAGTGATCGCGGCGCGCAAGCTCGGCCGGACGTTCGGCGCGAAGCACGTGATCCGCGATCTCGACCTCGACGTCGGACGTGGCTCCTTCCTGCTGCTCACCGGCCCGAACGGTTCCGGCAAGACGACGCTGCTGCGGCTGATCGCGGGTCTGCTCGTCCCCACTGCCGGCGAGCTCGACGTCGACGCGCCGCGCGAGCGGATCGGCTTTCTCGGCCACGAGCCGCTCGTCTACCGGGAGCTGACCGCGCTCGAGAACCTCGACCTCTACGGCCGGCTCTACCGCGTGCCCCAGCGCCGTGAGCGGATCGGGATGCTGCTCGAGCGCTTCGGGCTCTGGGACGCGCGGAACGAGCGCGCCGACTCGTTCTCGCGGGGGATGCTCCAGCGGCTCGCGCTCTGCCGGACGCTCCTGCACGACCCGGAGCTGCTCGTGCTGGACGAGCCGTTCAGCGCGCTCGACGAGGAGGGCGCCGGGCTGCTCGACCGCGAGCTGGCCGAGCTCCGGCCGACCGCGACCTTCGTCGTCTCGACCCACGATCCGGCGCGAATCGACGCGCTGGCGTCCCAGCGGCTGGCCTTTGGATGAGCACGTACCTCGCCGACGTCGCCACGCTCGCGCGCAAGGACCTGCGACTCGAGCTGCGGGTGCGCAGCGTCGTCCCCTCCATGCTGCTCTTCGTCGTCTCCGCCCTCGTCGTCTTCCACTTCGCCCTGCCCTCCGGCAGCTCCGACCTCGCTGCCAAAGGGCTGCTCTGGGTGGCGATCATCTTCACCGCCTTGCTCGGTCTGACCCGCGCTTTCGTCGCGGAGCGGGAACAGCGGTTGCTCGACGGGCTGCTGCTCGCTCCGTGCGACCGCAGCGCGATCTGGCTGGCGAAGACGGTCTCGATGCTCGGCTTCCTCGTCGTCGCCGAGCTGGTCGCGCTCCCGGCCTTCGCCCTCTTCTTCTCCGGGATCGACGGCGCGACCGTCGCCGGTGTGGCGCTGGCCAATCTCGGCATCTGCGCCGTCGGTACCGTGCTCGCGGCGATGGCGGTCGCCGGCCGGGCCCGCGAGCTGCTCCTGCCGCTGCTCTTCCTGCCGCTGGCGATCCCGATCGTCGTCGGCGGCGTGGGCGCGAGCGTGGCGGACGAACCCGCTCGTTACCTGGGGTTTCTCGCGCTCTACGACGCCGTCTTTGCGATCATCTCCTGGGCCTCCTTTGAGTACGTCGTTACGGAATAACCAGCTCGCGCTGTCAGCGACGCTCGCCGCCGTGCTGGTGCCGACGGCGATCGCGCTGGTCTTCTTCTACGCGCCGGTCGACGAGGACGGCCTCAACCAGAAGATCTTCTACTTCCACGTCCCGATCGCGCTGGCCGCCTACGCCTGCTTCGGCTGGGGCGCGTGGAAGGGGCTCGTCCACCTGTGGAAGGGGAAGCCCGGCGCCGACCTGGAGAGCTACGTGGCCATCCACCTCGGCGTGATCTTCGGTGCGATGACGCTGCTGACCGGTTCGTTGTGGGCGAAGTTCCGCTGGGGGCACTGGTGGCTCTGGAGCGAGCGCCAGCTCGTGCTGTTCCTCGTGCTCTTCCTGTTCTACTCGGCCTACTTCATGCTCCGCTACTCGGTCGAGCCGGGGCCGCAGCGGGCGAACCTGTGCGCCGTCTACTCGCTGTTCGGAGTCGTCCTGATCCCGATCAGCTTCCTCGCGATCAGGCTGGCGAACCAGTACATCCATCCGGTCGCGTTCAACCGGCACGGGCCGCAGATGGCCGGCTCGCAGTTCTTCACCTTCTGCGTCTGCCTGGCCGCGATGCTGGCGCTGTTCGCGGCGCTCTACCAGTTCGAGCTCGCCGGCAAACGGCTGGACGCCCGGCTGAAGGAGCTGCGGGAGCTCCTCGCATGACGTCACTCGCGCTCGGCTCACTCGGCACGACTTGGAGGGTTTGCGCGTGAGCGCCGAGGAGAAGTACGTGGCCGCCGCCTACCTGGTGGTGTTCGCGTTCGTGCTCGTCTACTTCCTGATCATGGCGCTCAAGCTGGCGCGGCTCGAGCGCCAAGTGGGGGAGCTGACCGACCTGGCGCGGAAGCGGGCCGATGGCTGAGTACCTCTTCGGCTTCGCCTTCCTCGCGTACGCCGGCGCGGCGATCGCGTACGCCGTGGACGCGCGGCGGCCGGGGCCGGCGGGCCGGGCCGCGACCTGGGGCGTCCGGCTCGGGTGGCTGCTCCAGACCGCGCTGCTCGTCGAGGAGGCCGCGCGCGCCGACGGGTTCCCCTGGTCGACGTGGGCGGGGTCGCTGAACCTGTTCGTCTGGCTCGTCGTCAGCGTGTACCTCGTCTGGGGCTGCCGGACGCGCTATCGCCTGCTCGGCCTGGCCGTGATGCCGGTGGCCGCCGGGCTGCTCGTGCTCGCGCGACTCGGGGGCGGCATCGGCGAGGGCGGGACGAGCGGCTACTCGAACACGTTCCTGATCGTCCACGTCGGACTGCTCTCGTTCGCGTTCGCCGCCTTCACCCTCGCTGCCGCCCTGTCGGGGCTGTACCTGTGGCAGGAGCGCCGCCTGAAGAGCCGGCGGCCCGCGGCGCTGCTCGGCCGCGCACCGTCGCTGCTCACGCTCGAGACGCTGACCAGCCGCACGATCGCGGTCGCGCTGCCCGCGCTGACCGCCGGGATCGTCGCCGGGCTCGTCCGCCTGCGTGACCAGGGCGCCTCGGTCGACGCGCTGATGGCGGTCACGTTCGGAACCTGGGCCGTCTACGGCAGCTATCTCGTCCTCCGCTACGAGGCCGGCTGGCACGGCCGGCGGGCCGCCTACCTGGCGCTGGTGGGCTTCGCGTTCGTGGTCGTCGCCAGACTCGGGCTCCAGGTGGGCCACTTCTCATGACGCTGACCCTCGTCGGCCTCTCCCACCGCGGCACACCCGTCGCCGTCCGCGAGCGGGCATTCGTTCCGCTGCCGCAGGCGGCCGAGCTCGCGGCGGCGCTCGCCGAGCAGGGCGAGGCCGTCTGCCTCTCGACCTGCAACCGGACGGAGCTGTACGTCGTCGGCGAGGACGCGGACCGGCGGGCGCTGGCCGTGCTCGAGTCGATCAGCGGCCTCGCGGGCGACGAGCTGCGCGCGGTCGTCTACCGGCTCGCCGACGAGGCCGCAGCTCTGCACCTCTTTCGCGTGGCCGCCGGCCTCGACTCGCTCGTGCCGGGCGAAGGGGAGATTCTCGGCCAGGTCCGGAGCGCGTTCGACGCGGGGGCAACCGGCCCCGTGCTCGACCGGCTCTTCCGTCAGGCGCTTCACGCGGGAAAGAAGGTGCGCGCGGAGACGGCGATCGCCGAGAGCCCGGCATCGGTGTCGTCGGCCGCCGCCGCCCTGGCCCGGCAGGTGTTCGGCCGGCTCGACGAGTGCCGGGTCCTGCTCGTCGGCGCCGGCCACGTGGCCGAGCTCGCCGCCCGCAGCCTCGCCGCGCGTGGTGCATCGATTGCGTTCGTCGCCAACCGGTCGCCGCAGCGCGCGGCCGACCTCGCGTCCGCCTTCGGCGGCGAGGGGACCGGGCTCGATCGCGTGCCGGCCGTGCTCGGCGAGGTCGACGTGGTCGTCTCCTCGACCGGCGCCCCCGGCTGGGTGCTCCGCCACGACGAGGTCGAGGCTGCCCTCGACGGCCGGAAGGGGCGTCCGCTGTTCCTGATCGATCTGGCCGTCCCGCGCGACCTCGACCCGGCGATTCACGAGCTCGACGCCTGCTACCTCTACGACGTCGACGACCTCGAGTCGGTGGTCGCCTCCAGCCTCGCCGGCCGCCGCCGGGAGGCGGCGCGGGCCGAGGCGATCGTCGCCGAGGAGGCCGAGGGATTCCGCGAGTGGCAGGCGTCCCGCGAGGTCGTTCCCGCGATCGCGTCGCTGCGTGCGTGGGCGGAGGAGGTCCGCACAGGCGAGCTGGCACGCGTCCGTGGCCGCCTCGGCCTGTCCGAGTCGCAGGAGGAGGCGGTCGAGTCGATCACGGCGCAGATCGTCAACAAGCTGCTCCATCCGCCGACGGTGCGCCTGAAGGAGGCGGCCGCCGGCGCGGACGGCGGTGGCTACGCCCAGGCCGTCCGGCACCTGTTCGACCTCGGCGACGAGGAGTGACCCTCCTCCGGCTGGGCTCTCGCGGCAGCCGGCTCGCGCTGACGCAGGCGGCGCTCGCCGCCGAGCAGCTTCGCGCCCCGGGCCGGGAGATCGCGCTGGTGCCGATCACGACCGCCGGCGATCGCGACCGCCGTAGCCCCTTCGGCGAGATCGGTGACCGGGGCGTCTTCGTCAAGGAGCTCGAGGAGGCCCTGCTCGACGGGCGGATCGACGCCGCCGTCCACTCCGCCAAGGACATGACCTCGACCGATACGGCGGGACTCGCGGTCGGCGCCTACCTGCCCCGCGAGGATCCGCGCGACGCGCTCTGCGGCGCAACCGGGCTCCACCCGGGGATGCGCGTCGGCACGGCCTCCGCAAGGCGCCGGGCCCAGCTGCTCGCGCTCGAGCCCACCCTGTCGGTCGAGCCGCTGCGCGGGAACATCGACACCCGGCTGCGCAAGCGTGTGGAGCGGGGGCTCGACGCGGTCGTGCTCGCCGCCTGCGGGCTCGACCGCCTCGGTCTCGCCGGCGAGATCGGTCTCCGATTCGAACCGGCCGAGCTGTTGCCCGAGGCGGGTCAGGGCGCCCTGGCGGTGCAGGTCCGCGCCGGCGAGGAGGCGCTGGTCGAGGAGGCCGATGACACCGAGACTCGAAGGCGGGTGGCCGCCGAGCGTGCTTGCGTCGCCACGGTCGGCGGCGGGTGCCTGGCACCGGTCGCCGCGCACCACGACGGATCGACCCTGGTCGCCCTGATCGCCGACGAGGACGGCCGCTGGGTCGAGCGGCGGTCGGGCGACGACCCGGTCGCGCTCGGAGAGGAGCTCGTACGGCTGGCCGCACGATCGTCCTGACCCGGCCCGAGGGGCGGAACGAGGAGCTCGCCCGCCGGCTGCGCGCGCTCGGCCACGAGGTCGTGGTCAGGCCGCTGGTCGAGATCGAGGTGGTGGAGGCGGGGCCGGTCGACCTCGACGGGTACGACTGGCTCGTTCTCACGAGCGCGACCGGCGCACGCGAGCTCCGCCGCCGCGCACGCGGTCGCCCGGCCCGGGTGGCGGCGATCGGGCGGACGACGGCCGAGGCGTGGGGCGAGGTCGACCTGGTGCCTGCGGTGTCGACGCAGGAAGGGTTGCTCGCCGAAATGCCGCGGCCGGCCGGCCGGGTGCTGTTCGCCGGCGCCGAGGGAGCGCGGCCGCTGCTCGCCGACGAGCTGGCCGCGGACGTGGTCGTCCTCTACCGGACGAAGCCCGTTCCGGTCGAGGTCGAGGGCGATCTCGCCGTCGTCGCGTCGCCGTCGGCGGCGCGGGCGCTCGCGGCCGCCAACCCCGATCTCCCCATCGTCTCGATCGGCCCTGAGACCACGTCGGTCGCCCGGGCGGCCGGGTTGCGGGTGGCGGCCGAGGCGACGACGGCGGATGTCGACGGGCTGGTCGCCGCCGTCGCCGCGGCCGAGTAGCCTGCGGCCGTGGTGATCACGTTCCTGTCCGACTTCGGGCTGCGGGACGACTTCGTCGGAACCTGTCACGGCGTGATCGCCGGGATCGCGCCGGACGCGACGATCATCGACATCACGCACGGGATCGAACCGCAGGCAGTGCTCCAGGGGGCGCTGGTCCTCGCGAACACGATCCCGTACATGCCGGAGGGTGTGCACCTCGCCGTCGTCGATCCGGGAGTCGGCAGCGACCGGCGCGCGCTCGCTGTTCGGGACGCAGCCGGGCGGATCTACGTCGGACCCGACAACGGGCTGCTCGTTCCCGCCGCCGACGAGCAGGGAGGTGTCGCGGACGCCTGGCAGCTGAGCGATCCGCGGTTCATGCTCGATCGGGTCTCGCGGACGTTCCACGGCCGGGACGTCTTCGCCCCGGCCGCGGCATATCTGGCGGGCGGTCTCGACCCGGCCGAGCTCGGTCCCGCGGTCGAGCCGGAGTCGCTCGTCCGCCTCGAGCTGCCCGAGCCCGACATCGGCGGCTCGAGGATCGGCGCGACCGTCCTCTACGTCGACCGTTACGGGAACGTCCAGCTCAACCTGTCGGGGGCCGACCTGGAGCGTGCCGGCGTCGTCCCCGGCCGCCGCGTCGAGCTCGACCTCGGCGTCGACCGCTACTACGCGACCGCCGCCCGGGCATTCGCCGACGCGCGAGCCGGCGACATCATCCTCTACGAGGACTCGTACGGGAACATCGCCGTCGCGATCACGGGCGGCAACGCCGCGGAGATGTTCGGGCTGCGCGCGGGCCAGCGGCTGACGATTCGCTTCGCCGATTAGCGCCTGAAGGGCCAGCCGCGCCCGTCGCGGCGGCGGATGTCGGCAATGGCGAGGGCCGGAATCGAACCGGCGACACCACGGTTTTCAGCCGTGTGCTCTACCGACTGAGCTACCTCGCCTGGAAAGCGGCCAGTGTAGCCAAGCAACGAAATCGACCTTCCGCTCGCCGGCGACCGAGCCGGCGAGCACCAGAAGAAGGACGTCCGGGCCGGTGCTGCCGTGCCGCGGACGTCCTCTGCGACTGGAGCCTAACGCCTCAGCCGCCGGCGTCAAGGATCTCGCCCTCGCTCACTGAGGGGCCGCAGCCCATCGTACGATCGGGTCGTGCAGTGGCGGCCGCCCAGACTGAGTGGTCGGACGGTGCGACTCGCGCTGGTCGTGATCGCGGCTGTGATCGCGTTGACGATCGCCGAGCTGACGTCCGAGGGGTTCAGCGAGTTCACCCGCGACCATGCGCTCATCTCGACCTTCATCACGGAGGCCGTTCTCCTGGTCGGGGTCTACCTCGTCATCGACGAGATCATCGGCCGCAGAGAGGCTCGCCGCTGGAGCGACGTGACCTCGCTGGGCATTCGGGCGCTCTCCGCACTCGCGCATCGACCCGCCGAGATCATCCAGACCGCCGTGACCGAGTTCGACCCCGAAGCCTCGACCGCTGGCGCCGTGGACTACCACGAGGTGGTCTCTGCCCATGCCGACGAGCTCGGGAACTGGCTTCGAGCCGATGAAGAGCGGGCGCGGCTCTTTGCCGAGGAAACGCGGCGGAGTGCGTCGAGGCTCGAAGAGGCGATCATCCGCTGGGGACCGACTTTGGTCGAGGATCCCGACTCCGCCGAGCTGCTCAATCTGTTGCCGGACGTCGTCGACTCCGCTCGCTCCGTTGCGCAGGCGATCGTGCCTGTGCGGGGATGGCTCGACCCGGTCGGTGGGAAGGAGGACGACCGGCAGCGCTTCAGGAACTGCCTGGTCGAGATCCTGGGGAACGTGCGCGAGTTCGACCGGCGGCGCGCTTCGTGAGCTCTTTCGTCGCGTCGAGGCCGGCGGCTCAGCGGTCGCGAGCCTGCTTCAGGCGCTCGACCAGAGCTTCGAGCATCTGGCCCTTGACGAGGACGTCGTCTGCGCCGGCAGTCGTGGCCTCGTCGTGGATTGCCGGGCTCTCGTCGCCCGTGAGGGCGATCAGGCAGATGAGCGGATGTGCCTCGCGCAGCTTGCGGATCGCGGTGACGCCGTCCATGTTCGGCATGTGCAGGTCGACGACGACGGCGTCGGGGCTCAGCTCGTCGGCCAGGTCGATCGTCTCGACCCCGTCGTAGGCGAGCGCGACGACGGTCAGCTCGGGCTGCTCCTCGATCAGCACGCGCAAAGCCGCGGCGTACCGCTTGTCGTCGTCCGCGAGCAGTACGCGGATCGTTCCGAAGTCCGCCGCAGCGTTCACTCTCCTTTAGTTTGCCCTACGTGGAAACGCGACAAACGCTTCAACCGATCGCCGTCATCGGCGCAGCCCTCGATCTCGGAGCCGGCCGGCGGGGCGTGGACATGGGCCCGTCGGCGATCAGGTACGCCGGGCTGGCGGCGCGGATCCGCGAACTCGGGCGCGAATGCGTCGACCTGGGGAACGTGCAGACGGCTGTGGCCGAGGCAGCGCCCGTGGGCGACACGCGGACGCGCTACCTGCGCGAGATCCTGACCGCCTGCGGACGGGTGGCCGAACGGGTCACGGGCGCGAGGGACGAGGGGAGGATGCCGCTCGTCCTCGGCGGGGACCACTCGGTGGCGCTCGGCACCCTCGGCGGGCTCGTCGACGGCGACGGCCCGGGCGGCGTGCTCTGGATCGACGCTCACGGCGACCTGAACCGCCCGGAGACGAGCCCGAGCGGCAACGTCCACGGGATGGTGCTGGCCGCGGCGATGGGGCTCGCCGGGCCGGCGTTCGGCGGCTCCGACGTTCGGATCCCCTCGGTCGACCCGAGGCGGGTCGCGCTCGTCGGCGTGCGCTCGCTCGACGACGGCGAGCGTAGCCTTCTCCTCGACCTGGACGCAACGGTGTTCACGATGAGCGACATCGACCGGCTCGGGATCGAGCACGCGATCACCGAGTCGCTCGCGAAGATCGACGGCCCCGGTTTCGTCCACGTCAGCCTCGACATGGACGCGCTCGACCCGGACGTCGCGCCCGGCGTGGGTACGCCGGTGCGCGGTGGCCTCTCCTACCGCGAGGCCCATCTGGCGATGGAGCTGGTCGCCGAGTCGGGCCTGGTCAGATCGCTCGAGGTCGTCGAGGTGAACCCGATCCTCGACCGCGAGAACGAGACGGCAAAGCTCGCGGTCGAGCTGGTCGCCTCCGCGCTCGGCGCCCGAATCCTCTGACGCTCGCTCCGCTCGCACAGGTCGGGCGCGGCGGCGCCTATGCGAGGAAGGACTCGATTGCGGCGCGTGTCTCCGTCAGCGCGTCCCAGTAGACGGTGTGGCCGCCGGGGACGGTGACGACCTGGACGAGGTCGCCCAGTGCCGCCTGGTACTTCTCGATCTCGTCCGGAACGGTGAGCCAGGATTCGGCGCCGATCACGAACAGCGTCGGCACCTCGGCGGGCGGCGGCGGTGGGCTCGCCATCACGCTCCAGGCTGCGATCACCGCGCTCTTGCAGTAGCGGTAGCGGAGGCGGCCGTCGGGGCCCGGCTCCATGTGATTGCGATCGGACTCGATCACCAGCTCGCGCGGCGCGAGCAGGACGCGGCCGTTGTCGTAGCGCACCTGGGCTGCCTCCTCGACTGTCGCGTACGAGACGTCCGCTCGCTCCATCTCCGCCAGGTCGAGCGCGACCTGCGGGAGCACGCGCAGAGCGGGATCGAGCAGGATGACGCGCTCGACCCGGTCGGGCTCGCGGGCGGCGAGCTCGGCGGCGAGCCGCCCACCGAAGCTGTGCCCGATCCAGATCGCCGGTCCGCCCGGAACGCTCGCCAGGATCGCGTCGAGGTGGGCGCCGACGTCCCAGGGCGGCTGCCACGGAGAGTGGCCGTGCCCGAGCAGGTCGAGGCCGATCACGTGGTAGCGGTCGGCGAGCGGTTCGGCGAGGCCGTCGAACCGGCCGCCGTAGGAGCTGACACCGTGCAGGCAGACGACCGCCGGCGCACCCGGCTTGCCCCATTCGTACTCGTTCAGCGTCACGGCCCCAGCCGCCCGAGCACCTTCGTGTTCGCCCCGACGAGCGTCCGGAAGGCGTCCGCGAGCCGCGGGTTGTCCTGCACCCGCATGTCCGTGTCGTGCGCCGGCTTGTTGTCGTTCTCCCACTGCTCGTTCCACCACGAGAAGCCGATCACCCTCGGCCAGCGCAGCGAGGTCAGGTCGGTCAGCGCCGCGGAGGCCCAGTCGGCCTGGTCGCAGAGCTTGTTGTGCGAGGTGACGCCGAGCTCGGCGACGATCAACGGCTTCGTCGGCGCCATCGCGACCAGCCGCGGATAGGCCGCGTCCATCGATTCGCGGAACGAGCCGCACCATTTCTCGGTCGGCTCCTGGGCGCCGTAGGCGCTGACCGCGACCCAGTCGACGTAGGCGTCGCCGGGGTAGTAGTTCTCGAACCGGTTCCACGGCCGGTCGGGATCGTCGTCGCCGTTGACGTGGAAGACCCAGGTGACGTTCGTCGCGTCCTCGCCGCGGATCAGGTCGACGATACGGCGATACGCGTCGCGGAACCTGGCCGGCCCCTTCTTGCCGCCGTTCCACCTTCCGTTCCACGGGAACCAAGAGCCGTTCACCTCGGTGCCGAACTCGACGATCAGCGGCGTCCCGAAGGTGTGCGCGGCCCGGCCCCAAGCACGGAAGTCTGCGTCGAAGTCGCCGCGCAGGACGTGTGCGAGCGTGAAGCGCCTGTTCGGCTTGCGGGCGGAGCTGTCCAGCAGCATCAGCCGGATGAACGGGACGCTGCCGGCGTCGCGGATCCAGGTAGCGGTCGCGAGCGGGAACGCGCGGCCGCGGTACCAGTTGTCCGAGAAGTACACCCAGGCTGCCGTCTTGTGCACCGTCGACTCGTAGGAGGAGAGGTCGGCCGGGGCGATGTCGTCCTCCTCTCCGGTGATCCCGCCCGGGTAGACGCCGTGGTAGAGCTTCCCGGCAGGCGGTGACGGAACCGCCGCCGACGCCGCGCCGACCAGGGCGAGGGTCAGCACGATGAGGGCGATCGCTCTCACGGCCGGTAGTAGGTCCGGCCCTTCAGCTCGTCGGGCAGGTGGTCGACGTCGAAGCCCGCCGGATCGTCGTGCGGGTAGATGTAGCCCTGGCCGTGGCCGAGCTTCTTCGCGCCTGCGTAGTGCGCGTCGCGGAGTTCCCTGGGCGGTCGGACGTTCCCGGCCTCGCGGACGTCCCGGCGCGCCTCGCCGAGCGCGACGGTGACGGCGTTCGACTTGGGCGCGAGCGCCAGGTAGATCGCTGCCTGCGCCAGGTTGAGCTGAGCCTCCGGGAGCCCGACGTGCTCGACCGCCTGGGCGGCGGCGACGGCGACGACGAGCGCCTGCGGGTCGGCGTTGCCGACGTCCTCCGAGGCGAGGATGACCATCCGCCGCGCGATGAACCTCGCGTCCTCGCCGCCCTCGAGCATCGCGGCCAGGTAGTAGACCGCGGCGTCGGGGTCGGAGCCGCGCATCGACTTGATGAACGCCGAGGTGAAGTCGTAGTGGGCGTCGCCGCCCTTGTCGTAGAGCAACGGCCGTTTGCGGGCGGCGTCCTCGACGTTGGCCTCGGTGATCGTGGCGTCGCCCGCGGCGGCAGCCGCGGTCTCGAGGATGTTCAGGGCATTCCGGGCGTCCCCGCCGGCCCGTCTCGCGACCTGCGCGCGGATGTCGTCCGAGAGCTCGATCCTCAGCGCAGCTTCGCCTCTGGCGATCACCCGCTCCAGGCTCTCCATCTCCAGCGGTTGCAACTCGAAGAGTTGTACCCGGCTCAGCAGCGCCGAGTTGACCTCGAAGTACGGATTCTCCGTCGTCGCCCCGATCAGGGTGACCAGCCCCTCCTCGACGGCGGGCAGGAGCGCGTCCTGCTGCGCCTTGTTGAACCGGTGGATCTCGTCCAGGAACAGGATCGTGCGACTGCCGTGCGCCCCCAACCGCTCCTGCGCCCGGGCCAGCACGCCGCGAACGTCTGCGACCGAGGCGGAGACGGCGGAGAGCTCCTCGAACTCGGCGCCGGTGGTCGCGGCGACGATCCGGGCAAGCGTCGTCTTGCCGCTCCCGGGCGGGCCGAAGAAGATCGCGGAGCCGACGCGGTCCTCCTCGATCGCGCGACGGAGCGCCGTGCCCGGCCCGAGCACGTGCTCCTGGCCGACGAACTCGTCGAGCGAGGCCGGCCGCAGCCGCATCGCCAGCGGCGCGTTGTCCCGGGCCCGTTCCGACGCGGCGTGTGCGAACAGGTCGGACACGCCCCGAAGTATGCTCAGCGGGTGTCCAGGCAGGAGCAGACGGGGCTCGCGGACGAGTTCGAGCCGATCCTGCCGGGCCGGGGTGCGAGCGACTACGAGCGGTACCTGCGTACCGACGAGCTGCTCGCGCTCCAGAAGCCTCCGGAGGAGCGTGCACACCACGACGAGCTCCTCTTCCAGTCGACGCACCAGTCGTCGGAGCTCTGGCTGAAGCTCGCCGCCGAGGAGATCGAGGCCGCGACGGCGCACCTCGAGCGGGGCGAGATCGGGCCGGCGCTGCGCCTGCTGGGCCGCGCCGTCCTCTGCTTCAGGCTGGTCACCCACGCGCTCGACATGCTCGAGCTGATGTCCCCGTGGGAGTACACCGCGGAGGTCAGGCCCGTGCTCGGCCACGGCAGCGGGTTCGACTCGCCGGGGTGGAGTCGCGTCCGGTACGCCGCGCCCGCGCTCGGCCAGTCGTTCCACGAGCTGCGAAGGCGGGAGGGGCTGTCGTTGGCGGAGGTCTACACGCAGGGTCGCGAGCGCGAGGATCTCTACCAGCTCGCCGAGGCGCTGACCGACCTGGACGAGTGGGCGACCACCTGGCGCGTCCGGCACTTCATGGTCGTCGAGCGGATCATCGGCGGAGACGTCGTCGGCACCCAGGGGACGCCGGTCGAGATGCTCGGCAAGCTCGTCCAGCGCAAGCTCTACCCCGAGCTCTGGAAGGTGCGGACCGAGCTGACCAACCGCGCGATCGAGGGGGCGGACTGAGCTCCACCGCCGACGCCTGGAGTGGGGCGAGCTACGAACGGATCGCCGAGGCGTTCGCGCCGGCTCACGAAGGGATCGTCGAGCGGCTCGAGGTGCGGCCCCGGGAGCGGTTCCTCGACCTCGCCTGCGGCACCGGCGGTGT
>Ga0070683_100000678_pt1 | contig 24650 bp, 20 predicted proteins | sample KBSC713LmetaG_FD_64662 | JGI IMG/M metagenome (GOLD analysis project Ga0070683, IMG submission 64662) | Corn rhizosphere microbial communities from Kellogg Biological Station, Michigan, USA - KBS C7.1-3L metaG | ecosystem: Host-associated > Plants > Roots > Rhizosphere ... | reverse complement strand
CGGGCGACTGACGCTGGATTTTGAAGATTTCGAGGGACAGCGTTTCAGTCTCGTGGTGGATTCTGCGCCGCAAGACTCGGCGCATCCGTGGGCGAAGAGTCCCGTGCCCGCCGAACATCAGATCCGCGGACTCGGACCGATTACGATCAGCGTGCCGAAAATCGAGCCGACCGATCGCGTGCTTACCGCCGTGATGAACATGCGCCGGACGCGAGAATATCAGTCGCCGACGAGTACGCAGATTTACGTTTACGAAATGGGATTGGGCGGACCCGCGGCGGAACTCCATGTCGCGGTCGAGCCGAAGTTGTCGATTGTGCGCCCCGGCGCCGGCGGGGTGCATCATGTCGCCTTTCGCACCACAACGAAAGACTACACCGCGTGGGCGGAGCGACTGATGCAGCTGGGTATGCCATCGAGCGGTCCGGTCGATCGCTACTATTTCAAAAGCCTGTATTTTCGAGAACCGAACGGAATTTTGTTTGAGCTCGCGACCGATGAGCCGGGTTTTGCTGTTGACGAACCATTCGAAACTCTCGGTGAGCGATTGGCGCTGCCGCCGTTTCTCGAGCCGCGCCGAAAAGAAATCGAAGCGGGATTAAAACCTCTGGCTTAAAATGCGGCGGCGATCGCGTTATGAGTTTCCGTTCTGACCTGACAAGATCCGCTCACATGCCCGGAAAGCCACCTTTGCCGCGCATGGCTTCGAGCTGGCGCATCATTTTTTTCCCGCCGCCGCCCTTCATCATTTTCATCATCTGTTGCATTTGCTGAAATTGTTTCAGGAGCTGGTTTACCTCGACTATCTTCGTGCCTGAACCATCGGCGATGCGTTTGCGGCGGCTGCCGTTGAGGAGTTCGGGCTTTCGACGCTCCTGAATCGTCATCGATTTGATGATGGCTTCGGTGCGCGCCATCTGCTGATCGGCGCCGTCGGGCAACTGCATTCCGCTCATCCCTGGCATCATTCCGAGAATGCTCTGCATCGAACCCATTTTTTTCACCTGCTGCATCTGCGCGAGAAAGTCCTCGAGGTTGAAATCGGCCTTGCGGAGTTTTTCCGCCATTTTCTCCGCGTCCTTCTGGTCGATGTGCTCCTGCGCTTTTTCAACCAGGGAAACCACGTCGCCCATGCCGAGAATGCGCGACGCGAGCCGGTCGGGATAAAACGTTTCGAAGGCGTCGGTCTTTTCGCCGGTGCCGATAAATTTTATTGGAACACCGGTGATCGATTTGATCGAAAGCGCCGCGCCGCCGCGGGCATCGCCGTCCATTTTCGTGAGGACAAGTCCGGTGAGTTGCAGCGCATCGTGAAACGCTTTCGCGACGTTCACCGCTTCCTGGCCGAGCGCGCCGTCGGCGACGAGCAGCACCTCGTCGGGCTGGATGCGGCCGGATAATTTTTTCACTTCCTCGATCAAATCCTGGTCGATCTGGAGTCGGCCCGCGGTGTCGAAGATGATGCAGTCGGCGGTCGCGGTTTGCGCGGCGGCGAGCGCGGCGGAGCCGATGGCAGGCACATCCTTCGAAATGCGGTCCGCGTAGAAACCGAGTTCTTCCTGTTTCGCCAAAATTTCGAGCTGGTCGATCGCCGCCGGACGATAGACATCGCACGCGGCGACGAACGGGCGATAGCCGCGTTTTTTCAGAAGTTTCCCGAGCTTCGCGCTCGATGTGGTTTTGCCGGAGCCGTGCAAACCGACCATCAGGATTTTCAACGGCCGGGCGCCGGAAAGGCTCGTGGAGCCTTCTCCGAGCAAACGCACCAATTCGTCGTGGATGATTTTGACGATCTGCTGGCCCGGCGCCACGCCTTTGGTCACCTGTTGACCAACGCACTGCGCCTGGACGCGCTCGACAAATTCACGAGCGACCTTGAAATGAACGTCCGCTGAGAGCAGCGCGGTGCGAACTTCCTTTAACGCGTCCGCCATGTTTTCTTCCGTGAGCGTGCCAACGCCGCGAAGATTACGGAGAGCCTGGCCAAGTTTTTCGGTGAGAGATTCGAACATGGAAAGAAAAGGAGAACCACGAATGGACACGAATGCACCCAAATTTCCAGTCGGAGCGGCAACGGTTCACCGGTAACGCCGGACCTTTGCGGGCGGCGGCGCGTCCAGCCACCGACAGTGGCAAAGAAATTTCCGGCCGGATTGTCGTCGGGACGCAGTTGCCACTTCCCGGCGCGCGTATTTTCGCCCGAGTCGGTGAAAATTTGTGTGGATTAGCGGCTTCCTCTTCTGCGAATCTCGCCGTCTCCATGAATCCTGTGCTCAAGCTCTTGATCGAAGGCAGCAGCCTCACGACCGGCCAGATGGCGGCGGTTGCGGGTCTGACCGAGGCCGAAGTTCAACAGCATCTGGAACAGCTGAAAAAAGATAAAATCTTCCTCGGCTGGCGCCCGGTGCTCGATCTTTCGCACGAAGCCGCCGCCGCTGCCGCGGTTCGCGCGGTCATCGAGGTCAAGATCACGCCGGAGCGCGGCGGCGGGTTCAATCGTTTCGCGGATCGGATCGCGCGTTTCGACGAAGTTGAATCGTGTTACCTGATGTCGGGCGGCTACGATTTGCTCGTTTTTGTGAAGGGTTCGTCCCTGCAAAAAGTCGCGGGCTTCGTCTCGGAAAAACTTTCGACGATCGAAGGGGTGCTGTCGACCTCGACGCATTTCATGCTCCGCTGTTATAAAGAACAGGGGTTCCTGCTCGATGCCGGCGAAGCGCAAAGCGTCCGCCTCAACGTCACGCCGTAAAATCTTTTTATGGTAGCGACCGCTCTCCGAGCTGTCCGCGGACGCGTCGAAGCATGCGTCCCTACCGCCCCGCACCCACCATGAATCCGAATCAATTTCTCGCGCGGCACGTCGCTGCGTTGCCGAAGAGCGGCATCCGTGATTTTTTCGAGCTGGTCGCCAAGATGAAGGGCCAGGACGTGATTTCGCTGGGCGTCGGCGAACCCGATTTCGTCACGCCCTGGCACATCCGTGAAGCCGCGATCTTCGCGCTCGAGCGCGGCAAAACGTACTACACGTCGAATCTCGGCTTGATCGAATTGCGGCGCGCGATCGCGACCTACGTCGAGCAACATTTCAATGTCGGTTATCGCCCCGAGGATCAGATCATCGTCACTGTTGGCGTGAGCGAGGCGCTCGATCTCGCGTGTCGCGCCTTCGTCAATCCCGGCGAGAAGGTGATGTTTCATCAACCGTGCTACGTGAGTTATCATCCGAGCATCGTGCTGACGCATGGCGAGGGAATCGCGGTGCCGACGTATGCGAAGGACAATTTCGCGCTCACGGCCGAGGCCTTGCGGGCGGCGTGGCAGCCGGGTGCGAAAATGCTGATGCTGAATCTCCCGTGCAATCCGACCGGCGGAACCTGCACGCGCGAGCAACTCGAGAAGATCGCGAAGTTCTGCATCGAGAAGGATCTGCTGGTTTTGACGGACGAAATTTATTCGGAGCTCACGTTCGAGGGCACGCATACGAGCATCGCGAGCCTGCCGGGAATGGCGGAGCGCACGATTTTCCTGCATGGATTTTCCAAGGCGTTCGCCATGACCGGCTGGCGCATCGGCTACGCGTGCGGACCGGCTCCGCTGATCGACGCGATGATGAAAGTGCACCAGTACTCGATGCTCTGCGCTTCGATCATCGCCCAGGAGGCTGCTCTGGAAGCGCTCCAGCGCGGATGGGACAGCGTGCTGAAGATGCGCGAACAATATCACCGGCGTCGCGATTTGATCGTGCGCCGTTTCAACGAGATCGGCCTCACGTGTCATTCGCCGCGCGGAAGTTTTTATGCGTTTCCGAACGTGACGGCCAGCGGGCGGACGGAAAAAGATTTCGCGGTCGGACTGCTTCAACAGCAGAAAGTCGCGGTCGTTCCGGGCACGGCGTTCGGTGAAGACGGCACCGGACATGTGCGCGCGTGTTTCGCGACGAGTTACGAGCAAATCATCGAGGCTTGCGACCGCGTGGAGCGGTTCGTGAATTCTCGGAAGTAGCGAGGAGTGAGAAGTGAGCAGCGGGCAGCCGCGCTCGCCAGTGTTTTCCTACTCGCTACCCGCTACTCGCTACCCACTACTTCCCGCATGAACCGCACCGTCGCCATCGTCGGCCGACCCAATGTCGGCAAGAGCCGCCTCTTCAATCGGCTGGCGCGGAAGCGTATTTCCATCGTTCACGACCAGCCGGGCGTGACGCGGGATGTCATTTCAGCCGAGATCGCGGATGGCAACTACACGCTGCTCGACACGGGCGGGATCGGCTATCGCGGAAAAGACACGCCGGCCGCGCTCACCGCCGCGTCCGAGGAGCAGGTTAACTTCGCCATCGCCACCGCCTCGTTGATCCTGTTCGTGATTGACGGCCTGGAAGGTCTCACGTCGCTCGACGAAAAAATCGCGGCGATGCTGCGCAAGAGCAAGAAAGCCGTCCGGCTGGTGATCAACAAGGCCGATTTCGACGACGAAAAAATTCACCTCGACGAAGCTTATCGCCTCGGCCTTGGCGAACCGCTGCGCGTATCCGCCGAACATGGACGCGGAGAGAACGACCTGCGCGATGCGATTATCGCGGTGCTCGGGGTGACCGAGGATCTCGATCGCGGCCGCGACGCGGCCGAAGCGCTGGGCATCTGCTTCATCGGCCGGCCGAACGTCGGCAAATCGTCGCTCAGCAATCGACTGCTCAAAAGCGATCGTTTGATCGTGAGCGAGACTCCGGGCACAACCCGCGACGCCGTGGAACTGCCGTTCGAGTTCAAAGGCCGCGATGGAAAATTCTATCCTTTCCGCCTCATCGACACTGCGGGAATCAAGGCGGCGACGAAACTCGCTTCGCCGGTCGAATATTTTTCGCGCCTGCGCTCGCTCGATGCGATCAGGAACACGGATGTGGTTTTCCTCGTGCTCGACGCGATGGATGGCGTGACGCAGCAGGACAAGGCAATCGCGGGCGAAGCGGTGAAGGAACACAAACCGATCGTCCTCGTCGTCAACAAATGGGATCTGGTGACCGACGCGTTCAAGAGCCAGGGCGGCTTCAAACCGTACAAGAGCGAGCGCGACTATCGCGAAAAATACGAACATGCGCTGTTCGAACGGCTGTATTTCACGCCGGGCTCGCCGGTGATTTTCGTTTCGGCGCTGAGCGGCTATGAAGTGGATCGGATGTTGAACGCCGCGGTGAAACTCAACCGGATGCTCGATACGAAACTGCCGACCGCGAAACTCAACAAGGTGATCGGCTATCTCGCGGAACGCACGCCGCCGCCGGCCGTCGCCGGAAAACGTTTTCGCGTCTATTACGCCACGCAGACCGGCGCCCGTCCGTTCCGCATCAAATTATTTTGCAACCGCGAAGAGAAGCTCACGGAGCAGTATCGCCGCTATCTCGAGGCCGGGCTCGTGGAGGAATTCGATCTGGCGGGCTGTCCGATCTATTTTGATCTGGTCGGCAAGGAAAAGCACGATCCCGGGATGTCTTTTTCCGCGATCCGTTCGGCGCAGGAGAAAGCCAAACGGCAACCGCACACGCCGAAATGGCGCGCGAGTGAAACGGCCGAAAACGATTTATCTCATGAAACCCTCGAAGACTGATTATCGCGGTGGCGACGCCCTCGTCCTCGCCACGCGCGCCATCGAATTGGTGGTCACGACCTCCGTCGGCCCGCGTGTTGTTTCGCTGCGTTCGTCGTCCGGAAAAAAACGAAACCTCTTCCTCGAGATTTCGCCGGACGAGCCGCGCGGGAACGGCTACGATTTTCGCGGTGGCCACCGATTGTGGCATTCGCCCGAGGACATCGTGCGAACCTATCAGCCGGATGATGAACCGCTGGCCGTTGCGATGCTGCCGCGCGGGATCGCGTTGACGCAACCGGTCGAGCAGAAAACCGGAATCGTGAAGGGCATGAGTCTGGAGATTTTCGGTGAGCGCACGGTCAAGGTGACGCACACGTTGACGAATCGCGGGCTGTGGACGATCGAGACCGCACCGTGGGCGCTCACGATGTTGCGGCCGGGTGGCTATGGCGTGCTGCCGTTTTTGCCCAAAGGAAGCCACGCCGGCGGCGATCTGCTGCCCAATTACGCGCTCGTGCCGTGGACTTATACCGATCTCGCGTTGCCCGCGTGGGAGATGAACCGCGATTTTCTCGGCGTGAACGTCGGCAAGGCCACTGAAGCGCAGAAACTCGGGATCACCAATTACCCGGGCTGGGCGGCGTATTGGAATGACGGCGTGACCTTCGTGAAATATGCCGCGGTCGACCCCGCCGCGAATTATCCGGATCTCGGTTGCGCATTCGAGACGTTCACGAATGGAAAGATGATCGAATTCGAAACGCTCGGGCCGCTCGCAAAACTCGCTCCCGGCGAAACCGCGACGCATGTCGAATTCTGGACGGTGCTCGAAGGACTCGCGAAACCGAATACGGCGGCGACTTTCACCAAAGTGGCGTCGGCCGTGAAGGCGTGGCTGACGAAATTATAGCACGGGCTTTACGCCCAACCCGTCGGGAATAAATCCGACCTGTGTGATTGCACCGCTCAAACTCGCTTTTCTCGGCTCCGATCCGATCGCGTTGCCACTGCTGAACTGGCTCGCCGGCGAGGGAAGCGCGATTGCGCGGATCGCGTCGGTTTACACCCAACCGGATCGCCCGGTCGGCCGTGGACAAAAAATTTCCGCGAACGCGATCAAGACCTGGGCGCTCGGCTGCGGCCTGCCGGTATTTCAGCCGGAAAAACTGACCGAAGACGTGCGCACCGGTTACGCCGCGCTCGGCGTCGATCTCGCGCTGGTGATGGCGTACGGACATATTCTTCGCGACGATTTCATTGCGACGCCGAAACTCGGGACGCTCAACTTGCATGCGTCGATCCTGCCGAAATTGCGCGGCGCGTCGCCCATTCAGACCGCGATCGCGACGGGCGAGCGTGAGACCGGGGTCTCGCTCATGCGGATCGTCCGGCGGCTCGATGCCGGTCCGGTCGCGGACATCGAACGGGTCACGATCGAAACTTTGGATACGGCGATCGAAGTTGAAAAAAAATTATCCGCAGCCTGCGTCTCGCTCGTGGAGCGAGGCTTGCCGCGACTCGCCGGGGGATTGCTCGAATTCAAACCGCAGGACGACGCGGCCGCCACCTATTGCCGGCGGTTGGAAAAGGAGGACGGGGCGCTGGATTTCGTCGCACCAGCCCGCGAGCTGGCGGCGCGGATCAACGGTTTGTTTCCGTGGCCGGCGTGCAGCGGAGAGATCGGCGGTGTGAACGTGAAATTTGGTCTCGCGGATGCGGTTGAAGAAAAACGGATTTCGGAGCCGCCTCGGCCCGACCGCGTCCCCGGCGAAATTATCGGCAGCAACAGCGAAGGTCTGCTCGTCGCCACCGGCGAAGGCGTATTGCGCATCCGCCGGCTGCAGCGGCCCGGTGGAAAGATGCTCGGCGCCACGGAATTCCTTCGCGGATTTCCGGTCGCGGCTGGCACGCGCCTCGCCTCGCGCGTGGTGCCACCGCTCGTGGCCGCGACTCCATTCAAGAAATAATCTTGCGGGAGAAAACCGCTGATTTCGGTTTCGGTTGATCGGCAAAATATTCGCGGAGCGCGGTGGTTCGTTCGCACCGCCGGTTCAATTGAATCACAACCCGCTTGTTTTCGCCCGGGCTTTCACCAATCTCACGCGCATGTTGAAACGTTTGCTGTGGGGATGCGTTTTTGCCGCCAGCGCCGGCGCGCAAACCACGTCGACCCAAATCGAACTGGCGAATTTGCACGAAGATGTCCGCGGGCTGGTGCAACGCGTCAGCGAGCTGGCGTTGCGCGTCGAGCAGCTCGAGCGCGAAAATTCCGAGTTGCGCGGCAAAGCCGGCGACGCCGAGAAATCTTTTGTCACGCTGACGCAACTCAACGATGCGATCGCGAGCCTGAATCAGACGATCCGGTCCGCGTCGGCCAGCGCGAAGGCCGAAACGCTCCAGCAGGTTGGGGTGCAAATGGAAAAGCTCGCGAAGCAAACCAATGCGGCGATGGATGCGCTCGCGAAAGGCATGGCCACACGCGCTCCGGTGCAGACGACGTTTCGCGATGACTACGCGAAAGAGGGAGTGAGTTACACCGTGCAAAAAGGTGACACCCTCGCTTTGATCGCAAAAAAAACCGGCGCAAAAGTGCAGGATATCGTCAACGCCAACAAAATTTCCGACCCGGCGCACATCAACGCCGGCCAGACTTTTTTCATTCCCGGAGGCAAATAATTTTTCATGTCTGCAGCATCCAAATCACGTCTCGGCCGCGGACTCGGCGGCCTGATTGCCAGCGCGGCTCCCGCGCCGAAACCCGATCTTGCCGCGCCAGCCGCAACCCCAGCCGACGTCCCGGGTTACCAGGAAATTTCGGTTCACCTGGTCGAGCCCAGCCCGTATCAGGCCCGTCGCGAAATCACGGCCGAGCAACTGAAGGAGCTGGCCGAGAGCATCCGGTCGGAGGGACTTTTACAGCCGATCGTCGTCCGAAGGCTGGGCGACAATAAATTTCAACTCATCGCCGGCGAACGCCGCTGGCGCGCGTTTCAGCTGCTCAAAATCAAGGCGATTCCGGCACGGATCGTCGACGCGAGCAATGCTTCCTCGGCGGCGCTCGGTTTGATCGAGAATTTGCAGCGCGAAGGGCTTAACCCGATTGAAGAGGCGCATGGCTTCGCGAGTTTGATTCGCGATTTCGATCTGACGCAGGAAACCGCGGCCGATCGTGTCGGCAAAGGTCGCGCGACGGTTGCGAATTCGCTTCGTCTCCTCGCGCTGGACGCCGAAATCCAGGGATTTATTTCGCGAAACCTGCTCAGCGTCGGGCACGCGAAAGTTTTGTTAGGCATCACGGATCCGGCGCAGCGAACGGTGCTGGCGCGACGTGTGATCGAGGAAGGACTGAGCGTGCGCAGCACGGAAAAATTATTGCTGGAGCGGAAGGCGAGCGGCGGAGCCGCGCCGCGAGCGAAAACCCGGAATGGATCGGCGAAAGACGCGGACGCGGTGGCGGACATCGAGAAAAAATTAACGTCGCACCTGGGTGCGCGAGTCGCGGTTCTCCACACGCCAAAGAAAGGCCGGATCGTGATCGAGTACCGGGGCAATGAAGACCTGCAGCGTTTGTTGGAAAAACTTGGCGTCGAACTCTAAGCAGCGGGCGCATTTTCGCGGGCGCCTGATCTGATCGAGCCGATCCTGCGCGGAGCGCTTTACGCCGGATCCTCGCCGGAATTTTTCGAAAAAGTCCGCGCTGCGGCAAATTTTGTGCAATTCGCCGCGCCGACATTTGGCGAAAAATGGGACGCGGGTGTTCGCGTATTCGAGAACTTCGTACGCGATCGGATGAGGGAATCCCCCGGGGTTCACGACGGAAAATGGGTTCAGAACCCGGCGCCGGGTCCGATCAAATAAGGCGAGGTCCGCCCGTACGTCGTGCCTGTGCCACGCCACGCCCGGGAAGCCCGCCCCGAAATGGCCCACATTCTCCTAGTCGATCCCGCCGACATCGCCCGCAAGGCGATGAGGGGGATTCTTGCGCGTGGCGGGCACCGTTTGGCCGTGGTGGCGACGGTCAACGAAGCATGGGAATTCATTCAGCGCACCGTCGCCGTGGACATGGTCGTGCTCGAGTTGAAGCTCGAGGCGGAGGATGGGCTCAAGCTCCTCGAACAACTGCGCGGGGATTGTATCTTAAAATTGCTGCCCGTTTTGGTCTACACCGGATCGGCCGAACGCGAAACGGTCCGTCGCGCGATGCAACTCAAGGTCCAGAATTTCCTGGTGAAGCCCTACCGGGACGACCACATCCTTGCCGAGGTGGGCAAGGCATGCGCCAATCCTTGGCGCGACCGACATTTCGAGGAAGAGAAATCGTTTTGCGTGATGATGGGTTACACGCCCGACGGGTTGCACAACGCGCTCCGCCAATTGCACGCGGGACTGGAATCCATCACGGCTTTGCTTCAGGAGTTTGCCAGATCGGAGGATGGCAAGGGCGCCGTGACGCAGCTCAACGAACTCGCCGGCAAAGCCGAAGCCGCGGGCGCGTGGGGTGTCGTCGAGGTGCTCACGGATCTGCGCGACAAGGCGGAGAAAGGCCTGTGGCCGGCGGTCGTCGGTGGTGTGGTTTCGCTGAACCTGGCGGAGCGAATGATCTTCGCGCACCTCAACAAGGATCTCGTGCCTGACGCTTTCATCACCGATGAAGAACGCAGCAAGGCGGAGGAGGCACGCATGCGCGCCCACTGGTTTAATGCGCCCGTGGAGAATCGCTGTCCCGTGGTCGAGTGGCCGCAGCTCGCGTTGGAATTGGATGCGCTCAGCGGATGTCCGGTCATCGATTCAGTGGCGGCGTCGTTCCAGATGTCCGCCACCGGCCATCCCTCGAGTCTCGCGCCGCTGATGGACCTCGCCGAAAAAGATCCCGGCCTGGCCGCGCATTTGCTTGTAGCAGCAAACCGGATGCGCGGCGCGGATGAGCACGATCCGGAGCCGATCGAAAACCCGCGGCTCAGCATTGGGCTTTTGGGCGAGATCAAACTGGCGGCCATTGCGAGTGGCTTGGTAACGGCCGAAGAGCGAATGATGACGGTGCCGCCGTGCACGTGGACGAGTTTTTGGAAATTTCAAATCGGAGTGGCGCGCATGGCGCGTTACACCTGTCGCTATCTCGAGTTCAACAGTCTCGAGCCACGAGCGTATGCAGCGGGCTTGCTGCACGATCTCGGCAAATTGCTTTTGCTGCACCTGCATCCGATTGGGTTTCAAGCGGTGCTCGATTACGCCCGGCGGGAGAATCTGCCATTGAGCGCGGCGGAACAAAAATTCTTTGGCTGCACGACGCGGGAAATGGCGGCGCACTTCGCCACGAAACACGGACTGCTGCCGAGCTACGCGAATGTGATGCGCTGGGTCGGCGATCCGGCGCAAGCCACGGACGACGCCGTGCTCGTCGCGAGCGTTTCACTCGCGCGCGAGCTTTGTCGCCAAAATCATGTGGGCTGGAGTGGTGACGCGATGACCGACAGCGTGCGCCCGATCGCCGAAACGCCGGGCTGGGCCATCTTGAGCCAGCGCATTTTCCCGAGCTTCAATTTGGAAAAATTCGAGGCGGAGGCGCACGCGGAATGTCGCGAGTTGAAGCTCGAGCTGCAGGGGCAGTTGAGCGTTGCCCAGGTGTAATCCGGCCCACTCGGCCTTTTCGATTTGAGTTGGAAGTGAACCCTGGTTGGAGGCAGCGAGCTTGCTCGCGCTTGTTCATCAGAGCGCCTCCAAGCAGGCGGTCTGCGAAGTTCGGCCAAGAGAAACTCAAAAGGTTCAGCCTGCAAAAGTGCTCGAGCGGATTTCCAACCGTCAGACGTACACGCCGCCACCGAGCAACTGGTCTCCATCGTAAATTGCGAGAATCTGGCCGCTCGCCAGGCCGCGTTGCGGATCGCGGAAGCGGATGAGCGCGGTGCCGCCGCCCTCCGGTTCGAACGAGAGCGGCACGCGCGGATCACGATAGCGCACGCGGCCTTCGACCGCGCGGGGTACGGCAACGGATTCACCGATCCAACTCAACGAATGAACGCGCACTTCGCGTTGGAAAAGTCCGGGTGCGTCGGGATGATCGAAAGCCACCAGCAGCGCGCGATCGCTGGCCCGCTTGCCGACGACGACGTAGGCTTCGTGATCGGTGTTGGAGGGCACGCCAATTCCCTTTCGCTGGCCCAGCGTGTAAAAATGCAGGCCGCGATGCGCCCCGAGCTCCCTGCCATCGTTGGCGCGAATAATGGGACCCGGCGCATCGGGAACGTAGGCCCGCAAAAAATCCTGCATCTTCACCTCGCCAATGAAACAGATTCCCTGGCTGTCCTTTTTATCCGCGGTCACGAGCCCGGCCTCGCGGGCGATCCGGCGCAATTCCGGTTTCGCGAGATGGCCGACGGGAAAACGCGCGTCGCGCAGTTGATCCTGCGAAAGAAGCGCGAGAAAATACGACTGGTCCTTGTTTGCGTCGGCGCCTTCGCGGAGGGCGACGGTCACGCCGGCTTCCTGCCTGTCGTCGCAACCGGACCCCGCTGGCAAGCTGGCCGGTGGCGCGCCCTCGACCCGCTGCGCGTAGTGCCCGGTGGCGACGGCGGCGAAGCCGTTCGCCCGGGCCCAGGAGCGAAATACCCCGAATTTTATTTCGCGATTGCACATGATGTCGGGATTCGGGGTGAGGCCGCGGGCGTAACCGTTGAGCAGATACGCAACCACCCGATCCCGATATTCGCGCATCAAATTCACCACTCGAAATTCGATGCCGATTTGATCGGCGACCCGGCGCGCATCGTCGATATCCTCCATCCAAGGACAGTGGCCGATCACCCCGTCTTCGTTGATCCAATTCTTCATGTACGCGCCCACGACGTGGTGTCCCTGTTGTTTGAGCAGGAGTGCGGCGACGGAGCTGTCGACTCCGCCGGACATGGCGACGAGAATTTTTTCGGAGGCAGGCAAGGCGGGCCGATTTTCGGAAACCTGGACAACCACGGGGGCCGGTGTGGCATTGTCAATTGAACGTGACGGCGGCATCGATGCTTGCCCGTTTGCGCGCCGTCACGCAAGGTGCGGCCGATGCGAAAATATTTGACGGGATGGCTCAGTTTCATGGCGGTCCTGGCCGCGTCGGCGCAGACGAGTGCATTGGGCGCGAAGCCGCGCCGGCCGATTCCGGCGATCGAGCACGTCGTGATCATCAGCATTGATGGTCTCCGGCCGGACTGCATTTTGCTCGCGAACACGCCCACGCTGCACGCGCTCGTGCACGGCGGCGCTTATACGTTTTGGGCGAAGACCACCGCCGTTTCGATTACGCTGCCTTCGCATACCAGCATGGTGACCGGGGTTGTCCCGCGGAAACACGGCATCGAGTGGAATGTCGATTTGCCGTTGAAACAGCCGGTTTACCCGAAGGTTCCAACCGTGATGGAAATGGCGACCGGCGCGGGTTACGTCACCGCGATGATCGCGGGGAAAATCAAATTCGAGTTCCTCGACAAACCGGGAACGATCACGCACGTCTTCCTGCCGCCCGAAGAAAAAGGGAATGATGAAATGGTCGCGACCGAGGCCGAGCGGATGATCACGGAGTTTCGACCCGCGCTGACGTTCATTCATTTTCCCGACGTCGACACGGTCGGTCACGCGAAAGGCTGGGGCTCGCACGAACAGCTCGCTCAGATCGAAAAAACGGATACGCAGCTCGCGCGAATTTTGACGGCGCTCGAACGCGCGGGAATTCGGCAATCGACCTTCATCATCGTGACGGCGGATCACGGCGGGGCCGGCCTCATCCATGGCGCCGACGATGCGCGCAGCCGGCACATCCCGTGGATCGCGGCCGGACCGGGAGTTCGAAAATTTTTCGACCTGACCCAGCTCGCCGAGCTCGAAGTGCATACGGAAGACACCTGTGCGACCGCGTGCTATTTGCTCGGATTGCCGCAGCAGCCGTATTTCGACGGCAAGCCGGTGTACGCGGCGTTCGAGGGAAATTAGCTTCGAGGTGCGCTGACACTTTTTTCATTGGCCTCAACTCCTCGGGCTCGCCCCGAGGATTTTCCCGTCTTTTTCACGTGGGCTTTGCCCGGGGATGATATTGGCGTTTCCGGCTTGTCCGGACTTCCGCTCGCGGGATGCTAATGAGTTCACATGGCTTACTCGGTCCATCGGATTGTCCGGGCATGGTTGGAATCGCTCACGGAAGGCGTGATCGAGCTCGATCGCGACTGGCGTGGTTCGCGTCCACCGCTGCTTTCGCTGGGTGGTCAGCAACCCGCGCCAGGTGGACTCGCCCCGGCGTCGATGCTTACGACCGGTCGGTCCTATGGCTACTTCGTGCGCGGCGAGCAGATTTTTTTCATTCTGCCGAGTTCGCAGTGGACCGGAATCGATCCTGCGCGCGACACCGTGTATCTCGCGGGCGATTTCAATGGCTGGCAGGAAGCGGTCGGCCGCGTGGAATGGCGGACGCGGCTGGCGGAGATCAACGGCGAACGCGTCCTCTCCTGGTCGGGTCCGGCCGCGCGTTTTCTCGAACCCGCGGGACAACGATTCAAATTCGTCACGGGCGAACATCAGTGGTTGAGTTTGCCGGACGACGCTCCGAACGCACAGCGGGACCAGGCATCGAACATCAACCGCGTGATCGATCCGGCCCGCACCGGGCGTCACCTGTGGCGATTTGCGTGTGCGACGCCTTTGCAGCTGGCGGATCCGTGGGTGGTGAGCTGGGCGAGCGCGCCGAAAATACCCGGCGTGCCCGTGGCGCCCGGGAAGTTTTTCTACGATTTGAAGACGGATCTGCCGCTTGGCGCGCTCGTGCGCGAGGGTGAAACCGTGTTCCGCTTGTTCGCGCCGCGGGCGCGTTCGGTGACGTTGTATCTCTGCAACGATCTGAAGCGACAGTAACTCGCCACTGCGTGGGCGTTGACGCGGAGAGCGGATGCCGACGGCGATGCCGGCGTGTGGGAGGTGGCGCTCGATCAAAAATTGCATGGCTGGTTTTATTGGTACCTGATCGACGGCGTGCACGACGGCCCGGGGAAATTCGACCCGGCCGTGCGGGTGCTCGATCCGTACGCGCTGGCGACGGTCGGCCGCGAAGGACCGGGAATCGTGCTCGACCCAGCGTGGATCGGGAAGGGTGATCAGCATTTCCGTCCGCCAGCCTGGCAGGATTTGATCATTGCCGAAGCGCATGTGCGCGACCTGGCCGCGAATGCGCCGGTCAAGGCCTCCGCGACCGAGCGGCTGGGTTTCACCGGGCTGCGCAAATGGGTCGAGAGCGCGGATTTTTATCTCCACCGCCTGGGCGTCAACTGCGTGGAACTTCAGCCCGTGCAGGAATTCGATAACGTGACCCGCGAGGAATATCACTGGGGTTACATGACGAATAATTTCTTCGCGCCCGAAAGCAGTTACGCGCTGGCGCCGCAGGAAGCGTCCGGCGTGCGCGAACTGCAGGAACTCGTACGCGCGTTTCACCAGCGCGGAATGGCGGTGATTCTCGATGTCGTTTTCAACCACGTCGGCGAGCCGGCCCACCTGATGTTCATCGACCGGCTATATTATTTTGAACAGGATGCCGGAGGCCGGCTCGCGAACTGGAGCGGTTGCGGCAACGATCTGCGCGCGGATTCCGCGATGGCGAAGCGGCTCATCATCGACGCGTGCCGGCATCTGCTCGAAGCGTACGGCGTGGACGGTTTTCGTTTCGACCTCGCGGAACTGCTCGGCATCGGAGTACTGCGGGAAATCGAAGCGGCCTTGAAACGCGCCAAGCCCGGCGTGATTCTGATCGCGGAGCCGTGGAGTTTTCGCGGCTATATCGTCGGCGTGATGCGCGACACCGGCTGGGCGTCATGGAATGATGGTTACAGGAATTTCCTCCGCGATTACGTGAGGGGGAATGGCAACGCGGCGCGGATGGAATATTTTCTCAAGGGTTCACCGTGGCATTTCGCAAAATGGCCGGCGCAAACCATAAATTACACGGAATCGCACGATGACCGCACGTGGCTCGATGTGATCACCGAGAATCCGGACTGCGATGGATTTGCTCCCACGCTCAACGACCGCAAACGCACGCATTTGATGGCGGCGCTGCTGTTCATGTCGGTGGGCATTCCGATGATCACCGCGGGCCAGGATTTCCTGCGCTCGAAACGCGGCGTGAACAACAGCTACCAGCGGGGCGACCTCAACGCGCTCGATTACCGCCGGCTCTATCGCTACCTCGGCACGCATGCGTATTTCGCCGACTGGATCGCGTTCCGGCGCAGCGAGCGCGGACGTCTGCTCCGGCACTATTCCCGGGTGAGCGAGGGATTTTTTCGGTTTTATTTTGCCGCTGAATCTCCAGCGCTGGCGGCGATTTATAATGCGGATCAATCGCAAGGCGCGTCGCGTTTGCTGTTCGCCGTCAACCCGACGACGACGGACGTTACGCTTCCGCTGGACGATGCGACCGCGGCCCTGGCGTGGCGGCAGCTCGCGAATCACGAGCGGTTTTTTTCACCGGACGGGCCGGGCGCCACCGAACCGGTCGAGACGGAATTGTTTATTCCGGCGCTTGGATGCGGGTTATGGATCTGCGACAGTTGACGCGCAAAAAACACGCGAATTATGCCAGTCTTTACACAGCCAAAGACCTTGCATCGTCGCCGACGGCATGTTCATTCGACTCTCCGCGTTCACGCGCGCTCAACATCCATCAGTAAACAACACTAAAGTAACCAACGGAAAGTCCCTCCCATGGCAGTCAAAGTCGCTATCAATGGTTTCGGTCGCATCGGCCGCCTCGTCTTCCGCGCTCTCGTCGAACAGGGCCTCCTCGGCTCGACCTTCGATGTCGTTGCGGTCGGCGATATCGTGCCCGCGGACAACCTCGCTTATCTGCTAAAGTATGACTCCACACAGGGGAAGTTCGCCGGCACCGTTAGTTCCAAAAAATCCGCCGCTGACAAGGCCGACGACGACATCCTCGTGGTCAATGGCCACGACATCAAAGTCGTCTCCGCCAAAACTCCCGCGGAATTGCCGTGGGCCGCGCTCGGGGTGCAGGTGGTCATCGAGTCCACGGGACTTTTCACCGACGCCGAAAAAGCCAAGGGCCACCTCACGGCCGGTGCAAAAAAGGTCATTATCTCGGCTCCCGCGAAAGGCGAGGACATCACCGTTGTGACCGGCGTGAACGACAACAAATACGATCCCGCCAAGCACAACATCATCTCCAATGCTTCCTGCACGACGAACTGTCTCGTCCCGCTCGTTTACGTCATGCTCAAGGAAGGTTTCGGCGTCGAGGAAGGGCTGATGACCACGATTCACTCCTACACCGCGACGCAGAAGACGGTCGATGGTCCGTCAAAGAAGGATTGGAAAGGCGGACGGTCAGCGGCGATCAACATCATTCCGGCGTCGACCGGCGCCGCCAGGGCCACCGCGCTCGTTCTACCGGAAATGAAAGGCAAACTCACCGGCATGTCGTTCCGCGTGCCAACTCCGACAGTTTCGGTGGTCGATCTCACGTTCCGGACGTCGAAGGAAACGTCGCTCAAGGAAATCAACGCCGCTCTGAAAAAAGCGTCCGAGACCTATCTCAAGGGAATCCTTGGCTACACCGGCGAGGAAGTCGTTTCCTCCGATTTCATTCACGACAAGCTGTCTTCGATCTACGACGCCGGCTCCTCGATCGAGCTCAACAGCCGGTTTTTCAAACTCGTGAGCTGGTATGATAACGAATGGGGTTATTCGAACCGCGTCGTAGATCTGACAAAGAAAATCGCCGCAGCGTTGTAAGTTGGCGCGACCGCTGCGCGGAAAGTAGCGAGTAGTGAGTAGCGAGTAGCGAGCATCCGAGCCGGGCACTGCTGCTGCACCTCGCTCTTTGTGCTGCTCGCTCCCGCTACTCACTTCCTCGCCGCTGGCACCGCTGCGGTCTACTCGCTACCACTACTCGCTACTCGTCCACTGCCGCCTGCCCATGTCCAAATTCAAATCCATCCGCGACCTCGACCTTTCCGGCAAACGCGTGTTGATGCGCGTCGATTTCAATGTGCCGCAGGACAAGTCCACCGGCGCGATCACGAACAACCAGCGCATCGTCGCCGCGCTGCCCACGATCAAATTTGCACTCGAGCAGGGCGCGGCGGTGGTCCTCATGTCGCATCTCGGGCGCCCTGACGGACAGAAGATCGCAAAGTTTTCGCTCAAGCCTGTGGCGACCGAACTCGGGAAATTGCTGGGGAAGCCCGTGACGTTTCTCGATGATTGCGTCGGGCCGGCTGTGGAAGCGGCCTGCGCGCCGGGCAAGTTGAAATCCGGCGACGTCGTGCTGCTCGAAAACCTGCGTTTTCACATCGAGGAAGAGGGTAAAGTGAAATTGGAGGACGGCACCTCGAAGAAAGCGGATCCGGCTGCGGTCGCCGGGTTTCGCGCATCGTTGTCGAAACTGGGCGACGTTTACGTCAACGATGCTTTCGGCACGGCGCACCGCGCGCATTCGTCGATGGTCGGCGTCACGCTGCCCCAAAAAGCGGCGGGCTTTCTGATGGAGGCCGAACTCGAGGCCTTTGCCGCCGTTCTCGATCATCCGCAGCGGCCACTGCTCGCAATTCTGGGCGGCGCGAAAATCGCCGACAAAATCCCGCTGATCAAAAATCTCCTCGGGAAAGCCAACAAGCTCATCATCGGTGGCGGCATGGCGTTTACCTTTAGGAAGGTCGTTTATGGCCAGGAAATCGGCGCCAGCCTTTTCGATTCCGAGGGCGCGAAGATCGTGCAGGAGCTTGTGAACGATGCGAAGACCCGCGGCGTCGAACTGATTTTCCCGGTCGATTACGTGGCGGCCGACAAATTCGCCGCTGACGCGGCGACGAAGATCGTCGATGCAGCGGATGGAATTCCCGCGGGCTGGCAGGGGCTCGATGCCGGTCCGAAATCGATCGCGCTTTATCGCGACGCGATCCTCGCCTCGAAAACGATCATTTGGAACGGGCCGCCCGGCGTGTTCGAATTCGACCAGTTCGCCGGCGCCACGAAGGCGATGGCTGACGCCATTGCGGAAGCGACCGCGAAAGGCGCGACCACGGTGGTCGGCGGCGGCGATACGGCGACCGCCGCGAAAAAATTTAAAGTTCACACGAAAGTGACGCACTGTTCGACCGGCGGCGGCGCGAGTCTCGAATTTCTCGAGGGAAAAGTGCTGCCCGGCGTGGCGTTCCTCGAGGCGTGACGGCGCCGCGCTGACAAGTTCCGAGTTCAGGGTTCCGACTCCCGAGTTTCGGATTGGACTCGCGGAACCCGAATGCGACATTACACAACTCGAAACCCGGAACACGAAACTCTGAACTGATCACAACGTGATATGACACCTCGCAAAAAACTTATCGCCGGTAATTGGAAGATGAACAAAACGCCCGGCGATGCGGTGTCGCTCGTGCGTGAAATCGTCGCCGGCGCCGGCAAGCTCACCGACGTCGACGTGGTCGTGTGTCCGCCGTTTGTGGCGTTGGAATCCGCCGGGAAGGCGCTCGACGGCTCCACGGTGAAACTCGGCGCGCAGAACATGCATCCGGAAGCGAGTGGCGCGTTCACGGGCGAAGTATCCGCCGGCATGATTCGCGCGCTGTTCGCGACCCACGTGATTCTGGGACACAGTGAACGGCGCGCTTATTTTGCGGAGACGGACGCGTTCATCAACCAGAAGGTGCTCGCGGCGTTGAAAAACCAGCTCAAGCCGATCCTCTGCGTTGGCGAAACCCTCCCCGAACGCGAAGCTGGTTCGACGCTCAAGGTCGTGCAGACGCAACTCGAGGCCGGACTCGAAGGCGTCAGCAAAGACCAGGCCGCCAGCGTGATCATCGCCTACGAGCCGGTCTGGGCGATCGGTACTGGAAAAGTGGCGACGACAGACCAGGCACAGGAAGTTCACGCCTTTATTCGTGGTTTGCTCACGAAACTTTTCACCGACCTCGTCGCGCAAAAAATCCGGATTCTTTACGGCGGTTCGATGAAGCCTGCGAATGCGCCGGAGCTGCTCGCGCAAAAAGATATCGACGGTGGCTTGATCGGCGGCGCCAGCCTCGAGGCCCGCAGCTTTCTGGAACTCATCAGGGCGGCCGAGGCGGCGAAATAAATTTTTCGGCGCCAGCGGGAGCATCGGCGCAAAGTCCGCGGGCTTCAGCTTTGAAAGCAGCGTCCGTTTCGCGGTAATCCGCGAGCTGGTTCGCGCGTTAGTGGCGCCAGCGAGCTGGCAGCCTACGCTCCGCGTCTGAGGAAACTTTCACCAAATCAAGGCGGGCAGCCGTGCGCGTTGCATCAAACACAAACGTCACTCGTCGCCGTGCCGAACTGAGATGCCGACGAGTGGTTTTCTGCTGCGCAATGCGGCCCGGGTTTCAATTCGCGACTGTCGCGTGACGTGGGCGGACACCGGCCGGATTATTACCGCTATGCGATCGACGCGGAAAATTCCCCGGAATTGGAAATCAGAAATTTTGCCGGCAATGCGGCGCATCCCGACCGATTTTCGGCCCGACTGGGTCGTTGATGCTGCCGGGCGTTTGGAACGAGTCTCCTTCAACCGCTCTATTTTGCGCGCGTTACAAGTGAGTTCACGAGCGCGTCGAGAAACGCGCGATCGCCCGGCAGAGAAGCGAGCGCGTTCCTTGCGGCCGTCGTATGTTCGCGGGCAAATTGCCGGGACGCCTCGATGCCGTGGAGTTTGACGAAGGTGGTTTTGTCCGCCTTCGCATCTTTGCCGGCGGTTTTTCCAAGCGTGGCGCTGTCGGCGGTCGCATCGAGAACGTCGTCGATGATTTGAAATGCGAGACCAAGATGCCGTCCGGCCTCGCGCAGCGCGGCGAGCTGCGCGGAACTGGCGCCGCCGACGTGACCGCCGAGCACGAGCGCGGCCTCGATCATGGCCGCGGTTTTGTTGAGATGAATGAATTCAAGTTCGGCGGCGCTCGCATCGTTTTTTTTCTCGGCGAGCAGATCTTCCATCTGGCCGCCGATCAGCCGGCGGCTGCCGGCCGCGTCCGCGAGTTCGCGCGTGAGTGCATTTGCGAGCGCGGGATGCGCGGCGTACTCGTCGGCCAGGAGCGCAAACGCGTGCGTGAGGAGTGCGTCGCCGGCGAGGAGAGCAGTTGCCTCGTCGAAGGCTTTGTGCGCCGTCGGCCGCCCGCGGCGAAAATCGTCGTTATCCATGCACGGAAGATCGTCATGGATGAGCGAGTAGGTGTGCAGGCATTCGATCGCCACGGCGGCGGGAACGGCGGCGGAAACCTCGGCCTCGAACAGCTTCGCACTCGCCAGCACGAGAATGGGCCGGAGTCGTTTGCCGCCGGCCTTCAAACTATAGCGCATCGCTTCGTGGAGCCGCGCCGGACGCGCGTCGGCGGGCGGCACATGCTTGTCGATTCCGCGTTCGACCTGGGCGAGAAGGAGATTGAGTTCGGAGGCAAAATCCATCGGGCATTGCGTGTGCGAAATGTCGGACGGGTGCAACTCCGATGCAGCGAAGTCGCGGAATCCGCGATAGCTGTGCAATCGCGTTCGGTATCCAGAATTCCGTTTGCGCGTTGGTGCAGCCGGTTTGAAACGCAATTCGTGAAATTCCCGTGAAGCGATTCCGGGGCGACCTGGAAATGCGTTTCCCGGCGGGCCTGGATGACGATCGAACTCGCCAACGGCAACCCGGTCTCCCATAAATTCGCCGTCTTAATCATGCCGACCTACGAGTACGTTTGCCCGAAGTGCCATCATACGTTCGAACAGTTTCAGTCGATGAACGACGCGCCGTTGCAGAAATGTCCGGCCTGCAAGAAAACCGGACTCAAACGCCTGATCGGTGGCGGCGCGGGTCTGATCTTCAAAGGCTCCGGGTTCTATATCACCGATTACAAAAATAAAAAACCGGCGGAAAAACCGGGCGCCGATTCCGGGGCGGCCGAAAAACCGGCGCCGGCGAAACCGGAAGCGAAGCCGGACACAAAACCATCCAAACCCGTTACGACGGCGAAGGCGGATTGATCGGCGAATCGCGTTCCTCGGGCTATTTTCAACAGTCACATCCATGAGTACTATCGAACGCAAACTCAGAGGCCCTGGTTGGACCGAGGTAACATTTGGCGCGTTGCTGAGCCTCATGCTCGGCGTGGTGGGCGCGGTGCTCTTCCTCATCGCGAAGCCGGTGGTCGAGGTGAAGGAGCTGCCGAAAGAGCCGGCAAAGGACACGGTGTACTACGTCGAAGGCGGCCGCGACTCGACGAAATCTCGCGAGGCGACGAACAAGGAAAAACTTTTTCTGGGCGGCCACTCGGTTGTTTTCAACGAACACGAGCTCAACGTTCTTGTGGTCCAACACACCTCGGGAGCCGGGGCGAAAACGAAGCCGGTCCCGAAGGCAAAACCGAATGAGCCGCCGCCACCGCCGCCGGAAGATCCCTTGCTGTCGCTGGGCGCGCCGAATTTTCGGGTGCGCGAAAATGTCCTGCAGGTCGGCGCGCCATTGCGCTTGAACGCGCTCGGTTTTGAAGGCCAGTTCATTGTCCAGGCGCGGGGCGGCTTTACGAAGGAAGGCGATCAATTCGTCTACTCACCGTCGGAAATTTACGTCGGCTCGTTTCCTCTGCATCGCGTGCCTGCGTTGCAGGCGCTGGTGTTGAAACGATTCGCGGCGAAGCTCGCGGCGCCAGCGGAATATACCGCCGCCTGGCACAAACTCGCGAATGCCACGGTCGCCGGGTCGGCGGTGAAATTAACGATGCAGTAGGCCACGGCGGCGCTGCAGAGCTGCGCACTCATCCCCCCGCTTTTAAAAAAAGCGGGAGCAGGGTGGGAGCCGGCGCGACAACCTGGGCCGGGTGGTGCGTGCGCGAACGGGCAATCGTCAGTTCGCTCACGCTTCGCGCGAGTTCGATCGGACAACGCTGGAACGAGCAGCGGCGGTTAAGTACTTGCTCGCGCGCGTTGCGACCGCGAAAACCTCCGCGTGTCGAAAAGCTTCAAGAATATCAGCGTCGTTGCCGGACTCACGATGGCTTCGCGCGTGCTCGGGCTCGTGCGCGAGAGTCTCACTGCGGCGGTGTTCGGCACGAGCGAGATTCTGTCGGCATTTGTGACTGGGATTACGCTGCCGAGTATTTTTCGACGACTGCTCGCGGAGGGTGGATTAACCGCGGCCTTTGTTCCCGCGTTGAACGAGGAACTCGAGGCCCGGCAGCGGCCGGGCGCGTTTGAGCTCGTGAACCAGGTGGCCAGCTGGCTGCTGGCGGTCACGCTGGTGCTGGTCGGGCTGGCGATGGCGCTCCTGAGCCAGGAAGGTGCGATTCGCGCAATCGGACGCTTCGGCGGCGCGGAGGCGCACACGGTGGCGCGCTGGTTGGACGGTGCGCGTTTTGCCGTGGTGCTCTTTCCCTACCTGATTTTCGTTTCGCTCGCGGCGGCGTTCAGTGCGGCGCTGCAAACGCTGCATCGCTTCCTCGAACCCGCGCTTTCGCCCGTGTGGCTCAACCTCGCCATCATCGGTTCGCTGGTCGTCGCAATGCGCTGGGCGCACGGCGATGAGGGCGCGCAGGTCAATTGGCTGAGCGGCGGCTGGCTGCTGGGCGGACTCATGCAAATGATCGTGCCGGCGGCGGCGTTGATGAACGAAGGCTGGCGCCCGCGCCTCGATTTTCGCATGAGCGCACCGGTTCGCGGAATGCTGCGGATCATGGCGCCCACGGTCTTCAGCTCATCGATTTATCTTTTCAACATGAGCGTGTCGCGGTTGGTGGGGCTGTCGTTGAACGATGCCGCGGTCGCGGTGTTGAACTTTTCCCAGCGCCTGATGGAACTGCCGATCGGCGTGTTCGCGATCGCCGTATCGACGGTGGTGTTTCCCTTGATCGCGCGCTTCGCCGCTGCGGGCGATCATGAAAATCTGGCGCGAGCGTATCGAAAAGGAATGCGCCTGATCCTCGTCATCAACGTGCCGGCCGCCGTCGGGCTGGCCGTCCTGGCCTTGCCGATCATCCGGCTGATTTTGCAATACGGCCGCTTCACTGCCGAGGCCACTGCGATGATGCAGCCGGTCCTGATTGCCAACGCGATCGGCCTGCCGTTTCTGGCGTTTGTGAGCCTGGCACTGCGGGCGTTCTATGCCCAGAAGGACACGGTTACGCCGCTGCGGGCCGCGGTGCTGAGTTTTTCGGTGAACCTCGCACTGAGCCTCATCCTGATGGGGCCGTTGTCCACAACCGGCCTGGCGCTCGCCAGCACGGTCTCGATCGCCGTGCAGGCGGTTTACCTGCAATGGCACCTGGCGCGGAAAAATGACGGGCTCGCGTTTCACCATCTCGCGGGCGACCTCGGCAAGATCACGGTCGCAAGCGTGGCGATGGGCGTGCTCGTGGCGGCGGGTTGGTGGGCCCGACCATGGTTGCTTCCGGAAAGGAAATCCGTCGATGCGCTGGCGCTCGTGATTCTGATCGCCGCGGGCGTGGCGATTTACGGCGCGCTGGCGTGGGTTTTGAAAATCGAGGAACGCGATGAACTCACCGCGATCATCGCCAAGATCCGGGCGAAGTTTGCGTGAGCGTGCTGCCGCGGATTGCGCTCGTGAAATTCAAGTTCGACTGGTTCTTGCCGGGCATGGCGGTGGCGACGTTGCTCGCCTGGCGTTTTCCCGGGCCGGGCGCAATGGGCGGCTGGCTGCACCCGGAGTTGCTGACGAAAATCGGCATCGCGCTGATTTTTTTCCTGCACGGCGTCGCGCTTTCGTTTGCCGCATTGAAAGCGGGCACGCTGCGCTGGCCGCTTCATCTCACCGTGCAGACGAGCACGTTTCTGCTCTTTCCGATTCTGGGCTTCGGTTTCCTGGCGGCGTTTGGATCCCGAATGTCGCCTGAATTGCAGCTCGGATTTTTTTATTTATGCGCGCTGCCCTCAACGGTTTCGTCGTCGGTGGCGTTGACCGGCGCGGCGCGCGGCAATGTCGCGGGCGCGTTGTTCAACGCGACCCTCTCGAGTTTGCTTGGCGTGTTTCTGACGCCGCTTTGGGTGGCTTTCGTTTTGCAAGCGGGCGGACACGGCCTGCCGCTCGG
>Ga0070683_100000676_pt1 | contig 24657 bp, 10 predicted proteins | sample KBSC713LmetaG_FD_64662 | JGI IMG/M metagenome (GOLD analysis project Ga0070683, IMG submission 64662) | Corn rhizosphere microbial communities from Kellogg Biological Station, Michigan, USA - KBS C7.1-3L metaG | ecosystem: Host-associated > Plants > Roots > Rhizosphere ... | reverse complement strand
ACCCAGTTGTCACTCACCATTCACGATTGACGATTCACGATTGACGACTCACGGCTCACGGCAAAGAAAGGTACGGTCATTTAGAAATTTCCTTCACCCACTCGCCACTCACCACTCACTATTCACAACACTATTCCGTTCTCAAGCTCTTCACCGGATTAGCCACCGCTGCTTTGATCGCCTGGAAACTCACTGTGAGCAACGCAATAACTAACGCCAACAATCCTGCGATCACAAATATGCTCCACGTAATATTTATCCTGTATTGATAATCCTGTAACCACTTATTCATAACCAGCCATGCAAGAGGGGAAGCGATCGCCAGGGCTATCAGTACGAGTACTAAAAACTCTTTTGAAAGCAAACTGAATAGAATGGCTGGACTTGCACCAAGCACTTTTCTTATTCCAAATTCTTTGGTTCGTTGTTCTGCGCTAAACATCACCAGGCCCAGCAAACCAAGACACGAAATAAAGATGGCGAGAATTGAAAAATAATTAGACAACTGGTCTACCACTTGCTCACTTGCATATAAGCGTTGGTATTCCTCGTCAGAGAATTTATAAGTGAAAGGAAACTTCGGGTTGAGTTCTTTACAAACTTTTTCCAGACTGGTGAGGGCTTGTTTTGTTTGCCCTGGTTTTGTTTTTACCAATGCTTCACCCCAATTAACAGTCTCTCCCAAACTAAGCACTAAGGGATTGATCGGCGTGTGGACCGAGTTGAAGTGAAAATCTTTTAGCACACCAATGATCGTTCCTTTCTTGCCCCAGAATGTAAATGGTTTCCCGAGAGGATTTTTATACCCGGTTAATTTTAATGCAGTTTCATTAAGAATATATCCAACAGAATCGGTCGCGAAATCTTTTGAGAAATCCCTGCCCAGGATCATTTGAGTATGCAATGTTTTGCTAAAATCATATCCCACCATCGACCAGGTAAATTCTATCCCCGAGGTCGGATCTTTGCCTTCCCATTCAACACCTCCGGTGCCATTCTCGATCTGTGTGGGATTCTGCGTCATGCGGGTGACATTCTGTATGCCAGCCATATTCTGTACATGGTTCTTGAAAAGTTCATACTTGCCCGTTAGATCACCCTCGAGCGGAATATAAATAAGGTTCTCCCTGTCATAACCCAGGTTCATTGTTTGAATATAACGGACCTGCTGTTTAACAACTATTGTTCCTATGATCAGGATGATCGAAAGCATGAATTGAAATACAACCAAACCCTTCCTGAACCATAATGCACCTTTTGAAAATTTTGGTAACCCTTTCAAAACATGCACAGGCTTGAACGATGATAAGTACAACGCAGGATAACTGCCCGAGATAAATCCTGTCGTTAATAACAACCCTGCAATAGTTAACCAAAATAAAAGATTGTTGAACGGCATTGTAATAAACTTGCTCGTGAGATTGTTGAATTGCGGTAGCACCAGCATTACGATCAACAGGGCAACTGCTATTGACAGCATTACGATCACCAATGCTTCGCTCATAAACTGCCGTATCAATGCTGCACGCATGGCGCCCACCACCTTTCTTACACCAATTTCCTTTGCACGTTTTACAGAACGGGCAGTAGTAAGATTCATAAAGTTGATGCATGCTATCAATAAAATAAATACAGCAACAATGCTGAACAGCCTAACGTACTGTATTCTTCCTCCTGAGATATGCCCATTCTTATCAAAATTGGAATGCAGGTAAGTATCACAATAGCGTTGAATGCCAAGCCTGACGTAATCATTGGGAGTTTGTTCTTTGTTATAGTTATCAAGGAACCGGACGATCTTATTCTCAAATGCTGTCGGGTCAGTGTCTTTACGCAACATGATATAACAACGGGGGCCATTGTTTCCCCATTCTTTTGCCCAACTGTTATTTTCCAGGAATGATTGCCAGTTGATGACATAATCGAACTTTTCAGTACTGTTTTGAGGAACGTCATCAAATACTGCGGTTATTTTAAAATCTGTTTTGTTTTGACAACGTATTGTTTTGCCAATGGCTTCTGCCGGTGAACCAAAAAAATCCTCGGCCATCTTTTTTGAAATGGCGATGTCCGATGGAGTTTGTAATGCTGTGATCGAATTGCCTTCAAGCAACGGGTAAGAAAACATTTTAAAGAAATCCTGTCCTGCGTGGTTACCGCTCTGCTTTAATATCTTATTGTTTGCTTCAAACGTGTTCAGCTCATTCCATCCGAAATTTGTGGCGTACTGCACTTCGGGCAATACACGTTTCATTTCATCGGCCAAGATACCAGGAGAGCCGTGAAAAGCGGACCACTGCCCATCGTGATTCTGTCTCTCATACACGCTGTACAATTGTGACCCGTTTTTATGAAAGGCATCCACATTGTACTCATCGTTCACCCATAACATAATTAAAAGGCTGCAGGCAAGTCCCAATGCAAGCCCCATGATATTGATCAGGGAGAAAGCTTTGTTCTTTCTGATGTTTCTGAATGCGGTCTTTAGATAATTTTTTATCATAAAAAAAGCTTTTAGCTATTTGCTGCAAGCTATAAGCTTATAGCTTACAGCCTGTGGCTATTTATTCCGTTCGTAACGACTTCACAGGATTCGCCACCGCGGCTTTCACCGCCTGGAAACTCACAGTAAACATGGCGATCAGTAGCGCAATTACTCCAGCCGAAGCGAAGATCCACCAACCGATATTTATTCTGTAAGCAAAATCCTGCAGCCATTTATTGGCCGCCCACCATGCGATGGGTGAAGCAATAACAATAGCAATGGCAACCAGTTTTATAAACTCCTTTGACAGCAGTCCAACAACTCCTGTTACGGAAGCACCGAGCACTTTGCGAATTCCTATTTCTTTTGTGCGTTGTTTGGCAGTGTAAATACTTAAGCCAAACAAACCAATACAGGCAATAATAATAGCAAGAGTTGCAAAAATGCTGATCACTTTAAGCAAGCGCTGATCTGACTGGTAAAACTTGTTCAACTGCTCGTCCATAAAGAAATAATCGAAGGGGAATTCATCATCAAACTGTTTCCACTGTTTTTGAATCGCACTAAGAGTGGTTTGGGTCGCACCGGCTTTTAGTTTTATCGAAACATACAGTGGATTGTCATTAAGAATAATGGCAAGCGGCTGGATCTTTTCCCGAAGTGAGGCAAAGTTGAAATCTTTCATTACACCAATCACCGATCCCTTTCGCGCTTCATAAATTTCAAGTTTCTTTCCAACCGGCTCCTTCCAGCCGAGATATTGAGCCATCGCTTCATTGATCACGATCGAATTGGCGGTGTCGGTGTGGAGTTTGGGATCAAAGAATCTTCCTTGTGCCAATTTGATATTGTAAGCAGACGCAAAATCAACATCCGTTTCAAGAACATTAGCAAGCAGGTGTTCATCAAGCGTGCGACCCTCAGGAATAATTCCATAGCCATTGAAGCTTTGGCCGGGTACGCGATTGCTTGCAGAAACTGAAACCACACCTGCATTTTGTTTTAGCGCAGAAATAAATGCTGCTGATCTATGCTGGAGTTCAATATTTGTATTGGCAAGCTGGATGACAGCAACGCGGTCTTTATTAAAACCCAGGTCTTTTGACACAAGAAAATTTGTTTGCTTGTTGACGACAATCGTTCCGATGATCAAAAGAATTGACAACGCAAATTGTGTAGTGACCATCGATTGACGTAGCCAACTGTTCTTCCCTGCGCTGATCACATTTCTAAAAACGTCTGTTGATCTGAACCTCGAAAGAAATATTGCAGGATACAAACCGGCAATGATGCTAATGGTTACTAATAATCCTGCTAGACTCAATACGACATTCCATTGTAGCATCAGGGAAGCTTGCAGGTTCGCATTCGTCAGCTGATTGAAGAATGGCAGGATCACGATCACGACGAATACGGCAATGGCGAGTGATACGAGGCAGAGAAGGAATGATTCACCAAAAAATTTTATTACCAGTTGCCATTGGTTTGCACCCAGTACTTTTTGAACTCCTGTTTCTTTAGCCCGACCCAATGCGCCAGCAGTTGTAAGGTTAATGAAATTGAAACAGGCAATTAATAAAATGAATGCAGCAATGATAAGCAGTGTATAGACGATCTTGCTGCTGTTTGTATGAAATTGTTCAGCATACTGAATGTCCGAAGACTTGAGATGTATATCATCAAGTGGCTGCAGAAAAATCCTGTAGGCAAACTCCTTTTCATCACGGTACGTATGTTCAAGTGCGGATATCTTTTCACCAACTTTTTCTGGATTTGCATTTTCTTTCAATTGAACAAAACTGTAAACAACATTTGTTGTCTGGCTATTCATCCAGAAAAAATAATCCTTATTGGCAACCACTGTTCCCCATGAAATGAGCATGGTAAATTGTAAAGAGGAGCGAGAAGGAACATCTTCAGCAACTGCAGCTACTTTTACCGGAATATTATTTAGTGTTACCAACGTCTTACCGATAGGGTCCTCATCCTTAAAATACTTTTTGGCCGTTGATTCAGTGATGACAGCCATGTTGGGCTCCATCAATGCGGTCTTTCGGTCACCCACTTTTAGTGGAAAATTGAACATCTGCAAAAAGGAAGCATCTGTATAAACCACGTCATCCAGTTTAAGATGAATGCTATCATAACTTACCAGCATTTCAGTGAACCACGGCCTGAATCGTGTAGCAGCCGCAACTTCCGGAATTTGCTTTGGCAGCTCGTCGGCCAGCGCCCCGGGGGTAATGGCATCCTTATAGCCTTCTTTCCCTTTTTCGTTGGTCACTTTATTGATGCGATAGATCTGGCTGTGTCGGATGTTGAACTTATCAAATGATAATTCATTAAACGCATACAGGCCGATCATGATACAGCTGGCAAGACCGATCGAAAGTCCGGTGATGTTTATAAACGAAAACGTTTTGTGACGAGACAGGTTTCGAAAAGCTAATTTTAAATTGTAGTGGAGCATAGACTCTCTTTTTTTGTCAATTGTGAGTTGTGAATTGTCAATTCATCACTCATTGTTAATTATTCATTCTCATTACTCATCACTGATCACTCATTAATTCACTCTGTCCGTAACGATCTCACAGGATTCGCCACCGCCGCCCTTATTGCCTGGTATGAAACTGTCAATAACGCAATGCCGCAGGCCGATATACCTGCTATAGCAAAAACCCACCACTGCACGTCGACATGGTAAGCGTATTCCTGTAACCATTTGTGTATTGCCCACCACGCTATAGGAAAAGCAATTCCATTTGCGATAAAAACAAGTTTCAGGAAATCTTTTGAGAGCAATGAAGCCAGGTTGAATACGGTTGCTCCTAACACTTTTCGTACGCCGATCTCTTTTACTCTTTGTTCAGCAGAATAAGTGGCCAGCCCAAAAAGTCCCAAACAAGCGATAAAGATTGTTGCAAGTGCCGCCCATATCAGAAGTGTTTGCCGACGCCCGTCTTCAATGTAAAACAACGCAAGCTGGTCATTCAAAAAATGATATTCGAACGGATCATTTTTATCGTTGTCGACCATCACGCCTTTCAACTTGTCTAAAGTGACTTTGATATTGTTGGCCGAGATCCTTGCAGAATAATAATCGATGACCATTACAGGGTTATTGTTATACGCCAACACCAATGGCTCGATCTTATTTCTTAATGTCTGAAAATGAAAATCTTTTACAATCCCGATCACCCTCGGTTTAAATGGAATGTTTTCGTCATTTAGAGGTGTAAAATTGCCGTCACCATTCCATGACCTTTCTGGAATTTCAAAAGCTTGATCAGAAAGTTCGGAGATGTTCAGCATTCTTGCTGCGGTTTCGTTGAGCAGGATCGCGGACGAATCCGAGGGGGTATCAAAATTTCGGCCCTTTAATAATTTAATATCATAAGTTTTTAAAAAATCTTTATCTGCCCCAATCAGGTAAGCTATTTTAGGATCATTCGTGTTTCCCATATTTCTTATCCTGACTGTTTGGATCGATTTCCACTCACCCGGCACTCTTGATGTAACTGATACGTTTTTTACAGAGGGAATCTTTGACATCTCACTTTTTACGGCTTCGAAATTTGTTCTTGCCTTGCGTGTATTTACATCAATCACTACCAGGAGATCTTTATTAAATCCGAGATCGGTATGGTTGAGATAGTGTACCTGCAGAAAAAGAACGATCGTACCAATGATCATTATTACTGAAATAGTGAACTGAAAGATCACCAGGCCTTTCCTGAGTGACAGTTCATTTCTATTTTGAAGTTTCAAACCTTTTAATAATAAAACGGGTTTAAAACGCGAAAGCATAAGAGCTGGGTAACTGCCGGAAAGCAAACCGATGATAGCTGAAAAGGCAATTGAATAAAGCCAAATGCGATAATCAGTAGAAAGACCAAGAGAAAGATCTTTATTCGTGAACCGGTTGAATGTGGGAAGTAAAAGATTTACGACAGCCAATGATAATAGGAATGCAATGAGAGTGACCAATAGTGATTCAAACAAAAATTGCCTGATCAAATTACCTTGAAACGCGCCGATCGTTTTGCGGACGCCAATTTCCTTTAATCGGCTGGAAGCTCGTGCCGTAGTAAGATTCATATAGTTGATGCCGGCGATCAAAAGAAGAAAAAGAGCAATGAATGAAAATATCCTGATGTAAGCCTTACTGCCTTTTACAATAGCATCCACATTTGAATTCCTGGCACCATCAACAATGTCTTCTGAATCCAGGTGTATATTTCTCAATGGCTGTAAATTGAAAAAATAAGAAGTACCTGCAGGTGCAATGAAATTAGCATGCACAAGGTTCGACATTTTATTGGCAATGGATTTCGGGTCAGCGTTCGATCTCAGCAATACGTAAACAGAAAAATTCTCGGACAGCCAGTCACTTGCCGCATTCGATCTGTAAAAATCAGCGTTTTCAGATATCAGTGAACTGAAATCAAAACTCGAATTGCGAGGATGATTTTTTAAAATGCCTGTAATCTTCAATGGCTCATTCATAAAACTAAATTGCAGGCTCTTGCCAAGCACATCTTTTTTGCCGAACAATCGCATGGCCAGGTCTTCATTGATAAGAATGGAATTGGGCAACCGTAGTGCTGTTTTTCTATCGCCGGCGATCAATGGGAAATCAAAAATTTCAAGGAGATGTTCATCAGCTACCGTCACTGTTTCCTGGAAGAAATTTGCGGGATTCTCGGGATTGAGGATGTTTGCGCGCCCTGTTCTCACCACGCGGGTCGTATTCTCAACGCCGGTCAACTTTTTCGATTCTTCCGCCAGTTTATAACCAGCGCCGGCTATCGTGGTTGATTCGCCATTTACGGTTTTATGCTCTATTACCCTGTAGATCCTGTCTGCATTTTTATGTTGCTGATCGAAAGTGAGTTCATCGAACAGGTAAAGTCCTATTAATAAGAAACAACTTATTCCAAATGTCAAACCAGCAATATTAAGTGCTGTATAAAGCTTGTTCCGGATCAACGATCTCAAAGCGGTTTTGAAATAGTTCTTGAACATATACTACTATTATGGCATTTTAAAATTGTTTTGAATTGAACGCAAAGTCACCCAAACTTGATCTGTTTTATTTAACGGTGAAGCGATATAAACAAGATAAATTTTCGATGTTGCTTTGTCACTCAGCACTTTTATTTCCGCATTTAAAGTGACCGGGGCTCCATCTGCAAAAACACCAAATATGTCTAACGTGGCATTGTAGCGAACGTCTTTCCCTGTGCTGGCATTTTTGTCAATTGAAACACTAATTTTTGAAGTATCAATTGAAAGTTTTCTTTCTTTGGCGGTGCTGCTGCACAGACCTTTAAAATATTCAAGGAGATAGTTCTTAATATCATCCTGTGAGATAGAGTTGATATTGTCTAATTCTGCGACAAAGACATAGGTAAAATAATTAGCAGAATCCTTTACAAACATTCCAGGAGAAAATCTTAGCTCCTCTACGCCTTTATAAGGGATGTTTGGCGCAAATTCGGGAGGTAATGTGAATCTTTCAAATGTCCAGTTTGCCGGACCTTTTAGGAATTGCGCTGTTTGGCTCTGAGCACACAGAACATTTGAAATTATTACCGCGTAAAAAGCAATGACTATTGTTTTTTTCATTTTGTATTTATTCTGTTCGTAAGCTTTTAACGGGGTTCGCAACCGCCGCTTTTATCGCCCGGGATCCAGTAGTCATAATAGCAACAAAAAGCACAAGTCCTATTGCCGCTCCGAACATCCACCACGACAGGCTAATTCGATAAGCAAAACCACGTAACCATTGATTCATCGTGTACCATGCAATAGGCATGGCAATGAATGACGCCACGATAATTAGTTTTAGAAAACTTGCGGATAACATTGTGGCGATCCGACTTGCAGAGGCGCCGAGGACTTTCCTGATCCCGATCTCTTTGGTCTTTTGAAATATTGTAAATGATATAAGCCCATACAATCCTAGCGAAGCGATCACTAATGACAATACAGAGAAATAGAGAAATATTTTTGAAAACTTTTCTTCAGACAGGTATTGTTGCTTCAGTTCCTGGCTTACAAAGTCATAATCGAACAACGCTAAAGGAAAATGTTTCTTCCACGTGCCTTCTACTACCGCCAGTGCCCTGTTTGCTTTCCCCATATCTACTTTTAGTGTGATCCTTGAAAACCTTGTGTCCACAGGATAGATCGCAAGGGGTTCAATGGCTTGCTCCAACGAGTTGAAATGGAAATTATTGACAACGCCGACTACGATGCCTTTCTGCCCACCCATTTTAAAAGGTTTACCGATAGCGGATTCATTGGATGGCCAACCAAATTTTTTAACTGCTGTTTCATTAAGAATAATCTGCCGGATAGTATCTTCCGTTGCATGTTGATTAAAGTTCTGTCCCGCCATTAGCTTTAACCCATAAACACTGAGATAATCCTTGTCTACTCTTAGCCTCGATGTATTTACCTGCAAAGGGTTTCCGGTTTTATCAACGGTTTCAGAACCTCCGCTACCCAGTCCACCAACTATCATGGAATTAGAAGTAGCAATACCGGAAACAAGTGAAGAAGTTTCAAGTTCATTCTTAAAAGCATTGTAACCATTAATAACGTCTGTATTTCCATTTACCCGCAGGAAAAGTAAAGCGTCCTTATTATAACCAAGATCCTTTTGTTTGATAAAAGACATTTGGGAATAAATGATCGTGATGCCGGTGATCAATATAGTAGTAATGGTGAATTGCGATACGATCAGCGTCTTTCTCAGCAATATTCCCTTTTCACTCGATTTGAATGCACCCTTCAGTATTCCCGCAGGCTTAAAACCGGAGAGTACAATAGCCGGGTAAATACCAGAAAGAAGACCTAACACTAAAGTTATCCCCGCAAGAAAGCAAAGAAGGATCGGAGATGTGAGTAAAGAAATCGGTTTGCCCGTCAGCTGGTAAAAATAAGATTGAAGAAGAAGCGAAAGCAGGATTGAGATGATAAATGCAATGAATGCTGTAAACACAGACTCGGATAGGTATTGAAGTATCAACTGCCTTTTGCCGGCGCCCACCACTTTTTTGATACCTACTTCTTTCGCCCTGGCGGCAGCCCGTGCTGTTGCAAGATTGGTATAATTAATTCCTGCTAACAATAAAATGAAGAGGCCGATGACAGAAAAAATATAAACTTTAGTGATGCTACCCGGTGCTGCTATTTCATATTGGAGATTGGAGCGGAGATGGATGTCAGCGAGCGGCTGTAGTTTATAAGAATATATATTGCGCCATATTGGGTACATATCCCCAACATATTTTGCATAAAACTGTGAGACCTTTGCTGAGAAGGCTTTTTGGTCAACTCCTTTTTTTAATAATAAGTATGTATAAAAACTCGCGTCTCCCCATCCATCCGTTGTGAGCACGTCAGGCTCTGCTGTTTCAACTGTTTTAAAGGAGACAAGCATATTGAATGTGAAGTGAGCATTCTTCGGGGGATCAGGCATGAGCCCTGTTATCTTGTATAGCGCTCCATACCCGGTGCTGTCATACATGTTGATGAGAAGAGTTTGACCGATCGGGTCTTTGTCCCCGAAGTATTTCTTTGCAGTTGATTCGGTAAGAACAATAGAGAATGGCTCAAGTAAAGCTGTTGATTCATTCCCCTGTGAGATATGATAGCTAAAGACCTGGAAGAAAGAGGGATCAGTGAGCAAGATGCCAGGCTGAAGTACTTGCTGGTGATTGAGGGTTACTATTTCTTCCCGCATCCTTAGTCTTACAGCATTTTCGACCTCAGGATAATCATGCTTTAAGGCCTGGGCCATTGGAGCAGACGATACGGCCGATTCTACAATACCTGTTTCTGTTTTTGTTTTTGAAACCAGCCGAACGATCCTGTCATAATTGCTATTGAATTTGTCATAACTAATCTCATCCGCTACCCAGAGAAAAATAAAGGCAAAACAGGTTAGTCCTGCGGACAAGCCAACAATATTCAGAAGAGAATATGTTTTATGCGCCGCAATATTTCTTTTAAACTGTTTGAAATAAGTTTGGATCATAAAAAAGGCTTTTAGCTAGAAGCTTTGAGCTATGAGTTCATGGCTCACAACTCGTAGCTCTATTCTGTTCGTAACGATTTCACAGGGTTAGCCATCGCTGCTTTTATTGCCTGGAAACTTATCGTTGCCAGTGCAATAATTATTGCAACCAGTCCTCCCGCAGCAAATAACCACCAACTGATATTGATGCGATAAGCATAATCCTGCAGCCACTGGTTCATGTAATACCATGCAATGGGTGTAGCGATCGCAAAAGCAACGGCAATGAGTATGATAAATTCTTTTGAAAATAAATACACGATGTTGCCCGAGCTGGCTCCAAGCACCTTACGAATACCAACTTCTTTAATCCGCTGCACAGCCATAAAGGACGCCAATCCGTACAGTCCAAGACAGCTCAGGAATATCGCAATGGCCGCAAAAATTTTATACAACTGCGACAACTGCCTTTCCTCTTTGTAAAAGCTGTCGACTTTATCATCCAAAAACCTGTATTCATACACATTATTTGGGAATGTTTGCTCCCATATTTTTTTGATGGATTGCATTGTAGAGGTAATGTTCGTGGTTGCAAGTTTTATGGAAGCCTGGCGATACATGGTGCTGTTTGTGGCCATGAGCAATGGTGCGAGGGCATTGCGCAAGGACCTGTCATTAAAATCTTTCACTACACCCACGACAGGACATTTTATCAAGCCATTCATCATGCTTATTTCTTTCCCAATTATGTCCTCCGGCTTTTTGAGTCCCAGGCTTTTCACGAATGACTCATTCACCAAGAATTCTTTTGTCCAACCCGATGCCTCCAGGTTTCTTCCGGCTACCAGTTGTAATTTGTAAGTGGGCACATAATCATTGTCTACGAACTTGCTGATCGCCTGGAAATCCGCATCCTTTAATGCATGATCAAATTTGAATGTAGTAAACATATTATTATTATCTTCTATCGGGGGATTGGAATTGAAGCTTACTGCCTGCGCCCCGTTGGACAATAACTGCTGCTTTAAGTAATCCGTAAGTTTTGTGCCCGTACTATCCGGGCGGTAAGGAACATTTACAATGGCGTCTTTATCGAAGCCTAAAGGCTGATCCATAAAATAGTTCATCTGTTGCACAATGATGAGAGTTCCAATGATCAGCGCCTGTGCAATAATGAATTGAAATACCACCAGTCCTCTTCTTAATGAAATGCCCTTTGCCGTATTTACAGTTATTTTACTCTTTAAGGCGTTAACGGGATTGAAACGTGATAAAACAATAGAAGGATAAAAGCCGGCCAGTACGGTTACAACAATTGTCACAGCTAAAAGAAATAAGATAACTGCAGAATTGGTAAGTAGGTTGAGTGAAAGCGAAAGTTCTAACAATTGATTGACATAAGGCAATGCAAGAATTGTAATTATGGCGGCAAGTACCACAGCCATGGTAACTATCAGAAATGTTTCAACGATGAACTGGACCTGCAATTGAGATCTGTTGCTTCCTAAAACTTTTCTCACACCCACTTCCTTTGCACGATTAACGGCTTGTGCAGTGGATAAATTGATGAAGTTTACGCACGCAATTAGAAGTATGAAGGCGGCGATCAGCCATAATACATTGATCAGTTGATGGCTGATTAATTTGTTGCTGTAATTTCCTGCTGCTGCATCGTAATGCACAGCACCCAGGGGCTGTATGATATAACTATCCTTATTGTCGGCAGATTGTACCTTTCGTGCGTATGCGCTTAATTGTTGATTAAAATTGTTGACAGAAATATTTGGCGGCAACAAAACATAGCAACCAAAATCCGGTGCTGACAGATCCCAACCGGGTTGTTGAAATCCGTATTTTATATCTCCTGTAAAATCTGTTCCGTAGGCAACCACTAATTTTAACTGAAAGTCCGTGTTGGCCGGTATGGTCGCGAGAATGCCTGAAACTTTTAGTGGTATTGCAGGGAACTGGAACAGTGCTGCACCCATGCTGTAGTATCCTTTTATTTTGATTGTTTTACCCATCGCTCTTTTCCAGTCACCAAAATAAGTTTCCGCAATTTCTTTTGTAAGCAATACATTGTCCGGCTCCCCTAATGATTCGTATGAACCTGCGAGGAGCGGGAAATGAAACATGCTAAAGAATGAGGGTGATGTATAGAACACACCGCTCTGCTCTTTGAAATTTTTTACAGGCACCCCGTTATCGTCAAGTACCTGCAACTCGTCATTGTGGCTTGCATAAACCGGGGCTATTTGTTCAAGTTGAGGAAAAGACGTTTTTAATCCTTCGGGCATCGGGAACGGAACGTTTTTGGCATAAGTAATCGTGGCCGCGTCTGCATGATGAGATTCAGTCAATACGCGATAGATTCGATCTTTTTTTGGATGAAAAGTATCATAGCTCGTTTGAAATTGTATAATGATAAAGATCGTCATACAAACGGCGATGCCAACAGCGAGGCCGGCAATGTTGATAATAGTGTGTTTCCTGTTACGGATCAAACTTCTGAGGGCGGTTTTAAAATAATTTCTAAACATTGAAAATTGAATTTTTATTTTTTATTTCTGCAAATTGATAATTCATGATTCACGTTTTTATTCTAAGCTACAAGCTGCAAGCCATAAGCTGTACGCCTGCTTGCGGCTTGTAGCATACAGCTTGCAGCCACTTCACTCAGTTCTCAAACTCTTCACCGGGTTCGCCACCGCCGCTTTGACCGCCTGGAAACTCACTGTCATCAATGCAATAATGATTGTAATTACCGCTGCTGCAACAAATATCCACCCATTGATCGTTGTTCTGTAAGCGAAGCTTTGCAGCCATTTATTCATCATCCAATATGACAATGGAAATGCCGCCAGGCATGCGATCAGGATAAGCACTAAAAAATCTTTTGATAATAGTGCTGTGATGTTTATAACACTCGCGCCCAGCACTTTTCTTACACCAATTTCTTTTGTGCGGCGTATAATAATAAAAGCGGCAAGACCCAATAGACCAAGGCAAGCGATGATTATGGCAAGACTACCTATAATGGCAACCATGACACCCGCTTGCTTTTCTGAATTGTAGAGCGCTCTGAATTCATCATCGAGAAAAACGTAATCCGTGTTGACATCTCCGGTCACCGTTCTTACAGTACTTACAATCCCCGGTATGGTTTTCGTAATGTTCGCTGTAGATACTTTTATGTATAATTGTTTCTCAAACACAGGCAAATCAATATTTCCAATAATTAACGGTTCAATTGCTGAATGCAGGGAACTATAATTGAAATCTTTTACAACGCCTGCGATGACGCCGGGAGGCCAACCACCAGCTAAATTAATTTCTTTGCCTACCGGGTTTGTCCACCCAATTTGTTTTGCAAGGGTTTCATTAATTAAATACTCGTTGGTACCTTTTGTCAAGTCATGCCCATTAGTAATCTTCATTCCAAAAAACTTTACGTAACCGGGGGTTGCGTTCTCAAAATTTACGGATATGTGTTGTTGACCGGTAGGAGATTGGTAATCGATGCCAAACAGTGACCCGATACCATTCAATGCAAAATAGCCATGCGTAACATCTTCAACGTCTCTGATCTTTAAAAGTTCAGATTTCAGAACGGGTAATTTTTCGGCGTTTTGACCATCAAGTGGGATTTTTATTACCTGGTTGTATGAATAACCCAGGTCTTTCGTTTGCAGTAGTTCTAATTGTTTAATGATTACAATAAGGCTGATTATGAAAATTAATGCAGCCGTAAACTGGCCAGTTACCAATATATTGCGAAGTAAGGATGCCGATTTCCCTGCCAATTTCCTTGTTTTTAGAACGTCGTTCACTTTTATTGATGATATTAATAAGGCTGGATATAGACCCGAAAGGAAAGTTGTAGTAAAAAGTATAGTAGCGTAAAAGAAAATTAATTTAGGCTGATAGAGCAGGCTTACTTGTAATGTGCGGTTTAGAATGGAATTGATAAAAGGAAGAAAAAATGACGCGAATAACACAGCCAGCGCAATAGCAATAAAAACAGCGATAAAAGTTTCTAGTATTACCTGGATGATGATCTGAAGGCGACTGGCGCCGGTGATTTTTTTTATTGCAATTTCTTTTCCGCGGAAACCGGCAATGGCAGTTGAAAGATTTATGAAATTTATACATGCGATAAGAAAAATCGCCAGGGAAATAATTGAAAACACTTTTATGTATTTACCATCGATCTTATTATAATTAAATAAGTCATAGTTAATATCAGTGGATACCGCGTGCACATTCGCTATCGGTTGCAGGCGCATATCAATAAACTCATTTTTAGAATGAATTGTACTGGTAAATTTAGCTTCAAGATCTTTTATGTCGACTCCTTCCTGAAGTTGTAGATAAGCAGGTCCTAACAAAGCGCCATAGTTATTTTCTAAACGGTTTCCCGGTACAGGAAGTAAGGCGTCAAACTGTAAGTGTGAAGTAGCAGGCATATCTGCAATGACATTACTCACTGCAACGTACATGTTAGAAGAATCGCCTTTGTTTACTACCAGTTGCTTATTCACCGGGGAAGTGTTGCCAAAAATTTTATTCGCTAAGCTTTGGGTAAGAACAATATCGTTTTGATTCCTGAGAAAATTCTTCTTGTCGCCCTGTAATATTTTTATGCCAAACATTTCATCAAAGGAGCTATCCGTGCACACTATTTTCTTTGTTGAAAAACTTTGCCCGTTAAACATTAAGGTTAAAGAAGGATAAATGTCCGGTGCAGATGGATATACGCGTGTGTAGTTTTTGATTTCAGGATGGTTTTCTTTTAGGAAAGAGGCAATAGGCTCTCCAATAGCAGCGGAAAGTTGAGGCGTGGTACCATCGTAATGAACATACTCATTTAGCCGGTAAGTATTGGTTTTATCAGGTATATTTTCATCAAAGCTATTTTCATTATTAATAAATAAACTGATGAGTATGCACGAAGCTATAGCGGTCGCAAGCCCCGTAATGTTTATAAAGAGAAATGATTTGTTTTTTGAAAGAGTTCGCCACGCGATTTTGAAATAATTCTTAAACACGTTATAAGTTTTACGTTTTACGTTAAAAGTTCTATTCACGACTCACGAACTCACTCCGTTCGCAATGATTTCACAGGATTAGCAATCGCTGCTTTGATCGCCTGGAAACTCACTGTTATCAGTGCGATCACAATGGCCGATATGCCGCCGGCGATAAATAACCACCAGCTAATATTGATGCGATACACATAATCCTGCAACCATTTATGCATGAAATACCAGGCAATCGGCGTTGCAATGGCAAACGCTATTCCGATCAGTACGACAAACTCTTTTGAAAAAAGATATACCACGCTGCCCACCGATGCGCCCAACACTTTTCTTATCCCTACCTCTTTTATTCTTTGAACCGCCATAAATGAAGCTAGCCCGTACAAACCAAGACAACTCAGAAAAATGGCAATCACAGCAAAAATTTTATAGAGATTGGATAATTGGTTTTCCTGTTTATAGAAGCTTTCAATTTTATCATCGATGAATTTGTATTCAAAGACAAATTCAGGGAATGCCTGCCCCCATGTTTTTTCAATCGATCGCATGGCAGGAGATACGTCGGCTGTCGCGAATTTTATTGAGGCCTGGTTATAGAACCTTCGTGACGTGGTGATCAGAACGGGTGCAAGTTCCCGGCGGAAAGACCGGGTATTATAATCTTTTAGCACGCCAACTATCCGGCCATTCATAACTCCCCAGAGATTGATCTCTTTGTTCAATACGTCTTCCGGATTCTTGAGCCCGAGATTTTTCACAAGCATCTGGCTTACTAAAAATTCCCTCGCGGTATCCGATGGTTGAAGATTTCTTCCTGCAACAAGAGATAATTTATACGTAGGCAAGTATTGATCATCTGCAAACTTAGTGATCACATAAAAGTCTGTCTGCTTTGCCGCATGATCATACGTGAAGGTGCTCCACATGTCATCATCATCTTCAACCGGTGTATTTGAACTGAAACTTATGCTTTGAATACTTTTTACATCCGCCAGTTGTCCCCGTAAATAATCCAGCTTACTGGTGCCAACACTGTCTCCAGGGAAAGGAATATTGACAATGGCTGTTTTATCGAAACCCAAGGGCTGATGGGTAAAATAGTTCATCTGTTTTACAATGATCAACGTGCCGATGATCAATGCCTGCGCAATCACGAACTGGAAAACAACAAGGCCCCTGCGCAGGGAAATTCCTTTTGCTGCCCTGCCTGCTACTTTGTTTTTTAATGCTGTGATCGGGTTAAATCCTGACATCACAATCGACGGATAAAAGCCAGCGAGTGCTGTAACAACTATCGTCAATGCAACCAGGAATAAAGCAACAGGCACGTAATCCGTGGTTTGAAATGTAACGGGCTTGGCCAAAACTTTGGCGATAAAAGGCAAGCCGAACGCAGCCATGATGAGCGCCAGTAGAACCGACATCAGGACGATAAGGAACGTTTCCGTGATAAACTGTAATTTAAGATTGGCCTTATTACTTCCTAAAACTTTTCTTATGCCAACTTCTTTTGAGCGGTTGACGGCTTGTGCAGTGGACAGGTTTATAAAATTCACACAGGCTATTAAAAGAATGAAAGCACCGATCAACCATAACGCTCTCAACAACGAAGGACTTATGGTTCGGTTACTGAAATCACCGGTATGAGTATCGTAGTGTATCTGACTTAGGGGTTGTATAATATGGCTATCCTTATTGTCTGCTGATTTCATTTTTTTTGCAAAAGCCCTTAGCTGTGTATTAAATGACGCGGGTGAAACATTACGCGGCAATAAAACATAGCAGCCATAACTGGTGCCAGTTGCATCCCAGTCAGTGTACCTGTTATACCTGGCAGTGCTGCCAGTGCCAAACCTGATCACTACTTTGAACTGCAGGTCGGTATTCTCAGGAACGTCTGCCAGGATGCCGGTTATTTTTACAGGATCCTGGTTATTCCACTTAATAGTTTTGCCCATAGCAAACTGCCAGTCACCAAAATATTTTTCGGCGATCGTTTTTGTAAGTACTGCGGAGTTAAGATTGTTTAATGAAGCAGGACTTCCTGCCAGCCATTTGAAATCAAATATGTCAAACAATGAGGGTTCAGTAAAAAACACTCCTTTTGCTTCCTTGAATTTTTTTACCGGTTGACCATTATCATCCAACACCTGTATCTGGTCATCTCCTTCTGAATAAATAACAGCAACCCTTTCAGCTTGAGGAAAATTTGTTTTTAGGGCCGCGGGCAATGGAGCAGGAACTCCTCTGCCATAAAAAATATCTGGGGAATCTGCATGGTGATATTCAGTAAGCACGCGATAGATCCTGTCCTTCTTTTGATGATAATTATCAAAACTCATTTCATACCGTATCACCATGAATAACACAAGGCAAATAGCAATCCCGGCCGCCAGACCGGCTATATTAATAATGGTATAATTCTTTCGCCGGATCAAATTTCTAACCGCGGTTTTGAAATAGTTTTTAAGCATGGCTATTTGTTTAAGTCGAAATAAAAAAGTCAAAACATAGTTTGTTTAGCAATTAAAAAAGCCTTTAGCTGTACGCTGCAAGCTATAAGCTTGTGGCTTACAGCTTGTGGCTGATCATTCATTCCTTAAACTCTTCACTGGGTTCGCTGCCGCGGCTTTTACTGCTTTAATGCTTACTGTTATTAATGCAATGCCGAAAGTTATCACTGCAGCGAGCAAAAAAATCCACCATTGCAAGCTGGTCTTATAAGCGAAATTTTGCAGCCATTTATTCATTGCATAATAACCAACAGGCAACGCAATGCAGGTCGCAATCAGCACAGGCTTTAGTAAATCCTTTGATAGGAGAATAACTATGCCCCGGACGGATGAGCCTAATACCTTCCTTACACCAATTTCTTTGAAACGTTTAGTTGCCGTAAAGGACGCGAGACCGAATAAACCAAGGCACGCAATAAATATTGCTAACCCTGCAAAGACACTTAATATTGATTGCTGCCTGATATCTGTTTTGTACAGGTCATCGAATTTTTGATCGAGGAAATTGTATTCAAAGGGATATACCGGCGCTACTTTATTGTACTCCTGTTTTATTGTCGCAATGGCAGACTCAATGTTCCCAGGTTTTATCCTTATTACAGCAACCCGCCTGTCTTCGCTTGGCGAAATGACCAAGGCATCCATTTTTTCTTTAAGCGAGAGAAAATTAAAATTTTCCACTACGCCCACAACTCTTCTTCGTGTGCTGTCGCGGATGGTGTTCTTTATCCATTTTCCAATTGCTTGCTGCGGTGTAAGGCCAAGTTTTGAAGCAGCAGTTCGATTGATGAGAACCGCATCTGTTGTATCGGTTGCATATTGCGGAGAAAAATCTCTGCCTGCAATAATTTTCAAACCCAACGTTTTCACAAATTCAAAATCAGCAAACTCCGTTCTTGATTTCCATATATCATGCTGACCTTCTGCTTCAAAAGTATGCTCATCAAAAAAACCCCCAGGCTCTCCGGACATTAGTGACACAGATTGAATATTGTTTTTGCTTTGTAATTCATTTTTAAAAGTTAGCAAGTGATTATAAATATCACCGTTGTCTATAGGTACAATAATTTCATGCTCCTTGTCATATCCCAATTCTTTATTTTTTACGTAATCCATTTGTTTCATAATAATGATAGTTCCCACGATCAGCAGAACAGAAATACTGAATTGCACTACAACCAATGCCTGCTTGAATAAAGAGCCGCCTTTACCCAATCTCAATTTTCCACTCAATGATTCTATTGGTTTAAATGCAGAAAGAAAGAACGCAGGATAGCTTCCGGCTAAAAAACCAACAATAATAATTACGGCGACCAGGAATAAATAAACCGGCAGGGCACTCCAGGAAACAGTTAGTGTGTAACCGAGCAGGCTATTGTAATACGGCAGTAGCAATTCTAACAAGCCAGTAGAAAGTATACACGCAATAAGGGTTAGCAAAATAGATTCGCCAATAAACTGCCATACAAGGTTATTGCGCAATGCACCCAATACCTTACGCAATCCAACTTCCTTTGAACGTTCAACCGCACGTATAGTAGAGAGATTCATAAAGTTTATGCATGCGATCAGCAGAATTAAAATAGCAATGGAAAGAAAAATAAATACAACAGTTTTATCGCCATGTTTTATCGGATCGAAATCACCCGCTGCACTGAAATAAACGTCTTTCAGTGGCACGAGAGACAGAGAAAAAGTTGCACCTAAGCGTTTCATGTCATCTCCCATATATTTATCCATGAATTGAGGAAAACGCTTTTCAAGCTGTGCGTTGTTTGCACGTTCATCCAGCAAGACGTAAGTAAAGTTGTTGTTGTTGATCCAAACGTTAAACCACGGTTCCTTGTACCAATTAGAAAGCGGCACAACCAGATCAAAATACAGATGAGAGTTGGAGGGTATATCCTTTGCAATACCTGTTACCTTTAATTGTTTGTCTTTATCCATTTCAACCACTTTGCCCATAGCATTATCGATAGTGCCAAAATATTTTTTTGCAGTTGTTTCTGTAAGCACAATGCTGTTGGGGTCCCTTAATACGGCTGAAGCATTTCCCCTCATCAGCGGAAAGGAAAACAGGCTAAAAAAGTCGGAATCTGTGAGGTAAACTTTCTTTTCATTGAATGAAGTGTTGCCAAATGAAATCAAATCATTCGATGGCATCACGCGTACAGCTCTTTTTATTTCGCCGCGAAAATCGTTCAACAACGCTGTTGCATAAGGCCCCGACAGCCATGGCGCCGCTTGCTTCGACGCATCGTAACCCCGCATTACGCGGTAGATATTTTTTCCTTTCTTGTGAAACCTGTCAACGCTGAACTCATTCATGATGAACAGGAAGATCATCATGCAGACAGTAATGCCAATAGTCAATCCAAGAATGTTGATGAAAGAGAACATTTTATTCTTCATCAGATTTCGCCACGCGGTTTTGAGATAGTTCTTTATCATAAAAGGCTTTTAGCTAAATGCTGCAAGCTATAAGCTCGTGGCTCATGGCTCGCAGCTTAATTATTCCATTCGTAACGATTTCACAGGATTCGCAACCGCTGCCTTTATGGCCTGGTAGCTCACTGTTAGCAAGGCAATCACGATTGCAACTGTCCCGGCTATCATAAAAATGATCCAACCAATTTGCACTTTGTACGCAAAGTTGTCCAACCATTTATTCATAAAATACCATGCAACCGGAAAGGCAATAAGCATTGCAATCACAATAAGCTTCACAAAACTTCCGGATAACATTGCGACAATTTGTGGCACCGATGCACCAAGAGCTTTGCGGACACCGATCTCCTTCGTGCGCTGCGCCGCCGTAAACGTTGCCAGGCCAAACAAACCAAGACAAGAAATGAATATGGCAAGAAAAGCGAAGTAGTTAGAAAGCCTGCTAACTATCGACTCACTTTTATATAGCTTGGAAAATTCAACGTCTGAGAATTGCCAGGTAAATGGGAATTTTGGATTCATCGAAGCGCATAATTTTCCGAGTCCGGCAAGCACTTCCTTTGTATTGCCGGCTTTGGTGCGAACAAGGATGGTTCCCCAACTCCAGTTTTCATCCAATCGAAGGATTAAAGGTTCAATCGATTGATGCATCGAACTGAAATGAAAATCCTTCAAAACACCAATGATCTTACCGGGATGGTTTCCCCATACCACCGTTTGTCCTATAGGATCATTAAAGCCGATCTTATTTACTGCGGTTTCATTCAACATATACGCGACAGAATCGGTACCAAATTCTCTGGAAAAATCCCGGCCTTCTTTTAATTGGAGTTTCATCGTTTTCACAAAATCATACCCAACAACGCCATCAGCAAATGATACGGTGAGATTTGGCTCCATCCCCGGCCAACTTATGCTACCTGTATGATGCTCGATGATGGTAGGAGAGTTTCTCATTTTTGAAACGTTCAACACACCGGGTATTTCTTTTGCTTGTTGTTTAAACAGGGCATATTTATTGGCAAGCTCTCCCTCAATAGGAATGTATAAAAGATTCTCGCGGTCATATCCAAGATTCTTGCTTTGGATGTAATTTACCTGGCGATATGTGACGATCATGCCCACGATGAGAATGATAGAAAGTGTAAACTGAAAAACAACTAACCCTCGTCTTAAGAAAATATTGCCAGCTCCAAACTTTAAACCCGCCTTCAAAACTTTCACAGGATTTAACGACGACAGAAAGAGTGCAGGATAACTGCCCGCCACAAAACCGGTGATGATCATTAATGATATTGTTAAAAGCCAAAACAACGGCTGTGTCAAAGGAACAGATAGTTGTTTTCCAGTAAGACTGTTAAACTCCGGCAAAAGAGCAGCTGATAAAACGATCGCGATCACGATGGAAAATAGTGTGAGCAGTAGTGCTTCGCCGATAAACTGTTTGACGAGTGAAGCACGGGCTGCACCGACCACTTTTCGTAATCCAACTTCTTTGGCGCGCTTTGCAGATTGCGCGGTGGCCAGGTTCATGAAATTGATACAAGCAATAAGAAGGATAAAAACGGCTACGATCATGAATAGGTTCACGTATTCAATACGGCCCCCGTCGATGTAACCGTTTTTAAATGAAGAATGCAGATATTTTTCAGGATAAGGTTGAATGGCCAGTTCTGAGCGAAAGGATTTATCTTTTTGTTTGTACCGGTAAATGAAATCCTTGATCTTTGATTCTACTTTACCAGCATCTGCATCTTTGCGTAATTGTATAAATGTTGAGGGATCTGTATTGCCCCAATTATGTACCCAGTCATTTTCTTTTACGAAATCATCCCATGTTCTTAAGAAATCAAATTGCTGAGAGGAGTTATTCGGAATGTTTTCAAAAACGGCGGTGATCTTCAACTCATCTTTGTTTTCAAAACGGATTAATTGTCCGAATGCTTTTTCAGCACTGCCGAAGAAATTCTCAGCCATCTTCCGGGAAATCGCTATTCCACCGGGAGAATTTAATGCAGCTTGTGCAGCGCCCTCTAACAGTGGGTAAGTAAACATGCTAAAGAAGTCTTCGCCCGCGTATAAACCACCCATTTTATTCACTTTATTATTCGCTTCGAATGTGCTGAGTGTTCCCGGAGGTGAGGCATATTCAAAACCACTGGCGTATTCTACTTCGGGGATGATCTTTTTCAGTTCTTCGGCAAGCAGGCCCTGCGTTGGATAACTGGCATCAATTTTACCATCATAATAATTACGTTCATACACCTGGTACAGCAGCTTTCCATTTTTATGGAATCCGTCGACATTTCGCTCATCCTGTATCCAAAGAAAAATAAGCAGGCTGCAGGTAAGACCCAATGCGAGTCCTGAGATGTTGATCACGGAAAAAGTCCTATTCCGAATAAGATTACGCCATGCTGTTTTGAAATAATTTCTGATCATTTTTTTAAAGCTTTAAGCTGTACGCTGCAAGCTATAAGCTTATGGCTTACAGCTTGTGGCTTGATTATTCCGTTCTTAAACTTTTTACAGGATTTGCCACTGCGGCCCTGATCGATTGCACACTTATCGTAAGGACTGCAATGAGCACTGCTAAAGCTCCTGCTATGATAAAGACCCACCAGCTTATATTGGTACGGTAAGCAAAAACCTCCAGCCATTTGTGTATCATATACCAGGCAATAGGCGTCGAAACGATCGCAGCCATGACAACCGGTTTCACAAATTCTTTTACTAATCCGGCCGTAATACTTAGCACATCGGCACCCAACACTTTCCTGATGCCTATTTCCCTGGTGCGTTGCTGAATAGAATACAACGATAAACCCAATACCCCGAGACAGGCAATGAGTACTGCAAGCAATGAGAAATAGCTAAAGATCGTTCCCAAACGTTTTTCGCTACTATACAAGGCATTCAGGTCATCATCCAGGAAACTGTATTCAAAAGATTGCTTAGGATAGAACTCAGTGAACTTCCGTTGCACAGTAGCGGTTAATCTTGCTACATCACTTTGATTAAACCGTACATATAGATACTGCAAACGCAAAGCAGAATAATGCATGACCAGGGGTTGTACCAATGATTTCAGGGGACTAATATTAAAGTTCTTTACAACACCAAGCACTTTTCCTTTTTTTAAGACCGCATCAGGTTTTATCCACTGTATCGTTTTACCAATTGAGTGGGTAGCATCTCCCCATCCCATTTTTTTTACAGCTTCTTCATTTAGAATAAATCCTTCGGTTTTGTCTGTCGGATGATCTGCTGCAAAATTTCTTCCCGCCAGTAATTTCATTTTCATTGTGGGTACAAAATCCTCGTCTATAGAAAACATTTGCATGGAATAGGCCTTACTCAAATCGATATTGCCATCATTGACCTGGTTCACGGGAATATTAATACCAGGAACTACCTGCGAGCCTGCAACTGAAAGAATGGACCGCTCGCCAAGCAAAGATGCTTTATAGGAGGCAAGCCTTGTTGAATCCAGATCTTTTGGTAACGATAGTACAAGCACATTTTGCTTATCAAAGCCCAGTTTTTTAGTTTGTAAAAAATGAAGTTGACGATTTACCAATATAGTACTTGCAATAAGTGTAATAGAAACCACAAACTGTAAAGTGACCAGCAGTTTTCGGAAGGAAACTCCTTTACTGCCTTTAACGAATTTCCCCTTTAGTACTTCGACAGGCCTAAAAGCCGCAAGAACAGCAGCAGGATATAAACCAGCCAGCAAACCAACACCTGCGACCAATAGAGCTAACAGAATGATCAATGAATAATTTTTGCTAAAGTCAACAACAAGTTGCCTTTCTGAGAGTCGGTTAAATACCGGTAAAACAAGAAAAACAATGACGATCGCAAGTACCAGTGACACGAAGGCAAAAAATGTTGTTTCACCAAGAAATTGACCAAGTAATTGTTTCTTATCCGCGCCGACTACTTTTCTCAGGCCTACTTCTTTTGCCCTTGTAAGTGAACGTGCGGTTGAAAGATTTGTAAAGTTGAAGCATGCTATTAGTGATATAAAGATTGCAACACCAGCGAAGACATAGATGTAGGTGATATCACCGTTGATGCCTATTTCTCCCACCATATTTGAATGCAAATGAATTGACGTCAAAGGTTGCAGATGTATATCCT
>Ga0070683_100000672_pt1 | contig 24749 bp, 21 predicted proteins | sample KBSC713LmetaG_FD_64662 | JGI IMG/M metagenome (GOLD analysis project Ga0070683, IMG submission 64662) | Corn rhizosphere microbial communities from Kellogg Biological Station, Michigan, USA - KBS C7.1-3L metaG | ecosystem: Host-associated > Plants > Roots > Rhizosphere ... | reverse complement strand
AGCTCGTCCCCCCCACCCCCAATGGGGCTGATCGTCACGGCGAACGCGGCCGAGTGCTCAGCCAGCTCGGCGTGTGGCCTTGACAATCGCTCTCATAGAACCCCTTTGATCCCCCAGCTACCAGCTACCAGCTACCAGCCACCAGCCACCGTCCCTCAGTACAACTCCGTCCATGAGCGGCCCTTCGCGAACTGCGGAGTGGCGCTGGCATTCAGGGCACGTGTGATGGCGCACGAGGAATAGTTGATCACCGCGTTGCCGAGCACGACGCTCTGGTCGAGGTTCACGTTGCTCGCCATCACGCCGCCGTTGATGTGGCCGCCCGTGCCCTGGGTGATGAAGGCGCCCTGAATGATCACCGGGCCAAAGAACTGGAATCCGCCGTCGATGGTCAGGTCACCGTTCACCAGCAGAATGCCCTGCCCCGCGCCGCCCGTGATGTGCAGATTGCCATTCGAATAAATGACCGGGAAATAGTTGGCACACGGATAGATGCCGGGTGTGGATGCCAGCGTACGCAGCGGATCACCCCAGTTGCTGGCGGGGTGCTTGTTGCACTGGACCACACCGCCCACGGTGGTATCCTGGGGTGCAATGCCGTTGAACGTGCCGCCGGCGCCCAGCGAAACGGTCGCCGCGGCGACGAGCTGGGACCAGCTGAGATCACCGAACTGGTTGTACGTGCTGTCGGCACCCGCGGCGGAGGACTGATTGACCGGAGGGCTGCCGTCGATGCAGTTCTTGCACCCCGAATACGAAATCTGCGTAGAGTCGGGCAGCGCCACGCCGGGCAATACGGCCGTCGTGGACGGGCAGCCCCAGAGTGGAACGGTGTAGTCCGTTCCCGAGATCTGTGAGCTGCCACCCAGTTTGATCGAGCCGCGCGTAGTGAGGGCGCCCAACAGGTTGATGGTCGGAATGCTGAGCGACACGAGCGCGCCGATGCGGCGGCGCCCCTGCGCGCCGGCGCGCGGACCGGACTGTCCGATGGACACGATCGTGTACGTCCCGTTGGGGAGCGCCGTCACGATGACACTGTCCAGCGAGCCGTCGCTCAGCGTGCTCACGGTACTCGAGAGGACGCCAGGACCGGCAGGCGTGTTCCAGCCCGAGTTCCAGCCATTGGTGGACACCGTTGAATACAATCCGTTCTCCGCGGCAGTGAGCGCGCGCGCCTGCAGCACAGTGTTCCGGCCCATGCGGTATTGCTGCGTGGACGCGAAATACGCGATGCCGATCAGACTGCCGATGATCACGATGGCGGCCAGCGCGACGGCGAGCGCGAAGCCCTCACGACGTGCGGTGCGAAATCGCATGGTGTTCTCCCGTGTCCTGTAAGTCACGGTGCTAGTTGCGCACCGCGATGCTGGTGGCCAGTGAGTCCGAATATTTCGCGCGGGGCAGCCCCGGCATGTTGACGGCATTGGTACTCTGCGCGCGCATCACGACATCGATGCGGCGCACCAGCAGCGTGTTCGTCGTGGCGGTTCCGGTGGAGTCGTAGTAGACGAGCTGCATTCCGCTGCCCGCGCCCGAGTTCACCTTGGCCCGATACGGGCCGCTCACCGGCGCCAGATCCGACCACGCCGGTGTTCGCGTCGCCACGTAATCCTTGAAGCCGAGATACCAGTTGTTGTCCGACGCCTGGTACAGCTCATAGCGCGCGGGCCGGAAAATCCGGATCGCGGCGCCTGTGGCGATCGTACCAGACAACGCGGCGCTGATCTGGAACGTGTAGCCGGTGGCCACCTCACCGCTCACGCTGGTGAGACCTGACGACGTCGGACAGCTCGCGCCGGCCGTCACGTTGGCCGTGAGCGCATACGCCCTCCATACATCGTCCGCCATTTTCGATGTGCCCTTGGTGTCGTAGATGAGCACGGAATCGCCCTGCTGCGGCAGTGTGAGCCACGCCGTGAGCGCATTGCGGTTGGCGAGCGATGCTCCCGGAACCGTGAAGGTCTGCGACGAGCTGATGGTGCACACCGTGGACGCACCCACCTCCTGCCGGAACTGGACGAAGTACGTGTCCATGGAATAGATGTCGCTGTCTTTCGGCGCGATGGCGCGCAGGTCGCTCTGCAGGACGTTGATCCCCTGGCGCACGGCGCTGCGCGTGTCGAGCACGCCCGAGGCGCCGGTGTAGAACTGCTGCTGCTTGAGAATGACGCCCATGATACCGCCCACGACGATGCTGAGCAGCACGATGACGATGAGCAGCTCGATGAGCGTGAGACCGGCTCGCGCGTGGAGGCGTGCGGTCGTATGGCGGCGACGCATCAGCATTTGACGTAGCTCTGGAAGACGAGGTTGGACTTGGACTGGCCCGCGCCGCGCCAGGACACGGTGTCCACGACGAACTTGAGCGCCGTCCCTACGCTGGACACGGTCCATGCCTCGCTCGTGCCGCGCAGCGTGGCCGTGCCGCTGGTGATCGCGGAGCACTGCCGCGAGCGCATCTTCTCGAATCGGGTGGCCGCGACGTTGGCCGCGATGGTCTGTTGCGCCGCACCGCCGATCATCCTCGAGACCATGGCGGAGGTGCCCGCCAGGCCGAGGACGCCGATCGAGAGCACCACGATGGCGATCATCAGCTCGATGATCGTGAATCCGTGCCGCGCCCGCGGCGGGCGGCGGCGCTTCTTTGTTCTGGTCACTGTGCGAGTCCGCAAGTGTTGATGGAAGTCTTGCCGGCGCCAAAGACGCAGACGGTGTCGCTCGTGCCATTCTTCGTCACGAGGTAGCGGCGCGAGACGGCGGGGAGTGCCATCCCGCGCGGGTCGAACTGGACCAGCGTGTCCCCGGCATCCGACTGGATCGTCAGCGACACGCCGTGCGCGGCATGCAGGTTCCGGCTGCTGATCAGTGTGGTCGAGTTGTCGACATTCACCTTCAGCACGGCGATGCTGTCGCCCACGACGCGGAACTGCGAGAGGCGGCCGTTCTGGACGGCGGTCGCCCGCGCGACTTCCAGGCTGGTGGCCAGCTCGCGCGCACTCGCCCGGACGTCGTTGGCGTTCGACTCCGACGTGATCTTCGGCAGCGTGATCACCGACAGGATGCCGACGATCACGATGACGATCAGTACTTCGAGCAGTGAGAATCCGCGTGTCTGGTTGCGCATGAAGTCCTCTGGGTCACCGGCCGTACAGGCGAGCGGCATGCCAGCCTGGATCGGCGTGCGGCGCAAGCACTTGGCACACCGGCGCCACGTTTCGTGCCGCGCACGGAGTTGCGGGGCGGCTACTCCTTGCATAGACCAGCCGCGGGGTGCCAAGGTCACTCGCCCAGACCGTACGCGCGAATCTTGTACAGGAGCGCGCGGTGCGAGAGATCGAGCAGGCGCGCGGCCCGGGTGCGATTGCCGCTCGTGCGCTGGAGCGCCGACCGAATGAGCGACCGCTCGAGCGCTTCGGTCTGCCGCTTCACGGACAGGTCGCCGCCGGCTGCGCCGTCCGGCGCGGCGCCGGCAGCCAGCGTGCCTGCACCCGCGAGCCCGGCAACGTGTTCGACGCCGATCGCCGCATCCGTCGTGAGCACGAGCGCCCGCTCGATGGCGTTCTCCAGCTCGCGCACGTTGCCGGGCCACGCATACTGCTGCAGCACGCGCATGGCGTCGGGCGTGACGCGCTCCACCGGGAGACCGAGCCGCGCGGCGTGGCGGCGAAGAAAGTGGAGCGCGAGCTCGGGAATGTCCTCCGCACGCTCGCGCAGCGCCGGCAGCCGAATGCTCACCACGTTCACGCGATAGAAGAGGTCCGCGCGGAACCGTCCCGCCGCCACATCGGCGGCGAGGTCCCGGTTCGTGGCCGTCACCACCCGCACGTCGACCGTGCGCGCGGTGGTGGCGCCCACGCGGCGGACTTCGCCTTCCTGCAGCGCGCGCAGGAGCTTCACCTGGAGCGCCGCGGGGAGCTCGCCGATCTCGTCCAGGAAGAGCGTCCCCCCGCTCGCCTCCTCGAACAATCCGGCCTTGTCCGCCTGCGCGCCCGTGAACGAGCCACGCACGTGGCCGAACAGCTCCGATTCGAGCAGCGCCTCGGGAATCGCGCCGCAGTTGACCGCCACGAACCTGTCCGCGGCGCGCGGGCTCTCGCGGTGCAGCAGCCGCGCGAACAGCTCCTTGCCCGTGCCGCTTTCGCCCGTGATGAGCACGGTGGACGGATGCCGCGCCACCTTGCGCGCCAGGGTGATGGCGGCGGTAATGGCGGCACTGCGGCCGACGATGCCGGTCTCCCCGGCATCGCCACGAACCGCCGTCAGCTCGCTCTCCAGCCGCGCCACGGCTTCGCGCAGCTTCTCCCGCTCCGCGGCCTTCTGCACGCACAGCAGCACTTCGTCGGCGCGAAAGGGCTTCTGGATGTAGTCGTACGCGCCGCGCTGCATGGCGGAAATGGCGGTGTCGTAGTCGCCGTACGCACTCATGGCGATGACCAGCGCCTGGCCGCCGCGCGCCTGGTAGCGTTCGAGAAAGTCGAGTCCGCTCATGGTGGGCATGCGGAGATCGCACAGGACGAGCTGGAACGAATCATCCGCCAGCCGGTCGAGCGCCTCCTGCCCGTGGCTCGCGGTTTCGCAGTCGTGTCCGTCCGCGGCCAGGATGCGCGAGAGCGTCTGTCGCAGCCCCGGCTCATCGTCCACCACGAGCAGTTTCACGCGGCGCCTCGGGGGGCGAGCGCAGCCGCGGCGGCGTTCGCCGGCACCGGTGACGGCGCTGTCGCCTCCGTCGGCACGGCGGGCGACGCCGGCACCGCCGGCACCGCCGCCTCGATGGGGATCGGGAAATACATCACGAATGCCGCGCCCCCCTCCCGTGCCTGCCGCACCCACACCGTGCCGCCCAGCCCCTCGACGATGCGCGCGACGATCGCGAGCCCCAAACCCGTTCCCTTCCCCGGCTCCTTGGTCGTGTAGAACGGATCGAAGATCCGCTCCGATTCGCTGGGCGGAATGCCCGGGCCGGAGTCCGCCACGACGAGCTCAATGACTTCACGCGGTTCGCCGATCGTCGTGAGCCACGCCCGCACGCGCGCGCTGTGTTCACGCGGCACCGTGAGCTGCGCCGAGTCGGCGCGGCGACGCGGCGCGGTGCGCGCCACCTCGTTGAAGGGGCAGCGGCGCGTGCACACCGAGACGATGCCGTCGCCATCCATGGCGTCCGTGGCGTTGAGCAGCAGGTTGACGAGGACCTGTTCCAGCTCGTGCGCGTCACCCTGCACCACCGGCAGTTCCGGGTGCAGCCAGAGATTCGTGCGCACCCGGCGCAATGCTCCCTGATCGCGCAGCATGCACACCACCTGGTGCGCGGTCGTGTTGAGATCCACGGACTCGATGATGCGGCGGCGCGGCCGTGCGTAGTCGAGCATGCCGCGCATGATGCGGTCGATCCGCGCGCTCTCGCGCTCGATGCCGGCCAGCGCGTCGGCGGCATCGCCGGCGTGGGTCGCGTTGCCGTTCCCGTTCATCCCGCGCCGCAGCAGGTGCGTGTAACCGGCGATCGCGCTCAATGGATTCCCGATCTCGTGCGCGACACCGGTCGCGAGCTGTCCCACACTGGCCACCTTCTCCAGGTGGATGCGCTGCGCCTGCTCTTCCAGCAGCCTGCCGGTCATCCGGTTCACGCTGCGGGCGAGTCGCGCAAACTCGGTCGTGGCGCCGGGCGGGACGCGGCGCGAGAGATCGCCACCCGCGATCGCTTCGGTCGTGTCCACCACGCTCTCGAGCGGCTCCAGTACGAGCCCGCGAATCTTGTACGCGCCAAACGCCACGAACACGACGACGTCGCCCACGATGAGCGCCGCCAGGTACAGCGCCCCGTGCGCGCTCGCCACGAGGCCCTGGAGCACGACGACGTTCAGTGCGGCGAGCGACAGCGCGGCCGTACCGAGCACCGCGAGGCTGAGCAGGAGCTCGGCCCGCAACGAGGTGAAGAGCTGGAATCGGTCGCGCACCGCCGCGCCGGTGGGCCACTCCGGCCGCGTGGCTCCGCGAGTGGAAGACACGGCCATCACTCCACTCCGTAGCGGGAGAGTTTGCGATACAGCGTGGACGGATCGATGCCGAGGATCTCCGCGGTGCGGCTCTTGTTGCCACCCTCGGACTGCAGCACCCACATGATGTACGCACGCTCGATGACCTCGAGCGCCGGGCTGGCCGCCACGGAGCGATCCGAGACCAGCGGCTCCGTCTTGCGATCGGTGATGCGCTCGGGAAGCGCGGCAAGCTCGATCACCTCGCCGTCCGACAGGATGACGGCGCGCTCCAGCGCGTTCTCCAGCTCGCGCACGTTGCCCGGCCAGGCGTACGACACCATGGCCTCCGCCGTCTCCTCGCTGAGCCGCTTGCAGCCCTCGCCGCGCTGCGCGGCCGCGCGCTGCAGGAAGGATTCCGCGAGCAGCATGATGTCATCGCGCCGCTGGCGCAGCGGCGGGAGGTGCAGCGCAAAGACGTTCAGCCGGTAGAACAGGTCGCCGCGAAACGTGCCGCGCCGCATCTCCTCCTCGAGATCGCGGTTGGTCGCGGCCACCAGCCGTGTATCGATCGCAATGGGATCCGTTCCGCCAACCGGGATCACTTCCCGCTGCTGCAGCACGCGCAGCAGCTTCACCTGCGTGGACGGCGTGGTCTCACCGATCTCGTCGAGAAAGAACGTGCCGCCGGCCGCCGCCGCGAACAGCCCGGTCTTGTCCTTCACGGCACCGGTGAACGAGCCCTTCACGTGCCCGAAGAGCTCACTCTCCAGCAGACTTTCCGGCAGCGCGCCGCAGTTGATCGAATTGAAGGATCCCGACGCGCGCGCGGAGAGATCGTGGATGTAGCGCGCGATGACTTCCTTGCCCGTGCCCGACTCGCCCTGGATGAGCACGATGGAATCCGTCGGCGCCACGGTCTCGGCCAGCCGCAGCACGGAGAGCCACGACTTGCTCCGCCCCACCGGCGCACCGTCCAGGGATCGGTCGCGCCGCTGGATCTCCTGGCGCAACGAGCGATTCTCCGCGCGCAACTGGCGGTGCTCGGCCGCGCGCCGCAGGATCGCCACGATCTCATCGTTCACGAACGGCTTCTGGATGTAGTAATACGCGCCGGCATTCACGGCCTGGATGGCCGATCGGAGGTCCGCCTGCGCCGTCATGAGAATGACGGGAAGCTCGGGGTCCTTCTCGTGCGCCGCGGAGAGAATCTGCAAGCCGCCCACGCTCGGCATGCGGACGTCGGTGAGCACGATATCCGGTGCGAGGGCGCTGATCATTTCGAGTCCCTGCCGGCCGCCCTGCGCCACGTGCGGCACGAACCCTTCGTTCTTGAGCAGGATGCGCAGCGTCTCCAGGATGCCCATCTCATCATCCACCACCAGCACCGAAGGCTGGGGCGTCGCGGGCGGTGCGATCATGCGGCCTCCGCCGTGCTGGCCTGATGGCGTGGCAGCAAGACGGTGAAGCGCGTGCCCGAGGTCCCGCTGTCCACCAGCACGAAGCCGCGGTGGGCCTCGATGGCGCGCTGCACAATGGGAAGTCCCAGGCCGGTGCCAACGGATCTGGTGGTGAAGAAGGGATCGAACACGCGATCGCGAAGGTGCGCCGGGATGCCCGGCCCTTCGTCGCTCACACACAGCATGACGGCATTCTCCTGGAAGGGTACGCCGACGGGCACCTGGTCGCGCCGCGGCGTGCTGATGTCCATGGTGACGACGCCGCCAACCGGTGACGCCTGGACGGCATTGAGGGCAATGTTGAACAGCGCGCGGTGCAGCAGATCCTCGTCGCCCTGGATGAGCAGCGCATCCGGCGGCACGGTGCACTCCACGCGCACGCCGCGCGCGGCATCGGGATGCGTGGATGCCAGATGCGCGGCCGATTGCGCGATGCTGCCGACATCCACGAGACGGCCCGTGGTTGCCTGCACGCGCGCGAAGTTCAGGAACTCCGAGAGCAGGCGGGACAACCGGTCGGACTCGCGCACGATCAGGCTGCCGAGGGTGCGTTCGTCGTCGGTGGCGCGCGGCGCCCGCGAGAGCTGCTCGACCGCGCTCCGGATGGAGGCGAGCGGATTCTTGATTTCGTGCGCGAGCGACGCACTCAGTTCGGCGACCGCTTCGAGTCGCTCCGCGCGAAGGCGAAGATCTTCGAGCCGCTTGCTGTCGGAAATGTCCTGGAAAATCACCGTGGCCGACACCGGGTCACGCGAGGTGCCGGTCTCGATGATGGTCGTCGTCAGTCCTATGGGAAACGAACGGTTCGCGACGGAGATCGTCGCCTCGCCGCGTGTCACGCGCTCGCGTCGGTGAACGGCGCGATCCAGCGCCGCCGCCAGCGCGGGCGAGGCCGGCAGGATCAGCTCCGACATGAAGCGTCCGACCGCGTCAGCGCCGGCGAAGCCGAGCAGCGCACGGGCACTGGCGTTCGCGAAGAGAATCCGCCCCTGCGCGTCTACCGTGACGATGCCGCTGCGAATGGTCTGCAGCACGTCCTCCGCCTGCAGCTTCGCCAACACGAGCTGCGCCTCGATGGCGTCGCGACTCTCGCCGTCCTGCTGGAGCCGCGCGCTGAGATACGCCACCCCGGCGGCCACTGCCGCAAGCACGCCAACCTGCAGGAACACGCTCAGGTCGAGCAGCGCGTGCTGGCCAAGGAGCAAGTCACCGACATACGACGCGATGCCTGCCGCCGCCACGAGCAGGGCGCCGCCCGGCCGGAGCAGGAAGGCGCCCGCCGCCGTCACGAGGATGTAGAGTGCGGTAAAGGGCGAGAGCGCACCGCCGGTGAGATGCACCGCGATGGTCACCAGCAGCACGTCGAAGCCGAGCTGCAGGGCGTAGAAACCGGGCCCGCGCGCCGTCGGGCGGCGGCGCTCGTACCACGCCGAGCCTGCCGTGAACAGCGCGGCCGCGGCCAGCGCGGCGGAGGCCAGGACGCGCTCGTGCGCACCCGCGTTGCGCCAGACGAGCAGGGCGGCAACGAAGATGCCGAAGGCCAGGGTCATGCGACTGACCCGGATCCAGTGCAGCACGCGCGCGGGGGAGAACATGAGAGAGTCGCCTGGGCCGGTGACGGGACGCCGGCCGCTCGGAGCTCTTGCAGAATGCGTGAGTAAGTGCGTGTCGCCCGTCATGGCGTTTTGCCATATCTTTGACGATCAACGCGAACAAGGAGTTACGTGGAGAGTTCCGGGGCTGGGCTGACCACCTGGGGCATCGTGTTCCGACTGCTGGCTGTCCTGCTCCTGGTGTTCGCCAATGCGTTTTTCGTCGCGGCGGAGTTCGGGCTCGTCGGCGCGCGCCGGAGTCGCATTGACGCAGCGGCGGCGCGTGGCGAACGGAGCGCGAAGCGCGTGCAGCAGGCGCTCAGGCACCTGGACCTGTACATCTCGGGTACGCAGCTCGGCATCACGCTGGCGTCGCTGTCGCTGGGCTGGATTGGCGAGAGCACCGTGGCCGAACTGCTGGATCGCCTGTTCGCGCAGTTCGGATACACGGTGTCGCCCGCGCTCACGCACAGCGCCGCGGCGGTGACCACGGCCTTCATCATCATCACGTTCCTGCACATCGTGCTGGGCGAGCTCGCGCCCAAGTCCATCGCGCTCGTGAATCCCGAGCGCGTGAGCCGCGTCGTCGTGCAGCCGCTGCGTCTCTTTTCGCGGGTCATGCGCCCCTTCATTGCCATCCTGAACGGCGCGGCGAACGGCATTCTTCGGATCGGCGGACTGCATACGGTGCAGGACAGCGCGCGCGTGCACTCACCGGAAGAGCTGCGGCTCCTCGTGATGCAGACGCGCGCGCACGGGCTGCTCAACGAGACGGACTCGCAGATGCTCGCGGGCGTCTTCGACTTTCACAACAAGAAAGCGCGCGACGTCATGCGCCCGCGCATCGAAGTCGCGGCGATTCCCGTCGAAGCCACGGAACCCGAAGTGCGCGAGATTCTCCGTCGGGAGCGCTACTCGCGCTACCCGGTCTACCACGAGACGCTCGACGATGTGGTGGGCATCTTTCTCGCGAAGGATCTCTGGCTGCACGACGGCGCGGAGCCGTTCTCGCTGCGCGGCGCGGTGCGCGAGGCGCTCTACCTGCCGGACACACGCGCGGCGGAGCGCGTGCTGGATGACCTGCGCCGCACACGGGCGCACATGGCCATCGTGCTCGATGAATTCGGCGGCACCGCGGGGATCATCACCGTGGAGGACCTCGTGGAGGAAGTCATGGGCGACATCGTGGATGAATACGACATCGCCACGCGCGAGGTACTGGAGCAGAATGGCGTACTCGAGCTGGCCGGATCGCTGTCGCTGATCGATGTGCGCTCGGACCACGACGTGAACATCCCGAACGGGAGCTGGTCCACGCTGGGTGGGTACGTGTTTTCCAGGCTCGGCCGACTGCCTCGCGTGGGCGACCGGGTGCCATTCCCAGGAGGCGAGCTGGAGGTGATCGCGATGGATGGCCGGCGGGTGGCGGCCGTGCGCGTGCACCGGGCACCGCCGCAGGAACCCGTCGCCACGTGACCGAGCCGCTGCGCATCACCGCGCGCGTGGCGATCCCGCGCGACGAACTCGTGGTGCGCGCCACGCGGAGCGGCGGCCCCGGGGGCCAGCACGTCAACACCAGCGCGACGCGCGTGGAGCTGCTGTGGAACGTGCATCACTCGCGCGCGCTGACCGGGACGCAACGCGAGCGCGTCACCGCGCGACTCGCCACCCGGCTCGACGCGGACGGTGTACTGCGCGTGGTGGCCAGCGAGCACCGGAGCCAGCGTCGCAACCGCGATGCCGCCGAAGCGCGTCTCGTCGAGCTCCTGCGCCGCGCGCTCGCGGTGCCGCGCACGCGCGTGCCTACGCGGCCCTCAGTCGCGGCGAAGGAGCGGCGACTGCAGGACAAGAAGCGGCGCGCGGAGCGCAAGAAGGACAGGCGGGCGGGGCCGGACGAATGACCTGAGTGACCTGCGGGTCATGACGCGAGGGTCAGACCGTCGAAGCGAAGGTCAGCGCCGCGCTTCACCCGATGGGCAGACCCTTTCTCCTCCCGCCGCCACCATCGCTCACTGGCTGCCCGCTCCGAGCAGTTCGACTTTCGACGTCACCACCTGTTCGACGGGAATGGCATCCCCGGTGGGCGGCGCGACCTTCATGTTCATGCTCTGCATGGCGTCGGAACCCAGATAGACGCCGGCGGCGCTCACGTAGTACATCCCGCTCCCCGTTCCATCGCCGTCCACCTTCCACTGCTGGCCCTGCTGGGCCTGCGTGCCGTGCAGCGACAGGATCAGCTTGCGTTGCACACGCCACGCTTTCTGTCCCTCGTACACCGTGTCCCCCAGGATCGTGGATGTCGTGATGGTGTGCATATCGAGTTGCGCGCCGTCGCGCTGCACCGTACTGGTGGTCGTGTCCACCCAGCTCGTACCGACCTTCGCGTTCGCGGGCGGCGCGATGAGGAATCGCGTCATCCCTTCCACCAGGCTCTTGGTGTCGTCATCCGTCGCGGACTTGTTCGACACGAAATGAAAGACCTTCCCGGAGCGCGACATGGCGCCGCTGACCTTCGTCCCCTTCATCTGACTCACGTCCGGCAGCTGCAGCTCCGGCCGATCCGATGACAGCGATGTGGAATCGAGGGTGAGCGCGAAGTCGAGCGTGTCCTTGCCATGCGGCGCCAGCGAGAGCGAGACCTGCTGTTCATTCGTGATCTTGAACTCCATCTTCTGCCCCTGCACTTCCTGCGTCCGGTTGATCACCGACACCAGGTGATAGCGTCTGACGCCCGGCGCGTACGAGATCACACCCTGGGCAGGCAGCGTCATGGCGGTCGCGACCGATGCGAATGCCGTGAGCGCCGTGAGATGGCTGGGCTTCATGCAAGTCTCCATCACGCGGGGAACGCAGCCCCGCACGGGGTGGAAGTGGAACGCGGCACTGGCCGTGTCCTTAAGGATGTACGAAACAGCGTTCAGGCAACAACCGCGGGAGAATCGTTGCCGCGGGTCGCACCTTCATTAGCTTCCACTGCGAATGTCCTCCGGCCATTGCCCTCCGTGAACAGTTCCATCCGTTCGTGCCGCCCGTGATGCGCCGGGCGCGCCCCATGCCGGGCGCCATACCGGCGGATGTACGCGCGCGCTTTGGCCGCAAGCTGCGCACATGGTATCGCGCCCATCGCCGGGACCTGCCATGGCGACGCACGCGCGACCCCTACCGCGTGCTGGTGTCCGAACTCATGCTGCAGCAGACGCAGGTGTCGCGCGTGCTTCTCAAGTACTCGGAATTCCTGGATCAGTTCCCGACGCTCGAATCCGTGGCGCGCGCCCGGCCCCGGCGCATCATGGAAGCCTGGTCGGGATTGGGCTACTACGCGCGAGCCCGCAACCTGCATCGGCTGGCCCGGTCGGTCGTAGCCGATGGCGGACCGGCGACGCTCCCGGCGGATCCCGGCGCGCTGCGCAAGCTTCCGGGCATCGGCGCCTACACGGCTGGCGCGGTCGCCTCATTCGCGTACGAGCGGCGCGCGCCGCTCGTGGACACCAACGTCGCGCGCGTGCTGCGGCGCGTCTTCGCGCCCGATCTCGATCCGCGCGCGGCCGCCACGCGCCGCGCCCTGTGGGTGCTGGCCGAGGAGCTGCTGCCGCGAACCGGCTCCGCGGCCTACACGCACAATCAGGCGCTCATGGAACTTGGCGCACTCATCTGTACCGCCCGCGTGCGACGCTGCGACTGCTGCCCCGTGCGCGGCGAATGTCGCACCGTCGCGCGCGACGGCTGAATTATCGTGCTGCGTCAGGTTCTGCTCACGCAACTGCCGGAGCCGCTGCGAGCCGCCGCTCCCAGGGCCATACACTATCTCGCGCCCACGGTCCTGGTCGCCGCGCTCTTCGTGCTCGGCTTCCTGCTGCGCAAGAAGCAGGTGCTGCGCCGCCTCGCGCGCATCACCGGACACGTCGCGCCCGCGGTCGTGCCGCGTGTGCTCGCCGCGACGACGTTCCTGGCCGGCGCGATCCTGCTCTTCTCCGGGGCGACGCCGGCGCTGGCCGGCCGGCTCGGATGGCTCGGCGCCTTTCTCCCGCTCCCCATCATTGAAGTCTCGCACTTCTTTGGCAGTCTCGCGGGCGCGGCGCTGCTGCTGCTCGCGCGCGGCCTGCAGCGCCGACTGGACGCCGCGTATCACCTCGCCGCCCTGCTGCTCGGTGCGGGCATCCTGTTCTGCCTGCTCAAGGAGTTCGACTATGAGGAGGCGATTCTCCTCTCGGTGATGCTCGGCGCGCTCATCGCCAGCCGCCGCTATTTCTATCGCAAGGCCAGCCTGCTCGAAGAGCGCTTCACGGCCGGCTGGATCGCGGCAATCCTGCTCGTCGTGCTCGGCTCCATCGCGCTCGGCGTGCTCTCGTTCGGCAAACCGGCGCTGGACGCGGGGCTGTTCTGGAACTTCTCCGTGCACGGACAGGCGCCCCGCTTTCTCCGGGCGTCGGCGGGCGTGGTCGCCATGCTCATCATTCTCGCCAGCGCGCGGCTCATTCGCCCCGCGCGCCCCAAACGCGCGCTGCCGCACGCCGCCGATCTGGAGAGCGTCGCGCCCATTGTCGCCGCCTCCCTTGATGCCGCGGCCAATCTCGTATATCTCGGCGACAAGACCCTGCTGCTCAACGACACCCATTCCGGCTTCGTGATGTACAGCGTGGCGGGCCGCAGTTGGGTCGCGCTGGGTGACCCGGTCGCGCCGCGCGACCAGGTCGCCGGCCTCGCGCGCGCATTCGTGCAGCTCTGCGATCAACACGGCGGGTGGGCGGTGTTCTACAAGGTCGGTCGCGAGCAGCTGTATCACTACCTCGACCTCGGGCTCACGGTGGTGAAGCTGGGGGAGGAAGCGCGTGTCAGCCTCGCCGACTTCACGCTCGACGGACCCGACCGACGCACGCTGCGAAAGGTCTGGCGCAAGACCACGAGCGAGGGTTGCACCTTCGAGGTCGTGCCGCCGGACGGTGTCGCGGCGCTGCTGCGCGACCTGCGGGCCGTGTCCGACGAATGGCTGCTCAGCAAGAAGGCTCGCGAAAAGCGATTCTCGCTGGGGCGTTTCGACGAGGCGTACATGCGGCGGTTCCCCACGGGCGTCGTGCGACACAACGGCCGGATCATCGCGTTCGTCAACGCCTGGCTCTCGGGATCGCAGGAGGAAATCGAGGCCGACGTCATGCGCTTCGCGGCGGCATCGCCGCCGGGCATCATGCGCTACGCGCTCGCGGAGTTCATGCTCTGGGGACGGGCGCAGGGCTTCCGCTGGTTCAACCTCGGCATGGCGCCGCTCTCGGGCTTGCGTGCGTCCACGGTGGCTCCCCTGTGGAACCAGCTCGGGCAGGCCGTGTTCGGCCATGGCGAGCGGTTCTACAATTTTCAGGGGATTCGAGAATTCAAGCAGTGGTTCCACCCCATATGGGAACCCAAGTATCTGGTGTCGCCCGGCGGCGCGCTGCGCCCCGTCATCCTCGCCAACATCGCGTCGCTCATCGCGGGCGGCATCGAGGGCGTAGTGCGCAAGTGACCCGCGCGCGTATCTTTGACCACCACCGCGCTCATCCGTCCCCGCCCCGACTCGAGCCCCGTGCCGTTCCCACGCGTCGCGCAGCTGCCTGACTCCACCATCCACGCCGCCGTCTCCTCCGTGTTCGCGAGACCGGAGTTCAATCGCTTCACGCTCTGGGAACGCCTCTGGGGACGGATCGTCGATCTGTGGCATCGCCTGCTGGCGCTGCTGCACGATCTGCTGCACAGCACGCCACATTCGTCGCCCGTCTTCTGGACGGTCGTCGCGCTGCTCGCGCTCGCGCTCGTCGCCATCATCGCGCGGGCCGGATACCTGATGTATCAGCGCTCGCGGATGCGCGCCGAGGGACTGCGCCGGGATTCGGCTGGCAACCGCTGGGGTCAGGATCCCTGGATCGCGGCCGACGAACTGGCGGCGACGGGAAATTTCACCGACGCGGCCCATGCACTCTACGCCGCGCTGCTCGACGCTGCCGCGCGGCAGCAGCAGATCCGTCTGCATCCCTCAAAGACCATCGGCGACTACGCGCGCGAATTGCGATCGCGCTCGTCCTCCCTGCTCGATCGCTTTCGCGAGTTCGCGCGGTCGTACGAATCCGTGATCTACGGCGTGGGGTACTGCGACAGGGACCGCTATGTGCGACTGCACGCACTCGCCATGCCCATCGTGAGGCCGAATGGCTGAGCGGCGCGTCGATCGGTGGCTTGGGCCACGCACCATCTTCCCCATCATCGCTCTGCTGCTGCTGGCCGCGGTGTTCTTCCGCCGGCCGACGCAGCCGGAAGATCGCGCGAGCGGGCACTCGTCCTATGCGCTGGGCCTGAGCGGCATGCGCGGGCTCTACGAGGTGATCGCCCAACTGGGCTGGCGCACCGCGCGCCGCCGGGCGCCCTGGAACGCCACGCTCGACACCACTCCGGTGTACCTCGTGTTCGATCCGCAGGTCGACCCCAGCGCCACCGAGACCGGTGCGCTGCTGGACGCGGTGCGCCGCGGCGCGTCGGCACTCGTGGAGGTTCCATCCGATGGCCCGCTCACGGATTCGCTCGGCGTGAAGCAATCCGGTCCCACCTTCGATCTGGATGCGGATTCCGTACAGTATCCCGGCATGCCCTGGCAACAGGAATCGCGCGTCGCCCGGGCGGCCCATGCGCCGGGGCTTCGGTTCGGGGCCTACCTGCGCCCGGTGTCCCGTGACAGCGCCGACTCGGAGCCGCGCTTCCCGGCGGGAATGCAGACGCTGGCTCGCGCGATGTACGGCGCGCAAAAGGTTCCGCTGATCGCGCAGCGCGCGTTCGGCCGCGGCAGCATCATTGTCGTGTCCGACCTCAACTTCCTGGCGAACGGCGCGCTTCGCTATGACGACGGCGCAGTGCTCATGGTGCGACTGCTCGAACGGCTCGATCCGGCGCATGATCGTCCCATCGTCTTCGACGAGTATCACCAGGGCTTCGGGCAGGGCGAGCCCCTGCCGGCGGTCATACGGGATGCGCTCGTGCACACGCCACCGGGCCGCTTCGCGCTGCAGCTCGGCGTGGCCGGGTTGATTCTGCTGCTGGCGTTGAGCGTGCGTCCCATCGCGCCCGTCGCGCGCCGCTCCATCGAACGACGATCGCCCTTCGAGCACGTGGGAGCGCTGTCACGCGCCTATGAGCAGGTGGACGCCACGCGGCTCGCCACGCAGCGGCTCGTGCGCGGCCTGCGCCGCCGCCATCCGCTGGGCGCGACGGGAGCGCTCGATGACCGTGCGTACCTGTCGCTGCTGGCGGTGCGCGCACCGGCGCTCGCGCCGGATCTGGATCTGATGCGCACGGCGCTCGACGATCCCCAACTTCCTCGCGCCGCATGGGTTCGCGTCGGCGCCGCACTGGCCCACATCGAGAGGACATTTTCCCAGTGATGACAGCCGAGCAGGTCGCCGAGTCCGTGCAGCGCGTTCGCGCCGCGGTCGCGTCGCGCGTCGTGGGACAGGACACGGTGATCAATGAAGCGCTCGTGGCGTTTCTCGCCCGGGGACACGCGCTGCTGGAAGGGGTGCCCGGAACCGCAAAGACGCTGCTGGTGCGCACGCTGGCCGCCGCGCTCAATACCCGCTTCGGGCGCATTCAGTTCACCCCCGACCTCATGCCATCGGACATCACCGGTATTGCCATTCTGCGCGACAGCGGCAGCGCGGCGGAATTTCATCCTGGCCCGGTGTTCACCGACCTGCTGCTCGCCGACGAGATCAATCGCGCGCCCGCCAAGACCCAGGCGGCGCTGCTCGAAGCCATGCAGGAGCGCCAGTGCACGGTGGACGGGGTCGCCCATTCGCTGGGAGACCTGTTCACCGTCTTTGCCACGCAGAACCCGGTGGAGTACGAGGGGACGTACCCGCTGCCGGAGGCGCAGCTCGATCGCTTTCTGCTCAAGATCAAGGTGCCGTATCCGGCGCTCGATGCGGAACTCACCATGCTGAACCACTACGCCAGCGGTTTTGACGCCGAGCGCGCCAGCAGCATAGCGATGGAACCCGTGCTCAACGCGGAGAGCTGCCGTGCGCTGCGCGACATGGTGGACCAGGTGCGCGTCGCGCAGGAAGTGCAGGAGTACATCGCGGCCGTGGTCCGGGCCACGCGCGAGGACACCGCGCTGGTGCTGGGCGGATCGCCACGGGCCACGGTGGCGCTCTTTCGCGTGGCGCGCGCGGCCGCGCTCATGGCGGGCCGCGACTACGTGACGCCCGATGATGTGAAGGACTACGCGTTTCCCGTCCTGCGGCACCGGGTGGTGCTCGCGCCCGAAGTGGAAGTGGAAGGACGATCAAGCGACGACGTGCTGGATGCCGTACTCACGCGCGTGGTCGCGCCCAAATGACCGACGCGGCGGTGGCGGCCGGCGGAACACGCTGGGCGCGTGCCCTCGCATACGCGCGGCGTTCATCGCTCGGCGGGTACCTTCCCACGCGCCGCCTCGCGCTCGTCGTGGCGCTCAGCGCGTTCGTCTGGATCGTCGCGGGACGCGAGCATCTCGTGGCCATCGCGCTGCCGGTGCTGGCGCTCCTCATGATCGTTCTGCTGTTCGACGCGCTCACGATCCCGGCGGCGTGGCAGGTGCACGTGGAGCGCACCGTGCCGGCCACGCTCGGCATAGGCGACGACGACGCGGGCAGCTACGTGCTCCGCGCCCGGGTGCGCGCTCCCCTTACCGTGCGTGTCTTCGACCAGTTGCCGCGCGCCGTGCGCCCTCCGGGTGAGCGGCCGGCGGTGACCGCACTCGCGCGCCCGCCGCATCGCCTCGAGTCGGACCGCGAACTGCGGCTCCCGATTGCGCTCACGGGGCGTGAGCGGGGCCTCTGGCCGCTCGGTCCGATCGCGCTTCGCGTGCGGTCGCGCCTGGGACTCGTGCAGCGCGCGCTCCGCTACCAGTCGGACGACACCGTGCTGGTGACGCCATCCATGACCGGCGTGCGACGCTACCGGCTGCTCACACTGCACCACCGGCTGCGCGACGCGGGGGTGCGCAGCGTCCGCCGTCGCGGCCAGGGGAGTACGTTCAGCAACCTGCGCGAGTACGTGCGCGGCGACGACCCGCGCCGCATCGACTGGAAGGCCACGGCGCGGCGGCACAAGCTCATCAGCCGCGAGTACACGGTGGAACAGGGACAGACCGTGATGATCGCGGTGGATGCGGGTCGCATGATGACGCAGATCTCCGGCGATCTGCCGCGCTTCGAGTACGCGCTCTCGTCGGCCACACTGCTGGCCGATGTCGCCGTGCAGTCGCGCGACGAAGTGGGATTGCTGCTCTTCGATGATCAGGTGCGCGCGTTCGTGCCCGCCTCGCGCGGCGCCGACGCGCTCGAGCGCATCCGGCGCGCGCTCATCCCCGCCGTGGCCACGATGTCCGAGCCCGATTATGCCGCGGCCTTCCGCCTGCTCGGCGAACGGCATCGCAAGCGGTCGCTCATCGTGCTCTTCACTGACGTAATCGACGCGCGCGCATCGCAGTCGCTGATCGCGCTCACCGCGCGCAGCGCCGCGCGGCATCTCCTGCTCGTCGTCGCCCTGCGGAACGATCAATTGATGGAGGCGGCGCGGCCCGGCGCGGGCGCGTCACGGACCCGGCTCTTCGAGAGTGCGGCTGCGGAAGAGCTGGTGCTCGCCCGCGAGGATGCGCTCGCGCGGATGCGCCGCGCTGGCGTGTCGGTGCTCGACGTGTCACCGCACGTGATGACGCCGGCGGTGATCAACCGCTATCTGGACATCAAGGCGCGTTCGTCGCTGTAGCCGAATTCCTCGCCGGAACCGGCGTCGTTCATCCCGCGGCCACCCAGCGACGCGTACGACAGGAGCGCCAGCGCGGACAGTCCGGCAATGCCGAATTTGATGCCCAACGGAATGTCGGTGCGCGGCGAGATGAGCCCTTCGATCGTGCCCGCGAAGATGAGCATGATGACGGCGGCCGCGAGCAGCCGCACCGCGCGTCTGCCCTTTACCACGAGTGCTTCCCGGCGTGTGAGCGCGCCCGGCAGGAGCAGCGCGCTGCCGAGCAGCAGCCCGCCCCCAGCGGCGATGCAGATGGCGCTCAGTTCGAACACGCTGTGCGGAATTACGAACTCGCCGATCTGCGAGAAGATGCCCCGGCTCGCGTACAGGCCCATCGCGGCGCCCATGCTCACGCCATTGAACAGCAGCAATACGACGGTGAGAACGCCCGCGGTGATGCCGAACGCGAACGCCACGAACACCACCTGCACGTTGTTGCTGATGATCGTGCTCGCCATGACCGGGCGTTGGAACGACGAGAGCGGAATGTAGGTACGGTCGCCGCGCTTGGCGCGCGCCACTCCCTCGTTGGCACGGTCGATCATCGTCGCCGGCAGCAGTCGCGCCGCCGTGGCCGGATCCGTCATGACGACGTGGTACGTGATGGCCATGGGGCCGAACATGCACGCGGCGGCCACCAGGATGTACACGAGCGAGCGGCGCAGCTCGCGCGGTATGGTGGACAGGAGAAAGGTCGCGACGGCCCGGCCCGTGAGCGGGCGCTTCCGATAGAGCAGATTGTGTCCGGCGCCCACGAGCCGGCTCAACTGGAAGAGCGAGTCCACTTCGCGACCCTGCGACGCGGTCGTCAGGCGCGCGAGATCCGTCGCGACCTCGCGGTAGCGCGCCACGAAATGGCTCACCTGCTGTTCGGACATGGTGCGCAGGCCGCGGCGCTGGACCTCGGCCAGCTCGCTGGCGAATGCGTGCCAGCGCTCCGCGCCGCGTGCGACGATGGCCTGCTGCTCGCGCGCGGCACCGATCGCGCCGCGCGCCGCCACGCCGCGCGCCCGCGCGGCCGTCTCGCGCGCGTGCAACTGGAGAAGCCGCGACATGCCGGAGCCCTCGATTCCGCCGAGCGCGTTCACGAAGCGTGTGGTCAACTGGTCGCCGAGCCGGCGGCGCAACTCCGGCGTGAGCGTCGCGCGGCGCTCCAGGAACCGGTGCAGCACATCGTATTCGTCGGCGCTGAGCGCGGTCGTCAGCATGGCTGGCGCCGGCAACTCCGCTTCGGGCGCCGCAGGCAACTCGGCCCGGCGGTCCACGTGCTCCTGCACCACGAACGTACCCGCCATCATGTCGCCGAGCCGCTTCCCCGACTTCGACAGCCCCGCGCTCACGATGCCCACGCCATAGGACACGCCGGGCTGCATGTCCACCAGCCGCGCCAGATTGCGAATGGCGGACGCGGCGAAGCTCACCGAGTAGCCGCCATCCTGCACCACGCGGATATGCAGCAGACGCTTGCCAGGCGTCTGGCCGTCCCACGCACCCTCGAAGTACACGAAATAGCCCCAGACGAACGCAAACGAGACGAGCACCAGCACCGCCGCCAGCCAGTACACCGCGCCCGCATCCGCGGCCGAGGCCGTCTGCGGGAAGCCTCCAGTCACCAGGTAGAACCCGACCCCAATGGCCAGCTCGGTGAGGCCGATGATGAGGTGATCCACCAGCACCGCCGCGCCCCGCGATCCCACGCCGGCCACCGAATAGGAGATGACGACCTGCTCGGGCGTTTCAATGGCGACGTTCTGTTCGAGCTCGAGGCGCGCCGGCAGCGGGGCAGCGCTCATTGCGCCGGCAGCCGGGCAGTGCTCACGGTGCCGGTGCCGCTCATTGCGCCGGCGCCGCCGTGATGAACGGCGCGTCGACATCGGGACGCGCGCAGGCATGCGCAAACGGTGCGGTATCGTCGCGCGTGCCGGGCACGAGCGCGTAGGCGCTGTCCACGACAATCACGCTGCCGTGCCGCCGCAGTACGCCGCGCGTGCGCGCCCGCGCCGCGAGGTCGATCAACTGCAGCTCCGCGCGTTCCATCTGGCCGCGCTTCCCCGCATCATCCGCGTCGCACGCGTGCGAGTCCAGAACGAGTGCCGCCAGCGAGTCCCGCATCTGGCGGATCGGCTCGAGGAGTCGCGACACGGCCATTCCGCTGTCCGCGCCGGTGAGGTCGAGCGGCGCCTCGGCGATACGATCCACGAGCTCGCGCGGCTCCGGCGCGCGCCCGGGACCGAAGCGCGACAGATACCACGCCCGCAGTGAGGGCGCGAGCGGCGAGACGTCGTCCAGGATATGCACGAGCGCGACGCCCGCATCGCCGCGCGCGTCGGGCGCCGTGACGGAGACGTAGCCGGTGAGCACGCCGTCCTGCACGGACGACAGGTAGCCGTTGATGCGCCCTTCGTGCGCCAGCGATGCCGCGATGAGCCAGTCCATGCTGCGCGCGAAGATTTCGGTGGGACGGCGACTGGGCGGCAGCGAGGACTCCGGGTACGCCGCGGCGCCCGCGCTCGCGGCCGCCAGTCCGCGCATCGACACGGCGAGCATCCCCTGCCCCGCGTCGCGCACCGCGCGGTCCGTCGCATAGTCGCCGCGCACCGCGTCGCGTCGCTGCGCCGCCTGCCAGTCCACGTCGTGCGCCAGTTCGTGCGCGATCGCGCCGGCGGACGTGGCGGGCGGCAGATACAGCACGCGGCGCCGTGGATCGTGCATCGCGAGCGCCGTGCGGCCCATCGGACTCTCACCGAACTGTATGTGCAGCCCCGACACATCGAGTGTCGGCAGCACGCGGCGCATGTCATCCAGCGTCGATGCGAGCATGCTCCGATAGTAGGGCTTCCACGACTCGGGGAAGCCGGGGTCGAAGGTGACGGATGCGAGGCCGTAGCGCTGCACCAGCTCACGGTCGGTCGGGCCACCATCGCCGGGGAACCACGGGGCGGCCTGCGCGTAGGCACGTAGCGCGACGGCAGCCATGAGTGTGGCACGCTCCACGCGCACGCCAGGCGCCCGCCACAGCACGAGTGCGTGCTCGGCGGCGAGCGACTCCTCGGTGCGCGAGCGCGTCACGAACTGTTCCCGCGCCGCACGCATGCCGCTGTCGAGCATCGCGCTGCCCAGAAGCCGGCCGCCGACACCGGCGAGCGTCACCACCACGGGCGCTTCCGGCGGCGCATCGGCGCGACCGGCCACGCTAGCCAGTGCGAGGGCCGAGCGCTCGCTCAGTATCTCGCCGCGCGTGTCTTCCCCGTGATCGTCGCGCTCGCCGAGATGTTCGATGTCCTTCAGCAGTTGGGGCACGAGCTGCATGGCGGCGAGCCGCGTGTCCCGGTCCAGCGTTCCCATGAGCGGAGCTTCCACGGCGAAGCGACGCGCGGTGCGCCAGTGGGGAAGCAGCACCAGCGGATCGACGCCGCTCTTCCACGCGGCGCGCAGCAGCTCGCGCGCGTCCGCTCGCGCCAGCTCCCGATCGCGGACCTGCGCCGCCGCCGCGGTCGCGACGCGCGGGGCATCCGCGCGCAGCAGGTGCTCGGATGAGGCCAGCGTGTACGCCAGCCGCACGGCCAGTTCGCCGGCTCGTGGATTGTCGGTCTCGCGTACCGCGTGCTCGATGAGGCGGAGATGGGCCCACCCTCCCGCGGGCGTATTGAACGGCGATGGGACGCCCAGCGCGTCGAGCGCGAGCGGCGAGACATCATCGCCCGCGCCATCCAGCGTGCGCGCCAGCAGCGCCCAGGCCAGCGGTCGCCGCGTGGAGTCCGCCACGCGGGGATCGTTCAGCGCATCATCGATGAGCCGGAAGGGGCTTCCGAGTCCGAGACGCTGCCGCTCGAGGTACGCCAGCGCGACGACCGTGGCCGTACTGTCCGCCGTGATGGTCGTGTCACGCCCGTGTGCCGTGAGCGCGGCGGCGAAATCGCGTCCGCGATGCAGCTCGCCCGCGATCTCCGAACCGACGGAGATGCGCTCGCAGGACGCCGCGAGCAGCGTGAGCGCAGTGAGCGAGAGAAGCCTGCGGAGACGAGCGGACATGCGTGTGAGAATACCCGGAACGATGTGCGAAGTTGCGCGCGGACCAGCGTCGCCCACCAGCCTTCCCCGTGAGACGAGCGGCGCGGGTGGTGCGTCAAGTCCGGTATACATTAACACGAACCCTGCCGGACGCACTGTGCCGATCGTCACCGTCAACCCGACCAACCCGGAGCCGGACCGGATTGCCCGCGCCGCCGCCATTGTGCGGAGCGGCGGCCTGGTCGCGTTTCCCACTGAAACGGTGTACGGACTGGGTGCCAACGCGCTGGACCAGGCGGCGGTCGTGCGCATCTACCAGGCCAAGGGCCGTCCGGCCTTCAATCCACTCATTGCGCACGTGCACGACGCGACCGCCGCGCGGCAGCTTGTCCGCGACTGGCCGCTCGCCGCCGATCGCCTGGCGCGACTCTTCTGGCCGGGACCGCTCACGCTGGTCCTGCCGCGGACGGCCATCGTGCCTGACGTGGTGACTGCCGGGCAGGATACGGTGGCCGTCCGGATCCCGGCGCACCCGGTGGCCCTCGCCCTCCTTCGTGCGGCCGGCCTGCCCATTGCCGCGCCCAGCGCCAACCGGTTCACCGAACTCTCACCCACGCGCGCCGCGCACGTGGAGCGGGCGCTCGGTGATCGCGTGGACCTCATTCTCGATGGCGGGGCCACGACGGTTGGCATCGAATCTACAGTCGTGGATCTGTCGGGGAGCGAGCCGGTGCTGCTGCGGCCCGGCCACATCTCCGCGGCCCAGCTTCGCGAGGTGCTCGGGTCGCTCGTAATTCCGGAGAAAGACCCGGAAGGCAGCGCGCCACGCCCGGCGCCGGGAATGCTCGAGCGGCACTACGCCCCTCGCGCGGAGTTGCGGCCGTTCGCCGCGACGGAGCGGGAGGCGGCAGCCCGGCTTGCGGGCGAACTGACGAGCCAGGGCAGGATTGTGGGTGCGCTGCTGCTCGGCCCCTTCCCCGCACCCGTGGCCCATCCGATTCCGATGCCAGCGGATGCGGCCGGCTACGCGCGCGAGCTGTATGCCGCGCTCCATGCGCTGGACGCCCGGCAGTGTGACGTGGTGTTCGTGGAAGAGCCTGACTCCGCGGTGGATGAATGGGCGGCGATTCGCGACCGTTTGCACCGCGGTGCCCGAAAATGATAGCAGGGGGCCGCCCCATGGGCTGCCCCCTGCCCTCCCCGTCGCTAACTTTCACTCATGTCTTCGACTGATGACCCTGACAGCCTCCCATCGGATCACGGCTCTACGGACATGGAGGCGCGCGTGACCTGCCCGTACTGCAGTGAGCTGAACACGCTCGCGCTCGATCCGAGCAGTGGCACCGCGCAGGACTACATCGAGGACTGCCAGGTCTGTTGCCACTCCATGCGGATCCTCGTGAACTATCTGCCGTCCGGCACCGCGGACGTGCACGCCGAAAGTATTGACGACGAATGATCTGCGCGCGGCGCACCAGCGCGCCGCGATCACCACACCAGTAGCCATGTCCCGTGCTCTCCCGTGGCGCGCCGCTGCCTCGCTGGCCGCCCTGTTCTTCGCGCTGCCCGCCGCGCGTCCCACACGACTCGCGGCGCAGGACACCTCGCGCACTGCGCCACCGCCGCTCACCGCGCCCATTCCGGTGGACAGCAACGTGCGCATCGGCTCACTCCCCAATGGGCTCACGTATTACATCCGCGTCAACCACAAGCCGGAGAAGCGCGCCGAACTGCGCCTGGTCGTGAACGCCGGTTCGATCCTCGAGGACAGCACGCAACGCGGCCTCGCCCATCTCGTCGAGCACATGGCCTTCGACGGCACGACGCACTTCAAGCGGCAGCAGCTCATCAGCTATCTCGAATCCACGGGCGTCCGGTTCGGCGCCGATCTCAACGCGTCCACCGGATTC
>Ga0070683_100000671_pt1 | contig 24760 bp, 20 predicted proteins | sample KBSC713LmetaG_FD_64662 | JGI IMG/M metagenome (GOLD analysis project Ga0070683, IMG submission 64662) | Corn rhizosphere microbial communities from Kellogg Biological Station, Michigan, USA - KBS C7.1-3L metaG | ecosystem: Host-associated > Plants > Roots > Rhizosphere ... | reverse complement strand
TCGCCCCGTCGCTCGACACGTACCTGAACGTGATCCGGACGTCCGGTGGCTCGGTGGAGAAGCTCGACGTCTGGGGCCGCCGGCGCCTTTCGTACGAGATCAACAAGAAGACCGAGGGTATCTACGCCGTCATCGACCTGCAGGCTCAGCCTGAGGCCGTGGCCGAGCTGGACCGGCAGCTGCGACTTAACGAGTCTGTGCTGCGCACCAAGGTCATCCGGCCCGAGGTCCGCTAAGCGGATCCGGGCGAGTTCGATTTGCGCCGGGGGACGTTTCTGTCGCACCCGTGTGGCAGCGTGTTCCCCCATAGCGACCAGTGCGCAAGGAGTTGAGCGATGGCAGCAGGAGACACCAATATCACGGTCATCGGTAACCTGACCGACGACCCTGAGCTGCGTTTCACCCCGTCCGGTGCGGCGGTGGCCAAGTTTCGCGTCGCTTCGACGCCGCGTTACATGGACCGCAGCACCAACGAGTGGAAAGACGGCGAGCCGTTGTTCCTGGCTTGCACGGTGTGGCGGCAGGCGGCCGAAAATGTCGCCGAGTCGCTGGTGCGTGGCTCCCGGGTGATCGTATCCGGGCGGCTCAAGCAGCGGTCATACGAGACTCGGGAAGGTGAGAAGCGCACCGTCATCGAGTTGGAGGTCGACGAGATCGGCCCCTCGCTGCGCTACGCGACGGCCAAGGTGCAGAAGATGTCGCGCAGCTCCGGCGGTGGTGGCGGATTCGGCTCCTCCGGTGGTGGTGGCGGCGGCAACTTCGCCGATGACCCCTGGGCAAGCGCGACTCCAGCCAACGCTGGTGGCGGCGGATCGAGCTCATCCTTCGACGACGAGCCCCCGTTCTAATGGCATCAGGAGCAAGAGCAATGGCGAAGGCTGCAGCCCTACGCAAGCCGAAGAAGAAGGTGAACCCTCTCGACAAGGAGGGCATCGCCTACATCGATTACAAGGACACCGCGCTGCTGCGCAAGTTCATCTCGGACCGCGGCAAGATCCGCGCTCGGCGGGTGACCGGGGTGACCGCCCAGCAGCAGCGGCAGATCGCACGCGCCGTGAAGAACGCGCGCGAGATGGCGCTCCTCCCCTACACGACCACGGCGCGCTGAGGGAGGTCGGAAGCATGATGAAGATCATCCTCACGCAGGAGGTCACCGGCCTCGGCACGCCCGGCGACGTCGTGGAGGTCCGGGATGGCTACGGCCGCAACTACCTGCTCCCGCAGGGCTTTGCGATCCCGTGGACCCGGGGTGGCGAGAAGCAGGTGTCGTCGATCAAGCGCGCCCGGTCGGCGCGGGAGATCCGCGACCTCGGTCACGCCAACGAGGTCAAGGACCAGCTCGAGGCGCTGTCGGTCAAGATGTCGGTTCGCGCCGGCGACGGTGGCCGGCTCTACGGCTCGATCACCCCGGCCGAGATCGTCGACGCGGTCCGCCAGGCCGGCGGGCCCGATCTCGACCGGCGCCGCGTCGAGCTTCCCGGCCACGTGAAGTCCGTCGGTGACTACAAGGTGCGGGTCAAGCTGCACCCAGAGGTCGCCGCGAGCTTCACGTTGACCGTGACGGCGGCGAAATAGCATCAAGCTAAGCGCGGCACCTCTCGATGACGAGAGGTGCCGCTCTGCGTTTGTGTCCTGACGCGAAGATTCGCCTCAGAACACTAATTGCTGACGACCGTGAACAGCACGGTGGCCGCCCCGGCGCCCACGACCGCCGACGCAAAGCCGACCGTGAGGGTGCGCCAGCCTGACGCGACTCTTCGCAGTACCAGTGCGATAAGAATGCTCACGGAGACCGTGATGGTCACGAGGGGCACGTTGCCGAAGAGATTTTGCAGTGCCTCGGCCCGCGGGGTCAGGCATTCCGGGGTGCTGGCGCCGTTGCAGCCGGGCGGCGGCTGATCGTTGAGCAGGAATGCATAGCCCAGGTAGATCGCGACCGGAATGATGAACCAGCCCAGTGCGGCCAACGCCGCGTAAATGTAGTTCCGTGGCCCGGGCGACTCGATCTCGTCGTCATCGTCATCGACGGGTGCGTCAAAATCCGCATAATCATCATCTGGTACGCGGGAGAAGGCGTCGTTTGCGCCGCCCCAGCGGTATTCACCGGTGCGCCAGTCGGTCTGTTCGCTGGTGCGGCGGTAGTCGTCGTAGCGCGGTGCCGGTGGCGGCTCGGCGTCGAAGCGCGGCGGTGGCTCGGGGTCGAATCGAGGGCGGATCGGTTCCGGCCACGGCGGCTGGGGGCGGGGCGGTTGAGGCCGGGGCGGTGGCGGCTCCGGCCGAGGCCGTGACATCGGAGGCACCGGGGGTGACATGGGCGGGGCCGGCGGTGACATCGGCGGGGCAGACATTCTCGGGCCGGCGGCCGGCGGGCGCCGGATGAACCGTGGCGGCTGCGGCGGCGGTGGTTGGGGTGCTCCCCAGTACGGGTCGACCGGCTCGTTGGGCGGGGACGGCGAGCCCCAGTACGGATCGCCGGGCTGCGGAGGGGCGGGGTCGACCCGCCGGGTGCTCCAGAACTCGTCGTGGTCGAGGACCTGGCCCTGGCCGGGTCGTTGCGGCGGGATGGACATGTCGCCGGTGTCGTCGACGAACCGCTTGATCCGGTAGTCGGTGTCGTCGGTCGAGCGGGGCTGCGGGATCCACCGATCCTGGCGCGCGCTCCACCGGCCGGTCTCAGGCGCCGTCTCGCCTTGGTCCTCCTGATAGCCGGATCCTGGCGGATTCCAGCGCGAGCGAGCACTCCGCGGGCCACGACCAGCTGCCTGGTCGCGATCGTCGCGGGACCCGTCCCACCGGCTGGCGGCCACTCTCTGCGCTCACCCCTTTCGCGCTCGATTATTCACGATTGTCACCGGCTGGCCAGTCCTGGCCGGAGGCGTCGTCACCTGTTCGAGGGCCGGATGCGCAAACTTTTTTCTGTCCACAGCATGGGGATTGTAAAACTGCAGCTCAGAAGCCATTTATGCGGCAAAGTGAGGCCTTATCCACAGTCCTGTACACAACATTCCCCCGTTCGTGAGCGACCCATCCACAGGTTGTCCAGATGTTGTCCACCGACGTAGTTTGAGCTCACGTCAGTCGCTCCATAACCTCGTCGTCGGGCGCTCCAGCGCCGCGCGGCGGTTTTTGTCGTACCCCTGCGGTTTCATTCGTTGAGGGGCATGACGATGGAGGAGCGAGTGTCAGTCACTGACGAGCGGTCAGACCTGTGGGCTGGTGAGCCCGCCGGCGGGCAGGGCCGCGGCGACCAGGGACGGGCCGAGCCGCGCGGCGAGCACCCCGGTGGTGGCGGTGGTGGTGAATCGTTCGAGCGCACACCGCCGCAGGATGTCGCCGCTGAGCAGTGCGTGCTCGGCGGCATGCTGCTGTCGAAGGACGCGATCGCCGACGTCATCGAGATCCTGCGGGCGCCGGACTTCTACCGGCCCGCGCACCTGACGATCTACGAGGCGATCCTCGACCTTTACGGGCGCGGCGAGCCGGCCGACGCCATCACCGTGGCCGCTGCGCTCGCCGATGGCGGGCTGCTGGCCAAGGTGGGCGGCGCGCCCTATCTGCACACGCTGATCTCGACGGTCCCGACGGCCGCCAACGCTTCCTACTACGCGCGGATCGTCGCCGAGCGCGCGGTTCTGCGCCGGCTGGTCGAGGCGGGCACGCGGATTGCACAGCTGGGCTACGGGACGGGCGCCAACGGCCGCGACGTCGACGACATCGTCGACCTGGCCCAGCAGGCCATCTACGACGTCACCGAGAAGCGGGTTAGCGAGGACTTCGCCGTGCTCGCCGAGATGCTCCAGCCGACACTCGACGAGATTGAGGCGGTCGGCGCGCAGGGCGGCGTGATGACCGGCGTGCCGACCGGCTTCAGCGACCTGGACCGCCTGCTCAACGGCCTTCACCCGGGTCAGCTGATCATCGTGGCCGGTCGACCCGGCTTGGGGAAGTCGACTGCCGCCATGGACTTCAGCCGGGCGGCATCGGTGAAACACAACATGGCCAGCGCCATCTTTAGCCTGGAAATGTCCAAGGTCGAGATCGTCATGCGGCTCTTGTCGGCCGAGGCTCGGGTGCCGTTGCACGTCTTGCGGTCCGGACAACTGTCCGATGACGACTGGACCAAGCTGGCGCGGCGAATGGGCGAGATCAGCGAGGCACCGCTCTACGTCGACGACACCCCCAACATGAACCTGATGGAGATCCGGGCCAAGGCCCGGCGGCTCCGGCAGCGCCACGACCTCAAGTTGATCGTCGTCGACTATCTGCAACTGATGACCAGCCCGAAGCGCACCGAGAGTCGGCAACAGGAGGTCGCCGACCTCTCCCGCGGTCTCAAGCTCCTGGCCAAGGAGGTCGAGTGCCCCGTGGTTGCGGTCAGCCAGCTCAACCGCGGTCCCGAGCAGCGGACCGACAAGCGCCCTCAGCTCTCCGACCTGCGAGAGTCCGGCTGTCTCACGGCGGCGACTCGCGTAATGCGAGCGGACGACAACTCGGAGATCACCCTTGGCGAGCTGCTGGCGGCCGGTGCGCGAGACGTCCCGGTCTGGACGTTGAACGAGCGCCTGCAATACACGGCTCAGCCAATGACGCATGTGTTCCCGAGCGGCCGGAAGCCTGTCCACCGCCTCAAACTCGCTTCCGGCCGGCAGATCGAGGCGACGGCCAACCACCCGTTCCTGGCGTTCACCGGTTGGACCGCGCTTGAAGCGTTGAAGGTCGGCGATCGTCTCGCGGTCCCCCGTCACGTGCCGCCGCCTCTGTTGATCCAGCCCGGGGTCGAGGAGGAGCTCATCCTGCTCGCCCACCTGCTCGGCGGCGGCTCGTTCGTGAAGCGGCAGCCGCTCAGATATGCCAGCCGGGATGAGGAGAATCTGGCCGCGGTCGCGAAGGCCGCCAAGCACTTCGGGGTGACAGCTGTCCGGGACGACTACGCCGCCGCCCGCGTGACGACCCTTCTTCGCCTCCCGGCACCGGTCGAGTTGGCGCGGAGCGGACGTAACCCGATCGCGGACTGGCTGGACGGACTGGGACTGTTCGGCCTTCGATCGCCCGAGACGTTCCTTCCGGAGCGGCTGTTCGCGCTGCCGAAGGACCAGGTGAGGCTCTTCCTGCGGCACCTGTGGGCGACCGGCGGGTCGGTCACCACGCGTTCCGGCGGCCCGGTCACCGCGCGTCCCGGCGGCCCGGTCACCCCGCGTCCCGGCGGCCCGGTCACCCCGCGTCCCGGCGGCGATGGCCGTGTCTACCTCGCCTCGACCAGCCGGACCATGCTCGAGGGGGTCGCTCGGTTGCTGCTCCGATTCGGTATCACCGCTCGGCTGCGGTCGGTCGTTCCTGACGGTCAGCGCGTCCACCACACGTTGGACGTCTCGGGCCGCGACGACCAGCTGCGTTTTCTGCGCGAGATCGGTGTGTTCGGGGAGCGAGCGGCGGCCTGTGATCGTTTGCTCGCGGCGCTAGAAGGGATGCCGAGCAACCCAAACGTGCACACCATTCCGCGCGAGCTGTGGGACTCCGTCAAGTCAATCCTGACCGACAAAGGAGGGTCGCCGAGCGAGCACCGGCCACGCCTGAGCCGCATCGCGACGGCCCTCGACAGTGCCGACCTTGAGCTCCACGCAACCAACGACGTCTTCTGGGACGAGATCGTCGCGATCGAGCCACTGGGCGAGCAGGACGTCTACGACGGGACGGTGACTGGGTTCCACAACTTCGTCGCCAACGGCATCGCGGTCCACAACTCGATCGAGCAGGACGCCGACGTCGTCATCCTTCTGCACCGGGACGACTACTACGACAAGGAGTCGCCGCGGGCCGGCGAGGCCGACTTCATCGTGGCCAAGCATCGAAACGGCCCGACCGACACGGTCACCGTCGCGGCGCAGTTGCACCTGTCACGGTTTGTGGATATGGCGATCTGAGAGAAGGGCGACGACTTCCCCGTCGCTCACTTGCGGGAATGACTTGTAGAACCGGCTGACGGCGTCGAAGTGGTGGGGCACCCACGGGCAGACGACCTCGTCGGCGACCTCTCTGAGATGGTGAACGGCTTGGGCGGAGCCGACCGGCACCGCGAGCACGACTCGAGCGGCACCAAGCCGGCGGGCGACCTCGACGGCGGCTCGTGCGGTCGCCCCCGTCGCCAAGCCGTCGTCGATGACGAGCGCGTCGTGGCCGGTCAGGTCGAGCGGCGGCCGGTCGGAGCGGAAGATCTGCTCGCGGCGGACCAGTTCGGCGGCTTCCTGCCGGAGCACCATCTCGATCTCGGCGGGCGTGAGGCGGGATGAGACCTGTTCGTTGAGGACCTGGACACCGGTCGGGCCCAGGGCGCCGAAGGCGACCTCGGGGGCCCAGGGGACGCCGAGTTTCCGGACGACCAGCGCGTCCAGCGGGAGCCGAAGGGCGTCGGCGATGGCGGCCGCGACGGGTACGCCGCCGCGGACCAGGCCGAGCACGAGCGCGGACGAGCGGTCGACCTCGTCCGCGCTTGGACCGGCATACGCGGACAGGCGCTCAGCCAGAATGGCGCCGGCCGCTCGTCGGTCCGTGTACGTCACGTCTCCTGTGTACGCCCACTGGGGGCATCCCGCGAGGCCAAGCCGGACCCGGCCGCGGAGGATGCCGTCCGCTCGATTGGGCGCGCCACATACCAGATCGCCACGTACGCGACCGGATACAAGAAGTACCCGAACCTGGTCGTCGGGTTGAGCATGATCGCCGCCGTCAGGCCGACCGCGCTCACCAGCGCCGCGTCGGCAACGCCCCGCAGCGGCCGCCGCACCAGCCACACCACGATTGCCAACCCCGACGCCACCAGCAGGCCGAGGGCGATCGCGTGCCCACCCGGCACCGACACCGCGATCAGGCGACCGAGCAGCGGCGACTGGGCCGGGCTGGTGACCAGCCCACCGCCACCCGGGAAGCGGATCACGTTCTCGACGAAGGCATCCGCGGAAAGGACCAGCGCGGGCACCAGGACCAGCACCGGAATGCCGATCGCGGGAAGCGCAAAACGGCCCAAGGACGCGCGCCGCCCGGCGAGCACGAGCAGTACCAGCGCCACCGGCCAGGCGAACAGCTTGAGCGCCCCGGCCAGCCCGATCGCGACACCGGCGGCGATGTGCCTGTCTCGCGCGGCGTACCAGAACGCCAGTAGCGACAGCGCGAGGACCGGGATGTCGTCGCCCCCGGTGGCCAGCGTCAACGCGCTCAACGGCAGGACCGTCGCCATCTGCACGACCCGCAACGACCACGGCGCGAGCACCAGGCAGACCACCATCACCAGCCCGAACCACACCCGCGCGTCGGTCCACCAATGGCTGCCGAGCAGCGCCCGGGGCAGCCCGAAGACGGCCATCCCCGGCTGGTACGGCGTGTAGCCCAGCAAGCGCTCGTCGGCCGGCAAGGCGGCGATGTCGGCCCGCGACAAGTAGGGCGTGCCGGTATGCAACAGCCGCGCGCCGGCCTGCTCGACGACCGTGACCTCCTCCTGCCGGTGCGGCAGGACGGAGGCTTCCAAGATCAGTGGAAGCCACGCAACCACTAGCCACGTTCCGAACGTCAGCCATACGCGACGAACACCAACGATCAGAATGACCGCAGCTGCCAAGTACCCGAAAAATGAAAATTGTCCCCAAACGCGGTGGGAGACGAGGGTTGACGTCAGCGCGGTGACCCCGGCGAACGCCGCCGAAAGTCCGTAAAGCGCAAGGTCACCAAGGTCGCGCCGTCGATCAGCCACCCGTGTGAGTCTGCCCGAGCCGGCTGCGCCGGTTCAAAGGCATGCGCACCACGGTGCCCTGCTCGTGGAGCGGCGGCGCGAGCGTGCCCGGCCGGCCGCCGCAGCCGCGGTGTAGCGCCGCGAGCAGGCGGTGGGCCGGCATCGCGCGGGCGAAGAGATGGCCCTGCCCGGCCGGGCAGCCGAGCTCCCACAGCTGCATGCGCTGGTCCTCGGTTTCGACGCCCTCGGCGACGACCACGAGGTTGAGGCTGCGGCCCAGCTCGATCGTGGAGCGGACGACCGCGCTGGGCGCCGAGAGGTCGAGCTCGCTGACGAATCCCCGGTCGATCTTGAGCTCATCGACCGGGACGCGGGCCAGGGTGGCCAGGGACGAATATCCGGTGCCGAAGTCATCCAGGGCCAGCCGCACGCCCATCGCGCGCAGCGTCCCGAGCACCTCGTCGACGACCTCGAGCTGCGAGAGCGTGACCGACTCGGTCAGCTCGATGACCAGGAACTCCGGCGGGATCCGGCGCGCGGTCAGCCGCCGTTGGATGGCCTCGGGGAAGCCCGGGTCGAGCAGGCTGCGCGGCGACACGTTGACCGCCACCGGGATCGGGAAACCGGCCTGGCCCCACTCGTACGCGGCGGCCAGCGCCTGATCGAGCACGGCGTCGGCGAACGCCCCGAGCTGCCCGGACCGTTCAACGGCGTCGAGGAACCGGTCCGGGGTCAGGTCGCCGCGGTCCGGGTGGTGCCAGCGGGTGAGCGCCTCGGCCGCGATCGCCTCGCCGGTACCAAGGTCGACGATCGGCTGGAAGTTGACCGTGAACTGCTGCTCGGCGACCGCCCGCGCGAGATCGCCGCCCAGCGTGAGCGAGCCGACGTCGGCCGTGTCCCGAGCGTGCGAATAGGCGACGACCCGCTGGCCGTCACGCTTGGCCTGATACATGGCGACGTCCGCGCGGCGGAGGAGTTCGCCCATCCCGCCGGTACTGGGTGCGGTCGCCACACCGCCGCTTGCCTCGACGCTGATCCGCATGTTGTCCAGGTCGATCGGGACCGCCAGCGCACCGAGCACGGTGTGCGCACGGGCCTCGGCCACGGCGGGTGCGGACAGGCCGACGAACAGCACCGCGAACTCGTCGCCGCCGAGCCGGGCGACCAGGTCGTCCTCCTGGACGGCGCCGGCCAGCCGCTTCGCGACGTCGATGAGCACCCGGTCACCGGCCGCGTGCCCCAACGTGTCGTTGACCTCTTTGAAGTGGTTGAGGTCGATCAGCAACAGGGCGGCCACCCCGCGGGCCGGCACGTTGGAGAGCACCTCGGTCCCGTACTGGAGGAGCCGGCGCCGGTTGGCCAACTGCGTGAGCGGGTCCTGGGCGGCGGCGCGGGCGTGGCTCTCGGCCAGCCGCTCGGTCTCGGCGAACGTCTCGGCGTTGCGTACCGCGGTACACAGGGCGGCGGCGAACGTCCGCAGGGTGTAGCGCTCACGTTCGCGCAGCTTGACCTCGCCGTCGAAGCGCAACCGCAGCTCGCCGAGGTCGGCGTCGCCCTGGTAGCTCTCCAGCGCGATCGGCACCACGAACGAGGACCTCGGAGCCGGAGCGCCGGCCGGCGGCCCGTCGTAGGACACCATCTCGCTGTTGCCCCGGACCACTCGTGCGGGCCCATCCGGCGTCCGGACCTCGACCTCGACCTCGTTGGCGCTGAAAATGCCCGCTGCCCGCCGGACGGCCGTGGCCAGCACCTTGTTCAGGTCGACGGCGTTGAGCTCGTCGGTCGCCTGGGCCAGCCGCTGCCAGGCCTCGTTCTCCTCCCGGTGGCGAACGCGGTTGGCTGACGTGAGGTAAATGGCGTAGACGCTCGGGATGACGACGGTCGCCAGCCACGGGTTGACCGAATAGAGCCCGATCGTGGCGGTGGCGAGGACCAGAGCACCGGCCCGCCCCAGCAGGCGGGCGTCGAGGTGCATCAGCAGCAAGCGGCGGATGGGCGTGCGTGTGGCCAGCGAGAACAGCGGCTGAGAGATGGCTTCGTCAAGCAATCCGTAGGCGAGCGCGCTGGCCAGGAGGCCCAGCACCGTCGAACGGATGTGAAATTCGTGATTGGGTGCGTCGAGCAGGGGTTGGAGGCCGACAAAGGCAGCGGCGCCGGCGGCGCCGGCCGCGGTCAGCATTTCCTTCCCGATGTTGAACAGAAGCTTTACCGTCGGCTGTCGGCGCCGGAGAAGCCAGGCGGCTGTCGCGCCGAGAAACGCGGTCAGTACGACAATCGACGGATCGGCAAACGCCACACAAATGAGCACCGCCGCCGAGACCGGCGACAAGGTGATTCGGGTTGAGCCGACCCGGATATCGACTCGCAGCCGTTGAGCGATGGCGATCAGAGCCGACAGGACAAGCGCGACGATCAAGTCGTCGGTCGAGAAATGTGAAGTCGCGCGATAGACGGCCCAGGCAAACGTGGCCGACGCGAACACGACGATGAGACCAACAAGTCGCCATAGGCGCCTGTTGGTCACGTCGTCTTGGTCACGCCGTGTGCCGTCGTGCTCGCTCTCCATCCCGATGCATGGTCCCCGATACCCCGGTATCGGTGTCAACCCATCGGGACTGATCGACTAGTCCCAGCCCAGGTCACGCATTGTTGGCCCCTTACTGTTCGCGGTCGGGAGGCGACACAAAAAGATCCACCGACCCCCATATCGAAAGGGATCTACGTGTCGTTGACTGCGAGGAGCCTAAGACGCGGGGACGCAAGTTGCCTATAGAGATTTGTCGGTCGATTCAGCATTTGCGAAGACTGCCCGCACTTGTCGCGATTTATCGAGATCGCGATCACGCTCTGTAGAGCAAAACCGACGCACATCTTCCACCATGCGTGCATGATCAAGCGATGCCACGGACAGTTACCTAGCCGACTGACCGACCCAGGATCAGCCGCGTAGCGCCCTTACCCCGGTCACTAGGGCACTGACGGCGAGCGCCGCAAGGACCAATCTGCGGAACTTGTCCGCGGGTATTCGGGCAAACAGCCTGTTACCGGCCAGCCAGCCGATAAGCGCGGCCGGCACCGTGCCGAGCCCGATGACCGCGGCCTCACTGGTGATCTGCTGGGCGACCACGAAACCGGCCAAGCCGATCACGCCGGTGAACGTGAACACCGCGCCGAGCGTGGCCCGGAACTGCCGCGGGTCGTAGCCCATCGCCTGGAAGGCGGCGACCAGCGGCGGGCCATTGGTGCCGGTCGACGTGCCGAGCGCCCCGCTGACGAAGCCGGCGACCGCCACCACGACCGGGTGCTGGGGCAGCTTGGCGCCGCGCCAGACCTGAGCCGTGCACAAGAGCGCGACGATCGCGATCATGATTCGCAGGGATCGGTCGCTGAGGGTGGCCAGGAGGACCAGGCCGAGCGGGATCCCAAGTGTGCCGAAGAACACAAGGGTCGTGGTCGCCCGCCACTGCACATGGGCTCGTTCGGCGGCCACGGTGCCAATGTTCAATGCCATCCCGGCGATGGCTGCGCCGACCACGGCCGTCTTCGGGTCGAGCGCGAGCGCCAGCAGGGGCACGGCCAGCAGGGAATACCCGAATCCGGTGAGGGCCTGGGTCGCGGCGGCCACCAGTACCACGAAAAAAGCCACCACGAATGCCAACATCGGCTCCCACGTTAGGCTCTCTTCGTGGCTGAGTTGACGCACGTGGACGCGACGGGCGCGGCGCGCATGGTCGACGTGGCAGAGAAGGCGGTCACCGTGCGTCGCGCGGTCGCGGCCGGCCGGGTCCGAACGACTCCCGAGGTGATCGGCCTGCTCCGTCAGGACGCGCTGCCCAAGGGCGATGCGCTGGGCGTCGCGCGGGTCGCCGGGATCATGGGCGCCAAGCGCACGCCCGACCTCATCCCGCTTTGCCACCCGATCGCGCTGCACGGCGTCACCGTCGACCTGACGTTGACCGACGAGGCCGTTGACATCGAGGTGGCGGCCCGGACGGCCGACCGCACCGGGGTGGAGATGGAGGCCCTGACCGCCGTGGCCGCCGCCGGGCTCGCGCTGATCGACATGATCAAGGCCGTCGACCCTTCCGCTTCCTTGGAAGCCATCCGTGTACTGCGAAAAGAAGGCGGAAAAACCGGAACCTGGGTGCGCCCGGCGTGAAGGCGACGGTGATCGTCGCATCCAATCGGGCGGCGGCCGGGGTGTACGCCGACACGAGCGGCCCGCTGCTCGTCGATGGCCTGCGTGAGCTGGGCTTCGACACGGGCGAGCCGGTCGTGGTCCCGGACGGCGACCCGGTCGAGGCGGCCCTGCGGGTGGCCGTCCGCGAGGCCGTCGACGTCGTGCTGACCAGCGGCGGGACCGGAATCACGCCGACCGACGCGACCCCGGAGATGACCCGGCGGGTCCTCGACTACGAGGTACCCGGCATCGCCGAGGCCATCCGCGCGCACGGCCTGGTCAAGGTCCCGGCCGCGGCGCTGTCGCGGGGGCTGGCCGGGGTGGCCGGGCGCACGTTGATCGTCAATCTGCCCGGTTCGCGCGGCGGGGCCAAGGATGGGCTGGCCGTACTCGGACCGATCTTGCGGCACGCGGTTGAGCAGCTGCACGGCGGCGACCATTAGGCTTTGAGGGTGACGGTTGACTGGTTTGCGGCCCGCGAGCAGGTCTACGCGGTCGGTGCCGCCGGGCTGGCGGCGGCCGTGCGGGTGCCGCTGGTCGACAGCGATGGCCTGACCCTCGCCGAGCCGCTGGTCACGCTCACCGACCTGCCCGCGTTCCCGACGTCGAGCGTCGACGGCTGGGCGGTCCGGGGTGGTGCGCCCTGGCGGATCGTCGGCCAGGTCCTGGCCGGCGGGATCGCTCCGGCGCTGGTCGACGACGGCACCTGCGTGGAGATCGCGACCGGCGCGATGGTGCCGGCCGGGGCGACCGGGGTCGTCCGGATCGAGGACTCCACAGTGGACGGCGAGGTGGTGGTCGACGGCTCGTCGCGGACGCCGCCGGACTGGCGTGAGCCGGGCGAGGAGGCCAAGCGCGGCGAGGAGCTGCTGCCGGCCGGCACGCCGATCACGCCGGGCGTCATCGGGTTGGCCGCGGCCTGCGGATACGACGCGGTGTCCTGTTACCCGGCGCCGCGCGCCGCGGTCCTGGTCTTCGGCGACGAGCTGCTCACGTCGGGGCCGCCCGGGGACGGCCGCGTGCGCGACGCGCTCGGCCCGTCGCTGCCGTCCTGGCTGCGCCGGGTCGGCACCGATGTGGTGCACGTCCGCGCGCCGGTCGCCGACACGCTCGACGACCACGTCGAGGCGATCCGCGACGCGGTGGACGGCGGTGCGCAGGTCATCTGCACGACCGGCGGGACCATGCACGGGCCGGTCGACCACCTGCACCCGGCGCTCGACCGGCTGGGCGCCGAATACGTGGTCAACACCGTGGCCGTCCGTCCCGGCTTCCCGATGTTGGTGGCCCGGCTGCCCGGCGGCCAGTTCGTGGCCGGGCTGCCCGGCAACCCCCAGTCCACGTTCGTCGCGCTGGTTTCCCTGGTACTGCCGTTGCTGGCCGGCCTGACCGGTCGTCCCATGCCGGCGCTCGCCCCGGTGACGCTCGGGGCCGACGTGCCCGGCCGGGGCGGGTTCACGCACCTGGCGCTGGTCCGGCAGGACCCGGCCGACGGGCGCGCCTATCCGGTGCCGCACGTGGCGTCGTCGATGCTGCGCGGGCTGGCCCGGTCGGTCGGGTTCGCGGTCGTGCCGCCCAACGAGACGGGCCACGCCGGGGCTCCGGCTCTGCTCGTACCATTGCCGGTTTTGGACGGTGAGCTGCAATGACCTGGTCTTTGGTCACTTCCGAGCCGCTCGATGTGGCCGCGCACGAGAAGGCCGTGGCCGACGCGGCGGCCGGGGCGGTCGTGTGCTTCCAGGGCGTCGTGCGCGATCACGACGGCGGAAACTCGGTGGTCGAGCTCGAATACGAGGGACATCCGAGCGCCGGGGCGGTGCTGGACGAGATCGTCGCGACCTTCGCCAAGGAGCCGGCGGTGTACTCGGTGGCCGTCTCCCACCGGGTCGGGCAGCTCGCGATCGGCGACATCGCGCTGGTGGCCGCCGTGTCGACGGCCCACCGCGCGGAGGCGTTTCAGATCTGTGCGCGCCTGGTCGACGAGGTGAAGGCGCGGCTGCCGATCTGGAAGCGGCAGCGCTTCGCCGACGGCACGGACGAGTGGGTCAACTGCCCGTAGGCAAGGCGTGCCTGGCGGTCAGCAGCGCGATCTTGGCTTCCCGCTTAGCCGTCTTGTAGGCGCGCTTGGTGCTGCGCTGTGCTCGTTTCGAGAGGTTGCCGGCTCGCCATGAGATGCCGGGCCGCCCCTCGTTGTCGAGCGCGGCAAAGATCAGGCCGCCCAGCAGGCCGGCATTCTTCAGGAACAAGATCCGCTGCAACCGGCGCTGCTCTGGATCCTCGAACGTCCAGAACGGGTGACCGGCGATTGTCGTCGGGACCAGCGAGGCAGCCAGTGCCGCCGCGGCCGGCGTCGACGCGCGGCCGGTGGCCAGCAGCAGCGCGGCCGTGAGCTGGACGCCGCCGTTGACCCGGACCAGCGTCTTCGGGTCGGTCGGGATCCGGGGATGGATGCTCTTCAGTGTCGGCGCGAGCTGGTCGGTGACCGGCTTCGCCCGCTGCACCAGGCGGTCCGGCTGGCGCAGGGCGTTGAACCCCTCGGCGACGAAGATCGCGGCCAGCATGCCGCGGGCGAAGGTGCGCAGTGGAGTCATAGGTCATAGATACCCCACCGGGAAGTGTCGTACCCCATGGATACGCTCCAAGCATGTCGACGCTTGTCCGGTGGACGCCCGAGCAGGTGCTGGCCTTGGCGCCGGATGTCTCCGCTCAGCGCGCCGCCCGCGGCCTCACCGGCGACAAGCCGTGGCTGGAGGCGGCCGTCAGCGACGGCGACGAGGTCCCGCCGACCGTGTGGGGCCTGTGCCAGGGCAGCGGGCGCACGCCCTATCAGACGGCGATCGACCTGACCGAGCCGGCCTACAAGTGCAGCTGCCCGAGTCGCAAGTTGCCCTGCAAGCACGTGTTGGCCCTGCTGCTGCGCTGGGCGGCCGGCTCGGTGGCGGCCGGCCCGGCACCCGGTTGGGTGCATGAGTGGCACATCGGCCGGGCCGAGCGAGCCGCCCGGGCGGCGGCGCGCAACACGCCCGAGCACGGCGGTTCGGCCGACGGGGTCAACGGGCGCGCCCCGACCAAGGCCCCGAGCGAGAAAGCGCAGGCCCGGCGGGCCGAGCGGGTGGGCGGCGGCCTCGAGGAGCTCGACCGCTGGCTGGCCGACCAGGCGCGGGCCGGTTTGGCCAGCGTTGCCAAGAGCGGCTATGCGCACTGGGACACGATGGCCGCCCGGCTCGTCGACGCCCAGGCGCTGAGCGCGGCCAACACGCTCAAGCGGATGGCCGGCGTCACCGGCTCGCCCGAGCGGCTTCTCGGCGAGCTGGCCCAGCTGCGCCTGCTGGTGAGCGGCTACCGGCGGATCGAGGACCTTCCCGACGACCTGGCCGCGAGCGTCCGGCTGCGCATCGGCTTTCCGATCGGCACCGAGACGGTTCTGGCGACCCCGGCCACCCGCGACCACTGGCAGGTTCTTGGCCTCAGCGACGAGATCGAGGACCAGCTGGCCGTGCGCCGGACGTGGCTGCAGGGGGCGACCACCGGGCAGCTGGCGATCGCGCTCAACTTCGCCGTCGCCGGTCAGCTCATCGCGACCGAGCTGCTGATCGGCACTCAGCTCGACGCCGAGATCTGCTTCTATCCCGGCGGCCAGCCGCCCCGGGCCCTGATCTCGCAGCGACTGGGACCACCGGAGCCGATCCCGTCCCGGGAGGCGCTGGCCGCCACCTCGATCGCGCACAACCTGCGGGCTCACGCGGCTGCGCTGACCGCCGACCCATGGCTGGAGCGCTGGCCGATGGTGCTCGACTCGGTCGTGCCGGTCCAAAGCGGCTCGGTCTGGCACCTGGTCGACGCCGGCGGCGACGGGCTGCCACTCGACCCCGCAGCCGGCGAGCCGTGGCGGCTGGTCGGTGTGGCGGCCGGACATCCGGTGACGGTCGTCGGCGAGTGGTCGGCCGGCGGAGTGCGCCCGCTCAGCGCCTGGTCCGACGGAAGGCTGGTGCGGCTGTGACGTCACTGCCGGCCGAGTTGCCGGTCTGGAGCGATGTGCTGGCGACCGCGCTCGTCGGCACCCAGCGACGCACGTTGCCGGGCTGGAGGTCCACAGTGGACGATCCGGCCGAGGCGCTGCTCGACGCGGCCGCCGCGCTGACGCTCTACCGGCGGGCCGGCGTCGCGCCGGTGACCGGCCTCGCGCTGCCCGAGCCGGCCCCCGACGATTCGGCGGTCCCATCTGTGCCGGCGTCGGCCGCCACCCGCCTCGCCGACCTGCTGGCGATCGACCGGGCCAGCCGGGCCGACGCGCCGGTCCGCGACCTCGATGGGCGGCTGGAGTTGCTGGCCGAGTGGCTCAACGCGGTCGTCGGCCGGGACGCCGCCGGCCAGCGAGTGCTCACCCGGCGGATTCCGGGCGAGCTGCTGCCGTCCCTGCTGGAGATCGGCCGGCGGCACCGGGCGCTGCGACCACTCATCGCGGCGGCCGGCGGCTCGCGGGCGGCCTGGCTGGCCGACCAACGCCCGGAGTGGGGTTACTTGCGGGCCGAGACGTCGACCCCGGTCACGGCGACCGACGTCGACCCCGGCGCCGACGGCCCGACCACGCTCACCGCGGCCGAGCGCGACGCCTGGGAGTTCGGCGCGATCGGGCGGCGGGTCAGCGCGCTGACCGTGATCCGGCGCCGTGATCCGGCCACGGCCCGCGCCATGATCGAGGCGGTCTGGGGTGCCGAGACGCCCGACGACCGGGCCGCGATACTCGGCGCGCTGGCCATCGGCCTGTCGACGGCCGATGAGTCGCTGCTCGACGTCGCGCTGGACGACCGGCGCAAGGAGGTGCGGATCGCCGCCGTCGAGTTGCTGGCCCACCTGCCCGACAGTGCCTACGCCCGGCGGATGACCGAGCGGACGGCCGCCTGCGTGATGGTGATCGACGGTCGTGTGCTGGTCGACCCGCCGGCCGAGTGCGACCGGGGCATGCGCCGCGACGGGATCGCCGCACGCCCGCCGGCCGGACTCGGTGAGCGGGCCTGGTGGCTCGAAGAGCTGATCACCCGGACGCCGCTGCGGGTCTGGGGCGAGCCGGACACGTTCCTGTCGTTGCCGGTCACCGAGGAGTGGGCTCCGGTGCTGCGCCGCGGCCTGGCCCGGGCCGCCGCCGCGCAGCGCGACGCGGCCTGGGCGAGCGCACTGACCGGCCCGCTGACCGAGGAGGTCGCGGCCGGCGGCCGGCCCGACGATCGGCTGCTGCTCGAGGCGCTCTACGACGCGCTCCCCTCCGCCGCGCTCGCCGCGCTCGCGGTTGACGTGTTGCGCCGCGGGCTGGCCGGAGCCGCCGCGGTCGGCGTCGAGCACGTGCTGGAGCTGTGCCCGCGACCCTGGCCCGACGCCCTGGTCGAAGCGGTCTTCGCCGCGCTCGGCGACCGGGCGGGGCGGCGTTCGGCCGGTTGGCGGCTGGCCGGGCTGTGCGAGCTGGCCGCCCTGCGGCTGCCGGCATCGCTGGCCGACCGGGCCGCGGCGCTGGTCACCGAGATGCCCAGCGGTGACCCGATGACCGCGATCGTCGGCCGCTTCGCCGACACGCTGCGGTTTCGCCAAGCCATGCTCGACGAGCTGACCTGACTGAGGAGTTTGCGTGACGATAACGAGCACCCCCATCGCCGATGCGGTGCAGCGGCGGCACGCGGAGGACGAGTTCGCGGCCGAGCTGGCCACCCTCGTCGCCGGTGACGACCGCCCCCGGCCGCCCGGCTGGCGGCTGTCGCCGAATGCGGTGGTCACCTACCTGCTCGGCGGGGTGGCGGCCGACGGGAGCGTGATCTCACCGAAATACGTCGGGCCCCGCCGGCTGATGGAGATCGCCGTCGCCACACTCGCCACCGACCGGGCGCTGCTGCTGCTCGGCGTTCCGGGCACGGCCAAGACCTGGGTCTCCGAGCACCTGTCCGCGGCGATCAGCGGCGACTCCACGCTGCTGGTGCAGGGCACGGCCGGCACGCCGGAGGAGGCCATCCGCTACGGGTGGAACTATGCCCGTCTGCTCGCCGACGGCCCGTCGCGGGCGGCGCTGGTCGAGAGCCCGGTGATGCGAGCGATGGCGACCGGGAAGCTCGCCCGGGTCGAGGAGCTCACCCGCGTGCCGTCCGACGTGCAGGACTCGCTGATCACCGTGCTGTCGGAGAAGACGCTGCCGATCCCCGAGCTCAACGAGGAGGTCCAGGCCCGCAAGGGTTTCAACGTCATCGCGACGGCCAACGATCGCGACCGCGGGGTCAACGAGCTGTCGTCGGCGCTGCGGCGCCGGTTCAACACGGTGGTGCTGCCCGTGCCGGCCGACATCGATGAAGAGGTGGACATCGTGGCCCGGCGGGTGGCCGCGCTGGGCAAGGCGCTCGAGCTGCCTGACCTGCCGCCGGCCGTCGACGAGATCCGCCGCGTCGTGACGGTCTTCCGCGAGCTGCGCAACGGCGCGACCGACGACGGACGCACCAAGCTGAAGTCGCCGTCGGGCACGCTGTCGACCGCCGAAGCGATCTCGGTGGTGACCAACGGCCTGGCACTGGCCTTGCACTTCGGCGACGGCGTGCTGCGCCCGGGCGACGTGGCCTCCGGCATCCTCGGCGCGGTCGTCAAGGACCCGGTCTCTGACCAGGTCGTCTGGCAGGAATACCTGGAGACCGTGATCCGCGAGCGCGACGGCTGGCGGGACTTCTACCGAGCCGCGCGGCAGGTCGGGTGACCTCGTTCATGGCGGAGCCATTGCTCCTTGGCGTTCGACACCACGGCCCCGGTTCGGCGCGGGCCGTGCGCCGGGCGCTGTCCGCCTTCCAGCCCGACGCGGTGCTCATCGAGGGCCCACCGGAGGCCGACTCGCTCGTGTCGCTGGCCGGCGACGAGGCGATGCGGGCGCCGGTCGCGCTGCTCGCCTACGCAGCGGACGCCAAGGACCCGAAGTCGCGGGCCGCCTTCTGGCCGTTCGCCGAGTTCTCCCCGGAGTGGCAGGCAATCCGCTGGGCGGTCGCCCACGAGATCCCAGTGCGGTTCATCGACCTGCCGGCCAGCGTGCGGTTCGGCACCGGTGAGCCACGCGCGGCCAAGCCCAAGGCCGGTGGCCCACGCCCGGTCAAGCCCGGTCCGGCCGGCCCGGGTCCGGCCGGCCCGGGTCCGGCCGGCCCTGATGCGGCGGTGCCCGGTGTGGCGGTGCCCGGTGTGGCTGGGGTTGGCCCGGCCGAGCTGGGTCCAGGTGAGGCCGGTCCAGGTGAGGCCGGTCCAGGTGAGGCCGGTCCAGGTGAGCCACGTCCGGCCGGGCCTCAGGCGGCGGTGCCCGGTGGGGCTGAAACCGATGGCGCCGTGCCCGGGGCGATCGAGCCCGCGGACGCCGGCGGGGCCACGCCTGGTTCGACTTTGCCGGAGACGGCTGAGTCTGGGGCCGCCGAGCCCACGGCTGAGCCTGATGCGGCCGAGGCCGAGCAGGCCGAAGCGGTCCGCACCGATCCGATCGGCGCGCTGGCCGAGGCGGCCGGTTACGACGATCCGGAGCGCTGGTGGGAAGACGTTGTCGAGCACCGGTTCGGTCTCCCGGACGACGAGGACGAGTTGAAGGCGGCCACGGCCCCGTTCACCGCGATCGCCGAGGCGATGATCGAGGTGCGGTCCACCGCGCCTCCTCCGCCCGAGGCCGAGCGCATCGACGAAGAGCGCCGCGAGGCACACATGCGCATCACTCTGCGGGCCGCGCTCAAGGAGTTTGAGCGGGTGGCGGTCATCTGCGGAGCGTGGCACGTGCCCGCGCTGACCGCTCCCCTGCCGGCCGCCTCGGCCGACGCGGCTGTCCTCAAAGGACTGTCCAAAGTGAAGGTCGCGATGACCTGGGTGCCGTGGACCCATGCGCGGCTCGCGTCGTGGCAGGGTTACGGGGCCGGGGTGACCTCCCCGGGGTGGTACCACCATCTGTTCACCGCCCCCGATCAGCATGTCATCGAGCGGTGGCTGGTGCGAGCCGCCGGCGTGCTGCGCAAGGATGGCATGCTCGTTTCGAGTGCCCATGTCATCGAGGCGACCCGGCTGGCGCACGCGCTGGCCACTCTTCGCGGACGCCCGTTTCCCGGCCTCGCCGAGGTCACCGACGCCGCCCATTCGGTGCTGTGTGACGGCAACGACGTCAAACTCCGCCTGATCAACCGGCGCCTGGTTGTCGGTGACCGGCTCGGGCGGGTACCAGAAAAGACGCCCAGTGTCCCGATCGCCCGTGACGTGCAGTCCAGCCAGCGGCGGCTGCGCATGCGGCCGGAGGTCGAGACCCAGCAGCTCAACCTTGACCTGCGGCGCGAGATCGACCTCGGCCGCAGCCGGCTGTTGCACCGGCTACGGCTGCTCGGCATCGACTGGGGCGAGCGTCTGCCGGCCCGGCAGGGCCGGGGCACGTTCTGGGAGTCGTGGGAGCTGAGCTGGCAGCCGGAGTTCGCGGTCGACCTGGTTGAGGCGGGAGCCTACGGCACGACCGTCCGGGAGGCGGCCACTGCCCGCGTGGTCGAGCAGGCCAACGCCGCCGAGGTGCTCGCCGAGGTCACGTCGCTCGTCGAGCGCTGTTTGCTCGCCGACCTGCCCGATGCGCTGCCGACGGTCCTTGACGCGCTCGACGACCGGATGGCTCTCGACGCCGACGTCGCGCACCTGATGGATGCGTTGCCGGCGTTGGCCCGGACACTGCGATACGGCGACGTCCGCGGCACCGACCTCACCGCACTGCTCTCGGTGACCCACGGCATGATCACGCGTATCTGCGTCGGCCTGCCGGCCGCCGTCGGCGCACTCGACGACAGCGCCGCGGTCGTGATGCGCGACCGGATCGACGCCGTGCACGGCGCGCTCGCGCTGCTCGACGACACCACGGTCATCGACCAGTGGCTGACCGTCCTTGATGGACTGTCCACACGCGACGATTTGCACGGCGTGCTGGCCGGGCGGCTCAACCGGCTGCTGCTCGACGCCGGCCGGGTCGCGGTGCCGGAGATCGGCCGCCGCATGTCCCTCGTCCTCACGGTCGGCTCGCCGATCGCCCGCGCGGCCGCCTGGATTGAGGGCTTCCTCGCCGGCGACGGTCTTCTGCTGGTTCACGACGAGCGCCTGCTCGGCTTGGTCGATACGTGGCTGACCAGCATTCCGACCGACGCGTTCGTGGAAGTCCTGCCGCTCCTGCGCCGGACGTTCAGCGGCTACCCGGCGCCGCAGCGCCGGCTGATCGGCGAACGAGCGGCCAACCTCGGCAACGCCGACGCGAACACCGCCAGCGGCGACGGCGAGCTGCTGGACGACGCTCGCGGGGCGCTGGTCCTGCCGACGGTCGCTCAACTCCTCGGCTGGGCGGACGTGCCAACGGTTCGATCCCAGCCGGCCACGACCGCTCAACCGCCCGCGGATGCCCAGTCCGGCAGGGCCCAGTTCGGCAGCGCCCAGCCCGCGCGCGCCCAACCGTCTACCTTCGCGACCGACTCCGAGCCTTCAAACGCCGTCACTTCCGCAAATGCCGAGCTGACCGCGAGCGCCCAGCCGCCGACGGGCGCGCAGCCGCTGACCGCGAGCGCGCAGCCGGCGACGGGCGCGCAGCCGGCGAGCGGCGGGACGTCCGCAGGTGCCGAGGCGTCCGCGGGCGCCCAGCCGCCGACGGGCGTCCAGCCGCCGACGGGCGTCCAGCCGCCGACGGGCGCCCAGCCCGCGCGCGCCCAACCGTCTACCTTCGCGACCGACTCCGAGCCAAACGCCGTCACTTCCGCAAATGCCGAGCTGACCGCGAACGCGCAGCCGGCGACGGGCGCGCAGCCGCCGACGGGCGCGCAGCCGGCGAACGGCGGGACGTCCGCAGGTGCCGAGGCGTCCGCGAGCGCCCAGCCGTTCCCAAGCGACGAGCCGCCGACCGCGGCCCAACCGTCCACACCAGACACCGCGACAGAGGATGGTCGATGAGCGACGACGACGATGCCGAGCGCATGCGGCGCTGGCGGCTGGCGCTCGGCGGCGCGCCCGACGGTGAAGGCACCGGACATCAATTGAGCGGCGCCGACATCGCCGTCGATGCGGCCCTCTCGGCCCTTTACGACGCGGCCCCGGCCGGCCCCGGCGGCGACCGCAGTGGCGGGCGGGGTGCGGGCCTCAACGCATCCGCGCCCCGCGTCGCCCGCTGGCTCGGCGACATCCGCAGCTACTTCCCGTCAACGGTTGTCCAGGTCATGCAGGCCGACGCCATCGAACGGCTCAACCTCACCCGGCTGCTCCTCGAGCCCGAGATGCTGGCCGCCGTCGAGCCGGACGTCCATCTGGTCGGCACGCTGCTTTCGCTCAACCGTGTCATGCCGGACAAGAGCAAGCAGGCCGCCCGTGACGTGGTCGCGAAGGTCGTCGCCGACCTGGAGCAGCGCATCGCCCAGCGGACCCGCGCCGCGCTGGCCGGTGCGCTCAACCGGGCGGCCAAGGTCAACCGGCCGCGGCACCAGGACATCGATTGGGACCGTACGATCCACGCGAACCTCAAGCACTACCAGCCCGAGCACCGCACGATCGTGCCCGAGCGGCTCATCGGCTACGGGCGCAAGGCCCAGTCGGTCCAGCGCGACGTCGTTCTCTGCGTCGACCAGTCGGGCTCGATGGCCGCCTCGGTCGTGTACTCGAGCGTCTTCGCGGCCGTCCTCGCCTCGCTCCGGGCGCTCAAGACCTCGCTCGTCGTCTTCGACACCGCGGTCGTCGACCTGACCGACAAGCTGGCCGACCCGGTCGACGTGCTGTTCGGCACGCAGTTGGGCGGCGGCACCGATATCAACCGGGCCATCGCCTACGGGCAGCAGCTCATCACCCGGCCCCGCGACACGATCTTCGTGCTGATCAGCGACCTGTACGAGGGCGGTATCCGCGACGAGATGCTCCGCCGCGTCGCCGCCATGATCGCCTCGGGGGTGCAGGTCATTGTCCTGCTCGCGCTCTCCGACGACGGGGCGCCGGACTACGACCATGAAAACGCCGCCGCGTTGGCTGCCCTCGGCGTGCCCGCGTTCGCCTGCACGCCGGACGTCTTCCCCGAGCTGATGGCGGCCGCCATCGAACGCCGCGACCTCCGCGGTCTGATCGAGCGAGCGGCGGCCGGACGCTGACCGAGTAGGGCCTGGTCGAGCGAGCGGCGGCCGGACGCTGACCGACTGGGGCTTGGTCGAGCGAGCGGCGGCTGGATGCTGGTCGAGTGAGCGGCGGCTGGATGCTGACCGAGTGGGCGGCGGGCTGGACGGCAACCGACTGGGGCTTGGTCGAGTGAGCGGCGGGCTGGACGGCACCCGACGGAGGCCCTCCCGGTCGAGCTAGTCGCTGACCGGCTGCGAACGCAGGTACCGGCCGAAGTGCGGCACCGTGAACGCCACCGTCCCGCGCTCGCCTGAGTAGATGAGGCCCTTCTTGATCAGTGCATCACGGGCCGGCGACAGGCTGGCCGGCCGCCGGCCGAGGGACTTCGCGATATCCGCCGTGGGTACGGCCGCCTGCGACTCGTCGGAAGGAGACGGAGACAGCGAAGCCATCGTCCGCATGTACTCCCGCTCGGCTGGCGTTGCCCGTTCGTACCGCGAGCCGAAGAAGCCGACCGCGAGTTCGGCCTCGGCCTCCGGAGCCGCCACCCGCACGTCGGCCGCCGTGATCGGGGACTTGGGTGCATGGTCCCAGGTCGCCTTGCCGTACGCCTGCACGAAGTACGGGTAGCCGCCGGACGCCTCGTACAGCGTGTCGAGCGCCTTCGCCTCGAAGTCCACGTCCTCGCGCAGGGCCGGAGCAGTCAACGCGACGTCGGCCGCGATCCGGTCGAGCCGGTCGATGCGCTGGTACCGGAAGAGCCGCTCCGAATATGACTTCGAGGCCGACAGCAGCGCCGGCAGATGCGGCAACCCGGCTCCGACCACGATCAGCGGCGCGCCGGTCTGGGACAGCTCGTGGCACGCCGCGCAGAGGGCCGACACGTCGTCCGGCAAACAGTCCTGCATCTCGTCGATGAACAGCCCAACCCCGGTGCCGACGTCGGTGGCCACACTGGCCGCGTCGGTGAAGAGCTCCACCAGGTCGATCTCGATGTCACCGGAGTCGGCCCGGCCGGATCGCACAGGGACATCGATGCCCGGTTGCCATCGGTCGCGTAGCTTGGTCGACTGCCCAGGGGGCACCCGAAGCGCGAAGGCCTTCAGTACACCTAAAAAATCTTCAATCCGGTCGGGAGCGCGATGGTGCGGAGCCAGCTCCCGGACGGCCATGTGCAGCGCAGCCGCGATCGGCCGGCGCAGCGACTGGTCGGGGCGCGCCTCGATCTTGCCGGTTCCCCACAGCCGGGCGATGGCCTGCGACCGCAGCGTGTTCAGCAGCACGGTCTTGCCGACTCCACGCAGGCCGGTGAGCACCAGCGAGCGCTCCGGCCGGCCGCGCGCCACCCGCTCGAGGACGACCTCGAACACCTCCAGCTCGCGGTCGCGGCCGGCCAACTCGGGTGGGCGCTGCCCGGCCCCGGGCGCATAGGGATTGCGAACCGGATCCATGACTTGGACCGTATCGGGCTTTCTAGCGTCAGCCGTAGAAGCGGCTAGAAGAAGCTCGACGGCGTGTCGCCAACCGGAGACACGCCGTCGAGGAGGATCTACAGCTCTCTAGGAAAAAGACTAGAGAGCCCGAGACTACCGAAGTTTCATGCAGAGGACGAAGCTGAACGTGTCGTTCTTCGTCTTGTAGAAGTAGTTGTGCGTGTAGCCGGGCACGTTTTCGCACTTCTTCACGTCGGACGTGCTGTCGAACCGCTTGAGGATCTCGAACGTGCCGGCCGCGCAGGTGGTCTTGCGCAGCACCGGCTTGTCGGACGT
>Ga0070683_100000665_pt1 | contig 24844 bp, 21 predicted proteins | sample KBSC713LmetaG_FD_64662 | JGI IMG/M metagenome (GOLD analysis project Ga0070683, IMG submission 64662) | Corn rhizosphere microbial communities from Kellogg Biological Station, Michigan, USA - KBS C7.1-3L metaG | ecosystem: Host-associated > Plants > Roots > Rhizosphere ... | reverse complement strand
GCCCACGAGTCATCCCGAGCGGTTGCCCACGAGTCATCCCGAGCGGTTGCCCACGAGTCATCCCGAGCGAAGCGAGGGATCGCTTTCACTAAAGAAGGTGAAAAGCGAGGGATCGCTTTCACTGAAGAAGGTGCCTATGCGTCTCCTCCGTCCATCGCTTGTCGCCTTGCTCGCGCCGGCCACGATGTTCGCGCAAGCCAAGCCTGGCCGCACACTGACGCTGCAAGACGCCATCAGCATGGCGCAGCAGCAAGGTCCCGCGGCGCAGGTCGCTCGCAGCAACCGTGACGCCGCGCGTTGGCAGGATCGGGCATTCAATGCGCGACTGCATCCGCAACTCTTTCTCAGCGGGACCGCCGCGAATCTCAATCACGGCATCAACGCGGTTCCTCAGCCCGACGGCACGTCGCAGTACATCGGACAAGCGCAGAACCTGACGTCATTCCAGCTCGGCTTCAGTCAGCGGGTTCCGCTCACGGGCGGAACGATCTCTGTCGGTTCGCAGGTCAGTCGCTTCGACCAGTTCGGCGATGCCAACACGAGACTTTATCAGACGTCCCCCGTCGTCGTCAGCCTGCAACAGGATCTCTTCAAGCCGCGCGAAGTCGTTTGGGATGAGCGAGTGCAGTCTCTCAGCGCGTCGGTCGCCGAACGAGGATATCTCGAGGCACGCGAGGATGTCGCGGGAATTGTCGCCGACGCGTTCTTCAACCTCTACGCCGCACAGATGACGCTCGCGAATGCGCAGGCGAACGTTTCGGTGAACGACACGTTGTACACATTGAACAAAGGCCGATACGAAGTCGGCAAGATCGGTGAAAATGATCTTCTGAAGAGCGAGCTCGCGCTGCTTCGCGCTCGTGCGGCGGTCGACGACGCAAAGCTCTCGCGCGATCGCGCGGAGGCGGCGCTGCGACGAACGATCTCGTTCCCGGATGCCGAACCGTTGACGATTGTCACCCCGGATTCCATTCCGTCGATTCAAGCCGATCCGGAAATTGCCGTGCGTGAGGCGCTCAGGAACTCGAGTACGACCGAGCAGTCCGAGCTCGATCTCGTGAAGTCCCGTCGCGAGATCGCCGAGGCGAGAGCGTCAAATCGGTTCAACGCGACCATTCAGGCGAGCGCGGGATTCAATCAAACTGCAGCGGCATTTGGTCAGGCGTATCAAAGTCCGCTCGGGAAACAAACGCTCACCGTCGGCGTCAACCTTCCGATGATTCAGTGGGGAGCGGGGAAAGCCGACGTCGAGGCCGCGAGGGCAGGCGAACAGCGGACGTTGTCGAACAACAAGTCACGCCGCGACCAACTCGCGGAGGACGCGCGCTTTTCTGCTCTCGGCCTCGACCAGGCCCAAAGAAACGTTCTCATTTCCGCGAAGGCCGACACGGTTGCGGCGAAGCAATTCGAGGTCGCGCGCAACCGCTACATCATCGGCAAGATCAGCAATACTGATCTCTACACGGCGCAGGATCAGAAAGACCAGGCTGTGCTTGCGAACGTACAAGCACTTCGCGCGTACTGGACGGCGTACTATCATCTGCGTCGGGTCACGCTGTACGACTTCGCGTTGAAGCAGCCAATGACCGACGAGCGAGTGAAGTAGTCATCCCGAGCGAAGCGAGGGGTCGCTATCCAGCCACGGCAGTGTCAACTGCCTCACAGGTAAAGCGATCCCTCGTCTTCACTCCTCGGATGACGGACGTCCGAGTCAATCAGCGCGGAGCGCATTTGCTGGATCAACCGCCGCCGCTCTTCGCGCCGGAAGCCAGCTCGCAAGCAAGGTGACGCCAAGCAGACTGACCGCAGCGCCGATCAACGCGACCGGATCCATCGGGCTCACGTCGTAGAGCAGTCCGCGGAGAAAGCGCGTCAACGCAACCGACGCCCCGAGCCCGATCACAATCCCGACTCCCGCGAGCAGCATGCCCTGACGCGAGATCATCCAGCTCACGTCACCCGGACGAGCGCCGAGCGCCATCCGAACGCCGATCTCGCGTTGCCGAACGCTCACCCCGTACGCCATCACACCGTAAATGCCAACCGCGCCCAACACGAGCGCAATCGCGCTCGCGAGCCCGAGCAATAGCATCGTGAAGCGCGTTCGCGCCGTTGCCGAGTCGACGACGTCGCTCATCGCTCGCTCTCCGTATGTCGGCAACGCGGGATCGAGATCGTGAACGATTCGTCGAATCGACGGTGAAAGTGTCGCACCCGCCCCACCGCTTCGAACGACCAACGTCATATATCGCTGCGCGTACGCACTATCGCCGTCGGGAGTTACCATGGGGAAGTAGATCGCCTGTTCGGCGGGCGTGTCGAGCGCGTGGAGATGAACGTCGCCGACGACACCGACGATCGTGAACCACGGACCATCGATTGACGGGCGAACGCGTTTTCCGAGCGCGCTCCCGCCCTTCCAGTACTGTTCGGCGAAGCTTCGACTGACTATCGCTTCAGTGATCGCCCGGGTACCGGTCGACGGTTCGAATGTTCGTCCCGAGAGCACCGGTGTGTGCATCGCGCCGACGTATCCGGTCGTCACCGCGAGATGTGCATGAACTCGCGGGACGCTGTTCGGCGGCGCCGGATGATCTTCGATCTCGGTCACGCTCGTGTTGTTGTCGCTCGTGAGCGGGAGCCAGGTCGTCAGTGCGGCGCTTTGCACACCGGGAAGGGCCTTTACACGAGACAGAAGCTCGTCATAGAACTGCGTTCTCGACGCGGTGCTTGAGTATCGAATCGTCGGCAGCGAGAGCCGCATCGCGAGCACATTCTTTTCGTCGAACCCGGGGCTGACATTTCTGAGTCGCGCAAAACTCCTGGCCATGAGTCCGGAAGCGGCGATGAGCACGAGCGCCATCGCGACTTGAGCGATTACGAAGATCCCTCGTGCACGTTGACGGTCCGCGCCAGTCGTTGCCGAGCGTCCTGACTCCTTCAATACCGCGGAGATCGCGATGCGCCGCGTTCGGAGCAACGGAAGCAGGCTGACCGCGCCTGCACTCAACACGGTGATGAGCGCGGAAAACGCGACGACCCTGGCGTCGACGCCGGCTTCCGAGAGGCGAGGAAGGTTCATCCCCGGCAATGCGCTGAGAACGCGGACGCCAAAGTATGCGAGCACCAACCCGAGAACGCCCCCGACCGCCGAGAGGAGGAAACTTTCATTCAAATACTGTGAAACGAGGCTCGCTCTCCCGGCTCCGAGAGCCGTGCGAACCGCAAGCTCGCGCTGGCGACCTTCCGCTCGAACCAGAAACAGGTTCGCGACGTTCGCGCATGCGACGAGCAACACGAGTCCGACCGCGCCGAACAGAATCCAGAGCATGCGGCTCGAGTCGCCGACGATCGTATCGCGCAGCGGCGTGACGACTCCCTGGAACTTTGCCTGCGTCCACATCTCCTTTGGAATCTTGTCCGGAAACTCGTCGAGTACATTCGGCAGGAGCCGGGTCATCTCGGCGGCGGCGGCTTGTGGCGTGATGCCCGGCCTGAGTCGTCCCACGGCGGAGTAATTGAAGCTTCCCGTTTGTGTGTGCGCGGGATCGAACCGGAGCGGCTCCCATGCGTCGACGTCAGAGCTTGGGAAATGAAAGCTCGGCGGCATCACGCCGATGACTTCTGCTTCGCGCCCGTCGAGGAGAACGCGCTGACCGACGATGTGCTCCGCCGCGCCGAAGTTGCGTCTCCACAGACCGTCGGAAAGAATCACGACGTGTGGCGAGTCTTTCTCGTCGTCGGCGGTCGCGAATCCACGACCGTGCGCCGGCGCGACCCCGAGGACGTTGAGCAGGCTCGCACTGACGCCCGTGATCGAGATTCGCCTCGCCTCGGCTGATGAGGATCCGAGAATGCCGAGGTTCATGCCGTATTCGCGGTACGCCGCGATTCCGTCGAAGGCGGTCGCGTGTCGCTGATACAACAGAAACGTCCCGTCCGATTGCTGCAGATGTCCGGCTCCTGCGACCGCCGTCGTATGCGACAGATCCATTAGCCGGTCGGCATGCGCGTAGGGCAGGGGGCGGAGCAGTACGCCGTTGATGATGCTGAACGCGGCCGTCGTCGCTCCGATGCCGATCGTCAGCACGATCGCGGCCGTGATCGTGAAGGCAGGGGCGCGGCGTAGGCGGCGCCACGCATACTGAAGCTCGCGACGTGGGTCAGACACGAAAAACCGGTCCTTGAGGAGTCGACGGCTCGTACGAGCCACGACCACCGAAGTTGCGCCGTTAAGTCAATTTCCCTTGACAGGTGAGCCGGCCCGGGGTTAGCCTCAGTGCCATGACCCGCCAAGCCGCCAGCAGCTTTTATTACTATTACTTCTATGCGACCCAGACCACGGGCCGTAGTTGGCAGCGTACGCGGTAGAGTCAAAAGCAGCACCGCGAACCAACCAGCGACCCGTGAATCCCACGGGTCGCTTTCTTTTTGTCCCCAATTCTCCTCGGCACCATGATCATCATCACACGCGCCAACGTCACTGATTCTGAAGTCGACCACATCCGCGAACGAATCGAGTCTGTCGGCATGAGAACACACCTTTCGCGCGGCGAGAGCCGCACCATCATCGGCTGCATCGGGGACGAATCGTTGCTCCAGGAAGTTCCGCTTCGCTCGCTTCCCGGCGTCGAATCAGTGATGCCCGTACTCAAGCCGTACAAACTCGCGTCGCGCGAGTTCGCTGCCGATCGCACGATCGTCCGCGTTGGGGGACGCGACGCGCAAGCATCGTTCGGCGGCAAAGAGATCACCGTGATCGCCGGCCCGTGTTCAGTCGAAAACCGCGACATGTTGTTTCAGAGCGCCGATCTCGTTCGCGAAGCAGGCGCGAAGATGCTTCGCGGAGGCGCATTCAAGCCGAGAACGTCTCCCTATGCCTTTCAGGGACTCGGCGCCGAAGCGCTTCGCATGCTCTCGGAAGTCCGGGCGGAGACCGGCCTGCCGATCGTCACCGAAGTGATGGACACGCGACAGGTGGACCTCGTCGCCGAGCATGCCGACATGTTGCAGGTCGGTGCGCGCAACATGCAGAATTTCGCGCTGCTCGCCGAGCTCGGACGCGTGCGCCGGCCGATTCTCCTCAAGCGCGGCCTGTCGGCGACCATCAAAGAACTGTTAATGGCCGCCGAGTACATCATGGCGAACGGAAATCATGACGTCGTGCTCTGCGAACGCGGTATTCGCACGTACGAGACCGCGACGCGCAACACGCTCGACGTCGCCGCGATCCCGGTGCTCAAACGCGAGTCGCATTTGCCGGTCATCGTCGACCCGAGCCACGCTGGCGGCGACGCGTCACTCGTCGCTCCGCTCGCCTTCGCGGCGATCGCCGCTGGTGCCGACGGATTGATCGTCGAAGTGCATCCTGATCCCGAGTGCGCCCTCTCTGATGGCGACCAGTCGTTGGCGCCGCCGGCATTCGCGGCGATGATGCAGCAGCTCGGTGCGTTCGCGGCCGCGACGGGACGCACGATGTCCGAACCCATTCGCGCGCAGGCCGTCGCATGAGCGAAGCCACCGAGAAGGAAAAATCCGCCGCGATCGAGGAGCTCGCGAAATGTCGAAGCGAGATCGAGCGCATCGATCACGAAATCATCTCACTCCTTGCCGAACGTTTGGTGCTTGGCAAGCGGACCGGTGATCTGAAGCGAGCAGCGGGGCTGCCCATTCTCGATCCGACGCGCGAGGCCGCGGTAATTCGTCGCGTGACGACGGCGGCGCGCGAAGCCGGACTGCCGCCCGAGCCCATTCGCGAGGTGTTTTGGCAGATCGTCGGCATGTCGCGCCGCGAGCAAGAGGCCAAATGAGCGTTTGTGAAAGCGCGGCGATCATTGGCTTGGGTCTCGTCGGCGGGTCGATCGCGCGCGATCTCGCGGCCAAGGGAACTCGGGTCACCGGGTTCGATGCACATGACGGTCACCTCGCGAAGGCGCTCGAAGAGGGGATCGTGCACGGCGCGCTCGACGCATCTCTGTCGGGAACGAGCGACGTCGACCTCATAGTCATCGCCGTGCCGGTCGATGAAGCGGTCGACATACTGAGACGCATCTCGGCGCATGCTCCACGGGCGCGGCTGATCACAGACGTTGGAAGTACGAAGGCGCGCATCGTCGCCACTGCGACGGCGCTCGGCCTCGGCGACGTTTTCGTCGGCGCTCATCCGATGGCCGGCGGACATCGTTCCGGCTGGGACGCGTCGTCATCAGGGTTATTTAAAAACGCCCGCGTCTACTTGTGTCGCGGAGAGAGCGTCTCGGAAGACGCGACGGATCTTGCTCACCGCTTCTGGGAATCGCTCGGCGGCAAACCGATTTGTATCGACGCTTCGGAGCACGATCGAACGCTCGCGTGGACGAGCCATCTTCCGCATGTCGCGTCGACCGCCGTGGCCCTCGCGTTATCACGAGTTGGTTTCGGACGTAACGATCTTGGCCCGGGTGGCAGAGACATAACGCGCCTCGCCGGGAGCTCTCCCGCGATGTGGACGGCGATCGCTCGCGAGAACGCGACCGAGATCGATGCCGCCCTCGCGGCGGCCGAAGAGGAGATCGCGGCGTTTCGGCGTGCGCTGGCGACGGCGAATGCCGGTGATATTCGAGCGCGATTTACGATTGCTCGGGAATGGTTCGAGCGCTAGCGCCGGAGCACGTCGCCGCGCTAGTCGGGCGACGCGCGCGGATGTTCAAGCGCCAGTAGTCGAGCTCCAGCGGGGGCGAATCGCCCGCCGCGAGCGTGGTGATTCGATCGACGAATCTTCGGCGCTGGTCTTCCGTGGTCATTCGCGCGAGAAACGTGCGCAGCACGACGGTCGAAATGAACGTCGCGAACGCGTCAGGCGTCGGAAACACGAACGGCGCGGCCTCGAGATTCACATCGATGTCCACGAATCCCGACGCGCGAAGGCGCCGAGTCGTCGAGTCGACGTCGGCGTAATACGTCGCCCACCGCCAGTTCTTGAACATCGGAGCGAACTCGGGCGTTTGTGACAGCGCGAACGCCCGCGACTGAATCCGCTCGATGTTCAGTCCACCGCCGCATTGCGCGTGCACCCGACCGCCGGGCTTGAGGACTCTATAAAGCTCCGGGAACAGCCGGTCGTGGTCGAGAATCCAGTGAAACGTCGCCGTGCTGAAAACGACGTCGAATGCCGAACGAAAAGGCATCGCCGAGATGTCGGCGACCGCGACAGTCGTTGCTGGATTGTTGGCGAGAGTCTTTGCCGCGACTTGAGCCATGTTATCAGAACGATCCAACGCGACGATACTCCCATTCGGCAGTCGGTTGGCGAGAAGCGTTGTCAATCGTCCTGTTCCACAACCCGCGTCGATGACGCTTTCGTCGCCGTTGAGCTCGAGGGATGCCAGGACTCGCTTCCCCCATTCGAACTGCGGTTCGGAGACAGCGTGATAGGAGCGTGCGTCCCACTCTCGTGGGGCGACCGCCCCCTGGGTGTCTGGTGGTCCAAGTGGTTTCGTCATTCCTGCCTTGGTCGCGCGGTCACGGTGCGACAAGCCTCCCAATTGCGTCCTTTTCGCACGTCCAACTTCGTTGTTTCGAGGACACTCGTTGTGCAGTTCCTAGACTTTCGCTCGATCGGCGCTGGGCTCGTAGTCGCCACCGCTTTTCTTGCTGCGTGTAGCGACGGCGGGACGGCTCCGATGGTGCCCGCGTCGATCGAGATAGTCGCTGGCAACAATCAAACAGGTTCGGTCGGCCAACGCCTGGGCAGCGCACCCACCTTTGTCGTTCGCGACGCGAACGGCCACGCGATCTCAGGCGTTGGCGTAACAGTCGTCGTCGCGGCCGGAAACGGCGCGATCGCGAGCGCGGCAACGAAGTCCGCGAACGGTCCGACGTCGATCGGAACCTGGACGCTTGGCGAAAAGACCGGGGTCAACCAAGTCACTGTAACGGTCGGAAGTCTTACCCCGATCGTATTCAGCGCGACCGCGACCGCCGGAGCTCCCGCGAAGATCGCCACGCCGATGTCGACGACCTTCTCGGCGCGCGTCGGTGATGTCGTTTCTCCTGCGCCGATCGCGACGGTCGTCGACGCGTATGGAAATCCCGTCGCCAACGCGAGCATTCGCGTTTCGACGGCTGGCGGCGGAACAGCGGCCGCAATCGTGACGTCGGATACGTCTGGAAACGTCACGATCACCGATTGGATGCTCGGCGAGAAAGTCGGGCAAGACGTGCTGACGCTCACGACCGGTAGCGCGACGCTTTCGTTTTTTGCGAACAAACAGGCGGGGAGTCCGGCAAAGGTCATCGCTGTATCCGGCGACGGTCAGTCTGTGCTCGCCGGCAGCGTTGCGTCGCCGATCATCGTCCGCGTCACCGATCGGTTCGGAAACACAGTGCTCGGCCAAGCGGCGACATTCACCGTCTCGAGCGGGGGCGGCAGTGTTCAGACGACCAGCGCCTCTCCCGACGCGAGCGGAATGATCACATTGCCTTCGTGGACCTTCGGCCGCACGGCGCTTCCGCAGGTCGTCCACGTCACGGCGGGGCAAGCCGCCGGCGACATCTCTGCGTCGGTGCACAGCGACTTCCATATAGATGTGCGGTTCTTCGGTCCGGCCATGACCGACGCGCAAAAAGCCCTGTTCACGAATGCCGCGGCTCGCATCAGCGCCCTCGTCACCGGCGACATCCCTGACGTTCCGGTTCAAAACTTCGACGTCGCGGCCGTCTGTGGCTTCCCCGAGCTTCCGGTGCTCAATGAGACGATCGACGATCTCGTGATCTACGCGTCGGTCCAGGACATCGACGGTCCCGGCAAGATTCTCGCGCAGGCGGGACCGTGCGCGTTTCGCGGACGCTCGCAGGCCTACCTGACGATGATCGGGGTCATGGAATTCGATTCCGCGGACCTCGACCGGATAGGGACGAACGGAACTCTTCAGGACGTCATCACCCACGAGATGATGCACGTCCTCGGCATCGGAACTCTGTGGTATGCGCAGGGACTTACGCTGAATCCGGGAACGTCGATGGTTTCGTACGTCGGCACCGCCGGAAAAAAAGGCTGTGCCGATGATGGCGGCCTCTCGATGTGCGCGGCCGGCGTTCCGGTCGAGAACAATGGCGTGCCGGGGACGGCGGACTCGCATTGGCGCGAGTCGGTATTTCAATCAGAGCTCATGACCGGCTACGTGAACAGCGGGGGGATGCCGCTAAGTGCGATCACCGCTGGTAGCTTACAGGACATGGGATACACGGTGAACATGCTGGCGGTCGATCCATTTAGAGTGCCGACTAGTCCGTCGTCGTCGAATCTTGCGCCCGGCGAAACAGCCTGGGAGAAGATGCTGCCCGGCCCCGGAGCCGTTGTATCGCCCACAGGTAACGCGGTCCTCCTCAAGCGCCCGTAGCGAAAGACAGCCTTGGCGAAGAAGCAAGCGAAGCGTCTTGCTGCGCCACGTTGGTGGGCGGTCGCGATGTCAATCGTCGCGGCCGCCGTTGCGTTTGGCGCCGCACTCCGCGGCCCGTTTCAGTTTGATGATGTCGCCGCAATCGCGCGCAATCAAACAATCGATCGTCTCTGGCCGCTCGGAGTTCCACTCAATCCGCCACCGCGAACCGCGGTCTCCGGTCGGCCGGTCGTCAACTACTCGCTCGCCATAAGCAACGCGATCAATGCCGCGCTCGGCGTCAGCGAGTCGCCGCTCGGACTGCCGTCGTCGCAGGCCGCCGGTTACCGTGTTGCGAATATTCTCATACATCTTCTCTGCGGCCTGCTTTTGTTCGGCGTCATTCGCCGAACGATGCGGGGATCGAAGCTTTCGAAGGACTGGGAGGCAATAGCGGATCCCGTCGCGGGCATCGTCGCGATGATCTGGCTCGTTCATCCGCTGAACACCGAAGCGGTCGACTACGCGATTCAGCGGACGGAGCTCGTCGTCTCACTGTTGTACCTGACGACGCTGTACGCCTCGGTTCGCGCATGGGACGCCGTGAAGCCGCGGGCGCGACTTTCGTGGTGCGCAGCATCGGTGATCTCGTGCTTCCTCGGCATGTGCAGCAAGGAAGTCATGGTGAGCGCGCCGCTCGCCGTCCTCCTGTACGATCGTGCCTTTCGCGACGAGTCCTGGCGCACGCTATTCGCGACACGTCGGCTGTTCTATGCCGCGCTGTTCGCGACGCTCATTCCACTCGCCGTCATTGTTTCGGGAGGCGCGCGCTCCGACAGCGTCGGTTTCACGCATGGAATCGCGTGGTATGAGTATTTGTATAGTCAGGGTTGGGCGATCGCGCGATACGTGAAGCTCGCGCTTTGGCCCGATCGGTTGACGTACGATTACGGGTCGGACGCCATCCATGGCGTCGGAGGCGGATTGGGGCTAGCGGCACTTTCTATCGTTGGCGGCGCGACGCTCGTTGTCTGGATCCGCGGAGCGCGCGAGTGGATGTGGCTCGCGTTCCTGAGCGCGTGGTTCTTCATTCTTCTCGCGCCGTCGTCGAGCTTCGTCCCGATTCGCACCGAGATCGCCGCCGAGCGGCGCATGTACTTGGCACTCGTTCCAATCGTTCTCTCGATTGTGATCGGCCTCGAAATTCTCCGACGTCGTCTCGCCGTCGTGTGTGAGCGCCGTGCAACACTGTTGTGGTCCGTCCTCGGCGGAGTCGCGGTCGCGTATTTCGCCGCATCGTATTGGACTGCGCACGAGGTGGCGTCGCTGATCGGCGCGTCCGGATCCGGATCGCTCGCCCTGTCGACGGTCACGCGCGCCGTCGTCGCCGCTTTGGCCGCGGCGCTCGTGTACCTCATCGCGACCGCGAACAACCGCCAGTGGATCATCATCGGAATCGGTGCGGCGCTCGTGCTTACATCCGCGTCGCGAAGCCTACTCTACGCTGACGCGGAGCGCCTGTGGACCGACGCTGTCGCCAAGGAGCCGGCGAATCCGCGAGCGTACGACAACCTCGCGGCGGCGATCATTAGGAAAGACTCAACGCGTGCCGGCGAGGCGGAGAGTCAGCTCCGCAGGGCGATCGACATCGATTCCACGTATGTTGCCGCGTACAACAACCTCGCGGCGATCGCGATTCAACGCGGGGATACGGCCAAGGGGCGCGACCTCCTCGAGCACGCGCTCCGCATCAATCCGGGCTATATCGACGCCACAGAGCGACTTGGCGAGTTGCTCGCCAAGTCGAACGATCCAACGAAGTCGATCGCGAATCTCGAGCGTGTCGTCTCGATGCGTCCGACTGAAGAAGCACTCGCGACGCTTGCGATTGCGTATATGTCCGCGGGACGCCACGAAGACGCGAAGGCCACGCTCCAGCGTCTGATCGCTATGAATCCCCATCGCCTCGACGCGCTGTCGTACCTCGCCGCGATGCTGTCCGAAGAAGGGCATCCGGATCAAGCGATCGGCTACCTCGAGACGGCGGTTCGCGAAGGCGCGACGTCGCCGGCGTCGTACGCGCTGTTGAGCATGACGTACGCGCAGCTCGGTCGCGCCGACGAAGCCGCGCGAGCCGCGTCTGTCGCAGCCGCCCAACCGGGAATCTCCGCGCCGATGTACGTCCAACTCGGGCGTGCGATGATGATGTCGCAGCGACCGCCGGATGCCGAACGCTTCTTCACACGTGCGATCGAGCTTGCGCCGAACGATCCGGAGGCGGTCACGCGACTTGGGATCGCCAAGGCGGCGAACGGAGACGCAAAGGCAGCCGTCGCCTTGTTTCGCCGGGCGCTCGTCATTGCTCCCGGCTACGAACCGGCGTTGCGCGCGCTCGCGGCGGCTCCGCCGTCGGCGAAATAGACGGCCTCAAGTTCTCGTTCGGCCGAGGTGGGAGACCATTGCTTTGCGAGCGGCGTCGAGGGCCGCTTGCGGCGTAAGACCGTGCGCCTGACACACGCGATGGATTCCAACTCGATACGTCGCCGGTGGCTGGCTCGGCTTTAGCTTCGTGCTGAACTCGCAGGCAACCATGCGACACGACTCGTCGACTTTCACGACCCAGGCCCCGCGCAAGAAATCCGGGTTCTCATCGATGCGTCGCTCGATAACCTCCGGTCCGAAGCCGAGCCTCCAGGAATCGGCGTCGCGCGCGAGCGGCTTTCCCATCAACGACAAATTCTTGCCGAGCGAGTATCGATCGACGAGTAGCGATTGATAGCGCTTCGCTGACGCCTCGCTGCTGAACACGGCGAGGACGGAGTCGTGGGGCCGACCATCGGTGGCGAGCCAAATTCGCTGCATTTCTATACCCGAATAAAAGCCGAAGATCAGAATAACTCGGCTTTTGTCGGTTGGCTACTGTCATCGGGTCATCCCGAGCGAGCGCAGCGACGAGGGAGCGCTTGCTCGCCACGGCACTAAGAAGTGCCTGAGTGCAAGCGATCCCTCACTTCGTTCGGGATGACCTAGCACACATATGACAAACGGCTGATCCCCGAGAGCTATGGTTTCGCCGGTGACGCGCAGAGATAGTCCAGCGCGAGCTTCGTCATCGATCCGCCGATCGGCGATCCGAATCCGGGCTGCGCGATCGTTTTTTTCTCGACGACTCTCTTGCCGGTCGTGTCGGCGAAGTAGATGGTCTCCTTTGCGGCGACCGTCGACTTCGCGCAATCGAACATCGCGATGTGCTGTGAGCTTTTCCAAACAACCCCTGGGGACGCATCGACCGGCTTCACGAATACGACGCGGATGTGCGCGGTGATGATTCCGTTGACTTTCTTGACGGAACGAGGGTCGACGTAAACGGGATTTCCCGTCGTCGTTTTTCCCATCTCCTTCCACCGGGTCTGCGCGTGTACAGACGTTGCCGGGAGGAGAACGAGCAAGGCAGCAATGGCGGAGCGCATGCTACACAATGTGTCGATACGCTCCGTTTTGACAATCGTCTTGGGGATGATCGCAACCAACACCGCGGGATTTTCTTAACGCCCGGCGACGTCCCACGTCAGTCAACACGTTGAACGGCATGTCGGCAGACCACTGTCCGCTCTCTCGCAGGTGAGGATCACGCCCATGGCTACGTCGAGTCCAACGACTCCAGAGAGTCCCGCTCCCTCCGATGCCACGACGAACGAAGCGCGGCGGAGTCGTCGCTCCTTCGTTTTCTTCGGCGCCCTAGCAGCGTCAGCGCTGCTTCCAAAGGCCGGCAGCGCACAAGGCAGAGAGAAACGACGCAAGCAACCCGTCGCCGAACCTGCCTCGGATTCGACGACGAGCGAGTTTGCGACGGTTCGCCAAAACGAGAGTGCTGCCGCATTCGCCGAGTGGGATAGCACGCTTGGACGTGTCGTGCGCCGCGCGTCCTACGGCGCGACGGCCGCCGAAGTCGCGAAGGCCAATCAGCTCGGCTTTCAGGGATACATCAACTACCAGTTGAACTACACGCGCATCAACGATGACGTCGTCGAGAACGCCGTCGCTCAGCGCTGGCCGTTGATCTCTCAGTCGTCGGACGCCCTGTTCAGTGCCGATTCCGGAACGCTTCGGTCACAGCTCCAGGAAGCGACGATCTATCGCGCGGCATTTTCACAGCGACAACTCTACCATCGCATGGTCGAGTTCTGGAGTGATCACTTCAACCAAGACTACGACAAGGTCGGCTATCTCCTCGCCGCCGATCAGCGCGACGTCATTCGCAAGTACGCGCTCGGCAAGTTCCCCGATCTGTTGAAGGCGAGCGCGCACAGCGCGTCGATGATGGTGTATCTCGACCAGAACGCGAGCCGCAACACCGCGCCAAATCAGAACTACGCGCGCGAGATCATGGAGCTCCACACGCTCGGCGTCGACGGCGGCTACACGCAGAACGACGTCGCTGAACTGTCGCGAGTTCTCACGGGATGGACCGTGCAGGGACGTGGGACCTTCGTCTTCAATCCCGCGATTCACGATTGGGGTGCAAAGACGGTCCTTGGTGTCACGATTCCGGCAAGTCCGGCGTCGACGGGCGCCGCGGGAATCAATGAAGGCGAGAAGATGCTCGATGTGCTCGTGAACCATCCGAGCACCGCGCGCTTCATCTCGACGAAGATGCTGAGGTGGCTCCTCGATCCGAATCCGTCGGAAACGCAGATCAGCGCGATCGCGTCGGTCTACAAAGCGACGGGCGGCGACATCAAGGCGATGGTGCGCGCGATTCTGAACGACGCGTGGCTCGCTGCGGCACCGATGAAGCTCAAGCGGCCGTTCCACTTCCTCGCGAGCTCGCTGCGTTCGACGATGCCGACGATCACGACGATGTCGACGTACAACAATCAGCTCAACAATCTCGGACAGCCGCTCTTCAGCTGGGACACCCCCGACGGCTATCCGGACAAGGTCGAGTACTGGGCGGGCAACATCGTTCCGCGGTGGAACTACGCCAACGTCGCGTCGACGTTCAATTCGCAGACGACGGTCATCGTCGACACGACGGCGTATCGCGCCGGGTCGCCCGACGCGGCCGTCGATCTCATCGACCAGAACTTCTTCGGCGGCGAGATGCCGGCGGCGACGCGCACGGCGCTCTTGACCTATGTGAAGGCCGGAACGTTCAACGACACTCGCGTTCGCGAAGCAATCGGCCTGGCGATCAGCGCCAACGCCTTCCAGTGGTATTGACCCGGAGCGCTCAGATGAACGAGGAACATCCAGACGATTGCGGGTGCCAAGAGTACAACGAGCTCTCTCGGCGACAGTTCCTGACGACGTCCGCGGTTGGTGCATCGGCGGCGTTCTTTCCGGCGTGGCTGCCGAAGATCGTCATGTCGAAGGCGTACGCGTCGAATCGCGACGTCATCGTCTCGATCTTCATGCGCGGCGGTGCGGACGGCTTGAGTCTTTGCGTTCCGTTCGCCGATCCGAACTACTACACGTCTCGGTCGTCGATCGCGATTCCACGCCCTGACTCGACGTCGACGGCAAAGGGTGTGAATCTCGACGGTTTCTTCATGTTCCCGCAGGCCATGACCGGCGGTGCCGCGGGCACGGGCGGACTGATGCCGGCGTTTCAGGCCCAGGATCTTCTCGTCGTTCACGCGACCGGACAGCTGAACAACTCGCGTTCGCACTTCGATGCGCAGCGATACATGGAAGTCGGCAAGCCGGTCGACCCGACGCTCGTCACCGGTTGGCTTGGCCGACATCTCGCGAGCATTCCGCCGCTCAATCCGACGGCGCCGCTCCGTGCGCTCGGCGTCGCGAGCGGTCTGCAGAAAACGCTCGTTGGCGCGCCGAAGACGCTCCCGATCGCCGATCCGACGAACTACTCGATTGGTGGCTCGGCGACGACGCAGGCGCAGCGCCTCGCGTTCATGCAGTCGGACTATGCGGCCGCTGAAGAGCCGCTTCACTCGGCGGCGCTCGACGCGACGAACACGGTCAACCTCCTCAAGACGGTAAACTTCACCGGCTACAAGCCTGCGAACGCCGTCGTCTATCCGACGAGCTCCTTTGGTCGCGCGCTTCGATCGGTTGCGGTGCTGATCAAGAGCGACGTCGGCATCGAAGCCGCGCAGGTCGACATCGGCGGTTGGGACACGCACTCCGGACAGGATCCCATCGCCGGCTCGATGTTCAAAACGATGCAGGATTTCTCGAACTCGCTCGCGGCTTTCTACGCCGACGTGATCTCGACGGGCTACAACGTCACGCTCGTCGCGGTTTCCGAGTTCGGACGAAACGTTCGCGAGAACGGTAGCCAAGGCACGGACCATGGCCGAGGCACGGTGATGTTCGCGATGGGGAAGGGAATTTCCGGCGGTCGGGTGCTGACCAAGAATTGGCCGGGCCTCGCGCGCGAACAGCAGGATTCAGGACAGGACCTCAAGGTCACCGTCGACTACAAGGACATTCTCGCCGAGATTGTCCAGAATCGTTTAGGAAACTCCAATCTGGGTTTCGTGTTCCCAACGTGGACTCCGACGATGCTCGGGGTGACTCGATAGAAGACCTACTGGACCTGGATCTCGCCGATCATTCCTGGGTGAACCTTGCATTCGTAGTGGAAGTCGCCTCGTGTTCGGAAAATGCGTGACACATTGCCGCTCAAGGTGACGTTGACGTTTGCTGGCGCACCGGCGGTTGCTGCGAATGTGACATCGTGCCCGTCGCCCATAGCACCGGGAGTGATGTGGAATACCACCGTATCTCCGGCAGCGACGCCGAGAAAGCTCGGACTGAAGGCTGATTCAAGTGTGAAGACGTCGTACGTTTTGTTGGATCCGTTCGTCGATGTCGGAGTGCTGTCGGAACCGCCGCAGGCGATCGCGAAGAACAGAGCAACGGAACAGGCGCTGAGTCGCATTGGCCGATGAACCGAGTGAAAGGAGTGGATGTGTCGCACCTACTATCGCGTTGGACGATCGGACAGGCGAGAAGTTCAAAACTCCTGGCGTGCTGTATCGCCGCGACGCTGATCGCCTGCGGCTCGGATTCCACGACCGGTCCGTCGTCGTCGAATTCATCGAGCCCTGCCGGTACATACACGATGTCGACGGTGAACGGCAAGGCGGTTCCGACGTCGCTGTTCGCCGACGGCTCTTTCACGTACGACATCACCGGCGGAACGATGAAGCTCACGACCGACGGAAAATTCTCCGCGGTCACGAACTATCGTCAATCGCTGCCCGGAAGCGTCGAGAACTTCGTCGATAGCATTGGCGGCACGTGGACGCAGAGCGGCAGTTCGCTCCAGATGTCGGTCAGCGACGGAACGAGCGCCACCGCGACATTCGACAAGTCAACGCTCACCCTGAGCAGTTCCGATCAGGGGATTACGTTGACCGTCGTCTACGGGAATAAGAAGTAGAGCTGTTGAGGAACAGCAGAACTACGACACAGCGGAACTACAGAACCCATGTTTTTTGTCGTTCTGTCGTTCCGCGGTTCCGTCGTTCCGTACGGATGCCTAGCTCCGAAGCAGTCCCATAGTTGCAGTTAGCGCCGAGTCGACGAACGCCTCGATCTGCTCGCGCTGCTTCTCATCGCCGACAGCAGATGCAGGAAGCACCGCCCCGATCCACTCGTGCGCGTGCCACATCCCGTTGCCGGCAAGTGATGGACGCGCGACATCGGCGCGAGGACGCGGATAGGTGCTCGCGTAGTAGTACGGCTCGTTGTAGTAGACGTCGCCTGGCTCCATTCCGAGACTGACCGTCTTCCCCGGCGCAAACTCGATGATCGTCGCGATGTCGAAGTGGTGCGGCCAGCAGCGAACCGGGGCTGCATGCCGCATTTTCGCGACGAATTCCTCGAGGATGATCGACGCATCGGAATACCAACTGGCGAGCTCGTTGAAAGCGTCGGCATCGCTCGCGTCGAATCGTCCCCCGTTGTCGACCGGGTGCGCCGGAATCTCGTAATGCTTCTCGAGCGTGTACTTCGTCGGGTCGAGTCCCAGAGTCGCGACATGCTGTCGCACCCAATCTGCGGCCTCAGCGATCGTGCGACCGTCGAGCGACAGATTCGCGCGCGGGCCGTCGTTCGCAATCACCAACACTGCGAACGGAGCGATCGTCACGCCGACGCGAATGTCGGCGTCGTTGCGCACAGGATTCGAAACGAGCGCCGACAGCGCGTCGATCCACATGAGATTCGTGTGACTGTCATCCGGCTGCTTCGGGAGGTATGAAATGCCGAGCGCCGTCGCGAGCTGCGCCGCGTGATGAACTTGAAGCCGTGTGTCGACGAGCGATGCTGCAGTTTCAGTCCGAAGAGCGCGCCACGCGCTCACATTCGGGCGGTTGGGATCAGACACCACCGTACCACTCATAACCCTGATCGCTCCAGTACCCCCCGTTCCGCGTTGGCATGAACATGATTCGCGTCAGATATTTCGTGTTCTTATAGCCGAGTTTCGTCGGAGAATATACGCGGGCAGGGGCGCCCCACGCTGCGTTCAGGTAGTGGCCGTCCTGCGCGTATACCACCAACGTCTGCGGGTGCATCGCACTTTCGATGTCCCAGCTCTCATGGTATTCGTCGTCGAACGACTGAAAATCGACGTATTTCGCCGCGGGATCAACACCGGCGAGCTTCGCGATGTCACTGACTTTGACTCCGGTCCGCGTCGCAACCGCTGTCCACCCCTCGACGCAGAAATGGTCGAGCTTGTATCCGATCCTCGGCAAGCCAGCGAGGTCTGTTAGAGAAAGCGAAAGCGGCTTCTTGACCAGCCCGCCCACCTCGAGCCTCCAAGCTCCACGAGCGGCTTCATTCCATACCGGCACTTGTCGCGAGACGAAATACGAAGGGAACGACCCACCCGCCGCTTTGCCGCCGGCCGCGTCGATCGAGGTGTGCCGAAACAATACGCGCTCGAGCGTCTCGTTCTTCGCTTCCGCAAACTTGAGCAGACTCTGGGCGGACTTCGGACCCATCGAGTCACACGCCGCGAGGAATAGCGACCCGACGGCGCCCGCGCTCGCCTCGAGAAATCGCCGACGGTCGATGCCGACCTGCTCGGCGAAGTGTGATGGATGTGCGCGCTTCATGGGCTCGTCCGGTTTGGCGGCAGCAGATGAACGAACGGCCGCGCGTTGCGCGCTTCGGGCGACAGATCTTCGCGGTACCCGCCGGTGATCATCGAGGGAATCGAGTACGGATCAACGGTGAAGACCATGAAGATGTGGCCGAGCGTCAACACAACGAGCGCGACCATCGAGAGAAAGTGCCAATAGCGCGCCCAGGCATATCCGCCGAGCAGTGTCGTCAGCGTCGCGAGCTGAACGGGTTTCCAGATCGCGATCCCGGTGACGACTGCGACGATCCCGACGACCGGCATCGAAAAGTACGCCAGCCTCTGTAGCGCGTTGTGCTTGCCTTGATGCGGATGGTCCTGCCGCTTGTTCAAGTAAAAGCGAACCATCTCCCACGAGTCGCGGAAAATCCCTCGTCGGGGAACCAGGTCGCGCCACTCACCATGCAGATAGATGAAGCCAAGGTAGACGAGACCATTCACAACGAGCACCCACATCATCGCGAAGTGCCAATTGCGCGCGCCGGCGAGCCATCCGCCGAACGTGAGGTTCGCGGGAATCGATCGGTGCTCGAACGGATAGCAGCAAAAGGTTTCGCCTTTCCGGGCGAACGCCGGATATGCGTTGAAGATGCGAAGTCCGCTTCCGATCATGATCGTCAGCGCGATCGCGTTTACCCAATGCGTAATGCGAACAACGGGATGATGTCGCTTCATGCGGCACCTCGGCCGAAGATCAGTCCGAACAAGAGAAGTATCATGACCAGCGTCGTAACGGCGACGTACGTCCGATCGCGCTGCAGAACGAACGCGACGAGCGTGAATCCGACGCGCGCGATCGGTGTCGCGATCAATAAGACGAGCCCGAACTGCACGATCGCGGCGGGATTCATCCCGGCGGCGGCTCGAACAATGCCGGCCACGGTGCGCAGTTCCTTCGGCTCGCCAGAGAACTGACTATAGGCCGCGGAAGTTCCACCGTGTTTCGCGAGCAGTAGTATGGCGCCGAACAGCACCACTCCAGCCGCGATGAGAACCCCGAGTTGCAGCAGCCGTCCGATGATCTGCTCGACGGCGTGATCGCTCCAGCGGTCTTCGGACTTGCTCATAGGACCGACCTGATTCCGTCGTACAACATGCGAACGGCCGAGACGACGAGCACCATCGTAAAGAGCGTTCTGAGCCAACTCACATTGGCGCGGGTCAACAGGCGCGCGCCGAGCAGCGCCCCCGCGAGGACGCCGAGCATGACAGGGAAGGCGAGGGTCGGATCGATATAGCCAAGGTGGAGCAACACACCGGCGCCCGCGGCGGCCGTGACGCCGATCATGAAGTTGCTCGTCGTCGTCGAGACCTTGAAGGGCAGCCGCATGAGCTGATCCATCGCGAGCACCTTGATGATCCCGGAGCCGATGCCGAGAAGCGCCGAGAGAATTCCGGCGAAGAACATCAACGCGAAGCCACCCGGTACATTCCTCACCGAGTAGTGTTGCCATCCTTCGGGCGTCGGGTATGTGGAGTCGAGGCGGAATCGCTCGGCCCATTTGTCCGGCGCTGACAGAATCTCATGTTCCGCGCGCGGTTGCCGTGATCGATAGATCGTATACACGAGCAACAGGCCGAACAGAATTTTCAGGATGCTCGGCTGAATGATGCCGGTCAGCGCGCCCCCGACGAGCGCTCCGGCTGTCGTCCCGACCTCGAGCAAAATCCCGACGCGAACGTTCGTGTACCCTTCGCGGACATAGGCTGCAGCCGCGCCGGATGACGTCGCGATGATCGAGACCAGTGACGCACCGACCGCATATCGAAAATCGACGTGGAAGACATACATCAGCATCGGGACGACGATGATTCCGCCGCCGAGGCCGGTGAGCGACCCCAAGAGACCTGCAGCGAACGAGCCGATGCCGACGAGGATCGCGAGCGTGAGGATTGTCATTAGCGCCAAATGTGAGGCCTCGAGAAGGCCCCAGTTAGTCCGGCACGCACAAAAGGTCGTGTACGGTTTGGCCCGCAATTCGCCTTAGAGGGTGTGGACCTTCGGAGGCCAAATCCGTGACGAGAGCATCGATGAATGTGCTGCGACTGACGAAGGTTGCGGCGCTGTGCAGCATAGCCGTGCTGGGCGCGTGCAAAAAAGCGAAATCGGCAAATGGTGAGGTGAGCCGCAACTGGGCGCCGCCGGCGCCGGACGCCGTAATGGACGTGCCTCCTGAGGCGATTTCTGCCGCACTCACGAAACGCCTCGCTGATGGCGCGCCCCAGTCGGTGACGGCCGACCAATGGAAGCACACAAAGAAGCTGTACACGACCTTCAACAAGTCGCTCCTTTGGCTGGACAACAATGGCGTTCACCAGGCGCGTGTGTCTGCCCTATTGAACACGCTCGCGAACGCGGACAGCGATGCAATTCGAATCGATGACTTCCCGGTCGTGGAGCTGAATCGGGCGCTGAGCGCGGTCAACGCAAAGCATCCGACGGCCGAGCAACTGGTCGACGCGGACGTGTTGTTGTCGGCGGCATTCACGGCGTATGGCGAAGACATGCTCGTTGGTCAGACGAATCCGTCAGACCTGGCGCAGGCATGGCACATCAACCCGCTGGAAGAGAGAGTCGACAGCGCGCTGTCGCTTACGATCCGAGAGGACGATCTCGCGGCCGGGCTCGCGCGCATGCGACCACAGGACCCAGGCTACGATTCGCTGCGCACTCAGTTGGTTCAGTTTAGAGAAATCGCAAAAAAAGGCTGGAACGAGGTTCCAGCTGGAAAGGCGCTGAAGCGCGGACAGAGCGACTCGCCGGCGAGGCTTCGTGCTCTTCGCGATCGGCTGTCCGTCGAGGGATTTCTCAGCGACAGCGCCGGCTCCGACTCATCGGCGAAGTTTGACGCGACGCTCGCCGGTGCCGTTGCGGATTTCCAAGCCCGTCATGGGATTGTCGTCGACAGTATGCTCGGCAAGGAGACGCTCGACGCGCTCAACGTGCCGGCGGCCTATCGTCTCGCGCAGATCGCGGCGAACCTCGAACGCTATCGGTGGATGCCGCGCACCCTCGGGACGCGGTACGTCATTGTGAACGTTCCCGAGTTCCGCCTCGCCGCGTTCGACAGCGGGCAGAAGACGCTCGAGATGAAGGTCATCGTCGGAAAAGACTACGAAGACAAGGCGACGCCGGTCTTCAGCGACTCGATGGAGTTCGTCGTCTTCCGTCCGTATTGGAACGTGACGCCGGACATCGCGGCGAAGGAGATCTTCCCGAAAGAGCAGGCAAGTCCGGGCTACCTCGCCGCAAATCGCATGGAGGTCTACAACGACCACGGGCGCCAAGCAGTGCGCCAGCTGCCTGGGCCGAAGAACTCATTAGGACTCGTGAAATTCATGTTTCCTAATGATTTCAACATCTACCTCCACGACACGCCGGAGGGAGAGCTCTTCAAGAAGGACGTTCGCGCATTCAGTCACGGCTGCATTCGTGTCGAAAAGCCCGCCGAGCTCGCGCAGTGGGCGCTCGGCTGGGATGCTGACCGCGTCAATCAGGCGATGCAAAACGGCCCGGACAACAAGCAGGTGAACCTGCCGAAGAAGATTCCGGTGTACATCGTGTACTTCACGACGTACGTCGACGGGGGGAAGCTGTACTTCGGTAACGACTTGTATGACCGCGACAGCAAGCTTGTTGAACAGGTCCAGAACGCGGCCGCGGTTTCGCCGGAAATCGTTGAGGCGCGTGATTCGCTTCGAGCGCTGGCGAAATAGCTCTGGCGTGCCGAGCGCCGAGAAGTTACGGCTTCTTGGCGCTCGGATTCTCGACGGGAAATTGCGTGAGCTTCTCCCACTCGGTGTACGAACCGTCGTAGAGCAGCACAGGGTGTCCGAGGAGGCGCGCTGCAAAGAGCGTTGCGGTCGCTTGTTGACCGATGTGACAGTACGCGACGACCGTGTCGGCAGGCTGAACGCCGGCCTTCGCGAAGAGCGCGGTGAGCTGGTCGTTGGGCTTCAGCGTTCCATCGGCGTTGGTGACGTCGCTGAACGGCACGCTCTTCGCGCCAGGGATGTGCCCTGGGCGTCCCGGCTGTCCTGGTCGCGCCGCGCCTTCGTAGAACGTCGTTGCCCGCGCATCGACGATCGAGACGCCCGCCGCTTTCGCGTGCGCATTCACGTAGTTCGCGTCGACGACGAGTGGCCGAATCGCGAGCGCCGACAGTTTGCCGGGTTTGGCCTCGGGTGGGATCGCATCCGTCACCGCTCGGTTCTCGGCGACCCACGCCTCGAGCCCGCCGTTCATGACGACGACGTTCTTGCCGAGCCCCGCATAGTCGAACGTGAAGACGACACGCGTCATCGGCGTGATGAACCCGTTCGCCGAGTAGACGATGACCTTCGTGTTGTCCGAGATGCCGAATTTAGAGAATTGTGATCGCAGTTGGTCGGCGGTCGGCATCTCGAGGATCAGCCCATTCTTGGGACCCTGCAGCGGCTCCGGCGATGCACTCGCCGGCATCTGCATCCCACCGTGGTCGGAGACAGAAATGTCCGGGAGTTGGATCAAGCGAGCGCCGGGCAGGTGCTTCGTGGCGTAGAGCTTCGGATCGCCCACGTGGAGCACGACGGTGTTGGCGTCGTGCAGATGCGTCGCGACCCAGTCAGGTGTGACGAGAATGGCGTCACGCTGGCTTTGGGCGACCGCGCGTCCGGCAATGATCGAGACCGAGAGCACCGAATAAGCGACGACCGATGTTAGACGCACGCGAACCTCGCGAACGAGAGAGGAGAAGCGGCAAGCGAGTTCTTTCATGGTATAGAAACGCGCTCGTCTCGCGGTGGTAGATGAGTGTCGGAAATGTGCGGGATCTGTATGCGGTCCACGGTCAACGGGCAATGGACGATCCGAGCGGTTGAACCGCGCGACTTGAACCGCTTCAGTCATCGACAAAGGAGAAACATCTTACGTTCTTCGCGCGGGCGAGAATCCCACACCTACGCTTTTTCGCCGTTGCCGTCGCCCGTCGCCCGTCCCTGGTCCCCCGTCGCCCGTCCCTGGTCGCCCGTCCCCGGCCGCCCGTCGCCCTACCCTTCGAACCGGTACCCGACCTTCCACACTGTGATGATGTGTCGTGGATCGTTCGGGTCATCGAGCTTGCGACGCAGTTCAGCAATGTGTGAATCGACGGTGCGCGTCATGATGAACGCGCCGTAGCCCCACACTTCCTTCAGCAAATCCGCACGGCTGGCGACCACGCCGCCACGGCGTACGAGCGCGAGCAATAGCTCGTACGCCTTTGGCGTGAGAGCGACGACTTTACCGGCGCGCGTCACGTTGCGAGACCCGAGATCCACCGACACATCCCCGAACGCCAGCGTCGTCTCGCCCTGCTCCGCATCGCGAGCCGCTCGGCGAAGAAGCGCGGCGACGCGCTCGAGCAATTCGAGAATTCCAAACGGCTTGGTGACGTATTGATCGGCGTCGAGACGGAAGCCGCGAACCTTGTCCGCCTCTTCGCCCTTCGCCGAGAGGATGATCACCGGTACGCGACTGCCCTTGCCGCGGATCTGCTGCAGCACCTGGTAGCCGTCGACCACCGGCAGCATGAGGTCCAGCAGAATGAGATCCGGCTGCCAGTCATGCGCGGTGGTGATGGCTTTCCGTCCGTCGTCGGCGACGCGGACGTCGTAGCCCTCGAGAGTGAGGTTGTACTCGATTCCAGCGGCGAGGTCGGCGTTGTCTTCGACGACGAGGATTCGAGACATGCTATTTCAAGGTGACGACGAAACGCGCGCCGCCCGAGGGACTCGTCTCGACGCGCGACGATCCGCCATGTGCGCCCGCGACTTCGCGAACGATCGTCAGCCCGATTCCGCTTCCGCCGCTCGCGACCGTGGCCGACCCACGCGTGAACGGTCGCCAGATTCGTTCGCGATCCGCGGCGACGACGCCGGGGCCTTCGTCGTCGACGGTGATCGCAACCCCGTCGGCATCCGGCCGCACTGATACGCGTACGGTCTGGCCCTGCGGTCCGTACTTCACGGCGTTGTCGAGCAGATTCAGCACGATGTGTCGCAACGCGTCTGGCCGCATTGCAATCGGCGGTGTCGCCGTTGCGTCGACGACGACCGTCGCGCGCCGCGATGCCGCGAGCGCACTGAACTCTTTCGCGATGTTTGCGACCTCCGTTCCGACGTCGACGGACTCCGTCTGCGTTGGATCCTTCCCGCCGAGGGTCGAGAAGCGAAGCACGTTCTCGACGAGGTGTGAAAGTCGTTTGGTCTCTCGATCAATGTGGCCGAGGGACCACTGCCGCTGCTCTTCGGTCGATGCGCGTCCGAGCTGGAGCGTCTCGAGATACAGGCGGATCTGTGCGACAGGCGTTCGCAGTTCATGCGATACGCTCGACACGAAATCAGC
>Ga0070683_100000662_pt1 | contig 24891 bp, 22 predicted proteins | sample KBSC713LmetaG_FD_64662 | JGI IMG/M metagenome (GOLD analysis project Ga0070683, IMG submission 64662) | Corn rhizosphere microbial communities from Kellogg Biological Station, Michigan, USA - KBS C7.1-3L metaG | ecosystem: Host-associated > Plants > Roots > Rhizosphere ... | reverse complement strand
GGGAAGAGGATCCCGTTGATGCCGAACGCGCCGTGGAGGAGCACGCCGAGGATCATCGCGCCGATGTTCTCCGCCGCGGTGGACTCGAACAGGTCGGCGCCGCGGCCGGCGCAGTCGCCGACGTTGTCGCCCACCAGATCCGCGATGACCGCCGGATTGCGCGGATCGTCCTCGGGGATGCCCGCTTCGACCTTGCCGACGAGATCCGCGCCGACGTCCGCCGCCTTCGTGTAGATGCCGCCGCCGAGCTGCGCGAAGAGCGCGACGAAGGAGGCGCCGAAACCGTAGCCGACGATCAGGAAGGGGATGCGCTGCGCCCAGTCGTCAGCCGAGACGCCGGCCGGCGGGAAGGCGGAGAGCGCGGCGAACAGGCCGCCGACGCCGAGGAGGCTCATCGCGACGGTGAAGAGTCCCGACACCGCTCCACCGCGCAGCGCCGTCTGGAGCGCGTCGTTGAGCGACGTCATCGCGGCCGCGGCGACGCGGATGTTCGAGCGGATCGACACCCACATGCCGACGTAGCCGGCCACCCCCGAGCTCAGCGCGCCGAGGAGGAACGACGCCGTCACGTAGAGGGCGAAGGTGCGCGGGTTCTGCACCGGGTCGTGCGTCGTCGTCGGGCGGAAGAAGCCGTAGCCCACGCCGAGCAGGATCGCGACCAGCACCGAGAGGAGCGCGATCGTCTTGTACTGGCGCGCGAGATACGCCTCGGCGCCCTGCTGGATCGCGTTGGAGATCTTCTGCATCTCCGGCGTGCCCCGCGAGCGGGCGAGCACCCAGCGAGCGAGGAAGACCGCGAAGAGCAGCGCGACCGCGCTGGCGGCGATGACGAGCGTCAACAGGGAGGACTGCGAGTGCGTCATGTTGCTCGGTTCGGAGTTGCGTGCGTATGAAGCTGCGGCGGTCAGGCGTCGGCGACGGCCTGGCCTTCAGCGCGGCGCCACAGGTAGAACACGGGAATCCCGATCAGCACGAGCACGAGACCGGAGATCGACTCGGTGCGCGTCGTGGGGGACAGGAGAAGCAACAGCATCACCGCGCAGCAGAGCACGATGTACAGCGCCGGGAGGATCGGGTACCCGACGGCGCGGTAGGGGCGTGGCATGTCGGCGCGCGTCCGACGGAGGATGAACAGTCCCGCCGTGGTGAACGCGTAGAAGAGCAGCGCGGCGAAGATGACGTAATTGAGCAGCTGGCCGTACGTGCCGGTGAGGCAAAGGATCGCCGTCCAGATCGACTGCACGACCAACGCGAAGGCGGGGACGTTGTTGGAGTTCAACGTCCCCGCCCTGCGGAAGAAGAGGCCATCCCGGGCCATCGCGTAGAGCACTCGTGCGCCCGACAGGATCAATCCGTTGTTGCAGCCGAAGGTCGAGATGAGGATCGCCGACGCCATCAGCACGGCGCCGCTCGGCCCGAAGATCGTCTCGGCGACGGCGGTCCCGACGCGATCCTCCGTGGCGTGCTGGATGCCGCGCGCCATGGCGTTCGCCCCCTCGGCGACGCCGTGATACGGCAGGACATTCAAGTACGAGAAGTTCGCCAGGATGTAGAGCAGCGACACGAGCCCCGTCCCGAGGACGAGCGCGAGCGGCAGGTTCCGCGAGGCATTCTTGACCTCGGCCGCGGCGAAGGTGACGCTGTTCCAGGCGTCGCTCGAGAAGAGCGAGCCGACCATCGCCGCACCGAAGGCGATGACGAGCGTCGAGGTGAGCGACCACTGCCCCGCGAAGCTGCCAGCGGCGAAGTTGGCGTGGAGCGCCGCGGCGTTGCGGCCGACGGTGAGCCCGAGGATGACGAGGAGCGCGAGCGCGCCGGTCTTCACGACGGTGAGCGTCGTCTGCACGATCTTCCCGTCGCGCACGCCCTGCAGGTTGACCCAGGTGAGGAAGGCGACGCTGAGGAGGCCGATCAGTCGCTGCGGGGTGAGCCCGAGCTGAATGGCGTTGGCCGGGTCGGCGCAGCCGAGCGCCGCGACGCAGATGTCCGCCTGAGGGAACCAGCCGAATCGCTCGGGGCTGACGGCGGGGATGAGGACGCCGAGGAAGCGTCCGAAGGCGACGGCGACGGCGGCGATCGTACCCGTCTCGATGACGACGAAGAAGGTCCAGCCGTAGAGGAACCCCATGAGGGGCCCCATCGACTCGCGCAGGAAGACGTACTGGCCGCCAGCCTTGGGGTACATCGCGGCGAGCTCGCCGTAGGCGAGGGCGCCGAGCAGGGTCATGATCCCCGACAGGACCCACGCGAGGATCATCCAGAGCGGCGACGGGAGGTCGCGCGCCATGCTGGCCGAAACGATGAAGATCCCGGACCCGATCATCGAACCCGCGACGAGCATCGTCGCGTCGGTGAGGGTCATCGCTTTGACGAATCCGGTGCCGGAATGCGGCGTGGCGTCGGTCGAGACGGCCGAGCTACTCATTCATCATCGGAAAAAGCGAGAAGGCGTCGACGGCGGTTGCCGTCGGCGTTTTCGTCATAATCCGACAAAATCTAGAGGGGCTCTCGGACCGCCGCTAGACCGATGGGAGGGAATCGGCCTGGTGCAGCGCGGTCATGCGCGCCGGCTCAGAACTCGTATCCGACCTGCGCCTTCATGCGCAGTGGAGAGCCATCCGGGCGGGTACCCGGGCGAAATCGCATCGCGCGGAGCACTTCAGCGATGCGCTTGTTGTAGTCACCGTCGCGCGTGCGCGTGAAGTCGAAGTTGATCACGCGGCCGGTGGAATCGACGTCGAACTCGGCGACGAAGTGCAGCCCGCGCACGCTCGATGGCGCGGGGAGCGGCGGGAGGAAGAACTCGATCGGAACGGGCGGATAGTTGGCCTGGTTGCCACCACCAGTCCCCGGGCCTGTGCCACTTCCCCTGCCCGTCCCCACGCCGGATCCGACGCCACCACCGCTGCCCGGACCCGCGCCCGAGGTCCCGTCGAAGCCACTGCCGCCACCGACACCCGTCACGGCGGACGCGACCTCGAGCGCCTTCGCCGACGCCGTGGCCTGCGGCTTCGGGACGGGCGGCAGCTCGATTGGCGCCGGGGTCGGCTCGACCGGCTTGGGAACCGGCTTCGGGATCGGCTTCGGGACGGGTGGCGTCACGGGTGGCGCCACCGCCTTGGGCGTCGGGACGGCGGTCGGCAGCACCTTCACGAACTGAATGTGCTCGGTGGTCGAGGCCCCGGTGCCTCGTGTTCCACCACCGCCGCCACCGGCGGGTCCTGGTCCCCCTGCTCCCTGCTGCAGTCGCTCGATGACCGAGTGCGGCATGAAGAAGGGCACGATGAGGAGGAAGATGATGAGCGCGTGAACGACGACGGAAACGACCGCGCCCGCACGCCGGCCTTCGTCGCGCAATGGCATGCCGAGCGGCACGCGATAGCGCGGATGAGGCGTCTCCTCGGCAATGTCGTCGAAATCTGCCATGCGAGTCAGACGAAACGATGGGCTCGTCGGCACGCGAGAGGCGCGTCCGACACATAAAAACTTATACGGCGGACGCCCCCTGAAGGTTCGTCCGCCGTATCGCCCTTTGGTCCCCTACGCGAATCGTGCTACTTCTTGTCCGCGCCAGGCGTGTCTTTCGGCGGCACGCCGATGACCTTCACCCCGGAACCGCGGGAGACGTCCATGGCGTGGACCACCTGTCCGTACTTCACCTTCGGGTCACCCTTCACGAAGATGATCTTCTCCGGCCGGCCGTCGTAGATCTCCTTGAGCCGGGGTCCGAGGCGATCCTCGGTGACCTTCTCGGTGTTGATGCTGTAGCTGCCATCCGCGTTCACTTCGAGCACGATCTGATTCGAGTTCGCGTTCGCCGGAGCGACCGAGGGATTCGGATCAGGGAGCTGCACGTCGATCGACTTCCGCATGGTCGGGATCGCCGCCATGAAGATGATCAGGAGCACGAGCAGCACGTCGATCATGGGCGTGACGTTGATCTCGTTCGTCAGCCCGCCGGAACCACCAGCCGACATCGCCATTAGGGGGTTCCTCCGGCGGGAGCCGGTGCGCCCGCGCCCTTCGAGTCGCCGGCGACGGTGGAGACCGTGCCCGGCTTCTGATCGCTGATCATCGCGACGACGGAGACGCCGTTCTTGGCCGCCATGTCGGTCGCATCGACCACCTTCTCGTACGCCAGATCCTTGTCGGCCTTGAGGTACATCACGCGATCATCGCGGTTGGTGTAGATCCGCTTGATCTCCGCCTCGATGGCCGTCTTGGAGATGGGCTTCTTGTTCAGATAGTAGTTCCCATCCTTGTCGATGCCGAGGACCTGATCGTTCTCCTCGTCTTCGGGATGGTCCTTCAGGTTCTGCCCCTGGGGGGGCTGGGCGTTGAAGCCCGCGAGGAGGGCTGGCGTCACCACCATGAAGATGATGAGGAGCACGAGCATGACGTCGATCATCGGCGTCACGTTCGGCTGTGATGCCACGCCTCCTCCGGAACTGCTACTCATTGCCATTCGACGGTCTCCTCAGAGGGGACGCGAACGTCTCAGGTGGAGATCGGCGAGTTGCCGCCCGACGACGCGTTGAACTCACGGGTGAAGCGCGACCGGCCGAACTCGCCCGACACGCCCTTGATGAGATAGTCGATCATCTCCTTGGAGACGTACGTCATCTCGGCGGTGAGGTTGTCGATCTTCGTCTGGAAGTAGTTGTACGCCCACACCGCGGGGATGGCGACGATCAGACCGAAGGCCGTCGTGGCGAGCGCCTCGGAGATACCGCCACCGATCGAGGCCAGCCCACCACCACCCGACGCGGCCATGGCCGTGAAGGAGTTGATGATACCGACCGTGGTGCCGAGCAGTCCGACGAAGGGCGCCGTGGCGCCGACGGTGGCGAGCACCGCGAGCCCGCGCTTCAGCTGGGTGATCTCGAGCAGCATGTTGCGCTCGACCGCACGCTCGGCCGAGTTGATGTCCGACACGGTCACCGAGCCATCCTGGATGAGGGGCTTCACCTCACCGAGCGCGCCGCCGAGGACGAGCGCGACGTGCGACTTCTTGTAGCTCTCCGCGAGCTTGATCGCCTCGGTGAGGTTGTCCTCCTCGAGGAACTGCGAGAACTCAGGCGCGAACTTGCGGGTCTCGGCCTGCGCGGAGCGCAGGTTCCACCACTTCGACACCATGATCGTGAGCGAGTAAATCGACATCAACGCCATGACGATCACGATGCCCTTGGCGAAGTTGCCCATCGCGGCCCAGAGGCCGGCCAGTGACAGATCCATTGTCTTCGAGTCTCCGGAGGATGATTAGCTCTTTTGGAGCGAGAACGTGAACGGCTGCTGAACGAGCTGCTTCACCTTGCGACCACCGACTTCGGCCGGGTAGAACTTCATGCGCGGCAGGGCGTTCTTGACCGCGTTGGTGAACTGCTCGTTCGAGGACTTGAGGACCTTGAAGGTGCCCGCTTCGTACTTGCCCGTCGTGTCGACGACGAACTGGGCCAGCACCTCACCCTCGACGTTCGCCGAACGCAGCATGTCCGGGTACGTGAGGCAGGACGGGCACGGGATCTGGGACACCTGCTTCTCGACCTGGAACTCGAAGTACGGCTGGTCTGCGTTGACCGGCGCGGTGCCGCCGACGACGCCCTTCGAGGTACCACCGGCGACGCCCTTACCCGAGAAGTCGGCCTCGTCCGTCACCTTCTTGTTGAGGTCGATGTCGGGGAGCACATCGGGGACCTTCACCGGGGCGGCCAGCACCTGGAACCCCTTCGGGGGCGGCGGAGCCATCACCACGTCCTTGGGCGGAGGGGGAACCTCCTTCGGCGGCGGCGGCTCCTCCTTCTTCTTCATCTCGACGAACTCGACCTTCTCGGCCTTGGGCTTCTCGAGCTGTTCCTTGGCCTGCAGCGTCCCATACACCGCGGCAGTGCCGAGGATTGCGTGGATGACGCCGCTGAAGACGAGGCCGCCCGTCGTGCGCTGCTTCTTGGGCTTGGACTCAATCAGGTTGTTGAACATGTCCGCGCAGACCTACGTGGTTTGAGGACGGGACACTTTCGTTACGCCCTCCAACCTATTTCGTGTTACCGAGGGAGGAACCGCCTCGTCATTAAGATTTCGTGAAGGTCGAATTAGTCTCCGATATCACGAATCTCCGCGCCCGGACGCTTCTCCGTCGGCGCAGCGACGGGCTCGCTCGACGAGGTGACGCCGCGCAGACCACGCGGGTCCCTGAGCGCCGACTCATCGCCGGGGCCGGCAACGTGCGTGAGCAGCGGCAGCGTGACGGTGAACACCGAGCCGCGCCCCAGTCGTGACTGTACGGCGATGCGACCGCCATGCGCCTGCGCGATCCACTGGCTGATCGCGAGCCCGAGGCCGAACCCGCCCCGCTCGCTCGTGCGTGAACGTGCGCGATCGGCGCGCCAGAAGCGCTCGAACACGTGCGACAGGTCGGCGGCGGACATGCCGATGCCGGTGTCGCGCACGGTGAAGGCGATCTCGTCTCCCACCCGCTGACTCAGCGAGAGCTCGACGCGCCCTCCGGTCGGCGTGTACTTGATCGCGTTCGTGATGAGGTTGAGGAAGAGCTGACGCAGGCGGCGCGCGTCGCCGTCGACGAGGCCTTCCTCCAGCACCGACATGGAAACGGTGAGCCCCGCTTCCTCGCCGAGGATCATCGCCGTCTCGTAGACGTCGCGCACGAGTGGCCCGAGCTGCACGGGCTCCCGATGGATGTCGAAGCGTCCCTCGTCGGCACGGGCGAGGGTGAGCAGGCTGTCGACGAGGTCGGACATCCGCGTCGTCTCCTGCAGTGCCTCCTCCAGCGCCTGCATCGCCTCCGTCCCCCGCGCGCCAGGGTGCATCGCGCGCTCGACGTCGGCGCGCAGCACGGTGAGCGGCGTCTTGAGCTCGTGGGACGCGTCGGCGGTGAAGCGCCGCAGGGCGCCGAACGACGTCTCGAGACGGGAGATCATCGCGTTCAGCGTGTTCCCCAGCCGCGACAGCTCCTCGCTCCCGAGGTCGGCGGGTAATCGGCGGTGCAGCGACCGGCCGTCGGTGATGGCCTCCACCTCGTTCATCAGCTCGTCGATCGGCTCGAGCGCGCGGCCGGTGACGAAGTAGGAGATGCCGATGAAGGCGATGAGGATCAGCGGGATCACGACGAGCATCGAGCCGAGGAGCACGTCGCCTCCGAGCTCGGCGACGGTCGTGGGCACGCCGGAGACGACGCGCGTGATCTCGGGGAGCAGCGTGGAGTCGCGCCGCGCGACGAGCAGCATCTTGCCGTCGAACAGCGGATCGGCGACGGCGACGAGCGCGCCGGCGCCGTTGGGCTCGAGGTGCTTGCCGGTGGCGAGGATCGCCGAACGATCCTCGAGGGTGAGCTGCCGCAGCCCGATGGAGGTGTAGAGCTCCTTCCCCTCCCGGTCGTAGATGACGAAGTAGCCGGGGAGGCGCCCGAGAATGGAGAGGACGCTGCCGGTGAGCGAGCGACGCGCGGTGGCGGAGTCGGCGGGGGTCTGCTCCTCGAGCAGCGGGTGGCCGTTCAACGCCCACGCGCGCAGCGGCTCGAGCACGCGGTCGCCCTGCTCGATCGCGGTGGGGCCGAGCGCATCGATGCCGCTGGCGACGCGCACGGTCCACAACGCGACGGCGAAGACGATCAGGCCGCCGATGAGTGCAAAGCCATAGGCGACGGTCAGTCGCGTCCGCAGTGTCGCCACGTCACTCCTTCAGCACGTACCCCACGCCGCGGACCGTCGTGATGAGCTTCCGCGCGTGGCCCGCATCCACCTTCTTGCGGAGGTGGTTGATCACGACGTCCACGATGTTCGTTCCCGGATCGAAGTGATACCCCCAAGCGTACTCGGTGATCAACGTGCGGCTCATGACGCGGCCGGCATGGCGCGCGAGATACTCGAGGACCGTGTACTCCTTGGGGGTGACCTCGATCGGAACGCCACTGCGACGGACCTCGCGGGTCGCCTGGTCGATCTCGAGATCGCCGACGCGCAGGACGGGCGACGCGAGGGCGCGCGGCCGCCGCGCCAGCGCCTCGACGCGCGCGAGGAGCTCCTCGAAGGCGAAGGGCTTGGTGACGTAGTCGTCCGCGCCGGCGCGCAGCGTGGTCACCTTGGCGTCCACCGCGTCCTGCGCGGTGAGCACGAGCACTGGGCGCTCGAAGCCCTTGGCGCGGAGCGACTGAAGCACGTCGAGCCCACTCTTGCCGGGCAGCCGCATGTCGAGGACGATGAGATCGTACGCCTCCGAGCTCGCGCGGCGCTCTCCCTCCTCGCCGTCGGTCATGAGATCGACGGCCCACCGATGCTCTTCCAGCCCGCGCTTCACGTACTGTCCGACCGTCGGATCATCTTCGATGACGAGAATCCGCATCGGCGCTACTCGACGCCTCCAGGCCGCCGGAAGCCGTACTCGCGGATCTTCCGATAGAGCGTCTTCGAGCTGATGCCGAGCGTCGAGGCGGCCTTGCCCTGGTGCCAGCTCGTCTCGTGGAGGACGGATTCGATGTGGCGCCGCTCGAGCTCGGCCAGCGAGATGGCCGGTGGGGAGCCGCGGTCGGTCGCGCCGGACGTGGGCGGATGCAACGGCAGATCCACCGCATGGATCTGCGGCCCGCGCGCGAGCAGGACGGCGCGCTCGATGACGTTGCGCAGCTCACGCACGTTGCCCGGCCAGGGATACCGCGCGAGCAGCTCGATCGCATCGGGCGCGAGCGCCGGCGGGTTCGCCTTGCCGAACTGCTTGAGGAACTGCTTCGCGAGGAGCGGAACGTCGACGGTTCGGTCGCGCAGCGCGGGCAGCTCGATGGCGATGGTGTTGATGCGGTAGTACAGATCGTCGCGGAAGGTGCCCTCGGCGACGCAGGCGGCGAGATCACGGTTGGTCGCGGCGAGGACGCGTACGTCGACCTCGACCTTTTGCGTGCCGCCGACGCGGTAGAAGCTGAGCTGATCGAGCGCGCGGAGCAGCTTGCCCTGCAGCTTGGGGGACAGCTCGGCGATGCCGTCGAGGAAGAGGGTGCCGCCCGCGGCCAGCTCCATCAGGCCGAGCTTCCGCTCGTCGGCTCCGGGGAAGGCGCCACGCTCGTGGCCGAACAACTCGCTCTCCAGCATTCCTTCGGCGAGCGACGCGCAGCCGACGTCGACGAAGGGACCGCTCCGTCCGGAGAGCCGGTGCAGCATGTGGGCGACGAGCTCCTTGCCCGTGCCCGACTCGCCGGTGATGAGCACGGGGGAATCGCTCGGCGCGACCCGCGTGATCATCTCCAGGACGGCTCGAAGGGGCGCATACTGCGTCTCGATCTCCAGCGCGCCGCCGGCGCGCTCGAGCTGCGACTGGAGGAGGACGTTCTCGCGCGCGAGCCGGCGCTTCTCCCACGCGCGACGCACGAGCACGTCGATCTCCGCCATGCGGTACGGCTTGGCCATGTAGTCGTACGCGCCGAGCTTCATCGCGCTGATCGCCGTCTCGATCGTGCCGTTGCCGGTGATGATGATGACCTCGGGGGGGTCCGCCTCGGTGCGCACCTGCTTGAGCACCTCGAGCCCGTCGAGCTCGGGCATCACGATGTCCAGCAGGGCGACGTCGTACGCCTCGGCGCGCAGCGCGTCGATGGCGGCCCGGCCATCGGTGACGGTGCGCACGGCGCAGCCGCGGCCGGCCAGGAAGTTCGAGAGGATCTGACCGAGGTTCACCTCGTCCTCGGCCACGAGCACCTTGATCTTGGCGTCGCTCACGTACGCTCTCCTCGTTCGTCGGTGCGCGGGAGCACGATCCGAAACACGCTTCCCTCCCCGGGTGTGCTGTCCACCTCGATCCGGCCGCCATGCTCGGCGACGATCGCGTAGCAGATCGAGAGCCCGAGCCCCGTGCCGCGGCCGGGTGGCTTCGTCGTGTAGAACGGTTCGAAGATCTTCGGCAGGTCGGCGCGGCGGATTCCTTCGCCATGATCGACGACCTCGGCGACGACGCTCCGTCTGTCGTCGCTCCAGCGCGTCCGCAGCTCGATCGTCCCCTGCTCGCGCATCGCGTCCATCGCGTTGATCAGCAGCGCCATGAACACCTGCACGAGCTGCTCCTCGTTCGCGAGCACGACGGCGCCGAGCGAAGGATCGAGATGGGTGTCGACGGAGAGCTTCTTGAAGCGCGAGTGATGCCTGAGGACGAAGAGCGTGCGCTCGATCGCCGCGTTCACGTCGACGAGCGTCATGTCCGTCGCCTTGGGCCGACTGAAATCCAGCAGCGAGTCGGTGATCCCCTTGCATCGCGCCACCTCGCTCTGGATGAGCCGCAGCCCATCGCGCAGGGGCGGCGGCTGATCCTCGATCGAGAGCTCGAGACTCTCGGCGCAGGCGGCGATCGTGGCGAGTGGGTTGTTGATCTCGTGCATGACGCCGGCGGCGAGGGTGCCGATGGCGGCGAGCTTCTCCGCCTGGGCGAAGCGTTCCTGCGCCTCGCGCCAGTCCGTGATGTCCTCGCCGACGGTGATCACGTGCGTGACGGGGCCGTCGTCCAGGCGCATCGGGATCTTCGAGATGCGGTAGGTGCGTACCTCGCCCGAGGCGCGGGACTCCATCTGAAAGGTCTGGAGCCGCCCCGTCGCGAAGACCTCGTCGAACTCGCGGCGGAGCACCGACGCCGGTTGGCGATGGAGGATCTCGAAGATCGTGCGGCCGATGGCTTCGTCGCGCGACACGCCCTGCATGCCGGTCTCGCGCTTCGTGTTCCAGACGGAGATGCGGTACTCGCGGTCGACCACATAGAGGCCGACGGGAAGGGAGTCGATGATGCGGGCCGTCATCCGGCGCTCCCGATCGATCTGCCTGGTCCGTTCGACGACCTCGGACTCGAGCTGCCGCGCGTACGCGGCGCGCTCAAGCACCGGTGCGAGGATGTCGTCCACGGCCGAGAGAAATGCGCGCTCCTCCTGCGTCGCCGCGGCCGGGGACGCGGCCGCGGGAGCGCCGAGGGAGCGGCGCGCGGCGTCGAGGATCCGCGTGAGGACCGGGTCGGTCGGCTCCAAGGCTGACGGCGTCGGCGCGGAGGGGGCGCTCGACACTTCGTCGCTGGGTCGGGGAGGAACCAGTGTGAAGCTCAGAGAGGAAGGAGGGGCGAATCTAGGATGGCGCGTGGAGTCGGACAAGATGACCGAGGACACAGTCGCCCCGTGCTGGTCCGATCTCCACGCGCCCGAGATCAGCGTGGCTCCAGTCCCTCCCAGAGACCCTGGAGGTAGGTGGCGCCGAGCGCGCGATCGTGCAGCCCGTAACCGGGCCGGCCCACTTCGCCCCAGATCATCCGGCCATGATCGGGACGCATCGGCCCCGTGTATCCGACGTCGCGCAGCGCGGCGAGCACGTCGCGCATCGGCACGTTGCCGAACCGCGACGGATGCGGCGCCTCGTGGAACTGCCGCTTCCCCGTGATGGCGACGTTGCGGCAGTGCATGAAGTGGATGCGGCCGCGCTTCCCGATGGTGCGCGTGATCGCCGGCAGATCGTTGTTCGGGTCGGCGCCGAGGGAGCCGGTGCAGAGCGTCACGCCGTTGGCGGGGCTGTCCACGAGGTCGATCAGCCGCTCGAAGGCAGCACCGCTGGTGATGATCCGGGGCAGCCCGAAGATCGACCAGGGTGGATCGTCCGGATGGATCGCCATGCGGACCCCGGCGCGCTCCGCCTCCGGCGCGACGCGCTCGAGGAAGTAGGCGAGGTTCTCCCAGAGCTGCTCGGCGTCGACGGTGGAGTACGCATCGAGCAGCGCACGGAGCGCCTCGGCGTCGTACGCGGCCGACCAGCCGGGGAGGTCGCCCGTGCCGCGGGAGAGATCGATCCGCGAGAGCGCCGCGTCGTCGTAGGCGAGCGCGGTCGAGCCATCGGGCTGGACTTCCGCCAGGTCGGTGCGGGTCCAGTCGAAGATCGGCATGAAGTTGTAGCACAACACCGGCACGCCGAGCGCGCCCATGTTGTGTACGCTCTCGCAGTACTGGTCGAGCAGGCGGTCGCGCGTCGGCCGGCCGAGCTTGATGTCCTCGTGCACGGCGATGCTCTCGACGACGGCGAACTCGAGATCGGCGCGATCGATCTGCTCGCCGATGCGCTCGAGGGAGCTCTTCGGCCAGACGTCGCCGATGGCGACGTCGTACAACGCAGTCACGATGCCGGTGACGCCCGGAATCTGTCGAATGTTCTGGAGCGGGATCGGGTCATCCGGCCCGAACCAGCGGAAGGTCATCTGCATGAGGTCACGCGGGTCGCACGACGAAGTGATAGACGGTACGCGACCGATGCTCGGCACCGGGTCGCAGGATGGTCGAGGGGAACGCAGGCTCGTTCGGCGAATTCGGGAAGTGCTGCGTCTCGAGCGCGAGCCCGGAGCGATAGGTCAGTGGAACGCCGCCTTTGCCGGTGACGGTCCCGTCGAGGAAGTTGCCGGAGTAGCACTGCATGCCCGGCTCGGTGGTGTGGATGTCGAGCCCGCGACCACTGAGCGGATCGGTCAGGCGCGCGGCGAGCACGAGATCGGAGGCGGCGCCGTGATCGATCACGAAGTTGTGATCGTAGCCGCCGGCGAGGCGAAGCTGCTCGTCGTCGTCGTCGATGCGGGCGCCGATCTTCTCCGGGGTGGTGAAATCGAATGGCGTCCCCTGCACCGGCCGCAGCTCGCCCGTCGGGATGAGCTGAGCGTCCACCGGCGTGAATCGCAACGCGGCGACCTCCAGCTCGTGGTCGAGGATGTCCCCGACGCCGGTGCCGGCAAGGTTGAAGTAGCTGTGCTGGGTGAGATTGACCGGCGTCGGCGCGTCGGTGGTGGCGAAGAAGTCGATCCGAAGCGCTCCGGCAGGCGTCAGCGCGTACGTGACGCGCGCGGTGAGCGTGCCCGGATACCCTTCGTCGCCGGCGGGGCTGACATGCCCGAGTCGCAGCCCGAGGTCGTCACCGTCGGCGAACGGCTCGACCGTCCACACGGCCTTGTTGAAGCCGCGGACGCCGCCGTGCAGGTGATTGCCGCCCGCGTTCGTGGCGAGGGTGTACTCGCGTCCGTCGAGGGAGAACCGGCCGGCGCGAATGCGATTGGCGTACCGTCCGACGAGCGCGCCCAGGTAGCTCTTGTCGCGCAGATAGCCGTCGAGCGTGTCGTAGCCGAGGGCGACGTCGGCGAGCGCGCCGGCGCGATCGGGGGCGAAGACCGACTGGATCACGCCCCCGTACGACAGCACCGTGATCGAGACGCCGCTGGCCGACGTCAGCGTGTAACGATCGACTGCGGCGCCCTCGGGCGTCGTGCCGAAGGGCTCGCGACGCATCCCGGCGGGGAGCGCAGATGACGAAGACTGGGTGGACATGATGACTCGTGTGGTTCGGATCAGGCGGACGTCTCGCCGATCGCCGCCGCGAGCACCGTCTCCGGCGTCCACTGCGCGATCGGCTTCGCCGGCGAGAGACGCCCGCGGCACATCACGGCGAGCCGATCGCACAGCCCGAACAGCTCGGGGAGATACGAGCTGACGATGAGGACGGCGCGTCCCGCCGCGGCCTGCTGCGCGACGGTCTCGTAGACGTCCGCCTTGCTGCCGATGTCGATCCCGCGCGTGGGCTCGTCGAGGAGCAGGACGTCGGCCTCCTGATGGAGCAGCCGGCCGATCGCCACCTTCTGCTGGTTGCCACCGGAGAGCGCGCGCACCGGCTGCCAGGGTGAGCGCGCACGTACGCGCAGCTCGCGGATCCAGTGGCGCGTGCGATCGGCCTGACGCGCCAGGTCGAGGAAGCCGCCCTTGGATCGTGTGGGACGTGTGGCGCAGAGGTTGTCGGCGATCGAGAGCGGGAGCGCGAGCCCTTCCCCCTTCCGATCCTCGCTCACGTATCCGACACCTTCGCGCACGCGCTCGGCCGTGCTCACCTGACGCGCGGCGCGGGTGCGCCCGTGAAGCTCGACCGTGCCATCGGCCGGCGTGTCGAGGCCGTAGAGGGCGCGCACCAGCTCGGTGCGGCCGGAGCCGAGGAGACCGGCGATGCCGAAGATCTCGCCGCGGCGCAGCTCGAGGCTCGCCTCGCGTAGACGCGGCGGCGCGCTCAGACCGCGCACCGACAGCACGACCTCGCCGTTCGGGATGGGATGCCGGGTGGGGAAGAGCCCTTCGGCGGAGCGGCCGACCATCATCGTGATGAGCTGGTCGTTCGTCGTGCCGGCGATCGTGCCCGTACCGACGCTGCGCCCGTCGCGGAGGACGGTGTAGCGATCGGCGATCTGGCGGACTTCCTCGAGGAAGTGGCTGATGTAGACGATCGCGATCCCGCGCGCCGCGAGGCGGCGGATGAGCGCGAAGAGCCGGTCGACGTCGGCGCCCTGGAGGCTGCTCGTCGGCTCGTCCATGAGCAGGACGCGCGCGTCGCCGGCGAGAGCGCGGCAGATCTCGACGATCTGGCGCGCGGCGAGCGAGAGGTCGCTCAGCCGCTTGCTCGGGTGGATCTCCGGATGCGGCATCTCGTCGAGCAGAGCGCGGGCCCGCTCACGCGCGGCCTGCCGGTCGATCCACCCATGACGCGCCACCTCGTTGCCGAGGAGCACGTTGTCGGTGACCGAGAGATGCGGACAGAGCGACAGCTCCTGATGGATGAGGGCGACCCCGCGCCCTCGCGCGTCGTGCGGCGCGGCGGGCGCGTAGCGCGTGCCGTCGAGCGTCATCTCGCCGCGATCTGGCTGCACCTCGCCCGAGAGCACGTTCATCAGCGTGCTCTTCCCCGCTCCATTCTCGCCGAGCAGCGCGAGCACTTCACCCGGCCGCACGGCGAGATCGACGCCGTCGAGTGCGACGGTCGCGCCGTAGCGCTTGGCGATGCCGGTGACCTGCAGCCCCTGCGTCACTGGCCGGCGAGGTACTTGTCGATCGGAGGATGGGTGAGCGTCATCATCTCGGGCGTGTCCATCGTCTCCGGGGTGACCATGGCGACGCCGGTGTCGATGCGCTTCTCGACCGGCTTGCCCTTCAGGTGGTCCACCATCGTCTTCACACCGAGGTAGCCCATCTTCATCGGGTTCTGCACGGCGACGCCGTCGAGCTGCTTCGCCTTCATGGCATCGAGCAGCGTCTGGCTCGCGTCGAAGCCCACGAACCGGATCTTGCCCGCCTTCGAGATGTCCTGGAGCGCGAGCAGCATGCCGACGGTCGATGACTCGTTCACCGTGTAGATGCCGTCGAGATCCGCGCCGAAGCGGTTGAGCAGATTCTCCGACGCGCGCTTCGCCGTCTCGCGCGTGGCCCCCGCGTACTGATCCGACGACACGATGGTGATCCCCGGATACGCGGACTTCATCTTGTCGAGGAACCCCTTCTCGCGCTGCTCCGTGCTGTTCGAGCCTTCCTGATATCGGAGCACGAGCACCTTCCCCTTGCCCTTCAGCAGCGTGCCGAGACGCTCGGCGCACAGCTCGCCGCCCTTGTAGTTGTCGGTCGCGACGAAGCTGACGATCTGATCGGACTCGAGGCCGGAGTCGATGATCACGGTCGGCACGCCGGCACCCTTCGCCTCCTCGACGGGGCGCACGAGGGCGCGGTTGTCGAGTGGCGCGAGCACGATCCCCGACACGCCCTGGCTCGTGAACCCCTCGACGACCTGGACCTGCTGCTCGCGGTCGTCCTCACGGAGGGGTCCCTTCCAGATGATCTTCACGCTGTCGCCCGCCGTACTGAGCTCCTGCGCGGCCTGGACCGCGCCGGCGTGGATACTCTTCCAGAACTCGTGGGTCGTCCCCTTCGGGATCACGGCGAGCGTGTAGGTCTTCCCACCCGCGGGCGCGGCGCCGGTCGACTTCTGCTTCGAGCCGGAATCACTGCAGGCGGCCGCGCCGAGCAGCACACACATCGCGGCGGCCGAGAGTCGGGTCATTCTCAACGAAGGTCTCCAGCGTGTGAAGTCCGTATGGGGTGCACCGACGATGGGGAGAATCTACAGGCGGGTCCGACGGAGGAGCAGAGCTAGAGCACGACGACGCCCTTCACGTAATCGGGCAGCCGATGATCGCCGGCGAAGGCGGCGGGCACCGAGTCCAGCGACCGATACCGGTGGGTGATCAGGGACTGGACGTCGATGGCACCCGACTCGACGAGGCCGAGGGCCTGCGCGTACGTGAGCGGCCGGCCCGTCGCGTCATGCCCCCCGGACGCGCCGGCCGGGGAGACGAGCGTGGGCTCCATGAACTGGAGATTGTTCATCACCCCGAGCTCGACGCCGGTGTGGCCGTGCCCGTACATCACCACCGTCGCCTGCTTGCGCACGAGCGCGGGGATCTGCTTGAACAGGGCCCCAGACCCGGTGCACTCGAGCAGGAGCTCGGCGCGGCGCCCCTTCGTGCGCTCCGCGACCGCCTCGACGATGTCCGTCGACGACGGATCGACGGTCTCGGCGCCGAACCGCTCGGCGAGCGCACGGCGACGCGCGTTCGGCTCACTGACGAGAAGGAGCCCGTCGTAGCCGAGGACGTTGCGCAGGTACTGCACGAAGAGGAGGCCCGCCGGTCCACCGCCGCAGACGAGGATGGATCGCACGCCGTGCGTCTCGCCCGCGCGGCCGAGCGGATAGCGCGCCCTCGCGCGGGCGATCATCTCGCTCGAGTGCACGATGCACCCGAGCGGCTCGGCGAGCGCCGACTGCTCAGGGGAGAGATCGCCGGCGATGCGGACCGTGTTCGCGGCCGGCACGGTGATCATGTCGGCGAACCCGCCCGGTGGTCCGGTGATCCCGTGCTCCGCGTAGTGCTCGCACTGATGCGAGTCGCCGGTCGCGCAGTACTCGCACACCGGCTCGCGGTGCTCGCTCACGCAGGTGCGGCCCTGATCGACGATGACCCGGTCGCCGACGCGGACGTCGCCGACGCCGGCGCCGACCTCCTCCACGACCCCGGCGATCTCGTGACCGAGGATCTGCGGATGGGTGCGCAGCGGGAGGATGCGGCCGCGGTCGTCCGTGTTGTAATTGCCGTGCCCCTGCACGATGTGCAGGTCAGTGCCGCACAGGCCGACCGCGGCGACGCGCACCAGCACCTCGTGCGAGGCGGGCGGCTGCACGGGCACGTCGCGCACCTCGATGCGATTCACGTCGACGAGGACGGCGGCGCGCATCGTCCGGCCGCGGTGCGTCGCGCCGGTCACTGGTGCACCGCCGCCAGCGCGGCGACGCTGGTCCAGGCCGCGCCGCCCGGGAAGGCGTAGTCGCGCAGGCTCTCGCTACGCATCGTGATGCTGTAGCCGGGCGCCGTCGGCGGCATGTAGCGCCCGTCGCGGACGACGACCGGATCGAGGAAGTGCTCGTGCAGGTGGTCGACGTACTCGATGATCCGGTTCTCGAGCGAGCCGCTGACGCACACGTAGTCGAACATCGAGAGGTGCTGCACGTACTCGCACAGCCCGACGCCTCCCGCGTGCGGACACACGGGCACGCCGAACTTGGCGGCGAGGAGCAGCACGGCGATCACCTCGTTCACCCCGCCGAGGCGGCAGGCGTCGATCTGACAGAAGGCGATCGCGTTCGCCTGCATGAGCTGCTTGAAGACGATCCGATTCTGGCAATGCTCGCCGGTCGCGACGCCGATCGGCGCGATGGCCCGGGCGATCGTCGCGTGGCCGAGGACGTCGTCCGGGCTCGTCGGCTCCTCGATCCACCAGGGATCGAACTGGGCCAGCTCCCGCATGCTCATGATGGCCTCGTCGACCTCCCACACCTGATTCGCGTCGACCATCAGCTTGCGATCGGGGCCGATCTCCTCGCGGATGAGCGCCGCGCGGCGCAGGTCGTCCCCGAGATCGCGGCCGACCTTGATCTTGAAGTGTGACCAGCCGCCGGCAATCCCCTCGCGACACAACCGCCGGATCTTCTCGTCGGGATACCCGAGCCAGCCGGCAGACGTCGTGTACGCCGGATACCCGCTGTCCTCCAGCACGCGCTCGCGCTCGGGGCGCGTGCGTTGCAGGCGACGCAGGATCTCGATCGCCTCGTCCGGCGTCAGCGCATCGGTGATGTAGCGGAAGTCGACGCAGCGCACGATCTCCTCGGGGGACATGTCGCAGAGCAGCCGCCAGAGCGGCTTGCCTTCGACCTTGGCCCAGAGATCCCACACCGCGTTGACCACGGCAGCGGTGGCGAGGTGCAGGACGCCCTTCTCCGGCCCGACCCAGCGCAGCTGGGTGTCGCCGACGATCCGCCGCCAGAACGCCCCCATGTCGGCGGCGATCTCGTCGAGCCGGAGGCCGAGCACGAGCGGCGCGAGCGCATCCACCGCCGCGACGCACAGCTCGTTGCCGCGACCGATGGTGAAGGTGAGCCCGTGCCCCTCGATGCCGTCCGGCGCATCGGTGTGCAGCACGACGTACGTGGCCGAGTAATCGGGATCCGCGTTCATCGCATCCGACCCGTCGAGCGCGCGCGACGTCGGGAAGCGGATGTCGCGGACCTCGAGCCGCGTGATGCGACGCGCGAGCGACGCAGCCATCAGCCGTGGGCGCGGAGCCGCTGGCGCGACGAGCCGAGGCGGTCGATCCCCAGCTCGACGACGTCGCCCGGATGGAGGAAGCGCGGCGGTGTGTGCCCCATCGCCACGCCGGCCGGCGTGCCGGTCGAGATCACGTCGCCGGGCAGGAGCGTCATGAACTGGCTGATGTAGCTGATCAGGAAGGGCACGCCGAAGACGAGATCGCGCGTCGTGCCGTTCTGCTTCCGCTCTCCGTTCACGGTGAGCCACATCGACAGATCGTGCACGTCGCCGACTTCGTCCGGCGTCGCGACGAAGGGGCCCAGCGGCGCAAACGTGTCGCAGCTCTTCCCCTTCACCCACTGCCCGCCGCGCTCGAGCTGGAAGACGCGCTCCGAGTAGTCGTTGTGCAGCACGTAGCCCGCGACGTGCGCGAGCGCATCCGACTCGGCGACGTAGCTCGCGCTGCGCCCGATCACGACGGCGAGCTCCACCTCCCAGTCCGTCTTCGTGCTCCCCTTCGGGATGACGACGTCGTCGTTCGGTCCGACGATCGCGCTCGTGGCCTTGAAGAAGATCACGGGCTCGGCCGGGACGGCCATGCCGGACTCCCGGGCGTGGTCGCGGTAGTTGAGACCGACGCAGACGATCTTGCTGGGGCGCACGATCGGTGAGCCGAGACGCACGTCGTCGCCCACCGTCGGGGCGCGATTGCCCTCGGCCGCGACCCACTGCGCGAGACGCGCGAGCCCGTCGCCGCCGAAAAACTGCTCGTCCCAGTCCTGGCCGAAGCCCGCGGCGTCGATGCGCCGACCGTCCGCGAGGATGACGCCGGGCCGCTCCTGACCCGCCGCCCCGAACCGAATGAGTTTCATCGCATCACATCTTGAGGGTGGTGAAGCCGCCGTCGATCGTGTAGTCGCTGCCGGTGATGAACGACGCGGCGTCGGAACAGAGAAAGAGCGCGAGCTCGGCGATCTCGTCGGGCTTGCCCATCCGGCCGATCGGCTGCGTGCGCGCGAGCTGCTCGAACACTTCCGCCTCGCGGCCCGGATAGTTCCGCGCCAGGAATCCGTCGACGAAAGGTGTATGCACGCGCGCGGGCGAGATGCAGTTGCAGCGGATCTTCCGGTGGATGAAGTCCCGGGCGACGGAGAGCGTCATCGTCACGACGGCGCCCTTGCTCATCGAGTAGGCGAAGCGATCGGGGATGCCGACGGTCGCGGCCACCGAGGCGACGTTGAGGATCGCCCCGCCGCGATCCTTCATCGACGCGACACCGGCCTTGAGGCAGTTGTAGACGCCTTTCACGTTGACGGTGTAGACGCGATCGAGATCATCTTCCGTGGTCGTCTCGATCGTGCCCACGTGGGCCACGCCCGCGCTGTTCACGAGGATGTCGAGCGAGCCGAACTTGTCCTCGACGGCGGCGAAGGTGCGCGCCACCTCGTGCTGGCGCGACACGTCGCACGCGAACGCCTCGGCGGTGCCCCCGGCGACGCGGATCGAGCCGAGCGTCTCGTCCGCCGGCGAGATGTCGATGATGCCCACGCGCGCCCCACGCGCAGCGAAGAGTCTCGCGATCGCCTGCCCGATGCCGGACCCGCCGCCGGTGACGATGGCGGTGCGGCCGGTCAGGGTGGGCGCCGAAGCGTCAGCCATGAACTGGTACCTCGAGGTCGTAGAATCGTGCGGCGTTCTCGCCGAGGAGCGCGTGCCGGTCCGCGTCGGACCACTCGGCCGTGAGCTCGTCGACGATCGCGCGCCAGCGCTCGGCGCCGCCCCCCAGTCGAGCGACGGGCCAATCGGAGCCGTACATCAGGCGCGACGCGCCGAAGCACGCTCTCGCCTGCTCCACGTACGGGCGCAGCGACTCGGCATCGCGCTGGTCGGCCCGCGCCTCGGTGAGGAGCCCCGAGATCTTGCACATCACGCGGTCGTGCAGGGAGAGCACGGCGAGCCGCTCCGCCCAGCGCTCGAAGGCGTCGTGCCGGATCGCCGGCTTGCCGCAATGATCGAGGACGAAGCGCGTCTCCGGGCAGCGCTCGACGAGCGCGATCGCCTCGGGCAGCTGGTCCGCGGTGATGCACAGCTCGAAGGGGAGCCCGTGGTCGGCGACTTCCTGCACGCCGCGCACGAACTCGGGCTGCAGCGCGAACCCGGTGCGGTGGTGCTGGATGTTGTGCCGGACGCCGACGACGTGCGTGAGCCCGCTGATGTGGGCGAGCGCCCAGTTGCGCGACGACTCGTCGAGCAGATCGACGAAAGCGACGATGCCGGCGATGCGCGGCTCCTCGTCGATCAGCTCCTCGACCCACCGCACCTCGCGGAGACTCTGGCCGTGCGCGCAGTTCGCCTCGACGAAGACCACGGCGTCGACCGCGCCCTGCTCCAGGGGGACGAAGTCCTTCGGACCGAACGTCCGCTGGAGGGCCGGCGTTTCGGCGAGCCAGGGATAATCGAGACGGGTCGGATCCCAGAAGTGCACGTGCGCGTCCACCACGCGTGGGCGCGTCACGCCTAGACTCCCGCCGCGAGCGCGGCGGCCGCGGAGCGCTCCGCCCACGTCGCCCGCAACCGGTCGAGCGCCACGGCGAGGACGATGATCACGCCGATGATGATCTCCTGGATGTAGTTGGGCCACCCCATCTGCTGGCAGCCGTTGCGCAGGAAGGCCATGATCAGCGCGCCGATGATCGAGCCGGCGATGCTCCCCTCGCCGCCATTCAGGCTCCCGCCGCCGATGACCACGGCGGCGATGATGTCGAGCTCCGCGCCGTTGGCGACGGTGGGATCGCCCTGGCGGAGCCGCGACATCTGCATCACCCCGGTCAGCCCGAACAGGCAGCCGGCGATGCCGTAGATGGCGATGCGCAGCCGGCCCGTGTCCACACCGCACGCACGCGCCGCCGCCTCGTTGGAGCCGAGAGCGAAGACCCGCCGTCCGAACACGGTGCGGCCGAGGACGAGCGCGGCGAGGCCGGCGAGGGCGAGGGTGGCCCACACGCCGATCGGCAGGACGAGCCAGGCGGGCTTCGGGAAGGTGACGAGCAGCTCGTTGAGCCAGGTGGCCGGCACGTTGACCGTCTGCTCCCGGGCGAGCCACTTCGCGACTCCGCGCGCGATCCCGAGCATGCCGAGCGTCACGATGAACGGTACGACGCGCAGGGTGGTGATCATCACGCCGTTGAAGACCCCGATCACACCCCCGGCGGCGACGGCGGCGAGGAGCGCGAGCGAGGGTGGCCATCCCGCCCCGATGCCGAGCGCCGTGATCACGCCGGTGAGGGCGATCGTCGCGCCGACGGACAAATCGATCCCGCCGCTCACGATGATCACTGTCATCCCGATCGCGCCGATCGCCGTGATCACCGTCTGGGAGAGGACGATGCGGAGATTGAACGCCGACAGGTAGCGGCCGGGCTCGTTTGTGAGGAGGCTGAAGACGAGGATGATCGCGATCAGCCCGAGCGCCGGTCCGATACGCACGATCCAGCGTCGCACCAGGGCGGGCGCGACGAGCGAACGCTGGACGTCGAGCAGCGTCGGAACGCCGGCTGGTTGAGAGCTGGACGTCGGCACGGAGCGGAGGTGAAGTGTGGACGACCTCGGCCGGCCGAACGGGGTGCGGTGGGCAACCCCGCGTGATCGCGGCCCGGCGTGTCGATTATACCGAACGTCCGCCGGGTGCGCGACTGCGTGACTGCGTCAATTCAGATGGTGCGCGGCGGTGTCGGGCAGCGTCGGGGGGAGCGGGTCGTTCTGTGGGGGCCAGGTCATGACCGAGATCACCCCGGCGGAATGGCCGATTCCCCAACGGGCCGTCGCGTCGATCCCGTTGACCTTGCGAATCGAGGAGACGTAGCGCGTCGAGATCGCCGCCAGCGACTGGATGTCGCCGACCTTCGTGTTGTCGATGTAGACCCAGATGTGGCTCGGCGAGGCGAAGCTGTCGGGGCCGCGCTCGTTGAGCCAGTTGGAGCGGAGCGTCTGCACCGCCTCGAGCACGCTCTCGTACTGGTGGTCCACGAGGTCGTCCTGCGTCAGGACCGACATGTCGACGCGATGTCTCGCGGTCGCCCGCGACGACGCGCACGCGCCGCAGAAGAGAAGGAGCGGAAGCCCGAGCCGGCGAAGACGTGTGTACATGTCACACCTCGCGAACCATTGTCACCTGCATTGCGACGTCCGTCGTCTCCCGCAGGCGGGAAGGCCGACGTTCACTACACCGGATGATCCTCCGGGTCCCAACGCAGGATTGCTGCCTGAACGCTCTCCAGATGCGCGCGCATCCGTTCCACCGCCAGAGTCTCGTCACGACGCTCGATCGCGTCGAGGATCGCCAGGTGGTCCTGATGATCCGCTTCGCGCGAGCCGAAGATGCCGAGGATGAGGCGCTGCTCGTCGGTGAAGAGCTCGTGGAGGACGTTCAACAGCTGCGCCGTCACGGAGTTACCCGACGCCTGCGCGATCTTGCTGTGGAACTCCATGTTGACGGTGTTGAGCACCTCGTCGTCACCGAGGTTCTTCCCCGCCTCGACGAGGATGCGCCGCAATTCGACCAACTGCTCATCGGTCCCGTTGCGTACCGCGTCGGCGGCGGACTGGCTCTCGATCGGGATGCGCGCGCGGATCAGGTCGAGCAGCAGCTTCTTCGTGACGGTGCCCGCGTAGTCGGGGTTGCCGAGCACGAGGACCTCCTCGCTCCGGGTCACGAAGACACCGGAGCCGTGGCGGATCTGCACGACCCCCATCGCCTCGAGCTTCTTCAGCGCCTCGCGGATGCTCGGCTGGCCGACCTCGAACCGCTTGGCCATCTCGACGATGGGCGGCAGCCGGTCGCCGCGGCGGTAGTTGCCGCTCTGGATCGTTCCGCGGATCTGGCGAGCCAGGCGATCGGGCAGGCTCTGCTTTACCACTGGCTCAAAAGAGTGCTTCATCGCGCCTCTATCGATTGTGATTCGAACTGCTCCCGTGCGATGACCCGCGGAACGCTCACGGTTGCACCTCCGTCGCGATCGCGCGCCAGCTCTCGGGTGGTCCGAGGTAGCTCGGCTTCACCCCGCCGGCATCGACGACGATCTTCTGCAGGACGACGCCCGGGTCGACGAGCCAGAACTTGAGCACGTGCTCACCGGGCGTCGCGACCTGATGGCGCGTCGCGCCGATGGTGATGTTGTCGGCCACCGACTGCTCCCACGCACGAAGACTGCTGTCGGCGGAAACGTTCACGATCTGCGGCGTCTCGTCGTCGATCGACATCGCGTAGCGCAACCCGTGCGCGGCGCCGCTGAAGTTGAGCGTCGGCGAGAGGTAGGCGCGCACGGTGACCGCGCCGCTGTCGAGGAGCCACATGCGGTACTCGAGCCGTGCGCTCCCCGCGCCCGGCGTCTGGCTCGCCATCGATACCGGCTCGGCGGTCATGCCGGAAAGTGTGCGGCCGAGATCCGGGATGCGCGTCCAGCGGATCGGCGCCGTGGCGACGGCGCGGGAGTAATGCTGCGCTTCCATCGAGACGTAGCCATTGCTGCCGACGAATCCCTGCACCGTCTCGCGACGCGGCATCGCCGGATTGCGCACGACCGCGCGCACGACGAACGAGCGCCCGTCGGCCGAGACCGTGATCGGGACGGTCGTCGTCCCCGCGGGGGCGGCCGCCCAATCGATGCTCACCGGGATGCGCTGCTCAGACGACGTCGTGCCGTGCGTCGCGCCGAGTCGCACGTAGGGCGCGTCGGTGCGCAGGTCGAAGGTCAGCGGCGCCGCGCCGCGGTCGAACACCTCGATCCAAGACGTCTGTCGCGTCAGCACGTCGAACTCGGGAAGGGTGGGCTCACGCTGGCCGCGGAATCCCGGCGGTGGGCCCTGCCCCGGCACGAACGGCTGCTGTCCCTCCCACGTCACGCCCAGCTCGGCGCCCTCCGGCACCTGGATGCGATCGACGCGCGGCATCACGTTGCGCGGCGGCTCCTGCCAGTAGGTGTAGCCGATGTGCGTCTGGTCCATCATGTGCGACCACTTGCCGCCCGCGAGCTCGCGATTGTAGTAACGCGAGATCGCCGCGTCGCGCTCGAACAGTGTATGCACGCTGTCGGCGAGGAGGTTGGTCGAGGCGCGCCCCTGCTGCGCGTAGAGCCGGTTCTTCGCCGTGAGGATGTACAGCGCGTTGAGGTTCGCCGCGGCCGTCACGGGATGCTCGACCAGCTCGTAGAACGCCGCGCGCGCATCAGCCGGAAGCTGCGCGCCGACGGCCCTCGTTCGCGCGACGAGCGAGTCGTAGCCAGCGCGGACGCGGTCGGCCTCGCCGTAGTTGGCGAGACTGTACGTCTCCGGCGCCAGCAGCTCCGGCTTCCGACGCCCGGCGTACTTGAGATAGCGCGTGACGAGCTCCGCGATCTCCGGGGCGTGCTCCGGCCCGAACTGCTGCTCGGCCCACTGGCGCGTGTA
>Ga0070683_100000658_pt1 | contig 24951 bp, 21 predicted proteins | sample KBSC713LmetaG_FD_64662 | JGI IMG/M metagenome (GOLD analysis project Ga0070683, IMG submission 64662) | Corn rhizosphere microbial communities from Kellogg Biological Station, Michigan, USA - KBS C7.1-3L metaG | ecosystem: Host-associated > Plants > Roots > Rhizosphere ... | reverse complement strand
TCGTCTGCGAGCACGGCCGCGGGCTCGGGCGCGCGCTCCGGCACGTGGACGCGCGCCTCGCCGTCGCGATGGTCAACCCCGGCGAGGAGCGCCGCTTCCTGCTGCACGGCTTCGTCCCGACGCCCCGAACGATCCGCTTCATCGCCAAACGCCTGACGGAGGATGCGCCGCCGCTGCCCAAGCGACGCGACGCCTGGCACTTCACGCTCGGCGACCTGGACTTCTTCTGATGCGCAAGCTCGTCTTCTGCACGCAACGACTCGATCCGGATGACCCCGTTCTGGCAGCGACCGTTCCCATGGTTCGTGCGCTCGCGGAGCGAGTGGACGAGCTCGTCGTGCTCTGCGACACGGCGCGCACGCACGTCGCCGACAACGTACGCGTGCACGAGTTCGGAGCGCCGACGCAGCTGCAGCGCGGCGCCCGCTTCGCGGCGGCGCTCGCGCGCGAGTTGGGGGGCTGCGACGGCGTCGTCGCGCACATGGTCCCGCTCTACGCGCTGCTCGCGGCGCCGCTCGCGCGGCCGCGCGGCATCTCGCTCGTCCTCTGGTACACGCACTGGAAGGGGCATGCGGTCGTGCACGCGGCCGAGAAGATCTGCACCGCCGTCGCGTCGGTCGACGCCCGCTCGTTCCCGCTCCGCTCCACGAAGGTACGCGGGATCGGCCACGGGATCGACGTGAGCGAATTCGCGTGCACGGAGGCCCCCCCGCCGCCGCTCCGGGCGCTCGCGCTCGGCCGCTACTCCCCGGCGAAGGGGCTGGAGACGATCCTCCGGGCCGCCCGCGAGGCCGGGGTGCACGCCGAGGCGCACGGTTCGGACGAGGGCTTCGAGGAGTACCGGCGCGCGCTGCAGCGCGAGTTCCCGGAGGCGCAGCTCGACGGGCCGGTCGCTCGCACCCGGCTGCCGGAGCTCTTCGCCCGCAGCCACGTGCTTGTGAACAACATGCGCGCGGGCGCGCCGGACAAGGTCGTCTACGAGGCGGCCGCGTCGTGCCTGCCGGTCCTCGCGTCGAACCCCGTCTTCGACGACCTGCTGCCGGACGAGCTGCGCTTCGGCCGCGACGACGTGTCGGGGCTCGCCGCGAAGCTGCGCTCCCTGGACGTACGCCGCCGCCCCGAGCTGCGCGACGCGGTCGTTCGCGGACATTCGGTCGAGCACTGGGCGGACGGCCTGCTGGCTACCGTGACCGGCCGATGAGGGACACGATCCTCCACGTGCAGAAGGTCGCCGGCATCTCCGGCTCCGAGGCGCACCTGCTCTCGCTGCTGCCGGGCCTGCGCGAGCGCGGCTGGAACATCCGGATGCTGATGCTCCACCAGCACGAGCCGGGGGCGTGGGAGTTCGCGCGTGCCCTCGAGGAGCGCGGCGTCCCGCTCGATGCGATCCCGGTGCGTGCGGACGTCGACCCGCTCGCCTTCCTGCGGCTCGTCGGCTATCTCGCGCGCATGCGTCCCGCCGTTCTGCACACGCACCTCGTGCATGCGGAGTGGTACGCGTTGCTCGCAGGCGCGCTGGCGCGCGTGCCGGTCCGCTTCACCACGAAGCACGGCTTCAACGAGTTTCGCGAGGCGGCGTACTTCGGTGTCGTCGACCGCGCGGTGGCGAGCCTCGCCCACGTGCACATCGCCATCTCGCGCGGGCTCGCGAGCTATCTCGCCGACGTCGAGGGCTTCGACCGCGAGAGCTTCGAGATCGTGTACTACGGCATCGAGCCCGACGGCGAGCCCGCACCCTACGTCGGCACAACGCCGCGGCTGCTCTGCGTGGGGCGGCTGATCCCGATCAAGGGCCACATCGTCCTACTGCGCGCGTTCGCCGAGGCGAGAGAGCGGCTGCCCGGCCTGCAGCTCGACATCGCCGGGCGCGGGCCGCTCGAGCCGGCGCTGAAGGCGCTCGCGCGGGAGCTGCACATCGAGGACGCCGTGCACTTCCTCGGGCACGTCTCGCCGATCCAGGCGGCGATCGAGCGCTCGACTGCCGTCGTCGTCCCGTCGATGGGCGAGGGCTTCGGGATGGTCGCGCTCGAGTCGATGGAACGGGCGCGCCCGGTGATCGCCGCGGAGATCGGCGGGCTCGGCGAGCTCGTCCGGGACGGTGAGACGGGGCTGCTCGTGCCGGCCGGCGAAGCGGAGCCGCTGCGGGACGCGATCGTGCGCGTCGCCGGCGACTTCGACCTCGCGCGCCGGCTGGGCGAGGCGGGACGCCGGCGCGCGCTCTCGCGCTTCCTGCAGCGCGCGTGCACCGAGCGGACCGAGCTGCTCTACGAAAATGCGCTGACGACGTAGGTGAAGCGGAAGCGCAGGATCGCGCGCGCGAGCGGCTCCAGCCGCTCCGCGGCGGCCGCGACCGGTGCCAGCGGCCCGAGCGAGACGCGCTGCGGCACGAAGAACGGCCGCGCCTCGACGTGCGCGAAGCCGGCCGAGCGGAGGTCGTGCACGACGTCGGCAAGGGCGTACTGCCGGGGATTGACGTCGAACACGAGCTTGTGCTCCGTGTACGCCGCGACGTGCGCGAAGAAGGCTGCGCGGTCGCGCGCGTAGTAGAGCGCGCGGAAGAGCGTCGTCGCGGCGACGGGCTCGTCCGGAACGAAGTCGTTCAGGTCGCCGAGCGCGGCCTCGACGCCGTGGCTCCGCGCCTCGGCGACCATCGCCGCGTTCGCGTCGACGCCGCGGTAGCGCAGGCCGCGCGCCTCGAGCGCTGCGCCGAGGCCGCCGTCGCCGCACGCGAGGTCGAGGACGAGATCGCCCGACGCGAGCCCCGGTGCGATCAGGTCGGCGCGACGGCGGAGGTACGTCGCCGAGTCGGCGTATTGCCGTGCAGTCCAACTGGCGGCCGTCCGGTCGTACTTGTCCGTGCTCACAGCGCCTCGTACAGCACCGAGGTGCGGTCGGCCATCCGGGCGACGGAGAACTCCGTCCGCGCGCGTTCCCGCGCGGCCACACCGAGCTCGGGACGGCCGAGCGCGTCGTCGACCGCGGTCGCGAGCGCCGCCGGGTCGTCCGGCGCCACGAGCAGGCCGGCGTCGCCGACGAGCTCGGGCAACGAGCTCACGTCGCTCGTCACGACCGGCAGCCCGGCCAGCATCGCCTCGAGCACTCCGAGCCCGAAGCCCTCCCAGCGCGCCGGGTGCACGTATGCCGCCGCCCGCTCGAGCCACGCGGCGACGTCGGGCACGCGTCCGGGCAGGAAGAGCCGGGCCTCGACGCCGAGCTCCCGCGCGAGCCGTTCCAGCTCCGGCCGCGCGGGCCCCTCGCCGAGGACGACGAGCACCGTGTCGCCGGGCAACGAGGGCAGCGCGCGGACGGCGACGTCGACTCCCTTCTGCTCCACGAGTCGCGACGTCGAGAGGAGGATGCGCGCGCCGGCGGGCACGTCGTCGGGCGGGTTCTCGCCCCATGCCGCCGGCGGGGCGTCCAGCCCGTAGTGGATCGTCTCCACCATGCGCGCGGGGATGCCGACCTGCTCGACGGTGAAGCGGCGCAGTGCGTCCGTGATCGTCACGACGCGGTCGGTGACCAACGCGAGCCCGCGTTCGACGTACCGGTACGGGCCGAGCCGGAAGCGGTCGTCGTTGTGCTTCGTCGAGACGAGCTTCGCCCCGCGCAGCGACGCCGCGATGCCGCCGAGGATGTCCGCGTGGACGAGGTGCGTGTGCACGACGTCGGCGCGAAGCGCGCGCAGCAGCCGTGCCGGCGCGGTGACGCCGGCGCGCAGCCGGATCGCGGGCACCGTGAGCGCGTCGTAGAAGTCGTCCGGGCGCCACGCGGGATCGTCCAGCCCGACGAACACGACGTCGTGGCCGCGCTCCGCGAGCGCGGGCAGCAGCGTCAGCAGGTGCCGCTCCGACCCGCCGATCCCGCGCATCTTGTGCACGTGCGCGACCCTCACCGGACCCGCTCTGCGAGGCGGGACGCCGCGGCGGCGGCGAGCAGGACGAGCAGGAAGTCGAACGAGATCCGGTAGCGCGTGGCCCCGACGAAGATCGCCGCGAAGAGGCTCTGGTAGGCGAAGAGCAGCAGCGCGAGCACGACGAAGGCGCGCGGCGCCACGAAGAGCCCGGCCGCCGCGAGGACGTACACGGCCCACATGTAGACGGGCTCCACGACCTGCTTGACCGTTCCGGACGAGCTGCTGGCCGTCTCGATCACCGTCGGCTGCCAGTACAGCTGCTCCGAGAGCGCCGCGAGCTTCAGCTTGCCGGTCGGATGTGCCGTCACCCACTTCCAGGCGAGATCCTCGTAGAAGCTCATCGCGAGGCACTCGTCCGGATGGAGGACGACGCGATGGTTCGTCGCGTCGTACCGCCCTCGTGCCTCCTCGGGCGTGAGGTGGCCCGGTTCGGGCGGTCGCGGGGAGTCGGGAGCGACGTCGTCGATCCACTTCCCCGAGGAAAGGAGGTCGTACGTCTGCGGGTTGTTCGCCTTCCACAACGCGCGTCCGTCGGTGGTGATCGCCCAGCAGCCGACGTTCGCCTTGTTCCTGACGAGCCAGGGCAGCACGGCGACGCCGGCCGCGGCGAGCACGAGCGTGCAGGTGACGACGGTCGCGCGGGTGCGCGGAAGGCGGAACGCGAGCCAGACGACGCAGAGCACCGGCACGAACACGAGCCGGGAGTTGCCGAGCATCGCGAGGCCCGTGACGATGCCGAGCCCGACGGCCCGGAAGCGGGTGGGGCGCTCGGCGACGAGCAACGTGAGCAGTACGAGCGCCGCGACGCACAGCTGGTCGATGATCTCGCGGTTGACGTGGACGTCGTGCCAGACCAGGTACGGCTGGAGCGTCGCGACGATCGCGGCAGCCGCCGCCCACCGCGCGGAGAGAAAGCGCGTTCCCACCTCGAAGACGAGCCAGGCGACGACGACTGCGACGACGATCTGCGCGAGGCCGATGGCAAGCCAGTGCGCGTCGAAGAGCCACCAGAGCGGCACGAGGAACCATCCGTACAGGGGCTGCGTATAGGCGGACGGCTCGCCGGGGATGAACCCGTACGTCCCGTTCTGGACGAAGACCTGCGCGAAGACGTAGCTCTTCTCGACGCCGTCGAGGATCGTTCCGCGCAGATGCAGGAGGACGGCCAGGCGCGGCGCCGCCGCGGCGAAGGCGACGACGGCGTAGGCGACGCGACGGCTCACGCGGCCTTGCGCACCGGGCTCTCGACGTGCTCCCGCCGCCACAGCTCGAGCATCGTCAGCGTCCAGAGCCGATGGCCGTTGTCGGCACGGCCCTGCACGTGGTCGTCGAGCAGACGCTCGACGGCGGCACGCTCGAACCAGCCGCGGCCTCCCGCGAGGAGGTCGCCCGCGAGGTCGCGCAGCTCACCGCGGAACCACGCGGCGAGCGGCACGCCGAAGCCGGCCTTCCGACGTTCGGCCACCGTGGGCGGCAGCTCGTCGGCGAAGGCGAGCCGGAGTGCGCGCTTCCCGCGCTTCAGCGCGTCGGGCAGAGACAGCCCGAGCTCGAGCACGCGCCGGTCGAGCAGCGGCGAGCGCAGCTCGAGCGAGTGCGCCATCGACGCGATGTCCGACTTCGGCAGGAGGTCGCCGGGGAGGTACGTCTGGACGTCGAGCAGCTGCAGCCCCGTCACGCCGGCGTCGCGCGGAGGGCCGAGCAGGAAGCCGGGCGAGGTGAGCGGCCCGATCTCCGCCTTCGCCTCGTCCGTCCAGAGCGCCGCGCGCTCCGGCAGCGTGAACACCTGCATCAGGCCCCCGTACCGCTCCCCCGCGGGCGTCGCGGCCGCCTCGAGGAAGCGCGCCGCGCGGAACGCGGACGACCGCCGCTCGCGCCGGCCGCCCGGCAGCGCGCGGAGCAGGCGCGCGCCCGCCGCGGCCGCCGGACGCGGCACGCGGCCGGCAAGCCCCATCGCGCGGTAGCGCTCGTACCCGGCGAACGATTCGTCGCCGCCGTCGCCGACGAGCGCGACGGTGACGTCGCGGCGCGCGGCCTCGCAGATCAGGAAGAGCGGCAGAGCGGCCTCGTCCCCGAGCGGCTCGTCGAACGCCGCGGCGAGCCGCGGAAGCGTCCCGGCGGCGTCCGGCTCCAGCACGATCTCCTCGTGGCGCGTCGACCAGCGCTCCGCGACCGCGCGCGCGAACGCGCGCTCGTCGTAGCGCTCGTCGGTGAAGCCGACCGTGAACGTCCGAACCGGCTCGCTCGACGCCTGTGCCATCTGCGAGACGACGACGGCCGAGTCGATCCCGCCGGAGAGCAGTGCGCCCAGGGGAACGTCGGCGACGAGCCGCTCGCGCACGGCCGACCCGACGGTGCTCCGCACCCGCTCGAGCCATTCCGGCTCGGAGAGCAGCTCCTCCGCGAGCGCCGGCTGCCAGTAGCGCGACTCGGTCTGCGCGGTTCCCTCGACGACGAGCAGCGACGCGGGGGCGAGCCGGTGCACGTCCTGCACCCCGGTTCGCGCGCCCGGGACATACTGCAGCGCCAGGTACGCGTCGAGCGCTGCGAGGTCGGGCTCGGCGCGGAAGCCCGGCAGGCCGCGAAACGCCTTCAGCTCGGACGCGAAGGCGAACGTCCCGTCCGGCAGGCGCGTCCAGACGAGCGGCTTCTTGCCGAGCCGGTCGCGGGCCAGCACGAGTCGCTGCCGGGGCCCGTCCCAGAGCGCGAGCGCGAACATCCCTTCGAGTCGCTCGACGAACTCCGGCCCGTCCTCCTCGTAGAGGTGCGGGATGACGGGCGTGTCGCCGCGTCCCCGGACCTCGTGGCCGGACCGTCCGAGCTCGTCGCGCAACTCGCCGAAGTTGTAGAGCTCGCCGTTGAAGACGGCGACGATGTCGCCCGTCTCGTTCGCGACGGGCTGGTAGCCGAGCTCCGGGTCGAGGACGGCGAGGCGCTGATGGCCGAGGACGCACGGCCCGAACGCGTCCGACGATCCCTGGTCGGGCCCGCGGTGCGCGATCCGCGCGCGCATGGCGTCGACGAGCGACGGCTGCGGCGGATGCGACGGCGAATAGAGTCCGCAGATCCCGCACATGCAGGACAACAGTGTGCCTGGCGATCTGCGCGGCGCAGTCGTCTCGTGCCATCTCGAGCGTCCGCTCGACGACGCGGCGTGGGCGCGCTTCGACGCGCTGCGACGCCGGTTCGAGGTCCTCGCGCTGATCCGGCCTCCGGACGCTGCGCACGGCGAAGACGAGGGGCGCTGGCTCGAGCGGGCGCGGACGCTCCCGCTGCTCGGCCTGCACACGCACTGGACGAGCCCGACGCACGCCCGCCCGAGCGGGGACGCCGATCCCGCCGATCGCGTGCGCAGCGAGTGCGCGTGGATGCGCGAGCGCGGTCTCGAGCCGCGCTGGTTCTGCGGCGGCGGCTGGTACACGGACGACGGCGTCCGCGCCGCCGTGCAGCAGCTCGGGCTCGTCGACTGCACCCCGCGCGACGGCCTCCCGCGCGACGGCGTCCTCCCGACCACCCATTCGCTCGGGCAGCTCGCCCGGTCGGTCCTCTGGCGGCTACCGCCCTACGTGCACGCCTATTTCCACGACTACGACCTCTCGGACGTCCGCAGGCGGTTGGCGCTCACGAGCTCGCTCCAGGTGCTCCGGATGCGAAGGGCCGCGTACGACGCGAGCAGCCCGATCAGGAAGTCCCACGGAACGCGGTAGCGGGTCTCGCCGACGAAGAGCACCGCCGTCGCGGTCTGATACGACAGCAGGAGAAGCGCGAGGGCGGCGAATCGGCGGGGGACGAGGAACAGGCCGACGGCGCCGAGCACGTAGAGGACGATCATGTAGGCGGGCTCGGCGGCCGAGCGCATCGTGTCCAGCCAGGTCCCTTCTCCTCGCCGGTCGGTCACCTCGACGACGGAGGGTTGCCACAGCCACTGCGCGTCGATCGGCGCCAGTCGTGCTTTCTCCCCCGGATGGTTCGCCCAGAACGAGAGCACCTTCCGCTGGAACATGCTCATCTGCGCACACTCGTCGTAGGGCTGGACGACGCCGTCGACGAGCCAACGCTCGTAGACGTCCTGCGGGGTGGGAGGGAAGGCGGCCGGTTGCGGGACGTGGTCGATCCACTGTCCGCTCCGGAGCGTCGCCAGCGTGTTCGCGTTGTTCGCCTTCCAGAGGGCCCGGGCGTCCGTCGTCACCGTCCAGCAGCCGACGTCCGCGCGCGTTCGTGCGACCCACGGCATGACGACGACCGCGGCCGCGGCGAGCAGGGCGACGGCGCCGACCACGTCGAACCGCCGCGTGGCGACGAAGAGGTACGCGAGCAGGACGAACGGCAGAGCCTCCAGCCGCACGTTGCCGAGGATCGCGAGGCCGAGGACCGCGCCGAGCGCAGCGAGCCGCCACGGTGCGAGGCGCTCCAGAGCGAGGAGCGTGAGGAAGACGGTGGCCGCGGCCAGGAAGTGGTCGAGGATCTCCCGGTTCATGTGGATGTCGTGCCAGATCAGGTAGGGGTGGACGGCGACGACTGCGCCGGCCAGGACGCCGGCGGCGGGCGAGAGCCACCTGCGCCCGATCTGCCACACGATCAGCGTCGTCCCGCAGGCAACCGCGATCTGGGCGAGCCCGACGACGAGCCAGTGGTGGCCGAAGATCCAGTACAGCGGGATCAGGAACCACCCGTACAGCGGCTGCGTATACGCGGACGGGTGGCCGGGGATGAAGCCGTAGGTGCCGGTCTCGAGGAACGTCCGGGCGAACACGTCGCCCTTGTCGACGTTGTCGACGAGGATCGAGCGGCCCTCGTAGATCAGCGCGACGAGACGCGGCAGCGCTGTGAGGAGAAGGAGCAGAAGAACAGCACTGCGTCTGCGCACCAGGATCGAACCTAACGCAGCAATCGGCCGAGTACAATGCCGTTTCTCGTGGCCACGAAGCCCCTCGTCGGCGCCGGCACCGGGGACGACGCCGGTGACATCCGGCGGGCCCGCGTCCTTCCGTCGCCGCTCCAGGTCCGCACACTCGCGCGCCGGCTCGCGAGCGTCCTCGCGCTCGCCGTGCTCGACGTGGGCGGGCTGGCGGTCGCGCTCTACCTCGCGCTCGTGCTCCGGCAGGTCTACTACGGCGAGACGCCCATCCTCTGGGGGTTCGCGTGGACGACGGAGAGCGACTGGCTGCCGTTCCTCGCGGTCGTCACCGTCCTCGTCTTCTGGCACAACGGCCTGTACGCGTCGCGCGAGCAGCGCTCGGGCGGCGGCCGGGTCGTCTCGTCCCTCCTGCTCGTCACCGTCGTCACGCTCGCGTTCGCGATCGGCAGCGGCTACCCGCACACGACGTACGGCCTGTATGCGATCGCGTTCGTGCTCTCCGTCGTGGTGATCGGAGGCCTGCGCGCGTCCTACGAGATCCTGACGCGGGACATGTGGCGGATCGCGGGCGTCAAGCGACGCGCCGTCCTGCTCGGGGAGAACGACCGCCTCGTCGACCTGCGCCGGGCGCTCGGCCTCGGCCGCAGCGGGATCGACTACGACTTCCTCGGCGCGCTCACCCCGGACGGCACCGAGGACCCGCTGCTCACCGTGCTCGGCAGCGTGGGCGAGGTGGAGTCCGTGCTCGCGCGCCTCCATCCCGACGAGCTGATCGTCAGCGGAGCCGGGCTCGACGACCACGCGCTGCTCGAGGTCGTCGACCTCGCCCACCAGCGGGGCGTGAAGGTGCAGATCGCGCCGACCACGACGGAACTGCTGACGCAGCGGGCCCAGTACGTGCCGGGCCAGGGCGTGCCGCTCTTCGAGCTGCGCCAGCCCGTGTTCGCGGGCTGGAACTGGGTCGTCAAGCGCGCGTTCGACATCGTCGTCAGCTCGCTGCTCGTCGTGATCGGCACGCCGGTCTGGCTGGTGCTCGCCGCCGCCGTGAAGTTCGACTCGCCGGGCCCGGTCTTCTACCGCGACCGCCGGGTCGGCCTCGGCGAGCGCGAGTTCGGGATGTTCAAGTTCCGCTCCATGTACACCGACGCCGGGGATCGCCAGGCGGCGCTCGAGGCGGTCAACGAGGCGTCGGGCCCGCTCTTCAAGATCAAGGACGACCCGCGGGTGACGCGGATCGGGAGGATCCTCCGCCGCTATTCGATCGACGAGCTGCCGCAGGTCCTGAACGTGCTGCGCGGCGAGATGTCGCTCGTCGGCCCCCGGCCGCTGCCGCTGCGCGACTTCGTGCAGCTCGAGGAGTGGCACCGCAAGCGCTATCTCGTCCTGCCGGGGATGACGGGGCTGTGGCAGGTGTCGGGTCGCATCGAGCTGACATTCGACGACCTGGTGCGGCTCGACTTCTACTACCTCGAGAACTGGTCGATCTGGCTCGACATCTCCATCCTCGCGAAGACGCTGCCCGCCGTCGCGGCGCGCCGGGGGGCCTACTGACCGGAAGCACGGCCGTCGTGGTGGTCGCGTACCGGAGCGGCGACCACCTGACGCGCTGCCTCGACTCGCTCGCCGGAGAGGCCGACGAGCTCGTCGTCGTCGACAACGGCGGCGACGTGTCGTTCGACCGTGAGGGCGTCACGATCGTCGAGCCCGGCGGGAACCTCGGTTTCGGCGGCGGCTGCAACCTCGGCGTCGCGCACGTCTCCTCCGACGTCGTCGTCTTCCTCAACCCGGACACCGTCGCGCGACCGGGCGCGGTCGCCGCCCTGGCGAGCGCGCTCGACGATCCCGGGCTCGGGGCGGTGCAGGCGCGGCTGCGGCTGCTCGACCGGCCGGACCGGCTGAACTCGAGCGGCAACGTGCTGCACGTGAGCGGCCTGGCCTGGCCCGGGGGCTACGACGAGCCGGCGGAGTCGCTCTCGCAGCGGTGCGACATCGCCTACGCGAGCGGTGCCGCCTTCGCGATGCGCACCGAGACGTTCCGGGCGCTCGGCGGCTTCACCGAGGAGCTCTTCCTCTACCAGGAGGATCTCGAGCTGAGCTGGCGCGTGTGGCAGCGCGGGCTTCGCGTCGTCGTCGAGCCCGCGGCCGACGTGCTGCACGACTACGTGCTCGAGCGGGCGGGCCGCCGCAAGGAGTACTTCCTCGAGCGCAACCGGCTCGTGTTCCTGCTGACCGCGTACTCGAGCAGGCTGCTCGTGCTCGCAGCGCCGATACTGCTGCTCGTCGAGGTCGCCGTCACCGCGCTCGCCGCGAAGGAGGGCTGGCTGCGGGAGAAGGCGGCCGGCTGGGCCTGGCTCGTGCGCGAGCGCCGCTGGCTCGCCCGCCGCCGGCGGACGCTGCAGGCGGAGCGGCGCATCGCCGACCGTGAGCTCGCGCGGCTCTTCGCGCCGGAGATCCGGCCGGCGATGCTCGCCGCACCGCCCGGCCTCGGTGTGTTGAATGCGCTGCTGGCGGCCTGGTGGCGGCTCGTGCGCGTCCTGCTTTGACGGTACCCTCGCCGCGTGGAACAGCGCCGAGTCGCGATCGTGCCGGCGTACAACGAGGCGGCGAACGTCGGACGGGTCGTCGACGAGCTGCGGGCCTTCGATCCCTCGATCGACGTCGTCGTGGTGGACGACGGATCGCCGGACGACACCGCAACGGTGGCGCGCGCGCACGGCGCCCGGGTGCTCCGGCTCCCGTTCAACCTCGGGATCGGCGGCGCCGTGCAGACCGGCTTTCGGTTCGCGTACGAGCACGACTACGACGTCGCGGTGCGGGTCGACGGCGACGGGCAGCACGATCCCGCGCAGCTCGACGTCGTTCTCGCTCCCGTGCTCGCCGGCGAGGCGGACATCGCCGTCGGCTCGCGTTTCGCAGGCGCTCCGGGAGACGGCTATCGCTCGTCGCGGTCGCGGCGAATCGGCATCCGGCTCCTCGCCTGGGTCGTCTCGCGGATCGTCGGCCGTCGCGTCACCGACACGACCTCCGGGTTCCAGGCGCTGAACCGGAAGGGGATCGCGCTGTTCGCGCAGGACTATCCGCACGACTATCCCGAGGTCGAGGCGACGGTAATGACCTATCGCCACCGGCTGCGCGCCGTCGAGGTCCCGGTCTCGATGCGCGAGCGCAGCGGCGGCCGGTCGTCGATCACCGCATTGCGCTCGGTCTACTACATGACGAAGGTGCTGCTGGCGATCTTCGTCGGCCTGTTCCGCCGCGACGTCGTTCCCGAGGAGGCTTCGCAATGACCCCACTCGCCGTGTCGATCGCGGGCGTCGTCGCGTCGCTCGCGCTGCTGGTCGTCGTGCTCGAGCTGATCCGCAGCCGGCGGCTGCGGGAGCGCTACGCACTGCTGTGGCTGGCGACCGGGGTCGTGCTCACGGTCCTGTCCGCGTGGCGCGACGGACTGAACACGATCGCCGGCTGGGTCGGCATCCGCAGCTATCCGCCCGCGGTGCTGTTCGCGGTCGGGATCGTCTTCATCCTCGCCGTGCTCCTGCACTACTCGACGGTGATCTCGCGGCTGTCGGACCAGAACGTGCTGCTCGCTCAGCGGTTGGCGCTGCTCGAGTCGGAGCTCGAGGAGGAGCGGCTCAGCTCGTAGACGTCGCCGAGCGTCGGGTCGTTCAGCCAGTTCGCGGAGACACCGACCCGGTACTCGAAGTCGCCGCCCTTCGGGGGTGTGTCCGTGAACGTCGTGAGCGGCGTCGCACCGAGGTCTGTCGCCTTGTACTGGCAGACGACCGCCGGCGAGTCGGTGTCGCAGTCCAGCGCGCTGCCGTCCGTCGGCGCGCGGAACACGTGGTAGAAGACGGCGCCGCCGGCGGAGTGCACGGCGTTCCAGGAGATCGTGACGTGGTCGCCGTCGCGCGTCGTCGTCACCCCGAGGTCGACCGACGCCGGGATCAGCGGCTGCTGGATCACGACGGCCGGCGGGTCGTCGGCGCCGATCGGCGTGGCGGCCGCGATCGCCGCGAACGGGACGACCGCGGTCACGAGCAGTACGGCGCCGAGGGCGGCGAGGCGCCACCGGCGCGGCGCGCGCGCGCTCGGCTCGACCGCCGGCCACGGCCGCCCCTCGCGCGGGACGAGGTACGGCAGCGCGGCCAGCAGCAGCACGAACGCGGGGATCGTCGGGATCAGGATGCGCAGCAGGCTGCTGTCCTCGATGCTCGCCTGGCCGTAGCCGCCCTTGACGACGGCGAACGCGACGAACCAGCCGCCGACGAGGGCGAGCGCCCGGCGCGACCGCAGGCCGATCGCGATCAGCCCCGCGACGACCAGCCACTCGATCAGCCGTCCGCTCCAGAAGTGCTCCCGCAGGAGGTCGAGCTGCCGCTCGAAGTGTGCCCAGTCGAAGCGCGCGTAGTGCGGCACGCCGAGAGCCACGGTCTCTCCGGCCGCCGACCGGGTCGGCGCGCCGACGCTGCCGTGCAGCACCGGCAGGTAGCCGTACCCCCGCCACTTCCAGAGCGTGAGCGTGACGAGCGCCGGCAGCAGGCCGGCGAGGAAGAGCCCGATCGCGCCGAGCCGGCGGGCGAAGGCGAGCGCGAGCGCCGGCCCGGCGAGGAAGAGCGCCGTCGACGGCTTGATGCCGATCGCCGCGCCGGCGGCCACGCCCGCGGCGAGCGCGTCGAGGGCCGCGTCGCGCCCGTCGAAGAGCACGCGCGCGGTGAAGTACGCGGCCACGAGCGCTGCGACCATCGTCGGGAAGTCGGTCATGGCGGTGAGGCCGAACGCCTGCGGGAGGATCAGCTCCGTATAGCGCTGGTGGTAGCCGGCGTTGGTGAGGAGGATGCCGACGAACGGCGCCGCGAGCCACACCGCGAGCGCGAGCACGGCGAACCTGCGGCCGGCGATCAGCCGCGCGAGGCCGTAGAGGCTTGCGAGCGCGAGCGGCAGCAGGACGACCGTGTCCACGACCAGGATGACGGGATACGCGCCGACGAGATTCGGTCCGGCGATCCAGGTCAGCGGCGCGAGCAGCGCGCCCCACAGGTAGCCGACGAGGGGCGACGCGAGCTTCCCCTGTCCCAGCAGCCATCCCGACGTGTACGACCAGAGCTGGTCGCCGCCCTGGTAGTAGACCCAGTGGTTGTGCCGGACGACGAGCGCGAGCGCAGCGACGGCGACCCATTCGGCGACGACGAAGAACGCGACGACGTAAGACGGCCGCAGCCTGTCCACCTGCTCGAGCCCGCGCTCGATCGTCGCTCCGGTCGCGCGGAGGCCTGCGCCGAGCCTGCGCCCCCCGGTGCTCGCCGCGGCTCCGCCCACGGCGAGAAGCCTAGTCCGGCCCTGTTTGGGAGATTTGAGGGAGAGAGCCGTCTGCTTTGATCGGGGCCGTGTCCGTCGCGCGCCGCCTGCTGATGTCGCGTAGCGCGCTGCGGAGCGGCGCACTGACCGGGCTCGGCCAGGTCGCGCTCTCGCTCGCCGCGGCGGCCGCGGGGGCGCTGCTCGCGCAGAAGTTCGGCCGCAACGCCGAGACGGACGGCTTCCTCGCCGCGTACGCGGTCTACACGCTGCTGATCCTGGCGGCACAGTCGCTGCGGATGATCGTCGTCCCCGACCTGACGCGGGCGGCGGCCGGCGGCCGGCTCGGCGGCGAGCTCCGCGCCTACGCGACGGCGTTCGTCGCGCTCGGCATCCCGGTCTGCGTGCTCGTGGGCGTGCTCGCGCACCCGCTCGGCGAGCTCTTCACGGGCAGCCTGCCGGAGCGCTCCGCCCGGGTCGCCGCGTCGGCGCTCGTCGTCCTCGTCCCGGCGGCGTTCGTCCAGCTGCTCGCGTCGCTCGCGGCGAGCGGCCTCGCGGCGCTCGACAGCTACGGCACCGCCGCGGCCGGCTTCGGCGTCAGCGGCCTGATCGGGCTCGCGGTGTTCGCGGCCCTCGCGGGCCCGGTCGGCATCGTCGCGCTCGCCTGGGGGCTCGTCGTGAACGCGGCGGTCGCGCTCGGCGTCCCGCTCGTCGGGCTCTGGCGGCGGCGTGCGCTCGCGGGGCCGCGCGTCGAGCGTCTCCGGGTCGCGGGCCGGCTCGGCCGGCTGCTCCAGGGAGCCGCCGTCCCGCTCGCCCTGCAGGGCTCGTACCTGGTCGAGCTGCGGCTGAGCGCCAGGACCGGCGTCGGCAACGTCACGAGCTTCACCTACGCGTACCTCGCCGCGTCCACGCTCGTCGGCGCCACCGGCTTCGCGATCGGCGTCGTCTCGTCCGCCCCGCTCACCCGGCGGGGCGTCGACGTGGACGCCGCGGGCCGGCACGTCGTGCACGCGGCCTGGGTCAGCCTCGCCTTCGTCGGCGCGGCGGCGGGGGTCTTCGCGCTCGTCGGCGGCCGCATCGTGCACGGGATCCTCGGCGAGCACTACGCCGGTCGGGTCGGCCGGGACCTCGGACTGCTCGTCGTCTACCTCGCACCGTGGATGATCGCCTGGGTGGGCTTCGTCGTCACGTATCCGCTCGTCTTCGTCGCGTCGCGGCGGCGCTGGCTCGTGCCGTCGGCCGCGGCCGGGCTCGTGTCGTCCGTGCCTCTCGGCTTCGCGCTCCGCGCCGCCTGGGGGCTGCCCGGCCTCGCGATCGCGCTCGGGCTGGCCACGCTCGTCACGGCGCTCGGGCTGATGGCCGCGGTCGGGCGGGAGACGGTGGCGATCGCGGCGGCGGGGCTCGCACGCGTCGCGCTGGCGCTCGGTGCCGCATGCGCGCTCGCGTTCGGGCCGATCTCGATCGCGCTGCCGGCCGTCCCCGCCGCAGCCGTCGGTGTCGTGGTCTACGTCCTCATCGTCCTCGCCCTCCGCTCGCAGGGGCTGAGCGAGGCGTGGACGTACGTGCGGGGCCTGCAGTGACCCGCGCGCTCGTCACCGGGTCGAAGGGGCAGGATGGGACGTACCTGACGCGGCTGCTCGAGGAGCGCGGGTACGAGGTCGTCGGCATCGACCGCGGCGACGTCGAGCTGACGGACGGCGAGGCGGTGCGCGCGCTGCTCGGACGCGTGCGTCCGGAGGAGATCTACAACCTGGCGTCGCCGTCGTTCGTGCCGCAGTCGTGGGATGACCCCGCCGAGGCCGCGCGCACCGGCTGCGTCGCCGTCGCCGTGCTGCTCGACGCCGTGCTCGCGGTCGACCCGTCGATCCGCGTGCTGCAGGCGTCGTCGGCCGAGGTGTTCGGTGCGGCGGAGACGTCGCCGCAGGACGAGTCGACGCCGTACCGGCCGCGCTCGCCCTACGGCGCGGCGAAGGCCTTCGCCGACTTCCTCGTCGCGTCGTACCGCGAGCGGCGGGGCCTGCACGCGTCGTCGGCGATCCTCTTCAACCACGAGTCGCCGCTGCGCCCGCCCTCGTTCCTGCCTGCGAAGGTCGCCCACGGCGTCAGGGCGATCGCCGCCGGCCGGGAGCGCGAGCTCGCGCTCGGGAACCTGCAGGCGCGGCGCGACTGGGGCTACGCGCCCGACTACGTCGACGCGATGTCGCGCATGCTGCAGCAGGCCGAGCCGGGCGACTACGTGGTCGCGACCGGCGAGGCCCACTCCGTCGAGGAGCTCGTCGCCGCCGCGTTCGCGTACGCCGGGCTCGACTGGCGGGAGCACGTGCGCGTCGACGAGTCGCTCGTCCGTCCGGAGGACGCGCAGATCGTCGGCGATGCGTCGAAGGCGCGGCGCGTGCTCGGCTGGGAGCCGACGGTGACCTTCGACGAGCTCGTGCGCCTGCTGGTGGACGAAGCATGACCGGCTACGTCCCGCTGAACGAGCGTCGCCACCGTGCGCACATGAAGCTGCTCGAGGCGGTGGGCACGGGCGGGCGCGTCCTCGACGTCGGCTGCTCGAGCGGCTACCTCGCGGAGCCGCTCAGCCGCCGCGGCAGCACGGTCGTCGGGCTCGAGCTCGACCCCGCGGCGGCGCGGGAAGCGGAGCGGTTCTGCGAGCGGGTGCTCGTCGGCTCCGTCGAGACGATGGAGCTGCCGCTCGAGCCCGCCTCGTTCGACGCGATCGTCTGCGGAGATGTGGTCGAGCATCTCCGCGACCCCGAGGCGGCGCTGGCGCGGTTGCGGCCGTTCCTGCGGCCGGGCGGCCGGCTCGTCGTCTCCACCCCGAACGTGGCCAACTGGGCGATCCGGCTCTCGCTGCTCGCGGGGCGCTGGCAGTACACCGACCGCGGGATCCTCGACCGGACCCACACGCACCTCTTCACGCGCCGGACCCTGGTCGAGGCGGTCGAGGGGGCCGGCTACCGGGTGGAGCGGGTGGACTGGACGGCGCCGGTCCCGGGCGACAGCGACCGCCTGGACGCGGCCGGGCGGGCGCTGGGACGGCTGCGGCCGACGCTCTTGGCCTACCAGTGGATCATCACGGCGTCGTAACAGGCCCTCTTTACAATCGCGCACAATGCCGGCGCCCGCCGACGTCGACCGTGTCTACGAGGAGCTGAAGCGCGCGATCGACCGCGACGCGCGCGACCCGTCCGCGATGCGCGGGCTGGCCGAGCGTTTCTGGGCGGTCAGTGCGGACAGGCCGCTCGTGCGCAGGCCCGGTGCGAAGGGCTGGGCCGCCTTCCAGGTCAAGCGCGTCCTGCGCAAGCTGATGCGTTGGTACGTGGAGCCGGCGCTCGCCGACCAGCGGATCGTCAACGACGCGCTGCTGCGGCTCGTCGACGACCTCGCGCGCCGCGTCGACGAGCTCGAGCGCCGCTGATGCGTCTGGCGGTGTGCATGCCGCAGGTGCCGTTCGAGCGCGGAGGCACCGAGATCTTCGCGGACGGGCTCGTACGAGCGCTGGGCGACGCCGGGCACGACGCGGAGCTCGTCACCGTCCCGTTCAAGTGGTACCCGAACGAGCGCGTGCTGACGCAGGCGTTCCTCTGGCGGCTGCTCGACCTCGAGGAGTCGAACGGCCGGCCGATCGACGCGGTCGTCGCGACGAAGTTCCCCTCGTACGTCGTGCGCCACCCGCGCAAGGTCGTGTGGTTGCTGCACCAGTTCCGGCAGGCCTGGGACTTCGACCGCACCGAGTTCGGCCAGTTCTCCGAGTCGCCGGAGGACCGCGCGCTGCGCCGCAAGGTGCTCGAGCTCGATCGCGTTTCGCTCGGCGAGGCGCGCAAGATCTTCACGACGTCGTCGATCGTCGCGGGCCGGTTGCACGACTCGGTCGGGCTCGACGCCGAGGTGCTCGCACCGCCGCCCGCGCAGCTTGCGTTCCGCTGCGACGAGTACGGCGACTTCGTCCTCTCGGTGAACCGGCTCGACCGGGCGAAGCGCATCGACCTGCTGCTGGAGGCTGCGGCGCTGGCACCGGACGTGCGCGTCGTCGTCGCCGGCGACGGGCCCGACCGCGAGCGGCTGGAGTCGCTCGCGAACGGCCGCGTGGAGTTCGTGGGCCGCGTGTCCGACGACGAGCTCGCCGACCTGTACGCGCGGTGCCGCGCCGTCTACTACGCGCCCGTGAACGAGGACTACGGGCTCGTGCCGTACGAGGCGTTCCTCTCCGACAAGCCGGTGATCACCACGACCGACGCCGGCGGGCCGCTCGACATCGTGCGCGACGGGGAGACCGGCCGGGTCGTCGCGCCGGCGCGCGAGGAGCTCGCGCGCGCGCTGACCTTCACCGAGGACGAGGCGCGCACGCTCGGCCGCGCCGGGCACGCGCTCGCAAAGGACGTCACCTGGTCCCGCTGCGTCGAGCGGCTCCTGGAGTTCGTGTGAACTCGTTCACGGGGAACGACGGCTTGCCCGCAGCGGTGCCTGCATTCATGCAGGCACCAGTCGTCCTCCGTCCGGCGGAGAGCGGAAGGCGGCCAGGGGCGTGAAGGTCGCGTACTTCTCGCCGCTGCCGCCCTCGACCAGCGGGATCGCGGACTACTCGGCACTGTTGCTGCCCGCGCTCGAACGCCTCGTCGAGGTGGAGGCCGTGCGGCCCGGGCGCACGCGCCCCGTCGCGGACGCGGACGTCGCGCTCTACCACGTCGGCAACGACCCGGACGCGCACGGCTGGATCCTCGACGCGCTGCGCCGGCGCAGCGGCGTCGTCGTCCTGCACGACTTCGTCGTGCACCACCTGATGGCCGGTGCCACGATCGGGCGCAACGACGGGCACGCGTATCTCGCCGCGATGGAGCGCGAGGCCGGCGCCGCGGGCCGCATGCTCGGCTGGGGCGTCCTCGAGGGCCGCGTGCCGCCGCTCTGGGAGGTGCGGCCGGCCGAGTTCCCGCTCGTCGGCGAGATTCTCGACCGCGCCACCGCGGTAATCGTGCACTCGCACTACGTGGAGGCGCTCGTGCGCGAGCACGGCTACGAAGGGTCGCTCGCCGTGATCCCGCACCCGGCCTGGCCGGCGGAGCAGGTCGAGCCCGCCGCGGTGGAGGGCGAGCCGCTGCTCGGCTGCTTCGGGCATCTGAACGAGAACAAGCGCATCCCGCAGCTCCTGCGGGCGTTCGAGCGCTTCCGCGAGACGCAGCCGGAGGCGCGGCTGCTGCTCGTCGGCGCCGAGGGCGGCGGCTTCACGCTGCGGGCGGAGCTGCCCGAGGGCGTCGTCCGGCAGCCGTACGTCGAGGAGGAGCGGCTGATGTCGCTGATCGCCGCGTGCGACGCGGTCGTCCTCCTGCGCTCGCCGACGATGGGCGAGACGTCGGGCAGCGCGATCCGCACGCTCTCGCTCGGCAAGCCGCTCGTGGTCAGCGACCTCGGCTGGTTCGCGGAGCTGCCCGACGCCGTGGCGCTGAAGGTGCCGGCCGGCCCCCCCGGTGGTACTGCAGAGGAGGACGCGCTCGTCGCCGCGTTCGAGCGGCTCGCAGATCCGGCCGTCGTCGCGGGGATGGGCGCCGCCGCCCGGGAGTACGTCGGCGAGGAGCACGACGTCGACCGCGTCGCCGAGCTGTACGTCGCCGCGCTCGAGCAGGCCGCCGGCAGCTCGGCGGTGGAAGCCGTCGTCCTCCACGAGGTCGCCGCGGCGGCAGCCGACACCGGCGTCGAGCCCGACCTCCTCGCGCCCCGCCTCTCGGAACTGGGCATCGCCCGTCCCGGCCATGTCCGGCAACCACGTCGGCGGACATGGCCTGTTCCTGCGTGGCCGATGTGGCTCTGGGTGGGCGCGCTGTACGCGGTCGCGGTGGCGGTGCTGCTCACGCTCGCACTGCGCGTGAAGAGCCCGTGGATCATGGTCGACGAGCTCGTCTACTCCGACACGGCGCGCAACGTCGCCGACGGCGCGGGCTTCACGATCCACGGGACGGCGGCCGGCTACGGCTACGTCTACCCGGCGCTGCTCGCAATCCCGTACGCGCTCGAGCGGCACGTCGCCGACGCGTACCAGCTGGCGCGCGTGCTGAACGCGCTCGTCATGTGCTCGGTCGTCTTCCCGGTCTACCTGCTCGCGCGCCGGGTCGTCCGGCCGGGCGCCGCGCTCGCCGCGGCGGCGCTCGCGGTCTCGGTGCCGCCGATGGTCTACGTCGCGTCGCTGATGACGGAGAACGTCTTCTATCCGCTCTTCATGTGGATCGCGTACGCGCTCGTGCTCGCGCTCGAGCGGCCGAGCGCACGGCGGCAGGTCGTCCTGCTCGCGCTCTGCCTCGTCGCGTTCCTGACCCGCGCGCAGGCGATCGCGCTGGTCGCGACGGTGCTCACCGCTCCGCTCGCGCTCGCCTGGATCGAGCGGGGGCGCCCGCGGTCGCTGCGCGCGTGGCGGCCGCTCTACGGCCTGGTCGTGCTCGGCGGCGTCGTCGTCCTGATCTACGAGCTCGCCCGCGGGCGCTCGCTGTTCGACGCGCTGGGGGGCTACAGCGCGACGGGGAGCGCGTCGTACCGCGTCTGGCCGGTGCTGAAGTGGATCGTCCTGCACCTGTCGGGCCTCGACCTCGCGCTGTGGGTGATCCCCGCCGCGGCGACGATCGTCCTCGTCGCGAGCGCGCGCCACCTCGACCGTCCGCTGCGCGTGTTCGCGGCGGCGACGGTCTCGCTCACGGTGTGGCTCGTGCTCGAGGTGGCGGTGTTCGCCTCGCACTTCTCCAACCGCATCGAGGAGCGCAACCTCTTCTACCTCGCGCCGCTCCTGCTGATCGGGCTCGTCGCCTGGATCGAGCGAGGCCAGCCACGCCCTGCGCGCGCGACCGTCGCAGCCGCGGTGATCGCGGTCGCGCTCGCCGGGGCGATCCCCTTCGCCGACCTCCTGAACGAGAACTCGCAATCGGACACGCCGTTCCTGCAGCCGTGGTGGTACCTGGGCGCGTCGTGGACGGGGAAGGCGACGGTCGCGCTCGCGGCGTCGCTGACGGCGCTCGCGCTCGCCGCCGCGTTCCTCTGGCTGTCGCCGCGGTTCGCCGGGTGGCTGCCGGTCCTCGTCGCGGCCGGCTTCCTCGCCACCTGGCTGCCGCTGGAGGCGTGGCCGAACGGCTTCCCGCAGGCGTCCGTGCACTTCTACGACGCCGCAGTCGCCGCGGGGACGAGCTGGGTGGACCAGAAGGTCGGCCCCGACGCGGACGTCGCGATCGTCTGGAGCGGCGGCGCCGCGATCCGGGCCTGGGAGAACGAGTTCTGGAACCGCAGCATCCGCCGCGTCTATGCGCTCGAGGAGCTGCCGGGCGGGATGAACCAGATCCCCGTGACGACGCAGCGCGGCTCGAGCCTGCTCGTCGGCCCCGGGGGCGGCGCCGTGCACGCCGACTACGTCCTGACCGACACGCGCTCGCCCGTCGTCGGCTCCGTCGTCGCGTCGGACCCCGCGCACCAGCTCGTGCTGATCCGCGCGGCGCAGCCGGTTCGGCTCGCGCAGCGCATCACCGGCTGGTATCCGGACTTCTGGACCGGGCCGGTGGTCACGTGGACGCGCGGCGACTGCACCGGCGGCCGGCTGCGCTTCGACCTGCGCAGCGACGCGGGCCTGTACCAGGGCGTCGTCCAGCACGTCCGCGTCTCCGGCACGACGGCCGCGCAGACGATCCCGGTCTCGCCGGCCGACCAGGACGGGGTCGTCGCGACGGTGCCGCTGCAGCCGACCGGCGGGACGTGCCGCGTCGTCCTCCGGGTCGACCCGTCCCGGATCCCGGCGGACATCCCGCAGCAGCACAGCGCCGATACGCGGCAGCTCGGCGTGCGGGTGGACTACTTCCGCTACCTCCCACCCCGTTGAGCCCGGCAGCAGAGCTCGTCGCGATCCGGGTCGCGTACGTCGTGCTGGTCGTCGTCTCGGTGCTGTGGCTGCCGGGCCACGTCGGGCTGCACGGCTGGGGGCCGTTCGGCGATCTCGTCTTCGGGCCGTTCGCGCGCTGGGATGCGGGCTGGTTCGTCGCGATCGCCCGGCACGGCTACGAGAACACGCAGTCCGCGGCGTTCTTCCCGCTCTATCCGCTCGTCGTGCGCGCCGTCGGCGTCGTGTTGCGCTCCGACGTGGCCGCCGGCGTGCTCGTCTCGCTCGCCTCGGCGGCCGGTGCGGCCACGATGCTCGCGCGGCTGCCCCGCGGGCGCGCCGCGGTGACGCTGCTCGCGCTGTACCCGCTCGCGTTCGTCTTCACGGCCCCGTACTCGGACGCGCTGTTCCTCCTGCTCGCGATCGCGTCGTTCGACGCCGCTCGGCGCGGCCGGTCGGTCGCGGCCGGCATCCTCGGCGGGCTCGCGGTGGCGTCGCGGCTGCTCGGGCTCGCGCTGCTCCCGGCGCTCGTCGTGCTGCTCTGGCGCCGCGGGCCGCGCCGTCTCGCGCCGCTGCTTTTGCTGCCCGCGGCGCTCGGCGCGTACATGCTGTACCTGCACGAGCACTTCGGCGACTGGCTGGAGTTCGCGCACGCGGAGGGCGTGTACTGGCTGCGGCACACGCCGCCGCTCGGCCCCCTGCAGGGGCTCTTCGACGCCTTCCGCTCGGGCGAGCAGGGGCTCGCCCAGCTCGTGCTCCACCTGCCCGGCGGCCACTACGGCAAGCCGGAGCAGTTCGCGATCTGGAACGTCGTCTTCCTCGCGCTGCTGCTCGTCGCCGCATGGCTGACGTGGGAGGCCTGGCGGCGGCTCGGCGCGGCGTACGGCGTCTATTCGGCGGCGACGCTCCTGATCGTGCTCTCGTCTCCGGCGGACGTCGTGCCGCTCGTCAGCCTGCCGCGCTTCCTGCTCGCGGACTTCCCGCTCTTCCTCGCGCTGGCGGCGCTGCTCGCCGACCGGCCCCGTGCGCGCCGCATCGTCGTCGACGCCTTCGCCGCTGTGGGCGCGGTCGCCGCCGTCGCCTTCGCCCGCGGCAGCTGGGTGCCGTGAGAGTCGTGGTCGACGTATCGGCGCTGTCGCACCCGCGCACCGGCGTCGGCAACTACATCCGCGGCTCGCTGCGCGGGCTCGCAGCGGCGGCCGGGCACGAGGTGGTCGCCTTCGCGCCGGCGAGCCGCGACGGGCGGCGTCGGATCGAGTCGGCGCTCGAGGGCATCGACGTGGAGCGTGTGCTTCCGACGCTGCCGGCCGCCCACGCGGTACGCACCGCCTGGAGCCGGCTCGGGCGTCCGCCCGTGGAGCGGTTCGTCGGCCCGCTCGACGTCTTCCACTTCGGGGACTGGATGTACCCGCCCCAGCGCGGCGGGCTGCGCTCGACGATGGTGCACGACCTCGTGCCGCTCCACCATCCGGAATGGGTGCACCCGCGGACGAAGCGCATGCACGGCGCGAAGTACCGCCACGCGGCGCAGGCGTGCGACGTCGTGGTCGTCAACTCGAGCTACACGGCGGACGACGTCGCGTCGACGCTCGGCGTGCCTCGCGAGCGCATCCACGTCGCGCACCCCGGTGTCGACGCCGTGTTCGCGGCCGACGGCCCGCGCGCCGAGGGCGACTACGTCCTCGCCGTCGGCACGCTCGAGCCGCGCAAGAACCTGGGCAGCGCGATCGCGGCCGTGCGCGACCGGGAGCTGCGCGTGGTCGGTGCACGGGGCTGGGGCGGCGTGGAGGCGCGCGGGGAGCACGTCACCTGGCTCGGGCCGCTCGACGACGAGGAGCTCGCGCGGCAGTACCGCGGCGCCGCGGCGTTCGTCTATCCCTCCCGCTTCGAGGGGTTCGGGATGCCCGTCGTCGAGGCGATGGCGTGCGGCACCCCCGTCGTCGCCTCCTCGCACCCTTCGCTCGACGACGCGAGCGGCGACGCCGCGCTCCGCGCCGACCCCGACGACGTCGGTGCGATCGCGGCCGCGCTCGACGAGGCGATCGAGCGGCGCGACGAGCTCGTGAGACGCGGGCTGGAGCACGCGCGCCGCTTCACCTGGGAAGCGAACGCGCGCGCCCATCTGGAGGCGTGGTCGTGAACCTCGCCGTCGACGTGACGCCGCTCCGGCTGACGCGCGCCGGGACGGCGCGCTATCTCGAGAACCTGCTGGAGCGGATCCCGGCGCGCCGCATCGCGTTCGGCGGCGCCGGACGCGCGTCGGTGCTGGCGCGCGAGCTCGCGTGGTATCCGCTCGCGCTCTCGCAGTTCCGCGGCGCCGACGTCCTCCACTGCCCGACGTATTACGGCCCGCTGCGGCCGCGCGTGGCGACGGTCGTGACGGTGCACGACCTCGCCGTGCTCCGGCATCCCGATGCCTTTCCTCGCTGGACGCGCACGTACGCGCCGCGACTCGTGCCGCACATGGTGCGCGCGGCCGTGCGCGTGATCGCGGTGTCGGAGTTCACCGCACGCGAGGTCGAGGAGTTGCTGGACGTGCCGCGCGAGCGGATCCGCGTCGTCCCGAACGGCGTCGAGCCGCTCTTCACCCCGGACGGCCCACGCGCGCGGGGCGACTACGTGCTGGCCGTCGGGACGCTCGAGCCGCGCAAGAACCTGGAGCGGACGATCGAGGCGACCCGACGGCTCGGCGTCGCGCTGCGCGTCGTCGGCGCCTCCGGCTGGGGCGGCATCGAGGCCGGCGGCACGCACGTGACCTGGCTCGGACGAGTGACCGACGAGGAGCTCGCACGGCAGTACCGCGGCGCCCGCTGCGTCGTCTACGCGTCGCTCTACGAGGGCTTCGGCATCCCGGTGCTCGAGGCGCTGGCCTGCGGCGTGCCGGTCGTCACCTCGCAGGGGGGCGCGACCGAGGAGGTGGCGGGCGGTCAGGCAACGCTCGTCGACCCGCTCGACGTCGCGTCGATCGCCGACGGCATCGAGCGCGCGGAGCCGGGCGACCCGGCCTACGCACGCGCCTTCACCTGGGACGAGACGGCGCGCCGCACA
>Ga0070683_100000655_pt1 | contig 25019 bp, 19 predicted proteins | sample KBSC713LmetaG_FD_64662 | JGI IMG/M metagenome (GOLD analysis project Ga0070683, IMG submission 64662) | Corn rhizosphere microbial communities from Kellogg Biological Station, Michigan, USA - KBS C7.1-3L metaG | ecosystem: Host-associated > Plants > Roots > Rhizosphere ... | reverse complement strand
TGCAGCTCGCGAAGCAATTCCATCACCGCTTCGCCGTTCGTCGAATCGAGGTTACCCGTCGGTTCGTCGGCGAGAAGGATGAGCGGATCGCCGGCAACTGCGCGAGCGACTGCGACGCGCTGCTGCTGACCGCCGGAGAGCTGTGCAGGGTAGTGCTTCATGCGATGGCTCATCCCGACGCGCTCGAGCGCATCTGTGACGCGCTGCTTACGCTCGGCGGCCGACATGCCGCGGTAGGTGAGCGGAAGTTCAACGTTCTCGTAAACCGTCAGATCGCCGATGAGGTTGAACGCCTGGAAGATGAAGCCGATCTGGCGGTTGCGAATGCGGGCGCGCTGTGAAGGCGTCAGCTGCGCGACCGGCTCACCGGCGAGCGTGTACTCGCCGTCCGTCGGCGTGTCGAGCAGACCGAGGATCGACAGGAGCGTCGTCTTGCCGCAGCCCGATGGTCCTTCCATCGCGACGTATTCGCCCGGTTGGACTTCGACGTGAATGTCCTGCAGGGCGTGGGTCTCCACCTCGTCGGTGTAGAAGACCTTCTTGATCCCGGACAGACGGATCAGGGGCTGGTTGTTGCCCGAACTGGCGGAGAATGCGGCCGGTGACGACGATGCGGACTCGGTGGCCATTGATAGCGCTCGGAGTGAGGGTGAGACGGGCGAGGGAAGTCGACTGGCTATTTGATTTTGACGCGATTCGTATTGTCGAACTGCGACATGTCCGAGATGATGACGCTGTCGCCGACGTTGAGACCCTTCTTCACTTCGATGGTGTTGACCGAGGCACGTCCGAGTTGGACGGTCACGCGAGTCGCTTCACCGGTACCTTTGTCGACCTTGAAGATGCCGACTGAGCTTTCCGCCTGACCGAAGCCGGGGCGGCCGATGAAGAGCACGTCATTCAAGCGCTCGAGTGTGATCGTGCCGTCGACCGCGAGATCGGACCGCGTGTCTTTTGGGAGCGAATCGTCGATCGCGACTTCGACGGTGACAGTGCCTTGCACCGACGACGGGTCAGTGCGCATCACGTGGCCTTTCACGACGATGTTGTTGTGGAGATCGATCGAGGCCGGCAGGTTCGGGACAATGTCCTTTGCCTGATTCTCCGGGACGCGGAGCACGGCCTTCAACTTTCCTGGCTGAACGACGCGGGCGAGGACAGTTCCGGCGTTCACGTATTGTCCGAGTTCGAGGGGCGGGTTGCCGAGGGTCTGGAGAAGACCGGACTCGGGCGACGTCACGCGCATCGACGCGACGCGATGCTTCTGCTCATCCAGAATTCTCTGAAGACTCGCGATCTGCTCTTCCTGGAGCTTGATCTGCTGTCCCTCGGAAGCCATCTGGTCGTCGAGCTGCTTCTTCGAGTAATCAAGCCGCTGCTTCATCTCGAGAACCGCATCGCGCGCCGCGGCGGCGTCATTCACGGTCGTCAGCTTCTGCCTCATCAGCGAGTCTTGAACGGCTGCCTGGCGAACCGCGGCGTTGTACTGCGTCTGCAGGTTCGCGACCGTCCCCTGCTGATTGAGAATCTGCTGACGAAGGCTCGTCTTCAGCGTCGCGAGCTGGCCGACGGCCGAATTGAGCTGCTGCTGATAGGTGAGCTCTTTGATGTCCTCATCCGGGCTGCTCATGACGACGAGCACGGTGTTCGAGGTGACGGGGACACCAGGGCGAATGGGCAATTCTTCGATGCGGCCGCTCGTCAAGGCGGTCACGTTGCGGACGTACATCGCCTCGAGCGTCCCTGGGGCGTTGACGTCACGCGTCATCGGACCACGCTTCACGGTGTCGAACCAGAGTGTGCCCTTTTCAACGGGCGGCGCGGCGGGCTTGAGGCGGCTGACAAACGCCGAAACGACAACGACGCCGACAACCGCGAGGCCGATGGCGATGTATCTCTTGGTTTTCTTGGGTGGGTCGCGTTTGATATCCACGGTGACGTCTCGTGCAGAGGTCGGAGGGGCGGGGACCGGAAAGCTATCAACTCATAAGGGAAGGACTGTGCCGACCTCGATCATCAGCTAACGCACAATTCATCAACGGGTTATCCGGCTGGGGCCGTGTATGCTTTTGGGGGGTCATGCTCGCATGTGGGATTCATCGTCCCACAATCGAACACCCCAGACGCAGCGCTTGCACATAAGGTTTCAGACCCTATGAGACAACGAGAACAGAAAATAGGTTGACTGTGCAGGTACCAGGTACCAGGTACCAGGTGCCGGAGATCGGAAGGAAGTTCTCATTCGGCAACCGCGTGTTAATCGTGAAAGGCGAAAATGAACGCGAGTCTTGGTCTAGCGTTCGCCGGCATGCTCGGTGCAACCGTCGCATCGGCGCAGCGGACAACGCACACGCAACCAGTAGCTCCGCCGCGAATCGCGGCGATCCGGCCCGCGCCTCCCGCTCCGGCAGCGACATCGCCGCGTCGCGCCTACTACCACCACGGCGCCTTCCGCTCTGATCTTCCAATTCTCACGATGGGCGACGGTCGCATCTTCGCGGACTTCGGTCGCGGATGGGAACAGATCTCTCGCTCGTGCTCGCTTCCGTCGGGCTACGTCGGCAATCAAATCGTTTCGCCTTCGGGATTGCAGCAACCGGTCGTCGTGCAACCGACAGTGACACAGCCGACCGCGCCAGGAGTCCAACGGCTTCCGTATACGCCGCCCGTGCCGGTGCCGCTGAGCGGATCGCAGCAGATCGCAGCGCAAGATGGTCGCCTGCCGGACGCAAACGCCGTCGGCCAATCGTGCTGGACGCGCGCTCAGGACGGACGGATCGTCGTCACGCAGCCGTGAGGCACGGCGCCACACGCATTAGCGTTCTCTTATCGTTCGTCGCGACAGCGGGCGTCGCCGGGCAGGCTGCACCACCGACCCACACCGATAGCGTCGTCCCACCGCATCGACTCGGCGCGCCGGTCCGCGTCTGCGCCGGCGGCGATGTCACGCTCGGTACGAATCTCGATCCGAAATGGGCGCGTTTCGCCGCTGACACGCTGCGGCAGCGGTTCGGTCTTCGAGCAGATCCGGACAGCATCGCACCGTCGCTCAAACCGTTCTTGTCCGGTGCCGATCTCGTTCTCCTCAATGTCGAAGGCGCGATCGGCGAAGGTCCCACGCCTCCCAAGTGCGGTCTCCGGTCGACCAACTGCTACGCGTTTCGACAACCGCCAAACGCCGCTGCTGCTCTTCGACGACTGGCGGATAGTACAGTGGCGATCGTCGGCAATCTGGCGAACAATCACGCGCACGATGCCGGGCCTGACGGCCGTGACACGACGATCGCCCGGCTGACCGAATCGCACATCTTCGTGACTGGGGTCGACACGCTCGCGACACCGGTCGTCCTCGCCTCAGGCGATACCATCGGCGTCCTCGGCTTCTATACCGACTCCACGACTCCAGACGCGCGCGATGTTCGAGCCGTTCGAAGGCACGTTGCCCGAGCAGTCGAACAGTTCGGAACCGTGATCGTCACCATGCACCTCGGCGCCGAAGGGCCGACGGCGCAAAGGACGAAGAACGCTACCGAGCGTTTTCTAACAAAGATCAACCGCGGGAATCCCGTCGCATTTGCCGACGCTGCGTTCGCCGGGGGCGCGACGCTCGTCATCGGTCACGGGCCGCATGTGCTTCGCGCGGCGGAATGGCGTGGCGACCGATTGGTGTTCTACTCGCTCGGCAATCTGCTGACCTACGGTCCGTTCAAGCTTCGCGAGCCGACGAACCGGGGCGCCGTCGCGTGTGCGACGATCGACTCGGCGCAACATGTGTCGAATGCCGAACTGCGTCCGACGATGCAGCTCTGGCCAGGCGTCCTTCGCGTTGATTCGACGAAGCGCGCGCTCAAGCTGATCGACTCGCTGAGCGGGCTCGATTTTCCGCGCAGCGGCGCGAAGATCGACTCGAGCGGCTCAATAGAAAAACGAAAGCGACCCGGAGGTCGCTCTTAGTTCTTCTGCTTTGCGATCGCCGGTGGTGCCTCGATCGTTGCGAGCATCGCGTTGTTGCTGTCGTTCGGTGCGAGAACTCGTCGCGCGCCGCGCCACACTTTGATCAGCGGCGAGAACGGCCGGTCGATTGCGCTCTCGATCACTTTGCCCGCGACACTGCTCGCGTGGACGTAGTGTCCGTTACCGACGTAGATGCCGATGTGGCTCACTTCACCCTTCTTGCCCTTGCCGAAGGTGAGGAGGTCGCCGGGCATCAGCCAGTTGGTGTCCTTCGCGATCGCCTTCCCCTGGAGCGCCTGCTGCTTTGCGGTGCGGGGAAGCTTCACGCTCAACGCTGTCATCACATACTGAATGAGACCGCTGCAATCGAACCCTTTTTCAGGCGAAATGCCGCCGGTCTTGTAGCGGCGCCCGATTTGAGCACGGGCCATCTGGACCACCGAATCTCGAAGCGTCGTCGCCGAGTTGCTGAGGGCGGCGAACGGCTTCGTCTCCTGAGCGCCGGCGAAGGCGGGTAGGGAAACGACCGCGATCGTGCAAAGCACGAGCACAGTACGACTGCGGCCGGTTGCCGAAAGTAGGCTCATCGGTGGACTAGAACGCGACTGTTTGAGCGAGATCCGTCGGGGTGACGGGGTCAACATGCAGATGATTATCGACCCCGACGGTGCGTAACATCACAACAGGGGTGTGACAATTATTTCCATTTGCCGCAGACGTCGGTTGGAACGAAACGCGAGATCTCTGCGGCAGGCGGGACGACGAACGATCTGCAACTATCGAAGTCCCAAAAGCTTGTGCGTCTGAATGCTGAGGCGCCACCGCGGATGGGCAAGGCAGTAGGCGATTGCGTCGCGGGTATTGTCGGCGAGACGCGGCCCGTCCATTGGCTGGAGGTAGAAATAGTCGAACCCCAGTCCCTCGAGCAACCCCGGATCAAGATCATTTTGCGGGTAAACGAGCTTGAGCTCGCTTCCCGATTTCTGAATCAGGTCGGCGCTGGCCTTCGGGCTAACACAGATCCAATCCAGGCTGGGCGGAGCAAACTGGGTCCCGTTGGTTTCGACAGCCACCTTGAAGCCCGCGCGATGCAGGGCGTCGATGGCGGACTCGTCGAGCTGGAGGAGCGGCTCTCCACCGGTGCAGACCACGAATCGTTCGCGGGTCTCCTCATCCGGCCATCGCGCTGCGACTGCCGTCGCCAAGGCATCGGCTGTCGCGAACTTGCCACCGTCGGGCCCCACACCGACGAAGTCCGTATCGCAGAACTGGCAGATCGCATTGTCCCGGTCCTGTTCGCGGCCCGTCCACAGATTGCAGCCAGTGAAACGACAGAATACCGCCGGTCTGCCGGCGTTTGCGCCTTCGCCCTGGAGCGTGTAGAAGATCTCTTTGACGGTGTACATGCGTCGGCGGCCGGTCACCCGGACTTAAAGATACAAAGCCGGATCCTTGGCCCCGGCCTCCGCAAAGCCCTTCAATCGCAACTGACAGGCGTCGCAGCGGCCGCAGGCTCGACCCTCATCGTCCGGATCGTAACAGCTCTGCGTGACCGCGTAGTCGACGCCGAGTGACAGGCCCATTCGAATGATTTGCGCTTTCGTGAGATCGATCAGTGGCGTTCGAATGTGAATTGGGTTCGTTCCTTCGACGCCGCCACGGGTCGCGAGGTTCGCCATGCGCTCGTATGTGGCGATGTATTCGGGACGGCAGTCTGGATACCCTGAATAGTCGAGCGCATTCACGCCGATGAAGATGTCCTGAGCCTCGAGCACCTCGGCCCACGCGAGGGCGAACGACAGAAAGATCGTATTTCGCGCCGGGACGTACGTGATGGGAACGGCGTCGCTCGCGTGCGTTGAGAGATCGCGGTCTTTCGGAACAGCGAGGTCGCTCGTGAGCGCGGAGCCCCCGAACGTTCGCAGATCGATGTCCACAATCACGTGATCGACCACGCCAAAGCGCTCGGCGACGCGACGCGCGGCGCGAATCTCCACCGCGTGACGCTGGCCGTAGCGAAACGTCATCGCGTGCACGTCAAACCCTTCGCTCAATGCGTGCGCGAGCAGCGTTGTCGAATCGAGACCGCCACTCAACAGCAGGACAGCCTTGCGGGTCACTGATTGAGTGCCTTGTCGAAATCCTCTTTCAAGTCTTCTATATGTTCGAGTCCAACCGAGACTCGAAGAAGATTTTCCGGCGCTCGCGTTCCCGGTCCCTCGACCGACGCGCGGTTCTCGATGAGGCTTTCGGTGCCGCCGAGGCTCGTGGCCTGAGTAAAGAAGTCGAGCCGGCTCGCGATCGCGATCGACTCCGCGCGATCGCGCCCGGCTTGGACCGACAGCATGCCGCCAAACCCGCGCATCTGCTTTTTGGCGACATCATGCGCAGAATGCGACTTCAAACCAGGGTAGTGGACCACGTCGACTTTTGGATGGTTCGCGAGGAATTCAGCAAGCGCGAACGCATTCGCGCTCTGTTGATTCACGCGCAGCGCCAGCGTGCGAATTCCGCGCATCGTCAACCAGCACTCGAATGGCGACGGAACCGCGCCGCCGCTCATTTGAATCGATGAGACTTTTTGAAAGAGCTCGCCATTTTCCTTGAAAACGAGCGCGCCGCCGAGAACGTCGCTGTGTCCGCCGAGGTACTTCGTGGTGGCGTGCATCGAGATGTCGGCGCCGAGGTCGAGCGGGCGCTGCAGAACGGGAGTGCCCCACGTATTGTCGACGGCGCAGATCGCGCCGGCGCCGTGCGCGACGTTTGTGATCGCGGCGATGTCCGAGACACGAATCAATGGATTCGACGGCGTCTCGACCCAAATGAGCTTCGTGTTCGGCTTCACCGCGGCCGCGACCGCTTCAAGATTCGTCATGTCGGCGACCGAGAGCTCAACACCCCACGGACCGAAGACGTCTCGGACGAGCTTGATCGTTCCGAAGTAGGCATCATCGGGAGCGATGACGTGCGAGCCGGGGCCGAGTGCTTGAATCAGCGACATCGTCGCGGCCGACCCCGATGAGAAAGCCGCCGCTACGGCGCCGCCCTCGAGTGCGGCGAGGCATTGCTCCAGCCCCGTCCGATTCGGGTTCGCGTAGCGCGAGTAGAGATATCCTGCGCGATAGGATCCGTCGGCCTCGCGAAGGAAGGTCGTCGAGAGGTGAATGGCCGGGGTGACGGCCCCCGTACCGGGGTCGACATCGTGGCCGGAATGAATGGCGAGAGTTTCGAAGCGCATGCGGGGATTCTCAGGGGTCCGGGAGGGTGACGCAATGGGGCTCAGCGACGCGCCATCTGCCTGCGTACATGAAGCAGAGCCAGGTCGACATGGCTTCATCCTTCCACAGCCAGGCCACATGGTGAGACGTTCGGTCAATATCGCGATCATGGCTGCCGCTGCGTCGGCATCCGTATTGGTGGCGCAAAATCCGAAGACGCAGCCAAGAACGCACACTCCCGAGCCGACGACGGCCGCGATCACAGCCGCCGATCTCAAGACCCGGCTCTACATCTTCGCCGCTGACTCGATGGAGGGCCGCGAAACAGGAACGCGCGGCCACATTCGTGCGACGAACTACATCAATTCCGAGCTCGAAAAGCTCGGGCTCAAGCCAATGGGTGACAACGGTACGTTCTTCCAGAACGTCCCCGTCATTCGTCGTTCGCTCGACCCATCGTCGACGATCACGGCGGGAGACGTCACTCTGAGAGCCGGCGTCGATTTCGTCGCGACGGGTGGCCGCGGCGGAAACGTCGAGGCCATTCCCTCCGCGACGGCAGTGTACGGCGGTATGCAGGGTGATTCGACCGGCGCGCTCTCTGCCGATCAGATGCGCGGGAAGATTGTGCTGCTTCGCGAGCGCCCGAACGCTGGTCGCGGTGGTCGAGGCGGCGGTCGAGCGGGTGGCGGACGTGGTGGCTTTGGTCGCGGAGGAAACGGGCCTTCAAGTGCAGTCGCGACGTTCAACGTCGTCGACGAATTGACGAAGACGCAAATCGACGGCTCGCTGCATCCGCGCGAAGGCGCCGTTCAGCTCAAACCGACGCCGTCCGATTCATCGTCGACGCCGACGATCACGATCACGCGCCACGCCGCCGAGCAACTGCTTGGTGGATCACTCGACGGGATGCAGAAGGGACAGGCGGGGAAGACGATCCAGTCGAACCTCAAGTTCATCGACACGAACGCTCCGGCGAGAAATCTCGTCGCGGCATACATCGGCAGCGATCCGAAGCTCAAGAACGAGTGGGTCGCGATGGGTGCGCACAACGATCACGTCGGCATTCGCGCGCAGGGACCGGTCGATCACGATTCGTTGCATCTGTACAACCAGGCTGCGTATCCGATTCGCGAGCGAATCGCACTGTACAACCTCGAGAATCACATCTGCGGCGGGCGGCTTCAGACCGGATGCAAAGAAGCGACGCCTGACCAGGCGGCGCATCTCGATGCGCTCAACAAGCAGATCGCCGCGATCCACATCAATCTCGACAGCGTCCGAAAGGTGAACGGCGGCGTTCGTGCCGACTCGATCAACAACGGCGCGGACGACGACGGCTCGGGGAGCGTGACGTTGTTAGAAGTTGCTGAACGTTTCGCGAAGGAAAAGCCGAAGACGAAGCGATCGATTCTCTTCGTGTGGCATGTCGGGGAAGAGAAGGGGCTGTGGGGCTCGGAGTGGGTGACCGATCATTCGCCGGTGCCGCTCGACTCGGTCGTCGCGCAGCTCAACATGGACATGGTCGGCCGCGGTGCGGCAACCGATCTCTTCGAGGGCGGCCCGACCTACCTGCAGCTCGTCGGCTCACACCGCCTGTCGACGGAGCTCGGCAACATGATCGAGTCGTTGAACAAAGAGGAGAAGCAGCCGTTCAAATTCGATTATCAGTTCGACGCGCCGGGGCATCCCGAGAGCATCTATTGCCGCAGCGATCACTACAACTATGCGCGCTACGGCATTCCGATCACGTTCGTGACGACCGGATTGCACGGCGACTATCACCAGGTGACGGACGAGCCGGAGTACATCGACTATCCGCACATGGCGAACATCGGGAACTTCATGTACAAGGCCGCGAATCACGTCGCGGATCTTGATCATCGGATCGTCGTCGACGGACCAAAGCCGGCGGATCCTCATGCTCGATGCACGAACAACGGTGCGCCGAGGGGGGCGGCCGTTCCGTAAGAACGGCGGAGGAGCGGAACGACGGACGACGGAACTTCGGAACAGCGCAACTTCGGGATTTGACGCGGACGACGCAGAGGAGAACTAAGAGGACGCGGAGGACGGCAGAACCGCAGAACTACATTCTTTTAGACTTTTTCAATCTGCTGTTCTCCGGTTGTCCGCGGCTCGGCGTGAGATTCACGCTTCTCGTCACCGTCCGCCGCCGCATGAAGAACCGGCGACCCAGCTGAGGAATCTCAGCCGGCCTTCGCCAACAAGTTGTGCTCTGCCGCTCGGAACTCACTTGTCCCGAGCGGCATCGTCCGAAGGCCTCCGACCAGCTCGCGCAACTGCGTCGAACCACTCAGAAGCACGTTCGACGCTGAAGTCATCTGTTCGCAGGCGGCGCTCTGCTGCTGCGTCGATGCGTTGACTTCCTCCGCCGCGGTCGCATGACCTTCGGCCGTCTTCGCGATGATCTCGAGGCTGTTCGCGGCGCTGGTGACCGCAACCGCGTTCGATTCGGCTGCGCTGGTGACGCCCACCGCGGCGACTCGCGTACGTTCCGCCGCATCGCTGATGGTCTTCAGCGCGTCGTCGATATCGCGAGACACGCGTTCGATCTCGCCGACGCGGCCCGCGCTTGATTCCATCGCTCGCGCGCTCGACGTCACGCGCGACGTCACGGCCGTCGTCATCTTCACGATGTCATCCGCCGCAGTCTGCGACTGCTCGGCGAGCTTGCGGACTTCGTCGGCGACGACGGCGAACCCGCGTCCGGCATCGCCGGCTCGCGCCGCTTCGATTGCCGCGTTGAGCGCGAGCAGATTCGTCTGATCGGCGATCTGTCCGACCGACGCGACGAACCGATTGATGTCGCTCACCGTCGCGTTCAGCGCGCGAATCTCTTCAGCCGCACGTTCGACGCTGTGCTTCACGTCGACGAGGATGCCGAGTGCGCGGTCGATCTCGACGCGCTTGGATTGCGCGGCGCCCTCGATGCTTCGCGCGAGGTCGGTGACTTCGCCCGAGCGTTCCTTCACTCCTGCCGCGACCTCGCGAATCGCGCGGAGGTTTTCGTCGACTTCACGCAACTGACGAACCTGCTGGTCCGCGCCGTGGGATACTTCGGTCATCGCGTTCGCCATCTGTCCCGCCGACAGCGAAATCTGTTCAGACACCGACGCAAGATCGTGGGCGGAGCTCGAGACGTCTTCCGCCGTTCGGGCGGCGACGGCAACGACACGCGACAGCGACTCGCCGGTCTGATTCATCGCCGACGCGAGAATGCTGAACTCACCCGGCATGTCGCTATCGGTTCGGCTCGTGAGGTCGCCTTCGCTGAGGCGCTTCGCGTGCCGAACGAGAAGGTCGAGCGGCTCGCCGATGCGCCGAACAGTGAACATCACGACGATGACGCCGATCACGACGGCAAGACCGATGAGGACAATCAGCCATGTCGAACGCGTTTCAGCTTCGTGCGCGAGATCGGCGCGTGCGACGGCGACCTGGTCGGCTTTCAGCTTACCGAGCCTATCGATGCTGTTGAGAAGATCGTCGACGCTGCGACGAGCGCGAGTCGCGGCTTTGCGTGCATCGTCCGTACGCCCGAGGTCGATGAGACGGTGTGCCAGTGCGTAGTCGACTTCGATCGAGGACAGCTTGTTGTCGATCGTCGCGACTGTCGCGACTTCAGTCGTCGATTGGCCGGGGCGATCGTTCATTCGGCGCTGAACGTCGTGCGATGCCCATCCATATTTTCTAAACGCGTCTTGCGCGGACGAATCGCGAGTGTCGAGATACCGCGAGCCGGCTTCGATGGTTTTCGCCACGTCCGCCGACAGCGCACTCGCGAGCTGCGATTCCTCCTGCACCTCGGCGAGCGATTGCGTGATCGTCTCCGAGATGCCGGCAAACGATCTGCGCGCGACCATTCCGGCGACGACGAGCATCGCGACGAGAACGCCGAAGCCAAACCAAAGGCGACCGCGAATCGATCTCAGGTTGAGCGCTTCGATGATCATTGGCCGCCCTCCACCTGCATCGCGCCATGGTGAACGCGCGTCATGACAATTCCTTTTCCGACTGGATCACCGTCGGCGCGAAACCGAATCGTGCCCGTGATTCCACGGTACGCCGTGGCCTCGGTGAGGTTCGCGAGATAATCGCGGATCTTTACCCGATCGGCTCCGACTTTTTCGACGGCGTGAGCGAGCAGCTTTGTCGCATCGTACGCGAGCGCGGCGTTTCCGTCGGGGCTGGCACTGTATTTCTTCTCGTATGCGGAAACGAATGCCTGAACTTCGGGCCGTGGATCCTGCGCGCTGAACGGCGCGCCGACGTAAATGCCTTCCGCGAGCTCCGACGGAGCGAGGGTTTGCCATCCGTCGCCCCCGAAGAGATCGGCGTTCAATCCCTGACGTCGCGCTTCTTTCAGGAACGCGCTCCCCGACGCATCCGTCCCGGCAACGAAGACGACATCGGGCTGTTCGCGCTTGAACCAACTCACGAATGGCTCAAACGACTGCTCGGATCCTTCTCCAATTGCGTCGAGACTGACGATCTGACCGGCAAAGCTCTTGCGAAAATTCTCGGCGAGCCCGCGGCCGTAGGGATTGTTCTCGTACAACACCGCGGCGCGCTTCCGGCCAAGCTTGTTCGCGAACTGCGCGATGCGCATGCCGTTCGCGGAGTCGCTCGGAATAACGCGGAAGGCCCACGGGGAAATGCCGGTGAGACTCGGCGACGTCGCGGTGGTGGCGACGGCAGCGAGGTGCTTGTCGTAGACGTGTGCTGCGGAAACCATCGCGCCGGAGTTGACGTGTCCAACGACGGCGACGATCGATGTCGAGTCGACGAAATGCTGGGCGACTTCGCTGGCGCGAACGCCATTGCCGGAGTCGTCGGCAAAGACGATTTCGAGGCGTCGCCCCTTTTGCCATTCCGGGCTCGCGTTGATTTCGTCGACGGCGAGCTGAATGCCGTTCTTGTTTGCTTGACCGTAGACTTGTGTCCACGGGCCGGCGGCCCCAAAGGTCACGGTTCCAGAGGCGACATGACCGCAGGCGGCAAGGCCGGCGAGAAGCGGGAGAGCTCGAGTGCAGAACTTCATGTATTCGAGTTTCGGAACGGAGGCCTCCGGGCTGTAGCGCGAGCAGGCTAGGCGGCGGCACGGGTCGCGGCCGTCTAACACTTTGACTACATGGCACCAGACCTGCCCCGTCGGGGACAAACTGCGGAGGCTGAATGAAGGTCCTGGTTACGGGGGGAACGGGCGTCGTCGGCGAATCGGCCGTTCGTGCGCTGCACAAGCGCGGACACGCCGTGCGCGTACTGAGTCGCCACGCCGATGCCGAGAAATGGTGGCCGCGAGGCGTCGAGGGCTGGGCAGGCGACGTGTCCGACGACGAGTCGATTCGCGGTGCGGCGAGCAGCTGCGACGCTGTCGTGCACATCGCTGGAATTGTCGAGGAGAAACCACCGGAAACGACGTTTCAATCCGTCAACATCGACGGCACGCGTTACGTCGTCATGGAGGCCGAGCGGTCCGGGGTCAAGAAGCTCGTCTTCGTGTCCTCGCTCGGCGCGGATCGAGGACAGTCCGACTACCATCGCTCCAAGTACGTCGCGGAAGACGTCGTTCGGGCATTCACCCGAGACTGGCTCGTCCTGCGACCGGGCGCGGTGTATGGCCCGGGAGACGAGCATGTGTCAGTGCTGCTGCGAATGGTCCGATCGCTGCCGCTGATTCCAACGATCGGCGATGGCAATCAGCGCTTCCAGCCCGTGTGGCATGAGGATCTCGCGGAGGCGCTTGCCTTGGCGGTCGAGCGCACGGACGTGAAGTGCGTCACGGTCGACATCGCGGGGCCCGACTTCACGTCGCAAAACGATCTGATCGATCGCATGCGAGCGCTCACCGATCGCGCCGCTCCGCAGGCGCCGCTGCCGGAGATGCTTGCGTCATGGGGTTTGAAAGCCCTCGACGCAATCGGTGTCAGCGTACCGTTCAATGAATCACAGCTGCGAATGTTGATCGAAGGGAACTACATCAAGTCTGGAAAGACCAACGCGTTGACGGACGTATTTCAGATCGGACCAACGCGCCTCGACGACGGGCTTCGCCGATTGCTGGATACACAACCAGAGCAGCTCCCGTCCGAGGGGGTCGGCGCGCTGACCCAAAAGCGCTTCTGGGTCGACATTCGTGGAAGCGAGTTCGATGCGGATTCACTGTTTTCTCATGTCCGCCAGAACCTCCCCGGATTGATGTCGTCGCCGATGATTCGAGTGAAGGCCGAGCCGCATTCGTCGACACTGATCGAACAGGGTGAGACGCTGACCTTGGAGATCCCGTTCCGCGGTCACATTCAGGTGCGAGTCGGTGAAGCTGCCCATCGGCGCATCACGCTGCTGACGGTTGCCGGCCATCCGATCGCCGGCGCCGTTCGATTTCTCGTCGAGCCAAATGGCGACGCGCTCCGATTCGAAGTTCAAGTTTACGACCGCGCGGCGTCGGTGTTCGATCAGATCATGCTTCGAACGCTCGGTCAATGGCTGCAAAAGGCGGCGTGGATCAACCTTGCCGAGAGCGTCGCGCGTGTCGCGGGCGATTCAAACGCGGAGATCGAGACGTCGGAAGAAGAACTGAACGAGGACCAACTTCACGTCGTCAACGAATGGATATCGGGACTCAGCGATCAGCTGTCCCGAAACGCGACGTCGAGCGGTCGTGACTGACAGTGTTCGCCGCAGCCGAGTTTGTACCGGTTGCGTGCGAACCATTTATAGAAGCGATCGGCGAGAACGCGGACGAAGGGAACGCTGAACAGCCAAGCGATCAGCTTTCCCTTTGGCAAGATATTTAGCAATTGCTCAATCGCCGCGGCACCTTGCCACGTGTGCCCACCGGGACCGACGAGCTGGAGTGCGTCGGCGTACGCTCTCGCCGGGATCCATGGAAAGCGCCCCATCACGCCGGGCGTCTGCGACGATACGACTTCGAGCTGATGGTTCCGGTCCCACTTTCGGAGGATGTTCGAAAGCCGCGTGCACACTTTGCACATGCCGTCATAGACGACGGTGTAAGGCCGGCCAAGCGGTTCAACCGCAACAGCGCCGGCGACGGTGAAGACGACGACCGGAACGGTCTTCACGATGCCTTCGCGATCGGGGCCGACTCCGCCATCGACGGACTCGCGGTGACGTCGATCGAGATGACAGGAGTGTGCAACAGCGTCGCGTGGATCGTGCACATCTCGGCGACGCGTTTCGCTGCGGCGAGGCGCTTTTCCGGAAGCGACGGCCACGTGAACTGGATCGCGTACTTCGCGACGCGGTAGGGATCGTCGGCGAATGTCCATGAGACATCGACAACGAGATCCTCGGCGTTCAGTCCAGCGTTTTCCGCCCACGCGTACATGACTGAGAAAGTGCAGTACGCGAGTCCGCCGCCGACCATGTGGAACGGCGAGTAGCTCCGATCGGCCGTCGGTGCTTCAATCGTCATCGGCCCCGGAACGGGTTCGAGACGGATCGAGTCTTCTGTCAAAAGAATGAGCTTCACGTTGGCTCCGGTAACTCCGAACCTGTATCTGCACGATCCACGCCCTGTGGCGCTTCGTGCCAACCGGAAACGATCCGTCGCAAACGCACGCGTTCGATTCAACGCGTGCGCGGCCGGCCGATAATTCGAGGCGCGGAGTGTGTCTCGGACCAATGCAAGGAGACACGAGGCTTATCGCTCGATCGGCCGATACTCCACTCAGCATAAACACATCGTTTCAAATCGCGCCGCCGCGGTTCCCACCTGATGCAGCACATCGCGCTTCCCAACAACAACGCAGCGTGACGACCAAGCAGTCCGTCGACGTTCTCATCCAGCAAGCGCACGCCGCTCAATCGGAGGGGCGCTTCGACCAGGCACGCGCCTTATTCGAAAGCGCGTTGTACCGTTTGCGTCGTTCGCAAGACGGTTCGCTGGCCGCGTCGCTGCTGCGCTGGATCGGAGAAACGTTCGAGGGGGAGACGGACCTCGACGCGGCTTTTGATTGTCTCGAGGCATCCATTGAAGTCGCGTCGCTCGTTGGCGACAACGCGGAATTGGGGCTCACGATCAATTCGCTCGCCGCGATTCACAACGAGCTTGGAGATCTCGAGAAATCCGAGGCGCTGTTCCTCGACGCGCGCTCGCACGCCGTTGCCGCGGGAGACACGCGTCTTGCCGCCGCAACGGCGCAAAGCCTCGCGCTGATCGCGCAATTCCGCGGTGATCCGGAAAAGACTCTTCGATATTTCCGGACGAGCCTCGCGGAGTTCAGAACACTCGGTGCGCCGAAGGACGTGCTCGGAACGCTGAACAACATCGGCAAGCTGTGCGTCGACGGGGAGCGATGGGAGGAAGCGAGTCGCGCCTTCGAAGAAGCCGTGCAGATCGCCGAGGCGATCGGCGAGACGTCGCTTCGTGTCACGCTCGAGGTCAATCGCGCGGAGCTCGAGATTCTGCGCGGCGATTTCACCGCGGCGCGGTCGTCCGCCGACGTCGCGCGATCGCTCTCGGTGAAGAGTTCGGAGCGATACGCCAGCGGAGAGATCGAGAAGGTCTTCGGAACGATCGCGCGCGAGGCTGGGGACTTCGCGGCCGCCGAGGAGCACCTGGATCGCGCGCACAAGATTGGAGCGGCGCGCAACGACTATCTCCTCGTGGCGGAAACGGCGCGTGAGCACGCCGAGTTGTGTCGCAAGCAAGGACGTCATCGCGACGCCCTGACGCACCTCAACCGCGGCGAGCGCGCCTTCTCGCAGTTACGGTCTGGTCATCAGCCGATCGCGGACGTCGAACGGCGTCACTCGCGGCTCGAGCGAACGTTTCTCGAGACCGTCCGCCACTGGAGCGGCACCATCGAGGCGAAGGACCGCTACACGCAAGGACACTGTGAACGGGTCGCGGATCTCGCGTGCGCCTTGGCGCTCCGCGACGGCGCAACGACCGGCGACCTGTTCTGGATGCGGATCGGCGCGATCGTACACGACGTCGGCAAGCTGATCATTCCATCAGAGCTTTTGAATAAGCCCGGCCGGCTCGCACCGGATGAGTGGGAGTTGATCAAGCGTCACACGACCGCCGGCGTCGAGATGCTCTCGGACATGGATTTCCCGGGCGATGTCATCCCGATGGTTCGGTCGCATCACGAGCGTTGGGACGGGCAGGGTTATCCGGACGCTCTGGTCGGCGAGGCGATTCCGCGCAGCGCGCGTATGCTGTGTATCGCGGACGTGTACGACGCGTTGACGACGCGTCGCAGCTACAAGGCGTCGCTCACGCACGATGCGGCCATGGAAATCATGCGCGCCGACATCGGGCGCCAGTTCGATCCACAGCTCTTCGCGTTGTTCGACGAGATGATGCAGGGCCGCGCTCCGTCGGTGCGTCAACAGATCGCTCTCGAGCCAAGCGGCGGCGAACGCGCCCCCGTTCGCGACTTTGCGATCTCGGGTCCGAACGATGACCTCACCGGCGTTCTCACGCGTCGTCCATTCGTCGAATACGCAAACAAAGTCCTTGTCGATCGCGGACCGTTCGCGACGATCTCGCTCATCGTCATTGACGTCGACGAATTCAAGCAGGTCAACGACAATCACGGCCATTTGCAAGGCGACGCGGTGTTGCGCGTCGTCGCCGGTACGCTTCGCGAGCTCGCGGCGGCGAACGGCGTCGTTGCGCGCTACGCCGGCGACGAGTTCGTGATTCTGTTGCCGCATACGGGCATCGATGACGCCGCCGAGTTAGCCGAGCGAATTCGAACGACGGTGCGTGGCGCGGCAGTTCCGCTCCGCGAGCGTTCCGGCTCGATCACGGTATCACTGTCGATCGGCGTGGCCGCCGCGCGCCCCGACCACAGTGACTTCGACGGACTGTTCGAAGCGGCCGACCGCGCGCTCTACGAGGCGAAGCGCCGGGGACGCGACATCGTCGTCACGTCCGTGGAAAGCGAAGAGCAATCGGTCGAGCCGACGATCAATCTTCAACAGTTCGTCGGTCGCGACGACGAGTGGGACCAGCTCACCCGCCTCGTCGAGAACTCCATGAAGAAGGGGCCGCAGATCGCGTTTGTGATCGGCGAAGCGGGCGTCGGCAAGTCGACGCTCGTGCGTCGTCTGTCGAGCGAAGTGCGGCTCATCGCCGGCAAGCTCGTCACGGGGCGGTGCTCGGAAGCCGACGCGAAGCCGCGCTATGCACCCTGGGCCGAGGCAATTCAGCAGCTCGGAGCGATTCGCGAGCCGGAGAAGGTTGCGATCGCCCAGCTGGTCACGGCGCTTTCCGAATCGCGGAACGACACGGGATCAGAGAAGTACACGCTGCTGAGCCAGATCGTCGCGACGTTCCGGCGCGCCGCCGCTGATCGGCCGATCCTTCTCATCCTCGAAGACCTGCAGTGGGCGCACTCGGCGACGTGGGACGTTCTCGAGCATTTGATGGCGCAGGTCGACCACGACCGAATCATGATCTGCGTGACGCTTCGCTCCGAGGACACTCGGGGCGAAGCGCTCGAGCGCCGCAATCGCTTGCTGCGCGACGAACGTTTTACCGAGATCAAGCTCGTTCGCCTGAACGAGACGGAGCTGTCGCAGTGGGCCGCGAGCGTTTTCGGCGGTCAAACGAGTCGCGAGCTCGTGTCGTACCTCATGAAGTACTCGGAGGGCAATCCGCTCCTCGCGACGCAGCTGCTTCGCTCACTCCTCGATGATCACATCGTCCGCTACGAACACGGGCGTTGGGGACTGCGCGTCGATCGCGAGTATCCGCTGCCCGCCATGCTCACGGGGCTCATGGAGCGTCGTCTCGATCGATTGAGTCCAACATCGCGAAAGGTGTTGAACACCGCGGCGGTCATCGGGCGCGTTTTCAACGTGGATGTCGCGATGGCCGCGGGCGCGGGAACCGAAGACGAGCTTCTCGACGCCCTCGACGAATGCATCGCGCAAGCCGTGATCCAGCCCGCACGCGATACGATCGGCACGAACTTCACATTCACGCACCAGTTGATTGTCGAGGCCGTGCTTCGCGGGATCAATCCCCTTCGCCTGTCTCGCATCCACGAGCGCGTCGCCGAAGCGATGGAAGTTCACTCCCCCGACAACTCGGCCGAGATCGCGTCGCACTACGATCGCGGCGGCTCATCCCACAAGGCGTTCAAGCATGCGATGAAGGCCGGGGCAAGTGCACTCGCGGTGTACCATCAGGCGGAGGCACGTCGGTTCTTCGAGATCGCGGATCGTGCGGCGAACGATCCGATCGATCGCGCGCACGCGCTCTCTCGTCTCGCTGAGGTCGCGGAATCAGAGGGTCGATATGCACTGACCGAAGAGCTCTGCGATCGCGCGCTCGCCGGCCTAGCCGGCGGTGAAGAGCCGGGGTCGATCCTCGCACTTCGACGTATGCGTCAGCGCACGCGCGGCTTGCAGACGCAAGCGCCGCACGAGACGATCGCTGTGTGCCGCGAGTTGCTGCTCACCGCGCGTCAGATCGGCGATCGCTTCGAGGAAGCGTCGCTGCTCAACATGATCTCGCAGTATCAGGGCATCCTCGGCGAATGGCCGGAGGCGGAGGAGATCGCGCGGTCTGCAGTGGAGGCGGCGGAGGCGTCGGGACACAATGGCGTTCTCGCTGAGGCGTTCGCACAGCTCGGCGGCGCGTTGATGCAGCGCCAGTCTCCCGAGACGGGCGAGTACTACAATCGGGCCCTGGCGCTGTTTTCGACCGCCGGCGACCGGTGCGGCGAAGCGCGCTGCTACATCAACATCGGGTTGATCTGCCAGACCTCGGGCGATGTCGTCGCGGCGGAAGTCGCGTACGATCGCGCGCTCGAGGCGAGCGAACGCGCGAACGCGCTCGACCTCGCCGGATCGGCGTCGCTGCATCTCGGAACGCTGGCGCTTCGACGCGGTCGCATCGACGCGGCGGGTCAGTGGTATCGCAAGGCGCTCGAGTGGTTCTCCGACTCGTCGAACGACCGCCAACGTCTCACGACGCTCTACAACATGGCGCATCTCGCGCGCGAGGCCGAGGATTGGCCGACCGCGTCGGCACTCTATGAGCAAGTTGTAACAACCGCTGGGCGCATCGGACAGGCGGACATGGAGCTCGGTGCACGTGCCGGGCAGGCACTCGCCGCACTCGCGGTGGGTGCGCGCTCGGTCGCGGAAGATGCGATGCGGTTCATTCGTACGAATGTCGAGCCGCGTCCAGAGTGGTGGTTCCAGGGTCGCGATCTCGTCGACGCGCTGCGAATTCGCTTAGCAGCGGAACGCGGCGAAGATGCACACGCCATTCGTTTGTTGCACGACGCCGTTGCGATCGCGGGCCGATATGACCCGTATGTGGCGGCTTTCCTCGTGGCGGAGTGCGCTCCGTCACTGCGTCGCTCGACGGACGCGCTTGTCTCGCTGATCGATCAGATCAGTCCAGATGTCGATGCACTCGGCTTCACGGTCGTTGCGGAACGTTTGTCTGTTCTGCGCGTCGCGCTTGCCGGTGCGACCCAAGCGGCATGACGGCTGCAGATCCCCCCGACCCATGCCGATACTCTAATGCGTAGGCGTGCTACTCCTGGAAGTTCGACCGACGCAACCACTTCTGTACCGGGCATGGAACCCGATATGAGCTCACCGTCTGTTCAACGCCAAGTAAACCCCGCGCGCGAGAATGACGAGTTCTCGGCGGTCATCGGCGAGAGCGCGAGCATGCGCCACGCGCTTCACATGGCGCGTCGCGTCGCGACGACTCCGCTGCGAGCACTGCTGCTCACCGGCGAAGCCGGAACTGGAAAGGAACTTGTCGCTCGCTGCATCCACAACGCAGGCATGTTCTCGAACGCACCGTTCGTCTCGGTGAATTGCGGATCGATCCCGGCGCCGCTGCTCAGCGTCGAGTTGTTCGGCACGCCGGCCGGTCGCCACGACGGACCGCGGAAGCTCGGTGCGCTGGAGCTCGCGGGTCGCGGCACCGTCTTCCTCGATGAAGTCGGCGAGCTGCCGATGGCGCTGCAGGATCGCCTGCTTCGCGCGCTCGAAGAGTACAGTGTTCCGCGCTTCACGGGTGGCGACGAAGCGACGGTGCATTGCCGCGTCATCGCGACGAGCAAGACGCGGCTCGAGGATCGCGTGGCGACTGGTCTCTTCCGCGAAGATCTCCTGGCGCGACTCGCGGTGCTGCGCATCGAGTTGCCGCCGCTTCGCGAGCGCGACGACGATGCTCGTTTGATCGCGGACTACATCCTCAGCGAGGCCGCTCGTTTGCAGGGTGCACCGCGTCGCCAGCTGGGTCTCGATGCCGTCAGCGTGATCCGCGCGCATCGTTGGCCGGGCAACGTTCGTGAGCTGAAGCACGTCATCGAGCGTGCGCTCGTCGTCGCTGAAGGGCAGATGATCGGCGCCGAGCACCTGATGATCAACCAGCGTCGCGCGGGCAGCGGCGCGGTTCGCGGCGCGACGACATTCGGTGAGATTCGCATCCCGTCGGACGGCAAGCGTCTGCGCGACATCGAGCGCGAGGCTCTCGAGCTCACGCTGCAGCTGACGGACTTCAACCAGAGCGCCGCGGCAAGAATTCTTTGCATCTCGCGCCCGACACTCGCGCGAAAGCTGAAGGCGTACGGATTGTCGAAAGACCCGCACTAGGCCAGAGCACCGCGCTTGGCGGTGCTCAGCCCAAGGGCTGCTGCTGCGTGAGACAGTGCAGTGTGCCGAGGCCCCACACGAGATCCACGGCGTGAATGCCGACGACTTGCCGACTTGGAAACAGGTCGGCAATCGTATTCAGGGCAACACGATCGTTCCGATCGTTGAACGTCGGAACGATGACGACGCCGTTCGCGATATAGAAATTCGCATAGCTCGCGGGCAAACGCTGCCCGTCCATGATGACTGGCCGCGGATACGGGACCTTCACGATTTTCAGCGCGTCGTTCCGCCCGGCGATGAGCTCGAGTCGCCGAAGGTTGTCCGCCGAGCGAAGGTGATTGTCGTCGGCGGGATCTTCTTCGTAGGCGAGCACCACCACGCCAGGCGACGCAAAGCGCGCGATGTCGTCGATGTGTCCGTGGGTGTCGTCGCCGGCGCAGCCTTCGCCGAGCCAAATCGTTTGACGAATACCGAGCGCCTCTCGAAAGACCTGTTCGTAGCCTTCGCGAGTCAGTCCCGGATTGCGCTCTTGGATCGGTGAGAGGAGGCATTCCTCGGTCACCAGCAGCGTGCCCTGGCCGTCGGTGTCGATCGCGCCACCTTCGAGAACGACTCGCTCGCCATTGTCTGGCCGCTTCGGCTCGAACCGCGAGAGCTTCGTGACTTGCTCGACCGCCGCGCCGACTTTTTCGTCGAGCGCGAAATTGTCGTACTTCGCCCACGCGTTGAACTTCCAGTTTGCGAGCGAGACCTTGCCGCCATCCCCGATCACGCCCGTCGGTGCGGAATCGCGAAGCCAAACTCGATCGTTCGGAACGACGTGCAGCCGGTAGTTCGGCGCGACCTCATGAGCCCCGAGCGCGGCCTCGGCGTCCGCTTTGACGGTCTCGTCGTGACACAGAATTTCGACGCGTTCGTGGGCCGCAAGCACACGCACGATCTCCGCGTACACCCACGGAATCGGCGCGAGCTTCCCCGGCCAATCGGGTTCGTGGTGCGGCCAAGCGACCCACGTCGCGGCGTGCGGCTCGAATTCCGCCGGGAAGCGATATGTCATTTAAGTTTACGGATTACAGAATACTATGCGCCGAGGTAGCGGCTGAGGATCGGGGCGTATGCGTCGATGCGGCGATCGCGGAGGAACGGCCAATTGCGGCGCGTCTCTTCGATCAGCTTCGGATCGCATTTCGCGATGAGGATCTCGGTGTTCGTGTTCGGCGCGTCGGCAAGCAAGCGCCCGAACGGGTCGGCGATGAACGAGTGCCCGAAGAACTCGATGCCGTCAGTTCCCGGTTCATCCTCGTGGCCGACTCGATTCGGTGACGCGACGAACACGCCATTCGCGATGGCGTGAGAGCGCTGCATCGTCCGCCAGGCCTCCACCTGCGCCTGTCCGAACTCCGCCTTCTCAGCAGGGTGCCAGCCGATCGCCGTTGGATAGAATAGAATGTCGGCGCCGAGGAGCGAAGTAATTCGCGCGGCCTCGGGATACCATTGATCCCAGCAAATGAGAACGCCGATCTTGGCGAACTTCGTGTTCCAGACGCGAAATCCGCTCGCCTGTTTCGCGACGTTTCCGATCGCGTCGATACGATCGTCCTTCGTCGCATCGCCCGGCGCGAAATAATACTTCTCGTAGAAGAGCGGATCGTCCGGGATGTGCATCTTCCGGTAGATGCCGAGCAGCGACCCGTCAGCGTCGATGATGGCCGCCGAATTTCGATAGACGCCCGGCGCCTGCTTCTCGAAGACTGGAACGATCAGGACGACGCCGAGCTCCTTCGCCAACGACTGCATCGTATCGGTCGTCGGTCCCGGAATCGGCTCGGCCAAGTCGAAGCGTTCGCACTTCTGTGACTTGCAGAAGTACGGCGCGTTGAAGAGCTCTTTCAGGCAGATGATCTGCGCGCCGCGAGACGCCGCCTCGCGAATTCGCTCGACGCTGGCCGCGACGGTCGCCGCGGCATCGTCACTCGCGGAGTCTTGGATGATGCCGACAGTAAACGGAATATGCATTACTGAAACGTAAAATGCCGAAGTCGAGGTTGGGTGTGTCGATCGAGGGCTATGGTTGGGTGTTTGTGCGTTGCGGTGCCCGTGAGTGATCCGCTGACCGAGCGAGTCCGTGAATCAGCGAGTGCCTAGCCACGTGACTCGGTCACTCCGCACTCATTCACCGATGGCACCCCGGACTCCAAACGCCAAACAGTCCACCCAAGCCCCGCACACCGAACGCATCCTAACGCCAAACCGCAAACGCCGACACGACCGAGTTGACGTCGGCTAACGCGTCAATTCACGATCCCGATGACGATGTCGTTCACGTTTGTGCCTGTATTTCGTCTCGGTATGAGCGCGTCAGCGATACGAAGCGCTCCGTAGGACTCGTGCGACGCAAGCGCCTGCGCCGGATCTCGCCCAGCGGCAGCGATCGTTTCCCACGTCGTCCCGCCGACGACCGCGCCTGCTGCGTCGGTCGCGCCGTCTCGGCCGTCGGTGCCGGCGGCGAGGATCGTGATGTCGCGTCCGGCTTCGCCCGCTTCATGAAGAATGCGGGACGCCGCGAGCGCGAGCTCTTGGCAACGACCACCGCCCGACGAGCTAGCGCCGGTTGATGAAGTGACGGTCACGGTCGTCTCACCGCCCCACAACATGCACGCGCCGCGCAAATCTTTGGCGTGCGCGTTGACCAGGGTATGCGCGATCACCTCACCCATCCTGGCGGCTTCCCCCGAGAGGCGCTCCGCGGCGATGTCGACGAGAAAGTCATGCTTCTTGGCGAACGCGCCCGCACCCTCGACGGCGAGATTCGCATTGCCGATGACCTTCGCTGTGACGTGCGCGAACGCCGGGTGCGAGCTCTTCGGCGTCTCGGGAATCGTTCGCTTCTCGACGCCGGCGAGATAGTCACGGTGCGTCTGCGGCAATCGAGCGAAGAGGTTCGCGCTTTTGAGAACGCTAACGACGTCGTTCACCGTATTCGGGTCGGGCGAACATGGTCCCGATCCGATGACGCCAAGATCGTCACCCGCGACATCGGATATGGCGAAGCAATAGGTCTTCGCCGGCGCGAGCGCGAGCGCGAGGCGTCCCGCGCTCCAGCGCGAGAATCGCTTTCGAACCGCGTTCATCGCTCCAATGTCGAGCCCTGACTCGAGCAGCTGCTCGTAGAGAAGTGTCAGGTCGGATTCGTTCATCCCCTTCAGAGGCGCGCCGATCAAACTCGTCGCGCCGCCGGACATCAACACGATCGCGACATCGTTTCCTCGGCGACCGAGTGTTGCTTCAGCGATTTTCGTGGCGGCGGCGAACGAGTTTCGGCCGGGGATGGGATGGTCGCCCTTCAACGACGTGAGCGTTGGATACGGCGGCGGGCCGCCCTCGGGACTGACGAGCACTCCACCCGCGATCGTGTGAAGAGATCGAAGCAGGGACTCGACGGCGGCCGAGGCCATCGTCAGCGCTGCCTTCCCGAATGCGAACACCCAGACTCGGTGTTCGCGCGCGATCGGCAGAGACTCGATCACGCGCGCCGTCAAACCACCGGGCGCCGCCGCAGCGATCGCGGCGGCGTATACCTCCAACACCAGCTCCCGATTTGACGGAGCTGACGAGTCGGAGTCGGCGGAGCTAATGCGATGGTCCGCCGGCTTGTGCTGACTTCGCCACGGCCTTGCCGAGATCGGAGTACGCCGCTTCGGAGAGCACGTTGAACTTCATGATTCGCGCAGAAATTTTCCCATCGGGTGCGACGACGAACACGTTGCGCGTATCTGCCTTTCCGTCAGCCGAGCCATAGAGCTTTGCGACGGTCTGGTCAGGGTCGCTGGCGAACAGATTCGGAAAGCTGGACTCACGGGCCCAATTGGCCTGGGTCGTATCCGCGTCGGTGCTGATGCCGATCACGACAACCTTCTTTCCGTTGTTGAAGAGCGTGGCGTACTGATCACGGTACGCCTCCATTTGAACCGTTCAGCCCTTGGTCCTGGCCTTCGGAAAGAAGGCGAGCACGACCGTTTGGCCGCGGAAGTTGCTGAGCTTGATCGGCTCCTTCAGCAAGCCGAACCGCGTCGAGCCGGGAAGGGTAAAGTCGGGCGCGATGACGCCCGTGTCCGGCGCAGTCGCGGCTGAGCCTGGCACAGTGGCCTGAGCTCGCATCGGCGATGCGCTGACTACTAGTCCAGCCGCAAGTGCCGCAATCGCTAGGTGAGA
>Ga0070683_100000651_pt1 | contig 25067 bp, 36 predicted proteins | sample KBSC713LmetaG_FD_64662 | JGI IMG/M metagenome (GOLD analysis project Ga0070683, IMG submission 64662) | Corn rhizosphere microbial communities from Kellogg Biological Station, Michigan, USA - KBS C7.1-3L metaG | ecosystem: Host-associated > Plants > Roots > Rhizosphere ... | reverse complement strand
GCGTACCGGGCGCACCGGCAGCGGCGCCAACGAGGCCGCCTTCGGCAAAGCCGGGCAGCGGGCCGCGCAATGCGTTCATCGCCGAGAGGAGCTGCGGCCCCCAGGCACGCACCGCAGCCGCGCGCATCACGAACTCGCCGTTACTGAGACGCGCGAGGATCGAATCCGACGTGCCGCTGCCGGGGCCGCGCACATGGCCTCCCGCGGCATAGACGGCTCCGGGGACGGCTGCGGGTGCGGTTCCGATGCCGCCAAACAATGATGACGGCAGATTAGCGATGCTGCTGGCGAGCTTACCCACCCAGTCGATAAGCGAGCCGACCAGGGTGATGCCTCCCTTGATGGCGTCGCCGAACCCGGTCACAAGCCCGGTAACAGCAGTCCACACATCGCTCGATAGCGTTTTAAAATCGTTGAGAGCGCCGCTGAGATCGCCGGTGATCACGTCAACGCTAACTTTGATGAGGTCGGCCAGCACCGTGAAGCTGGCGCCGATCGGCCCCGGTATGTCGAGCCCGAATTGCCGCAGCGCATCGAGCGCGCTCGTGATCCCGCGCCGGATCGGCCCGGCGATATTCTCTTCGATCGCCGCCAGCCCGCTGATATCGCGGAAGCTCTCGTACTTCGCCTTCAGCGTGTCGAAGTTCTCGACCATCTCCGCGAGCTTCGCGACACCGGCGGCGACACTTGGCAACAACGGCAGCGCAATCGCTAACCTGAGCTTTTCAAACGAGTCCCCGAGATCGTCGACTGCCTTGTTGTAGTCCTCCACCCGCTTTATGGCTTCGTCGGACGGCAGCCGGCCTTGCGCCTGGAGCTGCTGTTTTACCTCATCCCAAGCATTCGCCTTGCCGAGGCGGTCTATCGCTTCGGCAAACAACGCATACTTTTTGCCGAGCAGATCGACGCCGACCGCTGTTCCCAGCTCCGCGTCCCGCTTCCGTAATTCTCCGAGTTGCTCGAACACCGATTGGATGCGCTCGCGGTTCGTCGAGAACTCGGCGGCGTTTTCCTTAATTTTAGCCGACAGTTCCTCGACGCTTTTCGCCGCCTTCTGTCCACCCCGGTTGACCTCGACGCCGAACCCACTGCCGCCCCCCATACTGCCGCGCAGGGTTTTGACCGAGTCGACGGCATCGCCAATCGAACCGCGCATGACATTGACGCCGGTGGCCAGATCCGTGCCGAAGCCCTTCGACTTGATACGGGTCTGTGCGATCTGATCGGTGAGGTGGACGAGCGCCTGGCGCGCGCCGTCCGCACTCTCGCCAGTATCCTGGACGACCTCTTGGAAAACCTTTACGTCGCCAGGCGACAGCGCCGCGGCCTTTGCCGTGTTGCGGATCTCGGTAAGTTCTTTGGTGACGTCGCGGAATATATCGACGACTTTTCGCACGCCTTCCAGAGCCAGGAATGCGGTTGCCGCCTCTTTCAGACCGATGCCTAGTTCCGACCAGTTTCTCGAAGTCTCCGATACCGCTCTATTCTGCGCCGACAGCGCGCGGCTCGTGCCGCGTATCTGGGCCGCCAGCTTTTCATAAGCGAGGGAGAGCCGGTTGACCTCCGCGGTATCGCCGGCATTCGCCGCCGCAGCGAGGTCTTTTCTGACATCGCGCAGCTGTTTCTGGAGCAGCGTCAGCTCGGCGCGGAACTTGCCGCTGTTGGCGCTGATTTCGACCGTCAGATTATCCGGCATCGGACAACTCTTTCAGCGTGCTTTTGATGGCGTCCTTGCCACCCTGGGCGGCAACGACGTGGATCTGGAATTGCTCGGCGAGCTCGCGGCGGCGCCGGTCCGCGGCGATCATGGCGAACGCCGCGATCATCCGCGGCGTGTAGCCCATGACGTGATCCGGCGGGTGTCCCGCAGCGATCAGGTACTCGGCGGCGGCGGCGAACTCATATCCGCCGCCCTGCCATTGGGGCGCCCGCTTGCGGCGCCGTTGCCCAGGAGGGCGCCGAGCCGATCGAAAAAAGGGGCGGGCATGGTCAGTTCCTGCACCGCGAGCAGGCAGGCCGCCGCGTCGTCCGGCGAGAACGCCTCGGCGATCCGCTCGGCCGCATCAGGTTGCCCGGCGGCCTCGGCGATGATCGCGGCTATCGCGTCCGGCGCCTCGGCGAGCAGCACCGCCACGTCGATTTCGGGTGCTCCGGCCGAGAAGAACTTGCGCACCTCGGGAAACCGTAGAAACAACTCCGCGATGTGCCGCAACCCCAACCCGCGCAGTGTGAGCGTACCGTGGGTGGTTTCGACCTCGCGCGTCTGCGGAACGATGTCCGTCAGCGAGACCATCAGGGCACTACGACTGCCGCGACGTCGAGCAGGTACATTTGCAGGTTGGGGACTGTCCATTCATCGAGCGTCAGCCGGACAACCGCGCTCTGCTGCACGATGGGCGAATAATCGAGCGACCGGATGCCGTTCATGTGCTGCATGTGGTCGAGGCGCTCGATCGTCTGCTCGAACTCGAACCTGTTGCAGTTGCCGAGTTCGGCAAATGTCGAATCGCCGGCCGCCTGCCATGAGACGAGGCCGGTCCCGACGTAATAGCCCAGGACGTTCGGCGAAACCAAAGCGTCGTCCGGGTGGGTCATGATGCCGAAACTGCCGTCGACCAGCAGCACCCGCCCCTCGAGTTCGATCAGCCCGTATTCGTCGCCGATCAAATTGAGCGCCGCGGCGGGTCCGAACTGCACGCTCGTCAGGGTCATTTCGACCTGCGGGCCGATATCGTTTGCCCCGACGAATTTCAGCGTTCCTTCGATGTTCGGATTTGCGCCGATATTGATCGTCGCTGTTGCCATAGGCAGACTCCTAAGCCGGTACGTTGTCGATATGTTGCGCCGCGGCAATCTTGATCGGGATCACCGCCATTGCGGTTTGTGCCGAGTGCCCCGGATCTTTCTGCAGCTCGCCTTCGATGCGGCAGTAGTGCACGCCGTGGAGGCCGAGGTTCTGGCGAAAGCCTGTCGGCCCAGCCGCCAACGCCCGCTCGACCGCGTCGATCAGCGTGTTGAGCATCCCGGCCGGCACGGCATTCTGATCCGCGCCGACCCGCGTAAAGATCCACGCTTCGCAGTTCAGTTCGACCAGCATCGCGCGCGTCGATTCGCGGTAGCCGTGAAGTTCGTTCAGCTCGACCAGGTAGAGCGCCGGCATGTCCTGCTCGGCGTTCGGGTCGCGCAGCCGCCGCTCGATCGTCTGAAACCCCTGCAGCAGCGGCGCCGCGGTGCGGCCGGCTATTGCCGGCAATGACAGCGTCACCTCGGGCGACACCGTGGCGATCGTCGCACCGTCCGAGACACCATCCCCCGCCACCGGCATCCCGACCATGAGGCCGGTGGTGCTGCTGACATTGGCCAGCGTGGCCGATCCTGTCGTGGTGTCGGCGGTGAACGGCACCACCAGAGGCGGCCCGCTGAGTTTACCCAACAGAGCGCCGACGATGGCCTCGCGGTTCATCGCGCGGCGGCGGTCTCGACTGCTACCGCGAAGTCCCGTTGCGCCGGCTGGGTGACTGGATAGCCGCGCGAACCGGAACGCAGCTTGAGGAACTGGATCGCCTCGAGCGCGGCGCCGAGCTGTGCCACCACGACCGCCGTTCCCGCGACGACCGGGATGATCACCTCGGTCCCATCGACGCCGAACAGGTCGTTATAGAAAGCGCCGTCCGTGGATATCTGAAAGCTCAGGTTGGCCCCCGTCCACGCTGGCGGCATCGTGATACGGACCAGCCGGCCGCTCGTGCAGTCGAGCCCCGACGACAGGCTTTGACCGGCCGCGATACTCGGGCCGTTGAGCACAACCAATGGCATATGTCAGTCCTTCAGAGATCCTGCAGCACCCGCCGCAGCTCGGCCCGCGCCTTGGGCAGCATCGCCGCGGCGGGACCGCGCAGAAACCGCATCTCGGTGATGCCGCCGGCCCGCTGGTAGCCGCGCACACGCGCGCCGCGACGCACGTAGCCGCTGACCGGAAACCTCTTCCCGGTGCTGCCGTACTCCAGCGCCCCGGCCGCCGCCGCGGTGTTGTGCTCACGGAGCCGCAGCACCCGCACCCGCCCGCGCACGAAATTCTTGATCCGGTTGTCGTCGACGTAGTCTTCGGTCAGCGAGCGCAACCGCCCGGTGCGGTGCGGCTCGCGCGCCTCGACCTTGTGCAGGAGCTCGTTGGTCAACCGGCCGATCGTCGCAACCAACCGCCGGCGCAGCTTCTCCGGCATGGTGTCGAGCCGCACCCGCAGCCGGGTGTCGTTCAAATCCATCTTGGCGCCGATCAGCGTGTCGCGCGCCGAGATCATCCGACCATGCCGCGCCGGTACGGGTTCAGGAGCGAGGCAATGTCCTGCGGCAACAGGCTGCCGCCCGGCACGCCGCCGACCCAGAACTCCTGACGCCCGAGGCCCGGCGACTCGGTGGCGCGCAGCATCGGGTCGCGCCCGCGCGCCGAGGATTCCATCGTGCAAAGGTCGAGCACCGCCTGCTGCACGTCGGCCGGGATCACGTCGAACCCGGCGTCGTACACGACCGACAACCCGGCCCCAACCACCCAGGCGCGCGGATCGGTAATGCGCCACAGATGCCCCGCGAGCGGCTCCAGCGCGAAGTCGCCCTGAACCAACCCGGCCCCATCGAGCGTCACCTCGAGGCTTTCCGGATCGACTGGCGCCTGGCTGAGCATCAGCGGCTCGCCGGTCAGTCCGGTGACATTGCCCGCGAACGTGTCGAGGTAGGTCTGCAGTGCGAATATGCGGTTGCAGTAGCGTTCTGCCGCCAGGCTCGCCCGCGCGATCACCTTGGTAAGCCACGCATCGTTGGCGACGTCGCCGGGCCGCACGCGGAGCTGCTCGCGCAAATCGTCCAGGCTGACCAGGTTGCGCTCGAGCGCCGGCGTCACGACGGTGGTGTAGAGCGGTCTCACTCGGCCGCCTCGGTGTGATATTGCTCGAACAGCGTGCTGAGATCGAGCGCCGGCCCGATGCTGCCATCGCTCATCACCGGCACGGCGCGGTAGTCGCGCACACGCCACTCCGCGATGCTCGCCGCCGGCATGCCGCGCTCGCCCCGCGGGCCGATTTCGCCCCGCTTTCCGCGCTCGCCTTTTGCTGCCGTCTGCGCCCAACCATCGCCCGGCAGCGGCCCCGGGCCGTCACACTTCGCGCGCCACTCAACCCCGTGCAGGCTCACGAGGTCGTACTTGCGGTATTCCCGTTCCGGGTCGAACAGACCGCACACCTCGCCGGCGTAGGGCACCTCACCCGGCGGGCCTGGCACTGTCGAGTCTGCTCCCGGCGGCCCGACGATGCTCTCGCCCGGCGGGCCTGGCGGCCCGACGATGCTTTCCCCTGGCGGCCCCGGTTCGCCGTCCTTGAGCGTCGCGAGCTTCTCGGCGACGGCACGCTCCACGCGCAGCTCGAACTCGGCCTCTTGCGCCCGCAGCCGCTCGGCCTCCAGCGCAAAGCGCAGCATCAGATCGCGCTCGATGCGCGCGGCGATGGCGCCGAGTTCGCCGCCGAGCGAGGCGGCGAGTTCGTCAAGCGCCGGCATAGCTTTTGCGCATCGCGGCTACTCCGGCGCTCTTGGCCGCCTCGATGTCCGGCGGCTCGTTCGTATTGGCGGCCGGCGCATCCGGCCCCGGCGGTGCTCCCGGCGCATCCGGGCGCGGCGAACTGGGAGGCGGTTGCGACCACGCCTCGAGCGGGACGACTTGTTGCTGCACCCGCGGCGAGTCGCCGTCTTCCACCGCCGGCAGGTCTTCGAGCGCCCGCGCCTCGTTCGGCGAATAGATCCCGCCCTGCACCGCTTGCGCCAGCGCCGCGACGCGGTCCTTCTGGTTGCTCCTCAAGAGGACCGCAGTATCAAATTCCAGATACTCGTTCGGGTATCCCGCCAGGCCAAAGAACCGGCCGATCGCGTCCTCTACGTGGTTCAATGAGAACCCCAACGCACCGCTCACCCAGAAGCGCATCTGGTCCTCACCGCCCGCCTGCATCTGCGCTCCCCAGAGCGACAGGAGCGGCAGCGGGATGCGGTACGCGGTGGCGATCCGCCCATCCGCGATCTGCAGGAGTTCAGCGAGCTGCGCGTCCCTCGATGTGGACGACACTTGCTGCCACTTGAGCCCCGACGACAAAATCGGCGTGCCGCCGGCATTGGCGCCGGTGGTCCGGTCGAGCCACGCCTGGCGGATCTCGGCCGTCTGCCAGCTTTCGAGCTGCTGGTCGGTGGTCAGGACGCCCGACGGCTTGGCCGAGTTCTGCGCGAAGTCGAGCGCCTGGCGAACCATGCTGTTACTCGCCGCGATATCGAGCATCGCGTTGGTCAGGGGCGGCACGCCTTTGAGCGGATCCCCATCGCGCGCATCGAGCTTGATGTGGAGCACATCGCGCGCCGGGACGGCCTTGGCCGCTTCCTTGGTCAGCAGGCGCTCGACGACCGGGTTGCCGGCGATCGAGTAGAAGATTTCGCCGTTGCCGGCGACCCAGGCGCCGCACGACGGGCTGCTCATCAGGTGCAGCTCGGCGACCTCGTAGCGGTTGTTGCGCGTCGCATAGGCGTATGCGTTGCCGTCGCTGTACAGCGCGCCGACCAGATTGAGGACGAAGTCCGAGCCGCTCTGGTACGCATTCGGCTTGACCATCACGCGCGATAGCGCCGAGTTCGTCACCCGCTCGCGCCCGCCGTCGCCGGTCGAGCGCCAGTGGGCCGGCGGGCACATCGCCGCGGTTTGGCTGTAGCACGCGATGCACGAATGCACGATCGCGCCGCCTCCGACGCGGAGCGGGTCGTAGCCGAGCTGCCAGAAGTTCGCCGGCCACGAGGGCGGGATGTAGCCGCCCGTCGCCAGCGTGACGGGCGCGGCCTTGGCTCGGTCCAAGCGATGCTTGGACCCGGGGCGCAGGATGCGTTGCAGCATCCCGCCCCAGGCAATCGCCATCTAGCGCTTGTCGCTGTCCGGCGGGCGCGGCACGTTGCGTTCGGCCGGGCGCTGTTCCGGTTGCGGCCGGTGTGCCGGCGGCGGCGGCGTCCTCGCGTCTCTCCGCTCGACCGGCTCCATCCTACCCTCGCCCGAGGCGAGGTACTCCTGTTGCGCGGCCACGGCCGGCATCTCCGGCGCCGCGCCCTGGCTCTTCTCGTCCGGGTGCAACAGGCCGAGCTTCGTCAGGTCGATTTCCTCCTGAGTCGGCGCCGGCACCGCGCTCTCGGTCACCCGCAGCGTCAAGTTCGTGAGTGCCGCACGCCGCTCCTTCTGCTGGTCGTAGTCCGACCTCGCGGCCTGCTGCTGTTCCGTCAGGTTGCTTTGCATCGCTTGCATTGGTGCCCTCCTTTGTAACGAGCCGCCGGGCGAGACGTCTGCCTGGCGTTCGCCAACCGTATCTGCGAGCTGCCATGTCACCAGGTGACGCCCGTCACCCATGCCACCGAGCCGGTGCGCAAGAGCGCCCAGTTCATTGGTAGAATCATGCGGAGGGCGAGACTGTCGGTTTGAAAAAGTGAGCGACTCGGACTGGCGACTACTCCGCTCCCCTGGGCTCCCGTTACCAGTTGCAACGGGGACGTGTCCTCAAAATGCAGAGTCGCTTGATCCGATACATCGAACCTGGGGCTATCCCCTTGCACCACCATCAGATCGTCGGCGTTAATCAGGATCACCATCCCGGCCGGCACCGTCGACGACACGACGACCGGATACCCGAGCATGCGATTGCCGTTGATTTCGGCCTGGAACGGAAAATCGCCGCCGGCATTTTGCGTCAGCGATATGGCGATCTGCTGCACCGGGTTCATGATCCACACCGGCTGCCGCAGCGCGTTGACCGTCGCCAGCGCCCCGACCAGCGCCTTGACGTCCGCCACCAGCGCCGCGAACCCGCCGCCCGCCGTTGGTGTCAGACCGGCGATGCCCGCCCTGATCCCGGCCGGGCGGATCGAGGTCGCCGCCACGTTGTCGATAAACACCGTGTCGACCGCGATCCCGGTGTCGTCGACGATGAGCTGGCGCAGGATCATCTCGATCTCGGGTGTCGAGTGCTCGGCGATCTCGCGCGTGTAGGACGTGATCACCGCCAGCTTTTTCAGCCCGATCGACACGGTGGTGAACGCCGCCTGCTTGACGGGAATCGGGCTGCCCTCGAGCACAAAGCTCCCCGCCACCGTGGGTGTCGCCACACGTGTCGGCATGCTGATCTGGCCGTAGCGGCCGAGCGTGATCTGCATGCCGCGCGATGCGACCGGCTGAAACACCGAGCCGGCCATGATCTGATTGACGAACTCGCCCTGGCCGGTCACCGCCAGCTCGGCCGCCCAACCCGCGGTCGTGGTCGTCGCCGGCGCGGTGGCGGCCCGCGTGATCCACTCGTGGACGCCGCGGGTTGCCTCGTAGTCGCCGTGCGCGCCGTAGTGCTCCTCAAGTATTGCCTCGGCCGGCCGCTTGGTGACAAAAGCCAGCGTCTTCGCCAAAAAGTGCCGGATCACATAGTCGCCCGGCTCGGCCGCCTTGCGCTTCGGTTGCGCCCAGGCTTTCGGCGCCGACGCGGGCAACGGTTGTGCCGGTGAGTAGACCGTGATCCGATCCTTCGGCACCGTGATCGGCGCGTTCTCGCCGAGCGCCTTCTCGGCCTCGGTCCAGGCGAATATCTTGTTTTTCACCTCGCCGATGCGTGCCGTCAGGTCACTGACCCGCGCCACGTCCTCGGCATCCGGCAGGCTTGCCAACTGGTCCTGCAGTGTCACGACTTCCTTTTGCGCGCTCTCGATGCGCTCACTGTAAAGCATCGTTCGGTTTCCTGTCTTGGCATTGTCGTCCCTGGCTGGCTCGCCGGTTGAACCGCGAGGAGCGGACCGACCCTCATCAAAGGCGCGCTCGCCGAAGATCAGGCCCTGCGTCTCGCGGGAGAGGCCGAGCGCCTTGGCTATCGCCAGTGCGTTCGGGTTTGCGGGAACCGACACCAAGCTGCACTCGACCAGCTCGGCCTCGGTGAACCGGACGCCGCCGGACTTGCCGAGCGGCTCGAAACTGTCGCTGTGGAACCCGACCGACACGGCGCGCAGCACGCCGGCCTCGACCGCTTCGTGCAGCTCCTTCAGCCGGTACGACACCGGCTCCATCAGCTCGAGCCGGCCGGTGAGTTTCCCCTTGCGCACCGCGACGTCGCGCCAGGTGCCGATCGGAAACTCCGGGTTGTGGTTGAACAGCGCTACCGGGTTGCGGTGAAAACGCTCCAGCCGCCAGCCGTCCGGCTCGATCACGTCGCCCATGCGGTCGACGCTGCCATCCGACATGACGAACTCGCGCGGGTCCGTGGCCGGGGGCGGCGCCGCAACCTCGCGTTTGCGGATCAGGTCCATGCCGTTTGTCCGAATGAAAAAAGGCGCACGGAGGCGCCTTGGGTGCCGTCAGATGCAGCCAGCCGCGGTTACGCGACCATCGTCCTGTGGTCGAACATCGGTGCCGTCGTTGCGGTGGCGCCCTTGGCCGCCATCGCAAGTGCCTGCATGCCGTCGATGCGGCCGGACGATTTCGCCTTCTCCAGTTTCCTGTTTCCCGCCGGGTCGGTGACCACCGTCGCATTGCTGGCGCACATCGTCAGCACCGGGTGCATGCCGTGGCGCAGCCGCTCCTGCAATGCCAGCGTCTCCAGCGCGTCGAGCGCGCCCGCCATGTCGCGGTAGCCCTGGCCGCATTCCTCGAGCGGAAGTTGGCCGACACCGTGCGCCTGCAACGCCATGCGCAATTCGTCGATGCGCCAGCGGTCGAACAAAATCGTTCTGAACCGCACTTGGCTGCGCAGCGTCGCCAGCCGCGCCGCCAGATAGCCGTAGTCGATGCTGACCCCCGGCACCGCCGTCAGGCAGCCCTGCTCGGCCCACAGATCGTATGGCGCCCGGTCGCGCTGGGCGCGCTCGCGCAGCGTGTCGGCCGGCGTCCAGAAATGACACCACACGTTCCAGTAGCCTTTCGGCTTCTCCGCGAGCAGCACCAGCGCCGTCAGATCCTGCCGCGCCGACAGGTCGAGCCCGCCGTAAACCGGCCCCTCCGCAAACGCCTCCATGTCCGGCTCGGCGCCGTTGGCGGTCCACACGCCGACACTGAACAGCGCTGCGTCGGCCGATACGCGCTGATTGAGGTGGAGGTTCCGGAAGCTCGCCTCGAACGCCGGCATCCGCCGCGCCTTCTCGGCGAGCCCTTGAATTTCGTCGAAATTCAGAAAATCCCCAAGCGCCGGGTTGGCTCGCCGCCAGGTGGCCGGATCGTCCAGCGCCGCGTCGTCCGGGGCACCGAAAAAGATCAACTTCGTCCGCTCGTCCGCGCCGGTCTCGGCATAGTCGATGAGTTGCGAGAGCAAGTCGCCCGAGGTCGGCGCCTGGGTGGAGATCACGATGCTCAGCGGGTTCGGGTGGGCCCCCATCGCGGTCTCGAGCGCATCGTACAATTCCGACCGCGGCCCACGCACCTGGCCCAATTCGTCGTGAATCACCAGCGCCGGCGACAACCCGTAAGCCGTCGAGCTCTCCGCCGCCAATGCCCGATAGCGCACTCCGGTGTAGGGCGAAAACAACTCCTTCGCGTGCTCCCGGCACACCACCATGTTGGGGTCCGACAACTCGCGCGACATGCGGACCATCTTGCTCGCCAAATCGTACACGAGCGCCGCCTGCTGCCGCGATTGCGCCGCGCTGTACACCTGGCTGTTGCGTTGCGACTCCGGCCCGATGACGTGCGCCAGCACCAGCATCGCGCACAACGCCGTCTTACCTTGCTTCCGCGGCATCGTGACGATCGCCTGCCGGGTCGGCGTGTCGTAGATCTGGCGAATTATGTCGCGCTGCCACTCGCGCAGCCGCACCGGCTTGCCGACGTCGGCGCCCTCGGGGACGACCAGGTACTTCTCGCAAAAACGGATGATCCGGTCAGACCGGAGCTCACTCACCCAACCACCCTGAACCGCTCGGCCGCCTGCCCGCCGATCAGCACATCACCCTGCCCCTCCGGCGCCTTCTCGCCGGCCAGCGTCGCCCGCCGGTCGACCGTGTACTGCACCGGCAACCGCAACAGCGCCGCGCTTCTGCCGAAGTTTGGCCGCAAAATCTTCACTTCCGCCATGATCGCCCGCGCATCGTTACAACCCGCCGGCAACTTCCGCAGAACTACCCAACACTCCTCCAGACGTGCCTGCGTCTCACAGTGATCGGCCAACAAACCAAAGGAACCGCCGTCGAACCAGTCGAACGGCTTCGATCTGACGATTTCACGCCATATCGCCTTTGCCCGCTGCGACAACTCTCTCGGTGGTTCCCGAACGGTGTTGTCCGCGCGGTAAAACGCGGCCGCCCGTTCCTGGGCGGAAGTACGCGGCATTAAGGATACCTCACGTCAAAGGTGGCAAAGATCGACACCAACCCCGGCTGTTACAAAGCACGGGCCATTTCGGACCCCCCCCGTGGGTCTGATGCCCGCATCCTGTTACATAGTATTTGTCTCAAACTGTACCTATCCGGCCCCGCCGCCATGCGTGTTGCGGATCGCGCGGCATGCCGTGATCATCGCAACCATAAACAAACCGCTCATCTCTTGAATGACGATTGGGGTTTCGCTTCTCGCGGTGACCTTGTGCATCGCACCGTGCGTCCAGCGTGCGCAGATTATTGATATCAAATGCGAGGTGAGGATGTGTTGACCGTGGCTTGATATGATCGATCCGGGCGGCGCCTGGTGCGGATACATCACAACCGCACACCACGCATCTATACCCGTCTCGTTGCAGGACGCGGCGCCGCAACGCGCGCCATTGCGGACTCCAATAGAAACTATCGCCTTTCTTGTACTGACCGTTTCGGGCCAAAACGTCCTCTACCTTCGGTCAGCGCCCGCTCGACCGGCCAGCAGATCTACCCGTCATGCGCCGATATCAAGTAATTGGCCGAAACCAGCAAGCGGCACGGCAAGCGATTCCCTACCTGTGTATGCCGGTATGGTGGGAGTACGGTACATGCGGTGGTTGGCGTATCTGGTGACTGCGGGCCTGGTGTTGGCGGGCCCGGCAGTCGCGGAGGAACGTGCGGACGCGATCGAGGCCATTGCCCTTGCGCGGGCGCCGGAATGCGCGCTTCCGGTAGCGTTGCTCAGCGTGAGCGATGCTGCCCGGTGTCGTCGCAATCTGGAAACAGCGCGGATGATCTACGTCCTACAGAAGAGCGAGCGGGAGAAGGCTGCGCGTCAAACAGGCCATTAAATCGCCTGCCGTGACCACCTGATGCCATGAGGCGGCTTTTGGCTATTCCGGGTCGGGTCCGGCAAACAGGCCACTCCACGGGCTTCCCAGCGCACTTAAACGCAAAACCCGCCGCGGATGGTTCCGGGCGGGCTCCGGTGGGTATGCCCACCGTGGAGTGACAATTCGAAGGGATTGCATAAATCATCCAAATAAATTCCACGGCTTGTCAACCGGTTTTTCCGTAGTGCGCCGCCAAGACGCTCAGCGCACCGACCAGCAGGTGCCGGGCCGTCTCGTGGCGCATCGGCCTGCCGGCCCACCCTTCGCGGCGGGCGAACTCGGCGATCGATAACTCGAGGCCGAGCACATACCAGCAGGCGCAGCCGCACGGGCTGCCGATGCCGCCGCAGGCGTCGAGCGCGGCGTTGACGCGGCGCCGCGCGTGTTCGATCGCGACGCCAGTCGTGGCCCTGCCGGAGGGGATGCGCTGGCCCATGTCGGCGGCGCGCAGCGGGTCGAGGGCGGCCAGTCGGAACCACTCCGCGAATTGCTCGCCGGCCGTGCGCTGCGCCCGGCTGATCTGGCCCCGCCGCTCCAGCATGCTGAGAAGCCCTTCGGCGATGTATGGCCGCCCGATGCCGCCGGCGCTGTCCGCCACCGTCTCGCTCACCCGCTCGACCCGGCCATGCTGCAGGCGCTCGGGCGGCAACGTGGCATCCAAGGCGGCCAGGAAACGGGACGCGCGGCTCATTCGGCGGCCACCTGCGCAAAGAGGCCGGCATCGTCGACGACGCGCCGATGTGCCATGCCGCCGTAGTCGGGATTGAGCTCGATCCCGATGGCGCTGCGGCCGAGCCGGTCCGCGACCAGGCATGTCGTGCCGGCGCCGGCGAACGGGTCGAGCACGATTCCGCCTTTCGGACAACCGGCCAGGATGCACGGCTCGACCAGCGCCGGGGGAAATGTGGCGAAGTGGGCTTGCGCATAGGGTTGGCTGGCGACGGTCCACACGGAGCGGCGGTTGCGGGTCAATCCTGTCGGATTAGCTGTTCGTGCGCGTGATCCACCATCAGGCATCGCGAACTCGATTGTTTTATCAGTTCTAAGATGCCGCTCATCACCAGGATAAGCCGACGCTTCAGAAATCGCCTCCGCATCGTAGTAATACCGCGGCGACTTGCTCAGCAAGAACACATACTCATGCGCCTTTGTGCAGCGGTCGGTGACGCTCTCCGGCATCGGGTTCGGTTTCGACCAGATTATATCCTGGCGCAGATACCAGCCGTCATCCTGAAGCGCGAAAGCGACACGCCAGGGAATGCCGAGAAGGTCTTTCGGTTTAATCCCTTCAGGATCAACCGGCCGCAACATATCGTCTTGCACTTGCTGGCCCTTGTTCTTGCTCGCGCTACTGCGGAACGTCGATCGTCCTCCGCTCGCGTAGCTATCCCCGATCACGACCCAGCATGTACCATCGCTTCGCAACACCCTTCGAACCTCGCGAAACACCTCCACCAGCGCCGCGACATACTCGGCCGGCGATGTTTCAAGCCCGATCTGCCCGGCAACGCCATAATCCCTCAGCCCGTAGTACGGCGGGCTGGTCACGACGCAATGCACGCTCTCGCTGGGCAGCGTCTTGAGGACGTCGCGGCAATCGCCGGTGAGGAGGCGCACGCTCACTGCCGGGTCACCGTCTCGAGTTCGCTGGCGATGACCCCGCGCAAGATCCGCGGCATGTCGTCGAGTAGCGCGTCGCAATCGCCGCACGGCATGCGAGCGATGGCGAGCGCGGTGAAGTAGCAGCAGACGATGAACACCTCCGGGGCCTCGTGGCCGGCGAGCGCGTCCTCGACCGCCAGCACCAGCGCGTCGCGGCTGTCGCGGTCGACCGCCGCCAGCACCTCGGCCAGCGTCATGGCGGCATCCACGGCAGGCGGGCCAGCAGCAATGCCAGCACGAGGAACGCGATTGCCGCCGGCAGGTGGCGCCAGCGCGGGTGTTCGGGAACGCCGGTGGCGGACAGCAAGGCGAAGGCCAGCGCGACGACGAGGCACAGGGTGGCGATCATGGCGGTGTCCCTGGCGCGCAGGCGAGTTGCAACTCGGCGATGCCGTCCGCGCCCTCGTGCAGCTCGAGCGTCAGTTCGAGCGCTTGGCTGGGCTGGAGCGGCTGGTCGCTGGCCACGTTCGAGCGGATCTCGACCGGGACCGGCATGGCGTTGGTGTACGTGAGGCGGACGATCATGGCGGGCTACTCCGCTGCCTGTTGCTGCGGCTCGAGGCCGAGCGCGATGCGGGCGCGGCGCAGCTCGTCGGCGGTGTAGGTGTGCGGCGGCGGGGGCGGCCTGGTTTCGTCCTCGAGCCGCCGGAACGGCATGGCGTCGAGGCGCCGGTCGATCGCGGCCTTGCGTTCGGCGTCCTTGCGCAAGGCTTCGGCGCGCAGCCGTGGCCCCTTCGGCGCCGGGCCGTAGATCGCGGCGAGCCAGTCGGGCCACGCCGGGTTATCGGTGGCGTCGGTCATGGCTGACCCATGCCTTCAAACAGGTCGATCTGACGGCTTTTTGGCGGTTGTTGTTTGTTGCTTAGACGGCATTCTTCTTGCTCGTCGAGCCACTGTGAGAAGGGCTTCTTGCCTTTCGTGTTATTGCACGACCCACAAAACAGCCGCAGGTTTCGTGTATGCAATCGCGCCCAGTCCTGAGAATGTTGCGGCGGCTCGCAGTGCTCTATTTGAATGTCACGCTCGTTCACGAACTCGTGACCACAACCTTGGCATCGACCTTCAGGCGTCATCAGCGCGCGAAGTATCGGGACGAGGCTCTGATAGTTCATCTCGATCCAAAAGAACTCTAAAGAGGCACCGGCTCTGGTTGCGGCTGTTCGTGCTCTTTGTTCGATGATCGCATGCGGTCGATCAGCATTCTTTTTCTCGTTGCGGGCCTTCTGCTCACAATCCTTGCACACGGGTCTGAAGTACACAGACACCGTACCGTGTCTGGAGTCCCGCCAACTCCGAAACCGGCTGTGGTGTTTATACCTCCCGCACGGTCCCTCGCATAACCGTTCGCAGGGGCGATGTTCTTCCGCGCTCATGCGGCGGCCCTCATCTCGGGCGGGCGGAGTTTGGCGATGCGGTTGAGCACATCCCGGACGTCCCGCGGGGTCGCCTCCCGCGACCCGGCCGCCTGTGCGTCGCTGATGGCTTGGTAGGCAGGCCAGAGCGCCGCGCCGGAAAGATGCTGGGCGACCAGCGGATGCAGGCTGGCGAGCCAGTTCTGCCACTTGGCGGCCTCGATGCCGCGCTGGTACGCCACGGGGTCGGCGACCCGCGTCCGCTTGCCTTCCAGGTGGGCAACGGCAGACGCAACGAGGGCGTCCACCTCGACGCTGGGTTCGGTGTCCTCCGGTTCGATGACGGCAGGTGCCGGCGGGTCGCTGCCCTCTGCGGCGACCTCCTCTGAGGGAGCGCAGCGACCCAGCCCCTCCCCTTCTTCTCTTAAAGAATCTTCTTTTAGACTCTGGTTCCCTTTCGCGCGCGCGTAAGAACCATTTGGTTTCGGCAAGTCCTTGATTTCGTTCGGAGGACGTCCTCCTTTGCGACCGTTATCTGTCAGCTTCAGGACTCTTTCACGACACGTTCGTATCGTCGTCGTGCAGCGTTCCGACCGCAGTCGGGTTCCATGCAGGGTCAATTTGCCGGCCGCCAGCAGCCTGCCGAGCGACGCCTCAAAGACCTGTTTCCGGCATCGCACGATGCGCCGCAACTCGTCAGACTCGACCTCGCCGCCGTGGCTGTAGATCAGCGCAACGGCCTGGATGTAGACGCCCACGTCGGCAACCGGCATCGTTGCCGTCCCGACCAGCCACTCGTCCGAGAAAAAGGGTACGTGCCGGAGTTTAATCATGCGTCATGCTCCCCTGGTTGCGGGCGCAACCCGGCTGGAGGCGGCATTCGGGCGCACGATTCCCGTGGCCCGAACTTCGGGCTTGCAAAAGCCGGCGATGTGGGGAAAGCTCAGCGTTGCAACGCACTGAGCTCGGGGGCTTTGTTCCCCGCATCGCCGAATATGCAGACCCGCCGCCTCGGCGGGTTTTGCTATTTCCGGGATATTTCTCCCAAGGATTACTCCGCCGGACAGCGTAAGCGACGCACGCCGGCCGCGGCAAGGTGCAAAGCGCGCTAAACACCGCACACGCCCTCGCACTCGTTGCCGAACAGGTCGGGTTGGCCGCGCTCGGCAGCGGTGGACAGATCGACCTGGTCGAGCGGCACGCAGGATCGGTGCATGTATTCGAGGCCGCGCATGCCGCGCGCATCGCCTTGGCGCAGGGCGCGGTCCATCTCGACAGCTTCCCGCCACTCGTCGGGTTGGTTGTCGCGCCGATCCCGCCAGCGTGCGTTGCTGGTGTACGGGCAACCGATGCAGGCGCTCTTGCCCGGCTCGGGATAGCCGGCCCGCTTCATCCATTGCAGGCAGTCCCAGCGGCGCATGCCGAGGTCAACCAGCGGGTAGCTGTTGACCATGAACTTGCGGCGGGGCGGCTTCATGCGGTGCGCTTCGTCGATGCTGATGCCGAGCAGCATTGTCACCGAGCCGGGCGCTATGCGGGCAGGATGTGGCTTGCCGAGCAAGCGGCGCACTTCCTTTGCGATCGGCTCGAGCTTGTATTCGGCCGAGCATTGCCGGACGCCCATGCCGAGGCTGCCGTCGGGGTTGGCGATGTGCCAGGGTACGGCAGCGAACCGCCCGGAACGTGCCGATCTCCGGTCGCGTATGCCCTGCTTGATGTCGCCAGCCGTTACACGGCGCACCGGAAACGGCAGCACGCGCGCCAGCCAGGCCGCGACCGTGACATCGCGCGGCTGCCAGTCCGCCCAGGCATGGCCGCACCGATGGCAGGACAGCGGGATCGCGATGCACCCCGCGCGCTCGCTCACCGCGCTCATGCCGCGAGACCCCGCGGCTGCCGCGCGTGGATCATCGCCGGCCGCGCCCACCGCCGTTGGAACGCTCGCCACTGCGGTCCAGGCGTATAGCGCCGCTCGTGCTTCTCCGGCCGCCACAGCATGGCAAATGGCGTAAAGCCTATCTCGACCATCTGGCCGAGGCGGGCCGCCGCGGCGTCGAAACTGTCCTTGGGATGCCCGATCAGGACATAGCAGCGCATTCGGTGCGAAGCGCGCGTGAACCCAGCAGCAAGCAGCTTCCTCGCGGCGATCGCCAGCGTCTCGAACGCGTCGCCAGGATCATAGGCGAAGAACATGGTTGGGCGCGGTGAGAGGCTCGCCAACAACTCAACCTGATAGTCCTCGAGCGCCAGCGCCTCGAGCCCGCCGGTAAATTCGACCCGCCGCTTCTGCCGGCGCAGCATGGCGAAGACCGCCTCGACGTGCGGCGTCGGGCAGGCCAGCAAATTGTCGTCGAGCACGTTCCAGCCATCCACGATCGGGAGCAGGTTCGGCTCGGGCCACTTCTTCCACACGCCGCAGAACCAGCAGCGCCGCGGACACCCGCGCGAGGTGATCGTGTACCCCGGCTTGACGTAGCGGCCTGGAATGAACTCGAGGCTGTCGTCGCCATACGCGACGCCGCCGACCTTGACCGGGGCGACCCAGCGCCACTGCTCGGCGAGCTGCTCGGCGCGGTCCCGGTCCCAGGTGAACGACACCGAAACATGCACCTCGTCCGCCTCGGCGAACAGGTCGGGCGGTCCGCAATACACTAGGTCGTCGTCGGGCGTCGCCTTGGTGCGGCGCGGGAAGACGCGGATCAGGCGGCTCACTGCGCCGGCCCCCTTCGCACGCCGATGCGGCCGTTGCGCTCGCGCTCCAGCCGGGCCGCCGCGGCACCGATCAGATCGGCCGCCAGCCGCGCCGCGGCCTCGGCCGACAGCTCGACGACCCCGAGCGGGTCGGCGATGCCGGAGGCGTAGACCATCAGCCGGATGACGCCGTCGTCGCTGACGACCGCGCGGTTGGGCGGGGGCGGCGCGGGCCGGGGCGACTCACCCATCCGCGTCGCCCACATACATCGCGACCAACTCGCGCACGTGCTCGGCGTGCATCCGCAGCAGCTCCTCGCGCGTCCGGTCGCCCTCGCCGCGATCGCCGGGAACCCTATGGCCGGCTATCCAAATCGCCGCCAAATCGTTGATGACGGCGCCCTGCAGCTCGGGCGACTGCCCGGCCAGGAGCGGCTTGATGAGATCCAAGAGCGCGTCGGCGTCGGCGCCGAAGGCGGCCGGGTCGTCGGCCTCTGCGGCGCTCACCCGAGGCGTCGCCGGCGAAGGATTGCGCCTATGCCCAGGAGCGCCCCGCCCAGCAACGCCAGGCTGCCCGGCTCGGGCACCGTGGCGACCAGCTCCTTGATCTCGGTCTGGCCGCGGCTGACAAGCTGCCCGCCGGCCACCAGCGCCCCGCTCGCCGTCTCGGTCATGCTGAACAGCGAGGGGTCGTTCGCCGGCCCCACCAGCGAGGTCGCGAAGGCGTCGGTCAGCGGCCCGGCGGTATCGCTGAATGTGTGCAACAAAACGCCCGGCGTGTCGGTTGTGGTGTCGGCGCCCTGATTGTTGCCCGCGTCGTTGTACCAGTTCATCGTGATGGTCGACCCGGCGGCGGTCTGCCATGTGCCGGAGCCCGATGCACTAAAGCTCGTGACCGGCCCGACGAAATCGGTGTCGCCGACTGCTAGGGCATAATCGATGCTGGCGCCGGTCGTGTTGACGACGCTCAACGAGGACGTGTTGAGGATGTTGGTCGTGCCCTTGGCCGACGTCTGGATCGACCCGTTGATTTGTAGTCCGCCGATGTTCTGGTCACCGATCTGAAGCGTGCCAACAGCCAGGTTGAGGTCGCACCCGGTGTTGTCGACGCAGCCGCCGGTCGTTCCTCCGAAGTCCCAGGCGATTTGTAGAACGGCGTGCGCCGGCGCCATGCCGAGGGCGAGGGCGATGATAGCGGCGGTCGATAATACAATTGTACGCATGGTCGTCTCCACTGGTTAATAGAGTTCTGGAGGCACGTGTTCAGCAGCAGCGAGAGGCAGGACAAACTGGGGGCGCCAGCTTTCCCAAGCACGCGACACGGCGCCGGAGCCTGGAAACAGGTCGATCAGTTCGTCGCCGCGTTCGGCGCCGACAATCTCGAATGCCCAATGGCAAACGGCCTCCGGTTTTGCCCCGGTGAACCCGCGGCGCAGCGTTATCGGGCAGGCGATCCAGTCGCGCTGTACGATCTGCTTTCCGGTGTAGTCCGCAGCCATGCGGCGTGCCGGTTTGAATATCACCGGCTCCCAGGCATAAGCAGGACGAACACCCTTCTTAAATGAGGCGAAGGTCTTTACCCAAGCGCCCCACCTGGCGCCCGCTGGCAGCAATGGCGCCACGGTCGCGATGCCCGGCGAATGGGTGTGCAATACCCAGCCATCGAAATCGGCTTCGAGCCGATCGATCAGGGCTGCATGATCGACTTCGCCGGCATAGTCCGGCTGATCGCGATAATAATGCGCGCAGTCAGGATAGGGCGGGTCGGCATAGGCGATCAGCATCAGTACAACTCCGGCAACACGGCTTCGATGTCTTCCCAGCACTCCGCCACGAGGTACTCGACGCCGCAGTCGACGCAGCGGTCGCGGAAGGCGCGCTGCTCCGGCGAGAGGCGGCCCCGCGGCTTGCGGCCGAACAGGTCGCGCGACACGGGCCGCTTCAACTCGACGCAGACCGCGCGCTTCTCGCCCATGATCACCAGGTCCGGCGCACCCGGCGTCAGCATGCCGTCCGACTTCATCCGCGCCATCAGCCGGGCGACGACGGCGCGTTCGTTCTCGTTGTGCGCCGGCAGCCAGATGCCGTTGGGAACGGCGCAGGCGACCACCGGGTAGCGCGCGAGGCGGTAGAGGATCTCGGTCTGCAGCGTGCGCTCGAGCTGGGTGGTCACTGTTATGCCGCCCGCTTTCGATCCTTTCCCCAGGCTTCGAGTGCGTCAGCGTGCATCAGTTTTGAATCGGCTTCGTCGCGCAGCCGCGCCACGTTGTAGGCAACATCCTCATCGGTCATCAGATCGCGCAGCACATAAACCGGCTCTTCGCCTTTGACGTCGGGCTTACGCGGATAGCGATGTTGCAGTGTGCCGGGGAACAAGTCGTCGCGTTCTGCGGTCTCGTCGTCCTCTATCCGCTTGCGGCAGAAGTCGCGCGCAATCTGTCGCGCTTGCAGATGGGCGAGTAGATATTCGATCTCGTTTTCCGCCCGTGTGGCGCCGATCTCGACCAAGACCTGTGTTGCAAGCCAAGCGGGGCTAACCTCAGCCTGATGACGGCAGCGGTCGTACACCTCACCCACGATCTGCCAGGCGCGCGATGCGTCTTTGTCTTTCATTGATCCCTCCCTAGCCATTTGGAAATTTGCGGCGCCAATTCGCGGACGGTCTCGCGCATGTGTGGCACCATCGTTCGGCACACCTCGTCGAAGCTGCGGGTCAGCAACCCGCGCCGCTCGAAATCCAAGAGGCGGCCCCATAGCCACAGGGCGTCGTCTTCGACTGGTTCTTGTTTATGAACCCTGCCGATGATGCCGGCTGTAGTTGGCCTCTCCTTGAGATCGGAAAGCGCCGCCTCGAATTGCTCCTCCGGCACGGCGGCAAGGCGCTGCCAATCGGAGGATTGCTTCTTGGAGATGCCGAGATCGCGAAGGGTCGGTGGCGAGTTGGACCAGTCAACCGGTGTTACCGGTCCAGTATATTGATTGCCGGGAGCCGCTTTCGCCTTCTCCTTCTCGGCTAGAAGCGACCCGGCCTTCCTTTCGGCCCGCAATCGGATCTCGCATGCGCGACGCTCGGCTTCCGTGTTCTTGGCTTGGCGCAGGTAGACTTCCATCGCCCGCGCCTTGTCCCTGATGTCTTTGACCTCATCGACTTGATAGGCGGCGTCGATGGCGCGGCACATCTCGTCGTAGCGTACAAGCGGGAAGGCTTCGGGCTGTTCGCCGTCCATGCTCAGCCCCCCAGCCCGCTCTTGCGGCCCCGCCCGGCGACGCGCCCCCCTGCCGTGGAGGCTCGCGACAACGCGGCACGGCGCGGCCGGGCGGGACGGTGTTTCACGTGAAACTCACGCTGCCCGGTCTCGGTCGGAGCACGGCTCCGGGCGCGGAATGCCCTCCGGCCAGTCCAGGCCGACAGGCCAGTTGCACGCAAACCACCGCGCCGCGCGCTCCAGCGAGCGCACCGTGCAGGTGCGGCCGGTTGCCAGGCGAACGAACAGCTTATCGTTGCCGGCGGCGCGAACGCCCGTCGTGATCAGCGAGACGCCGGCGCACTCCGAATAGGCGCGGGCGAGGCAGAGCAGATCGTCGGCAGACAGTCTCATGCCGACGATTATCATAGATTTTTATCTAAACCGTAAAGACTTTCGGGCCGGGATGGAGTACAGAAAATAATCTGTGAGCGGCGTGCCGTTATGGTAGTCAGGAAGTCGATGAGCGCCGACAACGGGAAAACGCAGGGCAGCGAATGGGACGACGAAGCGTTCCGGGCGCGCGTTGCGGCGATTGCCAAGCAGCAGCACCGCACGGTCCGTGAGGTCTGCCTGAAAGCCGGCCTGGCTCACGACTACCTATCGAAAACGACCTACAGCGGGCGCAATATCCTCGCGATCCTTGCCCTGGCGAACTCGCTGAAAGTGCCGGCCGCGGATTTGCTTTTTACCGAGACTCAAAAACCGCCGGCCGATTCGGCGGTGTTGCACCTTCTGGCGATGGTCGCGCATGTCTCCGCCCATCTGTGTATCTCGTTGGGGGTGCCGATGCATGCCAATACCGACGAGGCCAAGCGGGTGATGCACCTGATCATGAGCCTGATTGAGCAAGACTTAGAAAGGCCAGAACCTCACTAGGCGTTCCCAAGGGGGCGAAGACCACTGGATCAAAGGTCCAGCCATCACTGTCGATCCACGCCTCTCCGTTCCATCGCCCGACCGTCCATGCCTCTTCTCGATCGGTCCGGCCCAGGAGGCACGGTCCATACTCTACCCCGTCCAATACCGGCGCTTCGGCTATCGGCCGCACGTAATCGGATATGTTTGTCCTAGACACGCGGCCTCCGTTTTCGCTGGTTTGCGAGCGTTTCTGTCGCCAATGTGCGCCGCAGCGGCATCTTAGCCGTGTGGCTGCCGGATCAAAAACCCACAATCGATAGGTCGCGGATTGCAGATTTTTATCTACAACGTGCGATAAAAACCCGCTATCCTACCCTTCCTAAGTGGCTGGTGCCGGAGGGTCGATGAGCGAGGACATCAGGCGCGAGAGCCGCCCGATCGACGACATCGGCGCCTGGCTCGACCAGCGGCGCGGCCACGTCACGGCATCTCGGGTCGGCGCGCTGTTCGACGCCCATCCCTACCTCTCCCGCGAGCAGCTCGCCGGCGAGATGCGAGGCCAGAGCACAAAGGGCGACACGCCGAGCATGCGGCGCGGCCGGGTGCTCGAGGCGGCGGTGATCGAGGCGTTGCGCGAGACGCACCCGGAGTGGCGCATCGCGCGGGCACGCGACTATTACTGGATCGAGGATTACCGGCTCGGCGCCACACCCGACGCTTACCTCGACGACGACGGTCTCATCGAATGCAAGACGGTGCGGCCCGAGGTCTGGGACAAGTGGCACGGCCGCCCGCCGCTCGGTTATCTGCTCCAGCTCTTGACCGGGCTGATCTGCACCGGGCGCACCCGCGGCGTCCTCGCCTGCATGGTGCTGTCGTCCGACTACCCGGTGCACGAGTTCGACGTGCCGCGGCATGCCGAGGCCGAGCGGCGCATAATCGAGGCGACGCAGGCATGGTGGGAGCAGCATGATGCGGGTCTGATCGCGCCGCCGCAGAGCGCGGACGAGATCGAGGCCATGCTCGATGACGGCACGTATTTGGACTGGTCGGACAATCAGGAGATGCGCGAGCTGCTCGACGAGCGCCGCGGCCTGAAAGCGGAAATGAGCGCCCTCGCGGCGCGGCTCAACGAGTTGGACTATCGCATCAAGAACACGATCGGGCCGGCCAGCACGGCATGGCTGCCGGGCTACTCGATCAGCTTCCGGCGCCATCACCGCGCGGAATATACCGTCCCGGAACGGGACATCCGCGCGCTGAAAATCAGGGAGACCGACATTGAGTGATAACGTCGCGAAAACCAACGAGATGACGACGGCACTGGTGATGCAAGTCGGTCGTGACGTGGCGGCGCTCGGTCGGTTCGCGCTCGAGATGGTCGTTGTGGAAGGGTTGGCTGCCGGGCTGATCGCATCCAGCGCGGTGCGCTACAATCAGCACCCGGACGAGCTGGTAGAGGCGTTCTGTATTGGAGTGAAAGAACGAGTTACGCAAATAATCTATGGGCCGAAACAATGAGTGATCTGGCCGTGCGCCGCGACGGCGGCGACATTATCGAAGCCGTTATCACCAAGGGTGATCTATCGAAGCTGACGCCGATCGAAAAGACCGCTTACTACAACGAGGTCTGCCGCAGCGTCGGGCTTAACCCGTTCACCCGGCCGTTTGAATATATCAGCTTGAACGGCAAGCTGGTGCTCTACGCCAGGCGCGAGGCAACCGACCAGTTGCGCCAGATGCACGGTGTCTCGGTCCAGATCGCCGCCACCGAGAACGTCGGCGATTTGTATGTCGTGCGGGCCCGGGCGACCAACGCGACCGGGAAAACCGACGAGGATCTGGGCGCCGTCAGCGTCAAGGGATTGACGGGCGAAGCGCTCGCAAACGCGATGATGAAGGCGACGACCAAAGCCAAGCGCCGCGTCACGCTCTCGATCTGCGGCCTCGGATTCCTCGACGAGAGCGAGATTGAGGGCATCCCGCGCGCCGAGCGCTCCGCGCCCGCCGACACCCGCGCCCAGCTCGACCAGTTCGCCGCAATCGCGCCGGACACCGGCGAAATCTTAGACTGGGACAGGATCGATCGCGATGCGCGCGAGGCCGCCCGGCGCGGCACCCAAATCCTGCGCGACCACCTACGCAGCCTGCCGCCCGAGGCGCGCGAGCTGCTGCGCGAGGCTGTCGGCACGGCCGCGGAGCCGGGCGCGCTGCTGCTGCTGGCCCGCCAGGCCGATGCCGACGCGATCCGCGAGCGGCTGCGCATTGCCGAGGCGACAGAACCCCCGGCTGGTGTTCCCCCCAGCGAGCGGCTTCCGCCCGATGCCGCCGCCCCAGGTCCGAGAAGCGCTTGGACCGAGCCAGCCGGGGGGCACCCTACCGATGCCGCGCCTGCCGAGAGCGGCGCGGCTGCTACATCCACGGGCCTCTCCGGTGGCCCCTCGTCTACTGGTGAGCAGGCAGATGCGCCCCCGCCCGCCACGCACCGTTGGAGCGTGCCGCGGCGGCCGGCGGCAAGGGACTGGGAGCTGTTCGAGGACTGGGTCGGCGGCAAGCTCGAGGACGGCATCCCCGGCGGCGCGCTGCGCGTCGACAACGAGCACGCGCTACGGCTGCTGAAGGAGGCGGACCCGGCGCGGTACGACGCGATACAGGAGAGCCTGACAGCGGCGCGGTGACGAGCGGGGCTACTCTCCCCGCGGCGTGATCACCGCCCAGGTCGGGTCGTCGGCCCACGGGATCGGGATGCCGCTCTCCAGGGTCTTGGCCGCAATCGTCTCCTCGCAGCGCGCCCAGGCTTCCGCGCCGCCGGGCTGGTCGGTGACAAACGACAACGCGGTTCGCGCCTCGTTGTAGTAATTTGTCCCCAAGCCCCAGTAAGTGATTTCGATTTCGCCGTTGAGCCTGCCGGTTTGTTTCTGTGCCGACCAGCCGGTCAGCACTTCAGCCCAGGACTCAAACCACGCCGCGCCCGCGCCTAC
>Ga0070683_100000650_pt1 | contig 25091 bp, 20 predicted proteins | sample KBSC713LmetaG_FD_64662 | JGI IMG/M metagenome (GOLD analysis project Ga0070683, IMG submission 64662) | Corn rhizosphere microbial communities from Kellogg Biological Station, Michigan, USA - KBS C7.1-3L metaG | ecosystem: Host-associated > Plants > Roots > Rhizosphere ... | reverse complement strand
GTTCGAGCGCACGCTGATCATCGCGGACGAGGGCAGCGAAGTTGTCTATATGGAGGGTTGCACGGCGCCGAAGTTCTCCACCTCGACTTTGCATAGCGCCGTAGTCGAACTCGTCGCGCTCAAGGGCGCGAAAATTCAGTACATCACCGTCCAGAACTGGGCGCCCAACGTTTTCAACCTCGTCACGAAGCGCGGCGTCGCGCACGAGAACGCCGAGATCAAATGGATCGACTGCAACATCGGCAGCCGGCTCACGATGAAATATCCCGGCGTCGTCCTCAAGGGTCGCAAGGCCCGCGGCGAGGTCATCTCCATCGCGCTCGCCAACGACGGCCAGCATCAGGACACCGGCGCAAAAATGATCCACGCCGCCGACGATACGACATCCAACGTGATCTCGAAATCCATCAGCGTTGGTCAGGGCCGGGCCACTTATCGCGGCCAGGTTCATATCCCGAAGCATCTCAAGGGTTGCAAAAACAATACGGAATGCGACGCGCTGCTCATCAATACCAACAGCCGCACCGACACGTATCCCGCGATCACGGTGCGCGGCGACAAGAACGCGACCCAGCATGAAGCAAGCGTCTCGAAAGTAAGCGAAGAGATGATTTTCTACATGCAGCAACGTGGCCTCACCGAAGGTCAGGCGATGAGCCTTGCGGTGAATGGTTTCATCAACGATCTCGCCCGGCAGTTTCCGATGGAATACTCCGTCGAACTGAAGCGGCTCATCGATCTCGAAATGGAAGGCTCGGTGGGCTGACGCCGCTGCGTAACGCGTGGCAAAGTGCAGGTGACGAGTCCCAATCGCCTTGCACACTTCGTCACGCGTCGCACTGACTCGTCACAAGCCAAACGTCACAAGTCACACTCTCCGCAATGTCCGCTCCCACTCTCCCGACCGAAACAAAATCGGCCGTCGGTGTTTTCACCGTCGACGCTTTTACCGCGCAACTCGCGCGCCAGTCCACCGCGCCGGCATGGCTGCTCGAACGCAAACATGCCGCCTACGAAAAATTCGCGACGCTCCCGATGCCGAAGCGCACGGACGAATCGTGGCGCTTCAGCAATATCGCCGGCCTCACCCTCGAGGGTTTTGAAAATCTCAATCCGCGTGGCGACGAGCGCGAACGAGTGGACACTCCTTTCGGTCCCGCCAATCTCACTTTCATCAACAACACGCACGTCCCGGTCCAAGGCGCCGAGCGCGCGCCATCCGACGCTCTGCCCAAAGGTGTCCTTGTCACCACGCTCGCCAGGGCCGCGATCCATCACGCCGATCTTTTTCGCGCGCACTTCATGGCCCAGCCGCAAAAACTCGGGTCGGAAAAATTCGCCAGCCTTCACACGGCGTTCCTCAACGACGGCGCCTTCATCTACATCCCGCCCGGTGTCGAATTAGCCGCGCCCATTGTCGTCACTCATGTCGTCGCGGGTTCCGGCGCGACGGTGTTCCCGCACACGTTGGTAATCGCCGAGGAAAACTCGAAGGCCACGGTCATCGACTATTTCGTTTCTGCCGACGATTCCGTTCATTTCGCCTGCGGCGCCAACGATCTCTATGCCGGCCACGGCGCGCAGCTCACTTATGTCGCGGCGCAAAACTGGTCGCGCGATACGTTGTCCTTTCAATTTAACTCGACGGTCGTCCGGCGCGATGCGCGCGTGAAATCGCTCAACGCTCACCTCGGCGGTCGTCAGGCGCGCCACGAATCGCTTTCCCAACTCCAGGCGCCCGGCGGTTTTTCCGAGATGCTTGCGCTGACCGTTGCGGCGAACACCCAGGAATTCGATCAACGCACACTTCAAATCCACCAGGCGCCGAACACAAAATCCGATCTGCTCTACAAGAACGCGCTGCGCGACAAAACACGCACCATTTTTTCCGGCCTGATCGTCGTGGATCCGGATGCTCAAAAAACGGACGCGTATCAAAGCAATCGCAACTTGATGTTGAGCGACGAAGCCGAGGCGAACTCGCTTCCCGGCCTCGAAATCCAGGCGAACGACGTGCGTTGCACCCACGGCGCGACCAGCAGCCGCATCGACCCGGAGCAGGAATTTTACCTGCAATCACGCGGGATCGGCAAGGCCGATGCCGCCGAACTCCTGACGTTCGCGTTCTTCGAGGAAGTTCTCGCGCGCATCGAGAGCGATGCCGTCCGCGAATCTCTCCGCACTCTCATTCGCGCGAAGTTTAACCCGTAATTCTAAATTTCTCGGCAGCACCGCGTGCTCGTTCGCGGGTCCCGCCGGCACTTTTCAGATGGCCAACAAAGAACGCATTCTTGCCCGCGATATCGTCGCCACGCAGATTCCCTCCGGCGATCGCGCGCTCCTTCCCGCCGGAACGGACGTGCTCATCCATCAAACGCTGGGTGGCAGTTATACGGTGCAAACCGACACCGGTCTTTTTCGTATCGATGGCAAGGATGGCGACGCTTTGGGCGAGCAAGTCATCGACAGCTCGGTGAAGTCGGCGACGCTCACCGATGGTGCGCCCGACCCGGAGGCGATCTGGGCCCAGCTTCGCAAAGTTTTCGACCCGGAAATTCCCGTTAACATCGTCGACCTCGGTCTGGTTTACTCGATGGACGTCGAGCAAATCCCGCAGGATCCGCCCGCCTACAAGGTCAACGTGGCGATGACGCTGACCGCTCCCGGCTGCGGCATGGGGCCGGCGATCGCCGAAGATGCGAAAAGCAAAATTCTCCTCGTCCCTGGCGTATCCGATGCAGACGTACGCATCACCTGGGAACCGGCCTGGAATCAGCAGATGATTTCCGAAGAAGGAAAAATGAAACTCGGCCTGATCTGAGGATCGGGCCTGAACGAGCCCGGATTTCTTGGTGCAATCCCGCGCGGCATGGTAAAACTGCGCGCGATGGTCCCCGTGCGAAGTTCATTTTTCAGGCATTTGGCAACGCGATGGACGCTCGCGATTCTTGCGGGAATTCTCGGCGGTTGCCAGAAACGCGAAACCGCCGAACCGAAAGGCGCGCCCCGGAGCGAAAAATCCCGAGCCGTCCTCGACCTTTCCTACCTGCACCCGCAGCCGATCGGCGCTCCGATCGAACACCCGCCGTGGGTGGCGCATGTGCTGCCGGTCGATCTCGATGGTGACGGCCGGCTGGATCTCGTTTTCTGCGAAGCGCAGGACAACATGGTGATCTGGCTCCGCCAAACCGCGCGCGGCACGTTCGAGGAAAAAGTTCTCGCGACGAATTTGCGCGCGCCCGTTCACGTCGAAGCCGCGGACATGAATGGCGATGGCCATCTCGATTTGCTCGTGGCAAGCATGGGCGTCGTTTTTCCCGACAACGACAAAATCGGGACGGTTTATATTTTGGAGAACGACGGGAAGCAGAATTTCACTCCGCATGTCGTCATCGAGAACACATCGCGCGTCGTTGACGTGCGCGCCGCCGATCTGAACGGTGACGGCAAACTCGACTTGGTGCTGGCCCAATTCGGTTATGACCAGGGTGAAGTAAGCTGGATGGAGCGCACCGGCCCGTGGGATTTTCGACGTCACGTCCTCCTCGAGCTCTCCGGCGCAATCAATGTCTGCGTCGCGGATTTCAGCGGCAACGGGAAACCCGATATCGCCGCCTTGCTCTCGCAACAATGGGAAGAAATTTATCTCTTCCAAAATGACGGACGCGGCAATTTCACGAGCAAGCGAATCTATGGCTCGACGAACGAAGATTACGGCAGCAGCGGCATTAGCGTCAGCGATCTCAATCGCGACGGTCGCCCCGACATTGTTTATTCCAACGGGGACGGATTTGGCCCCGCCGCCACGCCGGGTCCGCGGCCGTGGCACGGATTGCAGTGGCTCGAAAACAAAGGAGATGGCAATTTCCGTTACCATCGCATCGGAAATCTTCCCGGCGCTTACAGCCCGCTCGGCGTGGATCTCGATGGCGACGGGGCGATGGACGTTCTCGCCGTGGCGGCCTATGCCGATTGGGGAAACAAAAACCGAAACGTCGTTTCGCTGATGTGGTTCCGAAACGATGGCCGGATGAACTTCGAGCCGCACGTGCTGGCCCACACTCCGAAAGATCAGATCACGCTGGCGACCGGCGATTTTGACGGCACGGGCAAACCGGTCCTCGTGACGGGCGGATTTTATATTTACCCGCCGTACGACGATCTCGGCCGGATCACACTCTGGCGGCATTGAGTTCAGGATGAAGAAGAAATTCATTTTTCTCCTGCTCGCCGCCGTCGTGATCGCCGCGATGGCTGGCGCATCTTATATATGGTGGCAGAAAGCGGACGCGCAATTCGCCGTCGTCAGCGCGTCGCTTCCAGCCATGCCGGATCTGAGCGCAGCGCCCGCCATGCTGCGCGAACGCATCGGAATCGCGGATACGCGGGCACGTACGCGTCTGCACGCGCGCAACGGGCTGGCAGAACTCAGCGCGCTCTATCACGCGAACGGGTATCTGAATGAAGCGACTCTTTGCTATGAAGGGCTGGAGCAGCTCGAGCCCGCCGAACCGCGCTGGCTGCATCGGCACGCGGCCATCCTCGCCGGCTACGGTGAAATCGAGCCCGCTCTCGCGCTATGGCACAAAACGGCCCAGCTCGCTCCCGACTACATTCCGATCCGCCTCCGAATCGGCGACTGTGAATTCAAATCCAACCGGCTGGATGCGGCGACGGCCGCATACGAGGAAGTGCTCCGACGCAGTCCGAGCGATCCGTACGCGCTCCTCGGGCTGGCTCGCATCGATTTTGAAGCGCAGCGTTGGGAAAAGGCGCGCGAGCGGCTCGAGACCGTGGTCAAACAGACGAACTACCTTCTTGGATACGACCTGATCGTGAGCGTTTACGAGCGTCTCGGATTGCGGGACCTTGCGGCGGCCATTCGCGGATCGGCCAAGGCCTCCGGCGCTTACCGCGATCCTCCGGATCCCTGGCTCGATGAGTTGATCGATGTTTGTCTCGACCCTTATCGTCTGTCGCTCACTGCCGGAGTACTGGCCCGAAACGGTGAGTCCGCGAAAGGGGTGGAACTGCTGCGCCGCGCCGTCGAAATCGCGCCGGACGACGTCTCATCGCATTTTCAACTCGGCAACCTGTACGTCGAATTGCGCGACACGAACGCTGGCCGCGAGCAGCTGGAGCGCTGCACCACACTCGCGCCGACGTTCTCGGATGGCTGGGCGCGACTCAGCGCGCTGCTTTCGCAAACCGGCGATCAAGCCGGCGCCGAGCGCGCGCTGGAGGCAGGGCTCCGCAATTGCCCGCAATCGCCCGGCCTTCATTTGATGCTCGCGCGCAATCTTCGAAAGGCGCAGCAAACGGGCGAAGCGATCAACGAATTCTTGATTTCAATCCGGCTGCGGCCGAACGAACCCGATGCCTATATTGAACTCGGTGATGTGTACATCGAGCAGGGCCGGGTGGACGAAGGCATGGAACAAATGCGGGCCGCGCTCGAAACCGATCCGGCAAATCCAGTGGCGTTGAGCGTCATGGCGTTCAACGCGATCTCCACCGGCAACAATCCAGAGGCACGCAAATGGCTGGAACGCGTCGCCGATCAGCCGCGCATTGAACGCGCCCGCGTCGATCAACTCGTTCAAGCCTATCGCCAGCAATTCGGTCACGACTGGAAACCCAGCATGTAACGCGCCCGTAGCCGGAGGGCGCTCCGGCCGGATTGACCTTGGCCGGCCACGGCCGGCGCGTTCCGCGTTTCAACGAGCCGCCGCGAGCTTCGAGCCGCCGTTCACGGCGAGCTTCGCATCGACAGTGTCAACGGAATCGAGAAATTTATTGTCGGTCAACGCGATGGCGAACGAGGCGGAGAACAAATGCGCGAGTGTCGCATCGCCATTATTGAAGATCAGAAAAACTTTTTTCTCATCCTTGCCCGTGCCGAGCGTCGCGTTCAAACGCGTGACATCGCTAATCATCAGTGCGCGCGGCAATGAGCCGTTGAGAATCAAAACGGCGTCGAAGGCGCCATTGCCAAGACTGAATGCGGCGTTGTCGGCGGAAACACACTTCACCCGGACGCCGATCGCGCTGCCACATTCCTTGCTCACGGCGTCACCAAGACTTTTGCCGAACGCGGCGTGCAACGCATCCCGCGCGATCGAAGGTTTGCCCGAGTCGACCACCGCCAGGCGCAGTTCGCGGCTCGCCGCAACCCGCACCGTTGCTTCCGTAGCCACTGCTGTGCGCGCACACGCACAGAGAAAGAGAATCGCAAGACCGCCCCGAATAATCGCATTCATGTTGGGAAGATGAGACGCTGGTTCGCCGTCTTCTCTTATATCGTCACACTGGCGCGTTTTTATAATGCAAAAACGCGTCCAATCCTCACCCCAGGCGCAACTCATCACAGGCAATTTGGTAACGAATATGAACCTGTGAAAGCCACCAGCCGAAGTCGCTGATCTCCACCCCCGCCTCCTCCATCCAGACCGGCGATGGGAGTTCGGGAATCTTCTCATCCGGCACGCAAAAAAGCGAACGCGCCCACCGCGCGGTCGCGACGATCATGCACAATTTGCGATGTTCCGCGGGCGATGCTTCCGGCGTGAGTTGATATTTCACCGCTGCATTCACGGCCTCGGAAAATCCCCAAAGCTCCAACAACGCCGCTCCGGCCTCGGCGTGCGAAAAATCGAGCCACTCACGTTCCGCCGGGGCAAAGTCCAAGGGGTAACCGGCTGACGCAATATAGCGTGGCTTGCGGTCTTTTGCCGCGTGCCGGTCGATCACGAGCAAACCCAGACCATGCATCAGACCCGCCGTGTAAGCGTCGCTGCGATCGATGTCGCTGTGTTCAGCGAGACTTGCGGCCGCGATCGCACAAGCCACCGCTCGATGCCAAAGCGACTGCGCATCGAGCTGGTAAACCGCGAGCGGGCGACCGACGAGTTGCGACGCAACCGCAAAACTGACGAGCTCATGAACGCCCATCATCCCGACGCGCTGGATCGCTTCCATGATCGTATCCACGTGCGCACCACGACCGAAATGCACGCTGCTGGCCATTCGCACCACCCGCGCCGACAGCCCTGGTTCGAGTTGCACGATTTCGGCAATTTTTTCGATCGTCGTGTTCGGTGCCGCGATCAACCGCTGCAACGTGTGCAACACCCGGGGCGCCGGCGGCAAGTCTTCCAACCGCCTCACCAGTGACTCGGGCGTCGGCCGGAAAAAAGAAATCGACGAGAGCACGTTCGGGCATCGGCACAGCGGTTGCCCAACTTGAACGTAAATCGCAACCCATGCCGGAGTTTTGTCCGTGCGCGCGCATCCGCCGGAGCGACGCGCTCGGCAGCAATCGCTATCCGATCGAGCCCATGCCGGCGCGGCAGGCCCATGTGTCAGCGTTTCGCGCGCCCGACGCCGATCACGGCAACCATGGAAACTTTCTTGCTTCCGGTTTTCGCCTCTCGCGCTGCGCCCGGTGAAATTCCTTTGCCTCCTCACTCATATAATAAAGCAGCGTGGCATTTCCCGCGAGTTCCTGAATTCCGGCCTGGCCATCGAGCTCGGCGTTGAAGCCGCTTTTCAGCAGACGGATCGCAAGCGGGCTTTTCTCCATGATTTCTCCTGCCCATTTCAGTCCTTCGGTTTCCAGTTCCGCGACCGAAACGACTTTGTTCACCAGTCCCATCTGCAACGCCTCTGCGGCGCCGTACTGCCGGCAAAGAAACCAGATCTCTCGCGCCTTTTTCTGCCCCACCACTCGGGCCAGATAACTCGAGCCAAACCCGCCGTCGAAGCTGCCCATCTTCGGGCCGACCTGCCCGAAAATCGCGTTGTCCGCCGCCAGCGTCAGATCGCAGACCACGTGCAACACATGGCCGCCGCCAATCGCGTAGCCCGCCACCAGCGCGATGACGACTTTCGGCATGGACCGGATGAGCTTTTGCAGATCGAGCACGTTGAGTCGCGGCACTCCGCTTTCATCGATATAGCCGGCGTGTCCGCGAACGCTTTGATCGCCGCCCGCGCAGAACGCGTATTTTCCATCCGTGTGCGGTCCGGCTCCGGTCAGCAGCACGACGCCGATCGACGGATCTTCCCGCACGTCGGTGAACGCATCGAACATCTCGGATACCGTGAGCGGCCGAAACGCGTTCCGCTTTTCGGGTCGATTGATCGTCACTTTCGCGACGCCGCCCGTTTCGCTTTTATGGTACAGAATATCGGTGTAGGTTTTTGCAACCTTCCAATTAGGACTCATGGGGGAAAATTGGTGAACGCGATTCCGATTGTCGATCGGCGAACACTGCCTCCAATCACAACGATGCCTTCATCGTTGGCCGCTGCTTCGACGGGCGGACAGGTTAAACCCGGTTCAAGCCGCCCGAGAATCGCTCGATGGCACGAGGCCGGAGCAGCGCGGCGATCACGATTGGCATTTTCCGCGGCGAAAACTGTTTCGACTCGCATCAAACCTGCTGAATGCTTGGCCGGCTGATGACTTCTCCTTCACCCACTCTCGCACGCTCCAGCACGCAACTCGGGCTTAGCATCGGCGCGCTCGGGGTGGTATTTGGCGACATCGGGACGAGCCCGCTTTACACGATGAAGGAATGCCGCGACCACATGCCCGCGGGCGTCGAAGCCCTGCCAGGCGTCCTCGGGATACTTTCGCTGATGTTCTGGTCGCTCGTCCTCGTGGTCTGTATCAAATATCTCTACTTCGTCGCGAAAGCCGACAACGAAGGTGAAGGCGGAATTTTTGCGCTGCTCGCGCTCCTTCAAACGGGAAAAGAGCCGGCCCGCAAATCCGGCGGCCTTGGTCCCGCCGTAATCATGATCCTGATCGGGGCGGCGCTGCTCTATGGCGATGGCATCATCACTCCGGCGATTTCGGTGCTTGGCGCCGCGGAGGGTTTCATCGCGATCGATGCCAGCTTCGAGAAATTCGTGCCGTGGATTGCCTGCGGCATTCTTGCGGCGCTGTTTTGGTTTCAACACAAAGGCACCCAGCGGATCGGAAATATCTTTGGTCCCGTGATGCTCGTGTGGTTTGTCACGCTCGCGCTGCTCGGCATCTGGCAGATCGTCCAGTACCCCGGTGTGCTGCGCGCGGTCAATCCGGCATACGGTTTCGCACTCCTGCGCCACAGCCCGCTCGAAGTCGCCGGACTGCTCGGCGCGGTCGTCCTCACCATCACCGGCACGGAAGCGCTCTACGCCGATATGGGACATTTCGGGCGCAAATATATCGAGTATGCGTGGTATGGCGCCGCCTTTCCCGGGCTGTTGCTCAACTATTTTGGTCAGGGCGCATTTCTTCTCACGCATCCTCTGTCGACGGAAAATCCTTTCTTCGCGCTCGCACCGCAGGGTTGGGGTCGCGCGCTGCTCACCGCGCTCTCCATCGCGGCAGCGATCATCGCCAGTCAGGCGCTTATTTCCGGCGCTTATTCGCTCACGCGCCAGGCGATCCAGCTTGGATATTTCCCGCGGCTAAAAATCAATTACACCAACGCTGAACTCGTCGGGCAGATCTACGTCCCGTTCGTCAACGTTCTCCTGGCGGCCGGCGCGATTTTCACCGTCCTGTTTTTTGCATCAACGGCCCGCCTCGCCGCCGCGTACGGCATCGCCGTCACCGGCACGATGGTGATCACCACCATTGCGTATTTTCTCGTGATGCGCCGCCAGTGGCATCGCGCGCTCGCGCTTGCGGTCGTCATCTGCGGCGTTTTTCTGCTCGTCGACCTCGCGTTCTTTTTTTCCAACGCCCACAAGATCATCGAAGGCGGCTGGTTCCCGCTTGCGATTGGCGCGGTCATCCTCGCGGTCATGCACACGTGGAAAGTCGGCCGCAGCGAAATTTTTCTCCGCGTTTACGGTAGTCACGTTACCGATACGGAGCTGACCAGCATCGCGCGCAGCAAACACATCACTCGCGTCGGCGGCAGTGCCGTCTTCATGGTCGGATCTCCGACCGGCACGTCGATCGCGCTCCTCCACCACGTGAAGTCCAACCGCTCGCTGCACCAGACGGTGGTATTGTTGAGCATCACGACCGAGGAAGTGCCGACCGTGCCGCGCGAACGACAACTCTCGCTCTATGATGTCGGCGAAGGCATCTGGCGCGCTGTCGGCCATTATGGTTACATGCAGTCTCCCGACGTCGGCGCATTGATGGAGCACATCAAGGAGCGCGGCGTGCCGATCAATCCGTCAGCGGCGACTTATTTCTTCAATCGCGAGATGATCATCACCGGCGGCAATGCGCGCATGTGGGAATGGCAGAAACACCTCTACGCATTCCTGAGCCGCAACGCGCGCTCCGCCAAAGATTATTACCAGATCACTCCATCGCAGATCATCGAACTCGGCTTGCCATTGCAGTTATAGCAGCTTTGCACCGCTCCGTTCGAAACATCGCGACGGGCTGTTCTTGCATTTTAGACGCCAGCGATCTCGCGGCCTGCAACAACACCAGGCACTAGCGATACCAGTCGTCCCGCCTCAGCGGCAGATGAGCGTCTCCTCCCGGCGTCGGCTTCGAAAGCAAGGTCTGATAAATCGCCAGATCTCCGTGGTGGAATCCGTGGGCCGACCCCGCCATATACAACCGCCACACGCGATAGGTCGCTTCGTCGACATACGCCAGCGCCCGTTCGTGCGCTGCCTCGAGCCGGCGCACCCAATGCCGCAGCGTCAGCGTGTAATGTTCGCGAAGATTCTCGACGTCGCGGACCTCGAAACCTTCCGCCGTCGCGGCCTGCAGCACGATGGGCAACGGTGGGATATCTCCGTCGGGAAACACGTATTCATGAACAAATGACGGTCCGTGAAATCGGTCTGCGCGCAGTCCTTCGGCGATCGCGTGATTCAAAAACACTCCGCCCGCCCGCAACAAATTCTTCACCGTTTTGAAATACTCCGGCAGATGCTCCCGTCCGACATGTTCCGCCATGCCGACGCTCACGATCGCATCGAACGCGCCGGCCGATCTCAGTTCACGATAATCGCGCAATTCGATTTTTACCATGTCGCTCAAACCGGCTTCGTGCACCCGCGCGTCGGCCCATTCCGCCTGACGCTCGCTCAGCGTCACGCCGGTGACCCGCACCCCGTAGCGTCGCGCCGCGAACAACGCCAGTCCGCCCCAGCCACAACCGATGTCGAGCAGGTGTTCACCTGGATTCAGGCGCAGCTTGCGGCAGATATAATCGAGCTTCTCCTGTTGCGCGAAATCGAGCAGATCGTCCGGAGTCGTGAAATAGGCGCAGGAGTAAACCATGTGCTCATCGAGCCAGAGCCGGTAAAACTGATTCGACAAGTCGTAGTGAAATTGCACCGCCTGGCGATCTCGCGCCAGCGTATGCCGCTCGCCATCGATCGCGCTCGCAGTACGAATACTTCCCCGGCCACTCAGCCCGGCGGGCAATCGCTGCAATTGATAAAATGTTTTGAGCGACGACAGCCATCCCGCCGGCCTCGTCTCGAGCACCGTGGCAACGTTGATCGCCGATTCGATGTCGCCTTCCACATCGAAGTCGTCGCGCAGATACGATTCACCAAGACCCTTCGCCGTTCCACTGGAAAGCATCTCGCGCAGAGCGCCTGCGTGTTTGAGCACCAGCGTGGCCGGTCGCGATTTTTCATCGGGCCACACCCTTCCGTCCCAAAGACGAAAGGAAACATTTTCAAGTCCTTTGTGCCCGAACAGTGCGCTGAGGAACTCGATCGTCGACTCGGTATCGGTCGCAAATGTTGAGGCCATGACGCATAACGGGGTTCGCTCTCATCGACCCGTCCGGTGCTCGTTGGTTCGCGTATTTCGTTCGTCCATACACCGCGTCAACTCGTCGACTGGCTGCCAACGGCGGCTACCGAAGCAGACCGATTTACGCGAACGCTGGTTCTTCATTCTCTCGATCCGAAGCGGGCGAGAAATTGAGGAGAAAGTGGGAACGAGTTCGACCCGCCACCGGCGCCGGTCAACCTACGCCGGAACCGGCCGGCAGGCGGTGTCGCAGCAAATCCGTCACGATGTCCACCGCTTGCTCGAGCGGCACCCTGGAAACATTGATCATGAGGTCGTACGCGTCCGACCGCTCGATGTCCTCCTGAAATACCGAGCGCACATAGCTGCGGCGTCCGGCATCGACGTGACTGTTGTGCGTGGCCGCCGCCTCGCGCGTCATCCCACGATCCTGCGCCGTATGGTCGGCGCGAAATTCCGGCGGTGCCACGAGTCGCACATTCAATCCATTCTCCACACCGGCGGTCGCAAAATTCGCGCCACGACCGACGAGGATCACATTGCCGGCGCGCGCGAGCTCGCGCATCATTTCGTTGGTGCGTTGAATCAAGCTCCAGATGCTCGGATGCAATCCGACCAGCTCGCCAATCGACGCGTTGATTTCCGATACTTTTTGCTCCGGCAAAAAACGCGCGATGCGGGGCGACAGGTGGCGTGACTGCAACATCGACTCGACGATATTTCGGTCGAAAACGGTCCACGGCGATTCGCCCGGCACCTCGTGCTCGAAACGCTGCGCCAGCGACCGCGCCAACAGCGAGTCGCCGGTCCCTGACTCACAGGAAATCGTGACGAATGGACCGGTGGTCTTGCTGAAATGCCCGTGTCCTAAACGCGACAATTGAATGTTGATGTAAGCTGCGGCGTGTCCGAGGGACGGTTGAGATGGCATGGCTGCTTCCTTTCGGAGTTGACGAACAATACGCGCAAACCTCCGAGATGAAAGTGTCGGCCCACTTCTATTTTTTGCAAGAAACGCGCAGGATTTCGATCCAGCGCGGTCCGAAAAAATAATCGAATTGTCAGACGCGCCGACTCATTTAACGACGCGCCGGAAATCCAGATCAGCCAGTTTATAAAAACTGCGGACGGCGCGACCGACAAAATCGTCAGCTCGTTCACGCTCGCGCCGCGACCAAGCTCGGCCGTAAGATGCAGTCGCTCCCTGCCGGCTTCCTCCGCGTTCGCTCCGGGACGATTCGCCTTAATCCATTTTCACCCGCGCGCGGTAAAACGCTTCGCACTTCGCATAAATTTCGCGGGGAGAATTCATTTTCAGTGCTTCCGCCGCAAGAGTACGCGCGTCCGCCATCGTCATCGCGCGCACGATGTATTTCACCGACGGAATCCACGGCGGCGCCATACTCAAAGAGTCGATACCCAGCCCAAGCAGGAGCGGCGCAAAGACCGGATCGCCCGCCATTTCGCCGCAGAGGCTGACGGGCAGTTTGTGCCCGTGTCCCTCATCGATGATCCGCCGCAGCGTTCGAAGCACCGCGCAATGCGTCGGCTCATAAAGGTGCGCAATCCGATCGTTCACCCGATCGATCGCGAGCAAATATTGAATCAGATCGTTCGTACCGATGCTGAAAAACGCGCAGTCGGGTGCGAGCAGGTCGACGGTTTCCGCGGCGCTCGGCACCTCGATCATCGCACCGACTTGGATGTTCTCATCGAACGGCTGACCGCGCGCCTTCAGCTCGGCCATGCACTCGCCCAGCACGGCATTGGCGCGCGCGAGTTCCTCGTGTCCGCTGATCATCGGGTACATCAGCCGCACTTTGCCGTAAGCACTCGCCATCAGGATCGCGCGCAACTGATCCTTGAAAATATTCACGTGCTCCAGACAGAAACGGATCGCGCGAAATCCCATGAATGGATTGTTCTCCTTCGGAAACAAATCCGGATTGCCCGCCATCGGCTTGTCACCGCCCAAATCGAGGGTCCGAATGATCACCGCATTCGGCGCCACACCTTCCGCGACCGCTTTGTAGGCGAGAAATTGCTCCTGCTCCGTCGGAATTCGCGCCGCGCTGAGGAAAATATATTCCGTGCGGAAAAGTCCGACTCCGCGGGCGTTGTAGTCCCGCACGAGTTTCACTTCGTCCGTTTTCTCAATATTCGCCATCAGCACCACTTCCACGCCGTCCAACGTGACGGCGGGCTGCTGGTTCGCCTTCATCAGGCGCGTCTCGAAAGTTTTTTTCTGCTCCTGAATTTTCCCGTAACGGAACAGCGTGGTTTCGGACGGGTTGATGATGATGACGCCGTCGTAGCCATCGAGAATCACCCAGTCGCCGTGTTTCACGCGGCTTGAAAGATCGCGCACGCCAACCACCGCCGGAACTTTCATCGAGCGCGCCACGATGACGGCGTGACTCGTCTTGCTGCCCGAATCGGTGACGATTCCGAGCGCCGCGCTCCGATCGATGCTGGCCGAATCCGACGGCGAGATGGCGTTCGCCACGACGATGCGCTTGTCCGCGAGCTGGCTGAGCGAATTCTCCGCCTGCCCGAGCAAATTCTGCAGCACGCGCTGCGCGACGTCGCGAATATCGCCCGCGCGCTCGCGCAAATACTCGTCGTCGATTTCAGAAAACGCCTGGATATAACGCGAGGAAACCTTGTTGAAACACGTTTCGATATTGCGTCCGGTGTTTTCAAACTCGCGGATCGTTTCGCCGATCAGCGCCTGGTCTTCGAGGACGAGGAGATGGGCGTCAAAAATCAGCGCTTCCTCCTTGCCCAGATTTTTTTCCACCTCGTCCTGGATTTTCGCGATTTGCTGCCGCGTCATCAGCAGCGCTTTTTCGAATCGCGCCACTTCGTCCACACGTTTGTCGGGCTCGACCTGATAGCTCGGCACCTCAACATCGCTCTGAATATAAACGAATACCTGACCGTAGGCGATGCCTTGGGAGGCGGCGATGCCTTGGACGGTTATTTCGTTTTTTGCGCGCGAATCCATGAAGTCAGCTTGTGCCGCAGCATGGGGCATTGCAGGCGGCGCCGGACGATAACGCGCTACGCACGCAAGGGGTCAATGCGGATTTATTGCAAACGCGTCTGAACGACGAATGCGGAATCGCCCCATGCCTCGCGAATCGCCGCGGTGATCTCCGTCACGGGCGACCGGTCGTTCAGGAGCGCAAAGCATGCGCTGCCGCTCCCGCTCATGTGCGCCGCGCAGCCAAATTTCTTGCCCAGCCGTTCCAGCAACGCGGGTAACGCGGGGAATTTCTCGAATGCGGGCGGCTCCATATTGTTGTAGAGCAAATCCCCCGCGTTCGCCTCCGGGGTCGTCGGCTTGCCCGGCCCGGAAACCGCCCGAAGCCAAATCGCGAGACGTAATTCCGCCTCCGCTCTTGGCAAATAGCCTTTCGGTGCGGCCGCGGCCAAACGAGCATACGCCCACGCCGTGGAAATGCCAAACGCCGGTTTAAAAATAAGAACGCTCCGGCCGGTCAGGCGCGCCATGATCGCGGGCGGCAGGCTCTCCACCAGTTCCCCGCGCCCGCGCATCACCACCGGACCGTCGCGCAAAAAAAGCGCGCAGTCGGACCCCACCTTTGCCGCCACGCTGGTCAATGCCGCCGAATCAAGCGGCTTGCCCGCGAACTCGTTCAGAGCCCGCAGCGCCGTCGCGGCATTGCTGCTGCCACCACCAAGCCCGGCGCCCATCGGTATCCTTTTCTCGAGCGAAAACCGCACGCCTCGCCGCCAGCTCGTTGCCGCGCGAAACGCCTCCGCCGCCTTCAAAACGAGATTCTCGCCGTTCACCGGCACCATGGGATCGTCGCACGTCAGCGAAAATTTGCCGGGAATCGTGGCCGAATTTGTCTCGTCAACTTCCACCGTCAGCGTGTCGCCCCACTCCACTGGCGCCGCAACGGAAACGAGTTCGTGAAATCCGTCTTCCCGCCGGCCCGTGATCGCGAGGAAGAGATTAATTTTTGCCGGGGACGAAAAGGAGAGCTGGCTCACAATTTTTCGTTCAGTAAGGCACACGGCAGCCGACGAATCCAGCCATGAGCTTGGCCGCAATCAGCGTAAGTCGCGCCCGCCCTTGCCGGCAGTTCCGTCGATGCCGGCGCGAAGCCAGGTCACTTCTCCGCCGCGAGGTTCTTTACTCGTGTCGATTGTTGTGAATGAGTGGTCACCCCGATGTCTTGCGATCTCATTCTCGTCCTTGACGCTCCTTCGCCTCGCGAGGTCACTCCAGTTCTAAAGCGTCTCACCGGCACCGTGCACTGGGTGAAAATCGGCCTCGAGATGTTCAGCGCCTGCGGCCCCGACTGCGTGCGCGAAGTGGCCGACCTCGGCTTCAATATTTTTCTCGATCTCAAGCTGCACGACATCCCCAACACCGTCGCCAAGGCGGTCGAGTCGGCCGCGAAACTGCCCGTCAGGATGCTCACGCTTCACACCGGCGGCGGCCGCGAAATGATGATGTGGGCAGCCAACGCTCAACGCCAAAGCGCCCCGGAACTGCTCCTCCTCGGCGTCACCGTACTCACATCGATGAGCGCCCAGGATCTCAACGACGTCGGCGTCACCGCATCGCCCGAATCTCAGGTGTTGCGTCTCGGCCGTCTCGCCACGGAAGCCGGACTGCGTGGCCTTGTTTGTTCTCCACTCGAAATCGCGCCTCTGCGCGCCGCTCTGCCGGGCAAGATCGCTCTCGTCACTCCTGGAATTCGTCCGCGCGATGCAAAAGCGGACGATCAAACCCGGGTGATGACGCCCGCCGAAGCAGCTCGCGCCGGGGCTTCGTATATCGTGGTCGGCCGTCCGGTCTTCCAAGCGCCCGATCCTGCCGCCGCCGCGCGCTCGATCCTCACGGAGCTCGAAACGGCCGGCAACAATCAGACATCCAAGATCAGCGGTTAGAAATAGTTTCTTCCAACCGATTTTTTCATCTCGCTAACCCGTCCCTCTGCCAACGCCCGATCACCAAATTCCGTCTTCCTTTCTGACACATCTGAATCCTCACCTCTGATTTTCTGGAAAAATGAGCCGCACTGCCGCCATCCTTCTCGCCGCCGGAAATGGTTCCCGAATGCAGGGCGCCGTCGAAGACAAGGTTCTCGCTCCGCTCGCCGGGCGGCCGGTTTTCGCCCACACTTCAGCGGCGTTCATGAGCAGCGGCATCGCCGATTATTATGTCGTCGTTTATCGCGACCAACGGCAGATGACCGAGCTCGCCGCCTATGCGCCGACGCCTTCCGCACTCGTACGCGGCGGCCGTGAGCGACAGGACTCGGTGATGAACGCTCTCGCCTCCCTGCCCGATGACATCGCGTACGTCTTTATTCACGACTGTGCGCGTCCGCTCATACGCCCCGAGCAACTTGTGGCTCTTCACAAAATCGTCCGCCGCGAAGACGCCGCCGTTCTCGCGCATCGCGTCACCGATACGATCAAGGAACACACCGCGATAAAATCCGCCGCCGGTGACGACAGCTCGCGGCTTCGCACGTTGGATCGCTCCCGGCTCTGGGCGATGGAGACGCCGCAGGTTTTTTCGCGTGATCTCATCGTGCGCGCGTACACCCGGATCGCCTCGCAAAATCGTCGCATCACCGACGACGCCGCCGCCGTCGAACTGCTCCGCCACCCGATTGCGCTGCTGGAAAACACCCATCCGAATCCGAAACTCACAACACCGGCCGACCTCGCGTACGTCGAATTTCTGTTGAAACGCGCCGCCTCGTCCCCGCTGGTTTCCGCCTGAGCACACGCGCCGACGGCCCCTCATGAAATATCGCATCGGGCACGGCTACGATATCCATCGACTCGTTCCCAGCCGCCCGCTCGTCCTCGGCGGCGTGCGGTTTGAGACGGACTACGGCCTCGAAGGTCATTCAGACGCCGACTGTGTTACCCACGCGATCTGCGACGCGATTCTGGGTGCGGCCGGTCTTCCCGATATCGGAAATTTTTTTCCGAATACCGACCCCCAGTATAGAAATATCGACTCGCAGATATTACTGCAGCGCGTGCGAGCCGAAGTCATGAAGCTCGGCTTCGACATCGAAAACATCGACGCGACTGTCATCGCCGAAAAACCAAAAATCTCGCCGCGCCTGAGTGAAATGAAAGCGGTCCTCGCGAAATCTCTCGGCCTGCTGCCCGATGAAATCGGCCTTAAAGCGACGACCAACGAAGGTGTCGGCGATCTCGGCCGGGGCGTCGCCATCGCCGCGCACGCGGTCGCTTTGCTCAAGCGCTCTTGATTCGTCCATGCCGCGGCCACGTTTTTTTTCCGCCCGCTGTTGGCTGCTGATTTCCAGCGTCGGTTTTCTTTTTCTTTCCGCTTGTTCGCCACGCGAAACCGCCGTCGAACGCGGCAACCGCGAGCAAATTCTTCATCGCGGCATCGGTCACGATCTCGCGAGTCTGGATCCCCAGCTCGCTACGCAGGCAAGCGACTACAACGTCCTCTCCGCTCTTCTGGAGGGCCTCGTCGCGGAAGATCCCGTCGATCTCCATCCGGTGCCGGGCGTAGCGGAGCGCTGGGAAATTTCCACTGACCGGCTGACCTATACTTTTTTCCTCCGATCAAATGCTCGATGGAGTAATGGCGATCCCGTGACCGCACAGGATTTCATTTCGTCGTGGCATCGTATTCTCACGCCGTCACTGGGCGCCGACGACGCCAGTCTGCTCTATGTCATTCAAGGCGCCGAAGCGTTTAACAAAGGTCTCGTCGCCTTCGATCAGGTCGGACTGGTCGCGTCCGATGCGCACACGCTGCGGGTCACGCTCGAGCATCCGACGTCGTATTTTCTTTCGCTCTTGAATCACGCGGCCTGGTTTCCCGTGCACCTGCGAACGATTGAAAAATTTGGTTCGTCCGCCGATCGCAATAATCCTTGGGCGCGCCCCGGGCGTTTCGTCGGCAATGGTCCGTTCAATCTGACAGCATGGCACGCCGGTCAGGATATCGTCGTCGAAAAATCCAGCACGTATTGGGACAGCGCCAACGTTCGCCTGCATGGAATCGTTTTCTACGCGATCGACAGCCTGGATGTCGAGGAACGCGCGTTTCGGGCCCAACAACTTCACGTCACCGACGCGTTGCCACCCGGAAAAGTGGACGCGTACCGCAGCGACAACCCGCAGATTTTGCGCATCGACCCGCTGCTCGGCACTTATTTTTACCGGCTCAACACCACGCGGCCATTTCTCAGCGAGGTGCGGATTCGCCGTGCGCTCGCGCTGGCCATCGACCGCGACGCCATCGTGGAAAAAATTCTGCGCGGCGGCCAGTTGCCCGCTCACGCCTTCATCCCGCCGAACACCGCGGGCTACACCCCGACCGCCGCGCTGCCAACCGATTTTGAAGCGGCGCGCCGCTTGCTCGCCGAAGCGGGATATCCCGGTGGCAAAGGACTGCCCACGTTCGAGCTCCTGTTCAACAATTCCGAAAGCCATCGACTGATTGCCGAGGCGATCCAGGAAATGTGGCGCCGCGAGCTCGGCATCGAAGTCCGCCTCGTCAACCAGGACCGCAAAAGCACGCTCGAAGCACGGCGCGCCGGCACGTATCAGATTATGCGAGACGTTTGGATCGCCGATTTCGTGGACCCCGCGTCGTTTCTCGACATCTTCCGCAGTGACTCCGGAAACAATTACACCGGCTGGAAAAATCCCGACTACGACGCACTCCTTTTCACCGCCGCACGCGAGAATGATCCGGCCGCGCGCATCCAGCTTTTCCAAAAGGCCGAAGCCATTTTGCTCAACGCCGCGCCGATCATTCCAATATATTATTATACACACGTGTTCCTGATCCAGCCCTCGGTGAAGGGCTGGCACCCAACCTTGCTGGATCACCATCCGTATAAACACGTCTGGCTCGAGCCGTGAGGTGCGCTACGCATTGCTACAACTGAACCGCGGCGCGTTGTGGGTAGCGCCGGTTTCCAGCCGCGATTCAGGCGCGTCGATAATCGTATTGTGCCTTTTGTGTTTTTTGGCGCCGGGCATTTCAGGCTGCACAAAACGCGCTCCATCATCTGCTGCGCCCGAACAAATTCTCCGCGTCAGCCAGCGCAACGAACCCGCGGATCTCGACCCCGCGACTGCCGCTCTGCCCGACGAGTTCTTTATCATTCGAGCGCTCAGCGAAGGTCTCGTTTCGCCGACTGCCGACGGCAACACCGTGGAACCAGCCGCCGCGGAGCGTTGGGAATTTTCGGCTGACGGACTTACCTGCACATTTCACCTCCGCTCCGATGCCTTTTGGTCGAATGGCGAACCCGTCACCGCGCAGGATTTTGCCGATTCATATCGACGACTCCTGACGCCCGCGACCGCCGCATCAAAAGCATCGCTCTTTTTCATGGTGAAAAATGCGCGTGCCTTCGCGAGCGGCGCCATTGCTGATTTCTCCGCCGTCGGTATTCGCGCCGCGGATGCGCACACCCTTGTGATCAGCCTCGATCGGCCGATGCCACGGTTTCTGAGCTATGCCGCGAGCGGCCCCTGGATTCCGGTGAACCCTCGGGTCGTTGCGAAAGCCGGCCGCGCCTGGACGCGACCGGAAAACTACGTCGGCAACGGTCCGTTCGTTCTCGCCGAATGGCGTCCACATCAGCGAATCGTGGTTAAAAAAAATCCGCGTTATCATGCCACAACTTCGGTCCAGCTCGATGCCATCCACTTCATCGCGTTTGATAATGGCGACACCGAAGAACGCGCGTTTCGCGCCGGCCAGATCGATATCACAATGGCGGTGCCGATCACGAAGCTCGAATCTTACGCGCGTGAGCGACCGGCTGAACTCCGGCGCACGCCGCTCGCCGAAACGCGCTATCTCACCTTCAACACGATGCATCCGCCGCTGAATGACACTCGCGTCCGCCGCGCGCTTGCGCTCGCGATTGACCGGGATCTCATCGTCGACCGCGTCACGCGCGGTGGCCAGCAGCCGGCGTCGCGCTTCATCCCACCGACGCTCGCCAATTCGAATCCGCCAACGTCGGACTTGCACCACGATCCCACCGCCGCGCGTCAGTTGCTCGCCGCCGCCGGTTTTGCAGATGGAAAAAATTTCCCCCGCCTTGAGCTCACCGCCTGGTCGCCTTCGCAATCGCCCGTGATCGAAGCCGTCCAGGCGATGTGGAGAAAAGAGCTCGGCCTCGACATCGCAGTGGCAATTCGCGACGCGAAGGTTCATCTCGCCGCGCTCCGATCCGGCGACTACGACATCGCGTTCGCCACGACCGCAACGCTCACCGACGTCATGGATCCGCTTGCTTTGCTGGAAAATTTTGCCCGCAACTCTGCCAACAATCACGCGCGCTGGGATTCCCCGGATTTCGATCGCGTGCTCGCCTCCGCGGCGGCCGCAGGCGATCTCCGCGTTCGATCCGCATCGCTCGCGGAAGCCGAGTCGCTCCTGCTCGAGGCGGCACCAGTCGCTCCGGTTTATTTCAACAACCACAATTTTCTGATCTCACCACGCGTGCACGGCTGGCGCGAAGATCCGCTGTGGGCACGAAACTATCTGGGCGTTTACCTCGTTGAAAAATAATCTGAAGCTCGCCGCCTTTCTCCTCAGCGCCGCGTTTTGCGCCGCCGAACCAACCGCCGCAACCACCGATGCGGCGCGGATCGCCCGGGTCGAGATCGGCCTGCTCCCGCCCGCGCACATTGCCGGCACGAAGTTCGAACCGTGGACGATCGCCTCGCGCATGGCGCATTATCGCGTCCCCGGCGTCAGCATCGCAGTGATTGCCGATGACGCGATCGCGTGGGCCCGCGGCTACGGCCTCGCGCGCGCCGGCGACGCTGCGCCCGTCACACCCGAGACCCTTTTCCAAGCCGCTTCGATCAGCAAACCCGTTACCGCTGTGGCCGCGCTGACGCTCGTCGAGTCCGGCCGCCTTGCGCTCGATACCGATGTCAATGCCACGCTGAAATCTTGGAAAATTCCGTCCGCGAAAATCGCCGACGGCGCACCGGTCACGTTGCGCGAGTTGCTCTCGCACACGGCCGGCCTCACGATTCACGGATTCGCCGGCTACGCCGCGGACGAGCTGCGGCCGACGCTCGCCCAGATTCTCGACGGTACGCCGCCGGCGAATTCCAGCGCCGTTCGGATCGCATTCAAACCGGGCACCACGTGGCGCTATTCGGGCGGCGGCTATTGCGTCGTCCAGCAGCTTCTGATCGATGCCACGGGCGAAGATTTTCCGACCTTCCTTCGGGAACGCGTCTTGACTCCCGCGGGGATGAACGCGAGCACGTTCGAGCAACCGTTACCGCCGACCATCGCTTCGCGCGCCGCCGCCGGTCATCGCGCCAACGGCACGCGCATTGATGGGGACGTCCACATTTATCCCGAACTCGCCGCCGCCGGCCTGTGGACGACGCCGGCCGACCTCGCGCGTTTTGCGCTCGCGCTCCAACGCGCTCTCGACGGCCAATCTGGATTTTTTTCACACACCACTGCCGAGACGATGCTGGCCATTCCGCTCGCCGGCAGCGCGTATGGTCTCGGGATCGGCGTCAAAAATGCCGGCAAAAACCTCCAGCTCAGCCACGACGGCGCGAACGAAGGCTTCCGCTGCGCGCTGGTCGTGTATCCACGACTTCATGTCGGCGCAGTCGTGATGACAAACTCCGACAGCGGCGGCGCAGTCATCAACGAAACACTGCGCGCCATCGCGCGTGAATACGGCTGGCCCGACTATCAGGTCGTCGACAAAACCGCCGTGCCACTCGTACCCGAAGCCTTCGATGATTTCGCGGGCCACTATTCGCGCGAAGACGTCGAGCTTCGATTCTATCGCAGGGAAACCCATTTCTACGTTCGCACGCCTGATCGGCAACGCCTGGAAATTTTCCCGCAATCCGATCACGAATTTTTCTCGCTCTACAGTCCCGAGACCTTCGCTTTCCAGCGCGATTCCGCCGGCCGCGTCACCCATGTTATCCGTCACACCGCGGGCGGCGTGCAGCTTTTTCAACGGCTCTACTAAGCGACGACGCGGGAGTCGCGAACTCGATCGACCAGGATATCGAGTAGCTTCGGATGTGATCCCATCACTCGCGTCAATTTGACGTCGTTCACCGCGTCACGGCGAGCGATTCGACAGATTTGCGCGATGTCGCCGTCTGGTCCGGCGTGTCGGCCCGGTGCGATGAACATCGTCCCAACGATCACCGGTTCGATCCGCCACTGAGCTCTCGACAGCAGGGTTTCAAGCAGCGGCTCGTTGAAATCAAACTCCGCTCCTGGACGCCGCTCCATGCTACTGGCCGCGACCGCGTTGACCCGATCGCCGAGGAGCTCGCGCACTTGATTTGTCACCGTGTCGCGCGCCTGCGTCACCACACGCGCCGGGCTTCCATGATCGACAATCGCCACACGCGGTCGCACGTTATCCGACAACTGCTCGCGCACGTGATCCGCCAACACTTCGCCGAGTCTCGTCTCGCCCGGCACAAACAACGGCGACGCCATTTTTATCCGGAGCGTCGAATGCCTTTTTTTCCGTTCCGCGATCAACGCCGGCACATGTCGGGTGATCGCGTGCGACGATCCGATGAATAATGGCGTGACGACCAACTCCATCACTCCATTGCGAAGCAACCGATCCAGGGCCGCTTCGAACAATTCGGCCGGTTTGCCGGCCAGCGTGTCAGTCGGAATCTTGTCCGAATGTGCGAGTGACACTGGATCGACGCACCAGCCCAAACGGGCCTGTAATTCGTCGGCGATGTTTCGCAGCTGCCACGTGCTCGCCGGCTCGAGCGAGCCGTTGTCCATTAAAAGCACCCGAGGATTCATCGTTGCCGTTTCTCCCCACGCCAGCAAGGGCGCGAAAATTTTTTATCGCTCACCCGGCGGTCACGAATCGGCCGGCCGCGCGAATCATCTCGCTCCAACGCACCACATCTCCGACCAGAATCATCGCCGGACGTCGCTCCGGACCGCAAGTTAGTGCGTCGCCATCCGCCAGCGTGCCGATTCGTACTGATTGCGACGACAGCGTCGCGTCCGAGATCACGGCAACGGAAGTATCTGGTGGAAGTCCACCGGCAATCAGGTTCGCAGCGATTTCCGCGAAACGCTGTGTTCCCATGTAAATGCAAAGTGTCGCGCGCAGCGCAGCCAGCGCCGCCCAATCTACCGGCGTCGAACTCTTTCCGGCGCATGGATGTCCCGTTACAAATACCATCGTCGAGGTCACGCCTCGCTGTGTAAGCGGAATTCCCGCCATCGCTCCGGCCGCGGACGCCGCCGTCACTCCCGGCACAATTTCCCACGGAATCCCGGCTTCGGTTAAAACGGCCAGTTCCTCACCGACGCGCCCAAAAACCATGGGGTCGCCCCCTTTCAGCCGCACCACCCGCCGGCCCGCCAACGCTTTTTCGACAAGCAAGCTGCAAATCCTTTCCTGGGTTGCACTGTGACTTCCGAGACGTTTCCCAACATAAATTTTTTCGCTCTCAGCCGGACACAGTTCCAAGAGCTCCGCATTCGCAAGATCATCATAAAGGACAACCTCCGCCTCGCGAAGCGCCCGTGCACCGCGCAGCGTGATCAAGTCCGCCGCCCCTGGACCCGCGCCCACGAGGAGCACCTTGCCGGCAGCGGGAGCGCGGTCAAATGTGGCATTTTGTGTCATGAGCAAATTTCGATTTTACTTCTTTAGTGAAGTAGTCAACTCTTACCTTTCTCTTATGCCAGAAGCAGCGCCCGCGCCAGTTTCCAAGAACGAAATCCTCAAGCAGCACGATCCCGTCCTCGCTGGCGCTCTGGCTGCGACCCTCGCCGATGTCCATGCGGACCGCTTCTCTGAAGACGACGAGCAATTCCTGAAGTTCCACGGCGTATATCAGCAGGACGACCGCGATCTTCGGAAAAGCGGCAAAAAATACATCATGATGATCCGCAGCCGCATTCCCGGCGGCGTCATGACTCCACAGCAGTGGGTCACCTACGACGATCTCGCGTCGACTTATGGCAACAACACGTTGCGCATCACGACCCGCCAAAGCATTCAGTTTCACGGCGTCGTGAAGACCGGCCTCGGGCCGTTGGTCAGAAAGATCAATGACTCGCTTCTTTCGACGCTCGCCGCATGCGGAGACGTTAACCGCAACGTCACCGCGTCGCCCACGCCCGCGACGACGAAAGCGCGCGAAGAGGTTTTCGCCGACAGCGTCAAAGTCGCCCTCGCACTCGCGCCGCAGACGCGCGCCTATCACTCCATCTGGATCGACGGCGTGCAGCTCAATCTCGACGATCCGGCAAACCGCGACTTCGTCGATCCGCTCTACGGAGTCACTTATC